>Ga0207648_10000354_pt1 | contig 50513 bp, 70 predicted proteins | sample KBSMisM32_FD_184310 | JGI IMG/M metagenome (GOLD analysis project Ga0207648, IMG submission 184310) | Miscanthus rhizosphere microbial communities from Kellogg Biological Station, Michigan, USA - KBS Miscanthus M3-2 (SPAdes) (version 2) | ecosystem: Host-associated > Plants > Roots >... | reverse complement strand
GGCGTAGGCGACATCAGGGTCCATCAGCTGACTCCGGAGCGGACGGCGCCGACCTCGTTTGCCAGCAGCGCCTTGGCCGACTCGACCTCGAGCTGGCGATTCGCCGGCACGACGGTTGCCTCGTCGTTCAGCACGGCCAGGAACATCTTGGCTGCGGCGCGCAGCCGGTCACGCTGGCGGGCGTGCTTGGCGATCATGGTGTTGAACTTCGACAGTGGCACGGTTCGTTCCATGTCGGTGACTCCTCTCGGGTAGGAAGCGGGCGGCGACGACCAGGGCGAAGCCGAGCAGGATGCTGGCCATCGCGGTCATCGGCAGGTCGGGTGTGATCGGGCCGGTGCGGGGGAGTGGGGTGGGGGCAGGCACCTCGGTCAGCACGTTGTCGTTGCCGTAGAGGATCAGATCGCACGGCCCGGGCCCGGACCCACAGATGATCGGGGTCGTCATGCCCGCTTGTCCAGCACGTAGTCGGTGAGCTGGGCCAGTGCCGATGTCATTTTCTCGATGACCTCGGAAACCCGCAGCTGGGTGTCGCTGAGCCGCAGCGCGCCCCCGACGAGCTCGTCGGTGTGCTCGCGGAGGATGTCGATGCGCTTGCTGTGGGCAGCGCGGTCGAGTTCGAGCTCGACGAGGCGCGAGCGCACGGCATCGAGCTCGTCAGCCAGCTTCAAGGTAGCGATGGCGAGCAACTGCTCGTCACCGTGAATGGCGATGCCGCCGGCGATGCGGCGGATGGGATCGAGCGAGTCGCTCATGAGTGGATGTCTCCTTCTGGGCTGCAGCCCACGTACACGCCTCCGACGAAGCCGGAGACCCAGCCTTTGGGCAGGTCGAACGCCGTGCCGAAGTGTGCCGGGTTGAACGGCACCTCGTAGCGGCGGCACAGTCGTGTCAATGACCAGATCTGCAAGTCGGTGAGCTCGATGATGCTGACGGTCTCGTCCTGCACGGTGATGGAATGCACGTCATCGCGGTACCCACATGCTGTTGCGGTCTGACGTGAGATGTAGGTGGTGCTCATCGCTTGCCACCGATCTTGCGCAGCGCACGACGAGTGTCGCGGTCGCGCTTGGCCTGGGCCTTGCGCTCGAGCTCGCGGCGAGCGGCACGTGCCAGGATGTGCGGATCCTTGCGGGTCTTCATCTCGTGGTTCCTCCTGTTAGTAGTCGATGTCGTGGCAGATGACATCGTGGTCGATGATGAGGGTGATGCCGCCCATGTCGTCGCAGCGCTGATCGACGGTCTTGTTGTCGATGACGTCGAGCTGCATGATCACGTCGATCACGTCAGGCGGCGAGGCATCGACGGAATCGGTGGAGTTCTCGGGCACCAGGATTCGGTGACCTTGACGCTTGGGTCCATCTGTGGGACACGAAGCAGTGCGACTCCCCGCGCAGCCGGCTGCGAGCAGGGCCACGAGGGCGAGCGGAAGTGCATGGCGTGGGTTCATGGTTGTGCCTGCTCCTGGTTGTAGGATGCCGGGGCTGATGGAGCTCACGCTCGAGGGAGGTTGTGCTCGCGGGACAAGCCCGACAGCGGGGAGTCTGTCGGGCTTGTCTCGGTGATCAGGCGACGCTGAGTTCGTCGCTCGCCTCGTCGGCGGGTTCGGGCCGAGTGGCGGTCGTTCCGGCGTTGCGGCCGACGACCTTCTCGATGTCCCGGACGATGGCGAAGCGGAGCGAGACCGCGACGTCCGAGGCGATGACCTCCATGACCGAGCGCTTGTCACCGTGCTCGGTCTCGTAGGTCCGGTAGCTCATGCGACCGGTGACGGCGACGCGGTTGCCCTTGGCGAGCGAACCGGCGACGTTCTCGCCGAGCTGGCCCCAGATGACGACGTTGAAGAAGTCGGTGGACTCCTTCCATTCGCCGTCCTGCTGGAAGCGGTTGGCCACTGCAACACCGATGTTGCAGACGGCCCGGCCGGTTGCGGTGAACCGCAGTTCCGGGTCTCGGGTCAAGTTGCCCGAGATGCTGATGTTGTTGTCACTCATGGGATGTGTACCTTCCTTGTCGTGTGGGCCCGGGAACGGGCGAGTCGCCGAGATAACCGGCACGCCGACAGAAGTCGTCGGCATCGAGGTGCGGGTCGTGCTGGGCGAGTGTGTCGACGAGTTCACGGGTGAACAGGTCGAGCGATGGGATGTGATCGGTGGGGATCAGGTGGCGGACGGAGTCGATCGTTGCCGCCACGTCGCGCACGATGGATCGTGGGTAGACGAAGCGGCTGTCGAGGGCCATCAGCCGACCACGGCACCGAGCGTGCGCTGCCAGTCGATGAGGGTGGAGCGGGCGGCGGGGGTGAGCTGGGCGAGCCAGCGCACCGGGTAGATGCGCAGTTCGGTGAGCACCTCGGAGCGGAGGGGTGTGCCGCCGTGGGGGTGGAGGAAGTTGAAGCGGCGGAGTCGTTCCAGGGTGTTGCGCAGGGTGGTGCTGGACACGCCGAGGGCGGCAGAGAGGTCGGGGAGTTGGACTTCGAACTGCCCTCCCTGGTGGGCCCTGCACCACGCGGTGAGCACGTGCATCAGACAGACCGACGTCGGTCCGATGACCGGCGTCAGGAAGAACACTGCCTCGCTGGAGTCCATCTCGAACAGCACGGGTGCCGTCGAGGTGGAGATCACCGGGGAGAACAGCAAGGTCGGAGCGAGGGTGTATGGGCTCGCTGGGTCGGGGTGGGTGTGGGTCATTGCCGGGTACCTCCTGGTACAAGTCGAGCCGGAGTGCTCGGAGGAACAGACCACTGGGACTGTGTGGTCCGCTCCTCGGAGGACTCCGCGCGGGCGCCCTGGCCGCCAGGGTGGCTGGTCGGCTCAGGGCGCCTCTCGCGTCACGCGGCGTGGGTGCTCGCCGGCGCGATGGGGGACCATCCGAACGGGTCGCAGCGCCAGCCGCCGAGATGGCGACCGGCGTCGGAGACCAGTTCGATGGTGTCGTTGACCGACATCGACGGCAGGCAGTTGTGCGCGGCGTCGATGGCGCGACGGATGTCGCACTGCCAGTCGTGGTGAAGACCACGAAGGTCGTCGGCCTGACTGCCAACACGGTTGGCGGCCTTGAAGACGTCCTCGGGATCGACCTCGGCCGGACCGTTGGTGACGTGGAGGGTGCCGTGGACGGTGAGCGGATCGCCGTAGCGTCCGCTGCCTCCACAGAACGTGATGACCAGTTGCATCGCTGGCTCCTTTCGTGAGCGAGTGTGTGGCTTGGGTCCATGGTTGGGACGGCTAACGAGGCCCTTCGGTTGGGGCCGGAGGGCCGGGGTGGCCGGCGCGGCCGGGGCCACGCGCAAAAAAGGGGGAGGGAGCCAGGGCGGACCCTGGCTCCCCACCCGTCAGAGTGTGGGTACGTTCGACCGGGTGACGGTCGGACGGGCCTCCGCAGCCTCCTCTTCGAGGATCGCGGTGAACCAGTCCGGCTCCTCGTCCTGGACGAGCTGCTGCTGCTTGCTGTGGCGGCGGATCTTCAGGACGGCGTCCAGCAAGTGCCGGTAGTCGTCCTTGGCGGCCTGCAGGCTCGTCCAGGACCGGGCCACGCCTGCGTAGCCGTCGAGGTTGAACCAGCCGGAGCCCTGCGAGCCGTCAGCCCGTGTGTAGACGCTCGGGTAGTAGGCGATTGCCCACACCCGCTCGCCTCGCAGTGCGGCCCGGGAACCGGTTGGCACGTTGACGAAGACGAGTTGCAGCGCGTCTGCTTGCATCTCGGCACCGAGCCAGAGCGAGATGTCGTTCCGGCGCTGGGTGCGTTCGCCGGTGACGAAGGTCAGTTCGGCGTTGCAGGCCCACTCTTTCAGCAGGTCGCGGACCTTGTCGGTGATGGCGTCGTCCTGGAGCACGACCCGCTTGTGCTCTCGGGCGTCGGCCTTCCAGGATTCGACCTCGAACTGCACCGAGCGCTCCAGGAACGGAGACCAACCGGTTCCGGTCCAGCGCGCCCAATCCTCGATCACGGCCCTCGCAGTGGCGATCTCCTCGGCGTCCCAGTGGCCGACTCCCAGCGGAGTCATGCTCGCCTCGGCCGAGTCGGCGCTCAGCGCAGTGGCAGCGTCGAGCCTGCGGTGGCTGAACTCCAGATGCAACTGGCGCATCAGGTGGGCTTGCGTCCACCCCTGCGGGCAGTCACCCTTCTGCCAGGTCTCGACAATGGCGGAGAAGCCTGCCATTCTCGGGATCGAGACCCCGGTGGGCGCCGACCAGCTGGTGTCATCGAGCGTCATGTTGTGCTCGGTGAGCCAGCGCTGACCGGCCTTGCGGCCTTCGGCGTACTCCGACTGGAGCCACTTCACGGTGGCAGCCTCGGTCGTCTCCGGGTTGGAGTTGTCGATCGTCAGCCCGGCGAAGGGCCGAGCGGGATCGTTCATCCCGGGCCGGTGCGATTCGAAGTCGCACTCGGGATCGGGATTGCCTGCTGTGCAGGTGCAGATGCGGATTTCGATTTCCTCCGACTCGTCGTCGTCGGCAGCGAGGTCGTCGCCCTCCTCGGTCAGCGCGAGGTCGAGCAGGGCCTCATCGGCGATCATCTCGTCGAGGTCTTCCTGGGTGAGCTTGGACTTTGTCATGTTGGTTCCTTCCGGATTGGCTCCTTGCCGGAGCGATTGGTGAAATGGTGAAGGGGTGGAGGGGGGGCGGGGGGAAACCCCTCCCTCCACCGGGGTGGATGTGATCAACGGTCCCGCCATGCCTGGTAGCAGGCGTCCGAGCAGAACTGCTCGTTCGGCCAGCAGGCGGCGAACTCGGAGTGGCACTCGTCGCAATCGACGAAGTGGACGGCGTCGCGGCAGGCTCGCTCGTCGCGGCAGACCCAGCAGGAGCAGGCTGGTTCGTGATCGGTGCAGATGGCCTCGACCACTTCTGCCATCGAGCGGTCGCCCCGGGCAGCTCCCCGGGGAGCACCCCGGCCCCCGGAGGGACTGGGGTTGCACCCTGCGAAGTAATCCCGGGCGCTCACTGCTCTTCTCCGATGCAGTCGGCGCAGACGTTGACGATCTCGTAGTGCGACGGGCGCTCTACGACCTCGACGGTGACGGCCGGGGCTCCGCAGCGATCGCACTCGGCGTCGGTCAGGAACGACTTGAAGGACCGTGCGATGCACTTCGGGCAGAGCGTGCGGACGTTGATCAGCTCGATCATGGTCCGGACTCGCTCTCCGCAGCTGCAGAGCGTGTAGACGATCGGCTCAGGGATTCCCGGCTGCGGGCCAGTGCTCCAATGTGACGTGTTCATGGTCAGTTGACCTTTCTCTTTAGACGTGTGCACAACACACACATGCAGGTGAACCTCTCAGGGCCCGGTGTCAAGTTCAGCGCCTGATCTAGTCCTGGCGTGCGAGCTTCGGGCTGGTCCCTCACTGAGCACGCCGGCGCGCGGCGGGCGGTCCGAGTGAGGGGGCGGGTGCGGCGGCGTGCGGTGAGGGACTTGTCCGAAGGTCTTGGGCCGGGAGTCGGCAGGCCCGCACTTGACGCCCAGCCCTGTACGGTTCGAAGGCATGTGTGTGTGATACGTGACGGCAAAGCCCGATCGATGCGCTGTGCAGCGACCGACCGGCTCTGCTCGTGGTGTCAGCACTTGGCCGGGCGGTTGCGAGCGCATCGGGCTTTGACGGAACCGAGCCGTCAGCTAGACGCCGTGAGGCGGCGACGCGCTCGGCGGTGGAGCGCGGCGCGGGTAGGGCCGGGACGAGCATTCAGTCGCCTCGCGGAGAGTCGGCGCAGCGGCGCATGGTGGCGACTGTCTTGCTCGTTGGCCCGTCATTGTTTTGGGTAGCGGAGACGTGCAGCCGGTCCCGCATCGCCCGCCTTTCGTCAAAAGCGAGCCTTGGTTGGCTCGCATCGAAAGGCCGACTGTGGGATGTAAAGGCTGGAATAGCGTGAGCGGTGCGGCTCCCGTAGCACGCCGAGAGGCGGGCGTCGGAGGGAGTGGGCCGCAATTCCAGCGAGGCGATGGGGGACCAACACGCATCGGCCCGCAGGGGCGAAGCAGTATGGCCTCAGCTGATCGACCTGAGCACAGGTCGCCGCCGGAGGCAGGGGGGGTGCTGGGGGCGCAGCCCCTGCATAGAGCCGGGCACCGCGCGTTCCCACGACCCCATCCCCTAAGGGACGTGCGCGGCCGCAGCCCGCAGTAGGGGCCAACGCAGCGCCGAGCCCGCGCAGCGGCGCAGGGCCGTGAGGCGAGCGCAGCGAGCACTCGGGAGGGGGAGGTGGAACCGGCGTCTCGGGCGGTGGAGGGGCCCCGCGACGCCGAGAGGCGGCGCAGGGAGGATCTACGACGAGTCGACCGGCGGGCGCTACAGGCGCCCGTCCCCCGACCTTCGGGAAGCCGACGAGAGTCGGCGCACCACGTCAAGGCGTCGGTAGAGACAGGGATCGCCACGCGAGCCCGAGACCCTCCTGGTGAGAGGTCACGCCAGCCGCAACAGCGGGCTCCACACGCCTCCACGCGCCCTTTCTGCGATCACCAGCGTGGGAGAGCGCCGCAGCCCTGGGTGAGTGTGCGTAGAGCGTGTGAGCCTATGAATGGTGAGAGTGCTGAGATGCAGGTGGTGGGCACGTGTGGGCCTGGCCTGGTGCTTTACTCTTCGGCCGCAGCCTCGGTGTGGCCGGGCAGCAGGCGCTGCAGCCCAGGGATGAGTGTGCGGCACAGAGCAGGCAGCCGGAGCTATGGGGGGGGTCTGCCACCACCCGGGGCCCAGGTAGTAGTCGTCTCTGCCCACGACGGTATTTCTGTGACGGTCCAGCGGGACACACACCCTCAGCTGGTGGTTGAGTACTTGCTGGTGACGCCAGAGACCTCCGACACCCCCCGCTCGGTTGCCACGGCCGAGCTCCCGGCCGATTCGTTCGGCTCACACGGAAACTGTGATCATCGCCTCCCCGAATGACGTCACACGCTGGAGTTCAGTGCTCATCAGCGCCTGGCAACGGGGATCTACCCACGTTCCCGTGTGTGCTCGTCCCGCAGGCTGCGACCCCTGTACGACCTTTCCGCTTGTCCTCGAGCGGCGCAGCTGCTATTGTGAGCAGCGACATCATTTGGTTTGAACGGCGTCCCTTGACGTGGGGGGCGCCGTTCCCGTTTTGGAAGGCGCACGCCGTTGCTGGATGCGGACGGTACGCCTCGCGGGCCACTCCCGTCAATGACATCTTCGCGAGCACTGTGCTAACTACAGTTAGCAGTGGGCCGGGGCCGGTGCCGCAGGGTCGGAGATGAGCCCCGGCCTTGTAGTACGATTGTTCCATGCGCAACATCGTGATCTGCCTTCTCGCCGTCCTCGGCCTGTCGCTCACCGTCGAGCTCGCCACAGCCACGCCTGCCGGCGCTTCGGTGTCCAACACCTGTCACCGTCAGCACTACGCCAACGCCCAGGGCCAAGAGCTCGGGTTCATGGCGACCTGCGACGTCGGCTCGGCGCACGCCAGCTTCCAGGCCCGCACGATCTGCAACGACGGGACGTGGGTTTACGGCGTCAAGCAGTTCCAGGGTGGGCCGTGGTTCGTCTCCACCGCCCGTTGCCCGGGCAGCGCGCTGGCGATCACCGAGACCATTCTCTTCACCTAAGCTCTCAGGTGCCGGGCCCTTTGTCGGTTGGTTCCTTCTGGGGGCCCGGCATCTGATACGGTTGTTCCATGTTCGTCACCGTCCAGGTCAAGCCTGGCTACCGCTACACCCTCAGCGACAAGCTCTACGTGATGCAGTGCTCGGAGTGTGGGATCGTCCACGGCGTTCCCGACGACTTCGACAACCGCCGCCGCGACGACGGCCGCACCTTCTACTGCCCGAACGGCCACAGCCAGGTCTACCGCGAGACCGAAGAGGACCGGCTGCAGCGCAAGATCAAGCGCCTCGAGGAGGAGAACCGCTGGCAGGACGACCAGCGTCGTGCCGCCGAGGCCGACGCCAAGCGCCAGCGCCGTGTCGCCGCTGCCGCCAGGGGCAGACTGACCAAGATCAAGAACCGCATCGCTGCCGGAGTGTGCCCGGTCCCGGGTTGCAAGCGCTCGGGACTGGGCACTGATGTCGTCGCCCACATCGAGAGCTGTCATCCGACGTGGCACCATCACGAGGAGGCCGAGTGAGCGACCACTTCCACATCGGCGACTACATCTGGATTCTCGGGGGGCCGGGCCTGGTCATCGAGGTCGATCCGGTCGCCGACACCTTCACCTATCAGATCGTCACCAAGGATGGCGTCCGACTCGATCACACCGCGACGACGTTCCGGCCGACCAGCGACGCCAAGCCACTGGTCTGGAACGTCAGCGCGCTGTCGCCCGACGCCACCGTCGAGGTGTGTCGGTGCGGTCATGTGATGGGCCTCGGCGTCGTCCAGCCGTATCAGATCGGTGACACCGTCCACAACTGGCCGAACACCGGGGGCCCGTGTTTTCTCCACGATGTGGAGACTGTTGCACCGGTCCCACCGGGACCACTGGTGGATCACTACCTCATCCACCCTCCCGGCGAGACACCGAACCTCGGCCTGGCCACGACGGAGGAACTGTTCCGCGAACTCATCGCCCGCAGGCCATCGATCGAGCGGGCGCTGCAACTGGCCGAGATGCTTGGCGGCCTGAATGCCACAGAGCGGGAGTACCGCACCGTCGATTCGTGAGCCACTAGCCTCGCGCCGTGGGCTCAACCGATGCACTGAACCTGGGGATCGACGATCCCCTGCAGCACTTCCGGTCCAGCCGGATCGAAGGCGCACTCCACGAGCTGTGGTACGCGACGGCCAAGGCCGCGCTGGCCAGCTTCGATGACCAGACCGAGACACAGACCGTCTACTCCCCGGCGCCGACCATCGCGTTGAGCGCCAGCGGCGCAGTGACGACGATCACCAACGGCATCAAGGTGCCGTTCCCCCGCGTCGATGCGACGACGATCAACACCGATGGCGACCCCAACTTCAGCCACGGCGGCGTGGCCCAGGGCAAGCAGCTCGTCTCCAGCGGCGACGTCACCAGGGGCACACTGCTGACTGGTGGCGGTGCAGCATCGGCGCGCTGGATCGGCCGGCACTCGTTCTGGTTCACCGGTCAGAAGTTCGGCATCTATGTCCGCACACTGGCCAACCCACTGGTCATCCAGGTCTGGGTCAACGGCCGCCCGCTGTCACTGTCGCCATCGTCGAATGCCGTGGGTGTGCCGGAGCGCCGCCACTACGAGATCGATTTCGGCTCGGTGGACACCCGTCTGGTCGAGTTCCGGATCCATCCGAACACCGCCGAGATCAACGGCGTGACCATCGGCCCGGCCGACTCGATCCGGCGCATGGCCCTGCGCAAGCGGTTGGCCATCCTCGGCGACTCGATCGCCGGCGGGGCCAACGGCATCGGCACCGAGTTCGTGTGGGGCGATCGCATGGCGCCACGGTTCGGCATGGACAACTGGCAGCTGTCGATTGGTGGCACCGGCTATGGCGTGACGGCCGGAGTCAGTGACTACTTCACCCGCATCCCTGATGCTGTCGCTGCCGCTCCGGACATCCTCATCGTCTGTGGCGGCCAGAACGACCTCGGCATCTCGCAGGCGGCGATGACCACGCTGGCGACGACGCTGTTCCAGGCCCTGCAGGCCGCATTGCCGACGACGATCATCCTCGCCCTCGGCTGTCACCATGTCGGCGAGCAGATCAGCCAGAACGTGCAGAACATCGACCTCGGTGTCAGGGCCGCAGCGGCAGCGTGCGGCATTCCGTTCCGGTCATTGATCGATCCCAACAACATCTATGCGACCACGCCGAACTGGACGGTCAGTACCTCGTACTTGGTCGGCGACGTGGTGCGCGAGACGACGACGTTCCGCAATGTGCTGGTCTGTCACACCGCCCACACGTCGGCATCGTCCGGTCTACCGGACATGACCAAGTTCTACGCACAGTCGCTGTTCACCGGGACTGGCAAGGTCGGCACGGTGACCGGCCGTGGCAACGCCGACGTGTTCATCCAGGCGGACGGCATCCACCCGACTGCCCTCGGCCACCAGGCCCTCGACGGCGCGATCTCCGACTTCGTCGCCCACTCGCTGCGGCGCATCGTCGATGTGGGCTGACGGCCACAGTAGGATCGCGGCCCATGGGTTCGACTGACTCGATCAACCTGGGGATCAACGACCCGGACAACCTGTTCGAGAGCGACACCGTCAACGGGGCGCTGCTCGAGCTTGCCAGGCGGTTCAACTCCACGAACAACCGTCTGCTCGACGCTGGTGGCGAGTCGGTCTTCGACCGCATACCGCTGACCAACTCGAACGCCTCGGCGTCGGGCCAGATCCGCTTCGCCGGATTCATCTGCCAACGCAGCGAGGTCGTCAAGACGGTGCGGTTGGTCACCGGTGGCACGGCGGCAGGCCCGACGCCGACGTTCGGCAAGGTCGGTGTCTACCACCGCTTCGGCGCCAACTGGGTGAAAGAGGCCGAGTCGATCAACGACATCAACCTGTTCAACGCGGCAAACTCCACCTTCAACGTCGCCATGGTCTCGCCGATGCGCAAGGTCGTCAACGAGCAGTACCTCGTCGCTCAGATGATGATCAGTGCCGCCGCACTGCCGGTCTTCCAGTGCCCGTCGTCGGGCTGGGTCACGGCCTACATGACCGACGTCTTGAACCAGCTGCCTCGCCTCACTGGCGCGCTGACCGGCCAGACCGATCTGCCGGCATCGATTCCGGACGCCTCGATCGTCAACACGACGGGCACCTTCCACGCCCTGTTGCTGCCGACCTGATCGAGCAGATGCCTTTCCTCAGCCTTCAACGGTTGTACGATCACCGCATGGCAACCACCAAGAAGGCCGCAGCTCCCAAGAAGGCTGCGCCACGCAAGCGCGCCACGAAGAAAGCTGCAGCGCCGGCGCCCGCTCCCGAGCCCACTGCCGAGCCCGTCGTCAAGGACGAGCCGCATGTCAGCGAGGAGACCGGAGCCATCACCCTCGGGCACGACACCAACGCCGCACCCGGCGAAGGTTCGGGCCCGGACGGTCTCATGGCCCCACAGGATCAGATGGTCCGGATGACCGCTGAACACACGGTCGGTCGAATCGAGGATCCGCACGTGCCGACCGAGAGCGCTCTCGAGGCAGGACGCCTGGCCGACCGCGACGACCCGCGCCGGTAACCATCGTGCATCCGCTGATCGAGGAGGGCGACCGGCTCCTTGCCGAGCAGGCTGCGGCAGATCAGCGCGAGCAGCTCGAGGCCGACGCCCTGGCCCAGATCGTGCAGTCGATCCCGATGATTCTGCACACACTGGAGCTGCACAGCCAGCTACTCCGACAGATCGGGATCGATGTCTCGGCACCACGCATCCGGCATCCCGTCCGTGATGAGACAGGCGGAATAATCTCTGTCGTCGACGAGATCGTGAGGGAGTGACATGGCCACTGGGCACATGATGACCAACCGGGGCAAACTGCTCTTGACGCAGGGAGCGTGGGACGACGACGCCGCGACGTTGATCCGCATCGGCCTGATCGTCGGCACGCAGCCAGCTGCAGCCGATACGACCGCCGAGGTCGCCGACCTCAACACCGTCAACGATCTGCTGGTGACGGCAGGAGCGACGGAGTGTTCGGCGGCCGGCTATGCCCGGCAGAACCTCAGCCGCACCAATGCCTCCGAGGACGACGCCAACGACCGGGTGAACCTCGACGCTGCCGATGTCGCCTTCGGTGCCCTGGCCACCGGCCAGACGATCATCGGTGCGTTCTTCTACGACGCCACGACCGACACCAACGACACGACGCGCCAGCTGATGTCGATCGACTGGTTCGCCGCAGGCGTCCCGACCAACGGTGGGACGTTCACCTACAACATCGCTGACTTGTATCGGGCGACGTAAGTGGCGCTGACGCCGACTCCGGCCTTTGCCGTCGTTCCCAAGTTGGGTGTCGCGGCGGTCTCCACGGCCAACACCAACCGTGACGGCACCGGCACGATCGTGGACATCCTCACCGGCGTTGCTGCCGGCACGAAGATCACCTCGATCACCGCTCAGGCCACTGGTGACCCTGCCGACTCGACGCTGACGATCTTCATCCACAACGGCACCTCGTACTTCCTCTACGACGAGATCGACCTCGGCAACCCGGCCGCTGCATCGACCACTGTCTCCGGGGCGCGGTTCTCGCGCAGCTACTCCGATCTGGTGTTGCCATCGGCCTCGTACAAGCTGGCCGCCGCGATCACCGTGGCACTGACGTCGGGTGTGATCAACGTGTTCGCGGCTGCTGCAGATCTGACGTAGCCATGATCCTGCCAGGGCCGACTTCTGGCACGCCCCCGGTTCTGCCGACCTACACGGTACTGACACCGAATGACCTGTTCTGGGAGATCCCCCAGTTCGGCACCTATGCCTACGTCATCTGCGCCGGCCCGGGTGGTGGCGGTGGCTCAGGGCGCAAGTCCGTCGCCGGTACCGCAGCAGCAGGCGGTGGCGGTGGCGGTTCTGGCTCGGTATGTCGCAGGTGGATCAACCTCGCCGAGCTCCGCAGGCAGTACGGCACGCGCGTGCCCGTGACGGTCGGGGCCGGTGGGCCTGGCGGAGCCGCCCAGGGCACCAACTCGACCAACGGCAACGGTGGAACGACGGGCACGGCGACCAGCTTCGGTGTCTCGACATCGGGCATCTTCATGACCTCGACCAGTGGCACGGCCGGTGGTGGCGGCACGACCTCGACCGGGACGGGAGGCTCGGGCGGTAGCTCCGGCGATCAGGGCGGCGCCAACGGTGGAGCTGGTGGTACCGGCGCCGGTGCAGTTGGTTCTCCGGTCTCGGCCAGCCCGGCAATCGCCACGGGTGGTGGCGCGGGTGGCGGAATGCCCGCCACGCACGCAGCCAATGCCGGAGGCGCGGGTGGTCTTCGCTACGGCGGTTCGGCAATCACACTTGGTGGCTCGGCGTCGGGTGGTCGCGGCGACGATGGCACGAGCTCGAACAGCGACTCCATCTCGACTGGTGGCGGCGGTGGTGGATCGACGCTGTCCGCCGGCACGGGTGGCGACGGTGGCAACGGCGGCTATCCCTCGGGTGGCGGTGGCGGTGGTGGTGCTGCAGAGGACACGACCTCGACGGCATCGGGCGCTGGTGGCAAGGGTGGCGACGGAGCGATCTTCATCACAGTCTGGCCGTAGCCGTGATCCTCACTGGCCCCACCATCGGCATCCCGCAGGCACAGCCGACACTCATCACCCTCGTTCCCGGCGATCTGTTCTGGGAGATCCCTCCTGTCGCGACGGTCGCTGAGGTCACCGTCGTCGGCTCCGGTGGTGGTGGTGCGTCGGGCCGCAAGTCGGTGGCCGGGACCAGCGCGTCGGGCGGTGGCTCCGGTGGCACGGCCGCACTGTCGCGACGCTGGGTCGATCTCGCCGAGCTCCGCCGCCAGTATGGGACTCGAGTGCCCGTGTCAGTGGCAGTCGCAGGTGTCGGTGGCGCCTCGCAATCGACCAACTCGACGGATGGCAATGCCGGGACGAACGGTGCAGCATCCTTCTTCGGTGATCCGACCAAGGGCATCTTCATCAATGCCGGTGGCGGCAACGGCGCTGCAGCAGCGTCAACGACGGCCAGCACACTCGGTGGCCTCGGCACCAATGGCGATTTTCCAGGTGTCGATGGCCGCAACGGGGGCACAACCACCGGCTCGACGGGTGTGCAGTCGAGCACCAGCTGCTCGTCCGGTGGCGGCTCGGGTGGCGGCCTGGCGTCCACACACGTCGCGACGGTCGGTGGCGACGGCGGATCACGCAACGGCCAGGCCGGCGCGCAAGGCGGTGGTACCTCGACGAGCGGATCAGATGCGTTCAGTTCGAACAGCGATTCGGTCAGCGCCGGACCCGGGGCCGGTGGCTCATCGATCACGACCAACGCCGGTAGCGGTGGCAACGGGGCCTATCCCGGTGGGAGCGGTGCTGGTGGTGGCGCAGCCGAGGATGGTGTCGGCAACTCCGGTGCAGGTGGCAACGGAGGCAACGGGGCGATCTTCATTACGGTGTGGATGTAATGGGCATCGAAGCTGACGTCTCCATCGACTTCGGCGGCTATCCGTGGTCGGTCTACCCGAACGGCTTCACTGTCGCCGGCTCCTCGATCGGGCGACTGGTGCTCACCCAGACCGCAGCGAACCTGTCGGTCACCGCACAGGTGGCGACGTTCACCTGGACCGGCATCGCTGGCACGACGAGCCAGGGTGGCGTCACCGTCACCGCGCAAGTGGCGACGTTCACGTGGAGCGGTATCGCCAACAACAAGACGATGGCCGTGTCGGTCACCGCGCAGGTCGGCGTGTTCACGTGGACCGGCGTCAACGGGACGGTCACTGCCGCGCGCACGCTGACCGCGCAGGTCGGAACAGTCACGTGGACCGGCATCGCCGGGACCACGACGCAGGGCGGCGTGACGGTCACTGCGCAGGTCGGCGTCTTCACCTGGAACGGTGTCGCCGGTACGACCTCGGGAGCCGTCAGCGTCACCGCACAAGTCGCCACGTTCACCTGGAGCGGCGTTGCCGGGACCAAGACTGGCGCCGTCGCCGTCACTGCACAGGTCGGGATCGTCAACTGGACCGCCGTGACCGGGACGACCGCGCAAGGTGGAGTGACAGTCACCGCGCAGGTCGCCACGATCACGTGGTCCGCCGTGCCAGGCTCCCCCGTCCTGGCATCCGGCGATCAGTCGGTGACCGCGCAGGTCGGCACGGTCACCTGGAATGGTGTGGCTGGAACGGTGAGCTCGCCGGTTTCGGTCACCGCGCAGATTGGTACGTTCACGTGGACGGCCGTAGCCGGTTCTGCCGCCCCGGCTGCGGTCGTCCCGGCGCAAGTCGCCTCGATCTCCTGGACGGCGATCCCCGGCACGCCGGTCGGTGACACCAACTCGAGCGTCACCGCACAGCCTGGCATCTTGCACTGGGAGGCGCTCAACGGCTGGCCGTTCGTCACGCCACCGCCTCCGTTTGTCAAGGTGGATTACGGTGATGGGCCATCGGTGGAGCGGGGTGGGGGGAGAAAGCTCCGTGTCAAGCACATCGACGGAGTCAGGCTCAGCCCACTCGCCCAGGAGCGAGCTCGCCAGGCCGAGCTGGCCAAGATTGCCGAGGGCATCGGACGTGAGATCGAGCAGCTCCGTATCGAGGCGGCGGCTCGTACTGCAGCCGGTCTCGGTGGAACGCACGATTCGGTCGATGAGGAGATGCTCTTGTTGATGTGAGCAGACCGCTACAGTTGCGCGCATCGAATCCCAAGGAGGGACGCATCAATGGCTGGTGACGCACCAAACATCATCAACGACACAGCGAGCACCACGGCGGCGCCCTTCGCTCTGACGAACAAGTGCAAGCAGGTCCGGGTGACCAACCGAGACGCAACCAACTCGATCGGCGTGTTCGTCGGTTCGAGCAACGCCTCGTCGGCTGCAGCCAAGGCGTCGGTCACGACCGGCACCGGCACGGTCGCCGGCGCTGTCGCATCGAACGTCGACGACAACTGGATCATCGCACCCGGCCAGTCATCGGTGGTCTTCAAGTCGAACGCCGGTCGCTTCGTCGCCCTCTCGGTGATCTCGTCTGCCGGCACCCCGCTGTTCCGCGCCGAGGGCACCATCTGGAAGGACTGATCGTCGGGCCATGGCCCACGGCAGTGATTCCATCCACGCCAAGGCCGCAGCGCGGCGCGAGCTGCTCCTGGAGCTGGTACGCCAGGGAGTGCTCGTCACCCAGGCTCTGCGCGACCCGCGCATCGGCGTCAGCTATCCGGCCTACCGGCAGTGGAAGAAGCGGTTCCCGGCGTGGCACGCCGAGATCGAGCTGGCCCGCGCCAAGCAGGGCCTGTCCCATGCAATCCTGCCGGAGAACCTGACCTCTGCTCAGTTCGCCGAGCGCTACTTCGGTCGCCACCGCACGGTGTTCCAGCAACAGTGGATCGACCATGTGCAGCAGCTGCGCCCGGGCAACATCTTGCTGACGCTGTGGCCGCCTGAGTATGGCAAGACCACGACCTTCGAGGACTTCGCCACCGAGCAGATCTGTCGCAACCCGCAGTGGCGCAACACCACGGTCTCGGAGAACGACGCCATCTCCAAGCGCATCATCGGTCGAGTCCGTCGCCGCCTGGAGCTCGATGGACCGTTCCCTCGGCTGATCAAGGAGTGGGGCCCGTTCCGGCCGGACATGAGCTCGCGCGGCGAGGGCAGCCCACCGTGGAACAACCAGTACTTCAGCGTCAAGGACAAGAAGATGGGCGACGAGCGTGACTACAACATGCTCGCCATCGGCTGGACGTCGAGCTCGGTGTCGATCCGCACCGAGCATCTGCACTGCGACGACCTCCAGTCGCTGAAGACCATCAACCGCACTGGCAAACTGCTCGAGGTGTTCCGCCAGGACTTGCTGTCCCGGCCCGGCGAGAGTGGCATCACCAGTGTCTCGGGCACGCGCGTCGATGACGACGACGTGTACGAAGCACTGCTGGAGGACGAGGAGCTCGACGGCATCCTCGAAGTGTTGCGGTTCCCGGCGATCCAGTTCGACATCGACGGCAACCCGTATCCGCTGTGGCCGGAGAAGCACTCGCTGGAGAATCTGGAGCGCATCCGCCGCAAGGTCAAAGACGCTGCCTTCGATCGCAACTACATGATGCAGCCGGGCCGGTCCAAGACCCGCTTCAGCTTCGACGACGAGGGCTGGGGCCGCTCGAAGATGGAGCAATACGCGCTCAACGGCACCGGCCTGTGGGTGCCCGGGCAGCCTCGCCCGACTGGCGTGCTGTCGCTCGACCCTGGTCTCGAGCCCGGCGTGACCTGTCTCGGTGGCTGGGAGATGAACGAGGACTACATGCGCCTTCGGTACTTCTACGAGACCACCGAGAACGTGCGCAACGAGCAGGTCATTGCCAACGTTCAAGCAGCGGCTCGGTTCATGGTGCAGGAGCACTCGCTGCGCGAGCTACGTGTCGAGGCCAAGAACTTCCAGCGCGGCCTGGCCCGTGACGAGCGCCTCGATGCTGTCGCCAAGCACTTCGGTTTCATCATTGCCGAGCACGACACCGGCATGAACAAGTACGACGAGTCGATTGGTCTGGCGTCGATGGCCGGCGATTGGAAGGCCGGACGGATCCAGCTCCCTTATGCCGACGAGGGCGAGACACGCAACGAGATGGACGAGTTCCGTCGCCAGTTCAAGAAGTGGAAGCCGGACCCGAAGACCGGACTGGTCAAGAAGGGCAACAAGGTGCGCTACGACCGGCTGATGATGACGTGGTTCGCCTGGATCTGGTGGGTGGAGAACCGGCACCGCCTCGGCGCACCGGTCGCGACGTTCAAGCGCGCCGGGATGCCATACTCTCCGACAGGGATGAAGCCGATCATTCCGATCGGAGCGAGGTTGCAATGAGCGCAACAGAGACATACGCACCGACCGAGCCGATGTACGACTGGGAGCGGATCCGCACCAACGTCCTGGCGATGCAGGCCGACCAGGGTGTGTTGATGGCGAAGATGCGCGACGTCCTGTTGCGCTACGACGGCGACTACGTGATCCCGATGATCGACGTCGAGAACGAACCGAAGATGCCGAATATGTCGGCACAGTTCGTCGGCGAGGCTGTCGATCAGCTGGCGATGCGGGCATCGGAGACGAGAGCTCGGGTGACGACACCACCGATCGTGTGGAACAAGGAGACCGGCAAGGGCAGCCGGGAGTACGCCACGACCCGCGCCAACATCATCAGGGCGACCTACGACTTCAGCCGCTGGAACCTCGGGCTGCGCCGGGTGTACCGCCACCTGACGGCGTACCACACCGGCTCGGCGGTCGTCACCCCCGACTTCAAAGCGGAGATGCCGCGCATCGACGCGCGTGATCCGCTGTGTACCTACGTCGAGCAGCAGGCATCGGAGTCGGTGCGTGACCCTGAGTTCTGCGCCTTCGTCAATCGCTACTCCGGCCGCTTCCTGCGCGATCGCTTCCCTCAGTTGCGCGGCGAGCTCGGTGGGCCCATCGCCACGGTGCAGGACACCCGGCTGTGGGAGGTCGTCGAGTGGTACGACCGCGAGTGCCAGGTGTTCGGACTGCTGGGGCCGTGCGATCCCTACGGAGCGCACATCAGCGGCACCGGGCTGAGCCGCTACTCGGGTGAGGCCAACGGATTCGGCACTTCGTATGCCGTCTCGACGGCGGCCGGCTACGGCCCGACATGCGAGCTCGCCCGGTACCCGAACCGTCTCGGCTTCATCCCGGCGATGATTCCTCACAATGTCAGCCTCGGTCGCATCGCCAGCCGCATCGGCTCGCTGCTCGGTTCGGTCGATCTGTCCTCGAAGCTGATGGCACTGTTCGTGCTGGCCCAGGAGAAGTCGGTCTTCCCCGACACCTACGTAATCGGCGAGAACGGCAAAGACCCACAGATCACCAGCAATGGTGGTGAGTGGGTCGATGGCCGCACCGGCGACGTCAACACGCTACGCGACACCGCTCAGATCGGTGTGCTGCGCCAGACAGCCGACCCGAACACCGGCCAGATCCTCGACCGCCTCGAGCGGAACTTCCGTGTGTCCACCGCGCTGATCCCCCAAGCGGGCGGAGAGACATATGGGGCACTGCGCACCGGGCGTGGCATCGACGCGCTCGGTGCGATGGCCCTCGACCCCAAGATCCAAGAGATGCACGAGGTCATGGAGAGCTACATGCCGTGGCTCAACAAGGCAATCCTGCAGACCTACAAGACCTACTGGGGATCGAAGTCATACAGCCTCTACTGCACCTATGGCTCGTCGCGCCGGTTGGTCGAGTTCACACCCGAGACCCACATCGAGACGCTGGAGAACAGCTACAGCTACCGCATCCCGGGTGCCGACACGATGCAGCTGACCCAGATCCTCGGCTCGCTGTTCGGTGCCGGTCAGATTTCCAGCCGGACCTTCCGCGAGAACCACCCGTTCATCGACGATGCTGACGCCGAAGAGGATCAGCTGCGCGAGGAGAAGTTCGAGGCGGCGATCATGGAGGCACTGCAGCAACAGATCGTCGCCGGAGTGCTACCGATTACAGTGGTCGCAGATGTGGCGATCCTCCTGCGCAGTGGCAAGGACATCTTCACAGTTGCCAAGGAGATCGACGCCAAGCTACGCGAGCTCCAAGCCGCTGCGCCGCCCCCCGCGCCGGAAGGCATGGCCGCCGCACCGGAGACGATGCCAGGCATGACCGGAGGCCCGGCTGCCGATCAGATGCAGCCGGCCGTGCCCGAGCAGATCCAGGCTCCGGTGGGCACCCAGAACATGCGCCAGGTGATCCAGGCGTTCGGAGCGAAGTGAGATGCCTCGCAAGCGACCGCCGACCGCAGCTGGGTACGCCCCGCAAGCCAAGAACCCGGTAGCGGGCCAGGAGTATGGTCGAGGCGCCGAACAGCAGCGGCTCGAGCAGGCCATGCCGACGCCGTCACAGCCAACCGTCCCGGCGGCTGCCACGACCGGAGGACAGCCCACTGGTATGCAGCCGGTGGCGGCGCCGGCACCTTCGTTTGCAGACGTGCTCTCGGCGGCTCAGGCCGCTGGAGCCGACTCGCAACTTCTGACGGCCCCGACGACTCGGCCCTCCGAGCCCGTCACTGCAGGGCTGTCGCGCGGTCCTGGAGTGGGGCCGCAGGCAATGGGGATGAAGCGTGGTTCCCCCACGGGTGACCTGTTCCGCAGGTTGTCAGCGACTCTCGGCGATCCGTACTTCGCCGAACTTGCTGACAAGGCCCGAGTGTGACGTACACCCCACGGCCTATCTCTTCGTCCCTCCTCACCGGTGGTGGTGCCAGTGATGGCGCTGGGATCACCGACCGCGAGCTCGGCCAGCGGATGCGTGTCATCCGCGCCCTGAACCCGTACATGGCCGACAACCCCGATGCACTGGCTCAGGTCGCCCAGCAGCCCTACGACACCGAGACGATCGTCAACTCGGCCGGGCAGATGTATGCCATGCAGGTCGGTGACAAGCTGATCCAGCAGCTGCACGGGATGAACGGCGCCACGCAGCGGGCGATCATCTCCCGGCTCTCACCCGGCCAGCGTGCTGCGATCGGTCAGATGGGCTACCAACCGCCTCGGCGCGACGAGAGCGGGTACTTCAGCACGGCTGTGGACATGGCAGTCAAGCCGCTGTCGGTGATCTCGCACGGTGTTGCAGGCATCCCGGGGGTCAAGGAAGGCTTCAACGACGTGATGGGCGCGCTGACCTGGGTCGGCAACTGGCCCGGCCATCTCTACCGCGCCACCGTCGTCAACCAGAAGGACAATCCGTGGGGCGTGCTCGGCGCGGCAGTGCTCGGCGGCCTGGCGGTCGGCCTCGCACCCGTGACTGGTGGCGGCTCACTGGCGGCGCTGGGAGCGATCGGCCTCGGTGCGCTCGGTGGAGCGACGATCGGCTCGATTGCCACCTCGAGCCCGACCGACTGGGGCCGGGCGTTCAACGCATCGTGGAACGGTGAGCGCACGTTCCGCCCTGATGCGATCAAGCGTGTCGGGGAGATGCTCACCGATCCACGGATGAACGGCCTCGCGCAAGACCTCGCCGACGCCGACATCGACCCGGTGACCTTCGCCAAGGAGATGGCCGGCCAGCGTGAGATGGACCCCAACAGCCAGCTCCGTAAGATCGAGAAGCTGGCCGACCACATGGCCGAGCACGGCTCGACCGAATGGCAGCAGGCCGTCAGTGCGATGACCAACTCGCTGCAGGTTCCGGAGTTCCAGACCGCCGTGGCGACGCTGTTCAACTCGAAGATCTCGATCGGCCGTGACTTCGCTGAGGCGATTCCATTGGTGGACAAGGGCGATCTGACCTACAGCCTGCTCTCCGGCGCGACCGATGCGATCATGATGGTGGCCCTCGATCCCACGCTGGCGCTGGGTTACACCACCAAGGCGTGGCGCGCGGCGCGCTACACCTTCTCGGCCTTCGATGGTGCCGAGGCCGGCACAGAGTTCGTCAACTTCGTCAAGGCTCGCCCGGCAGTGCTGCGCACGTACCAGGGCCTGGCCGACGCCGTTGCCGATGGGAACATCCGCAAGCTCTACAACGAGGCTCCGCACCTGAAGGGCCTGTATGGGCAGTTGCTCGACTACAAGCAGCTGCTGGTCGATCAGGGCTCACATGCCCGCTTCGGTGTCGACGACGTGCTGAAGTATTTCAGCGGCCAGCAGAACATGCGTCCATTGCTGGAAGGCATCGGTTCGGTCAAGAACGCCAAGGGTTTGCAGCTCGTCGCACAGTCCTATCCACGGATGGTGTTCCGCCACTTCTCTGGCACGGCTCGGGCATTCGTGGATGGCATGGCCGACATCTCCACGGAAGCCAAGCTGCAGCGCCTGATCACCACGTCGGCCAAGACCGCTGAGCGCGAAGGCGGTGTCAGCTACAGCAAACTGGCCGACGACATCAAGTACCACATGGACAACGGGATGCCTCGCAACCTGGCGAATCTGGAGGCGATGAATACCCAGATCGTCCACCTGGCGATGCAGTATGGCGAGGACACTGCGCTGATGGTCCCGACCTGGACCGATGACGCCGTCAACGCCCAGGGCCTGATGTCGCGACCATGGCGAATCGTCGAGCAGCCTCACGAGGGCGCCTACGTCTTCGGTCGCAGAGTGGCTCAGACCGCCCGCTCGACCCATCTGCCGGTGCTCGGCAAGAGCGTCGGCAAGCTCGGTGAGTTCCTCACTGCGGCATCGACCATGACGATCAAGGGAAAGGCGATCGCACTCGTCGGTCATGAGTCGGCGCCGGAGATCAAGGCGTTCGCCGAGCTCGGTCGGTACATGGGGATGCCGTCCTACTACCGCAAGGTATGGACCGATGTCATGCTCAACAGCCCGTCGCCGGCTGCGCGCTACCACGCCATGCACGGCTACATCGGCAACATGCTCAGCCTCACCGGCCTTGACACCACCGTCGAGGGCAGCAACATGGTCAAGCAGTACCTCGAGGCGGCTCGCAAGATGTACGGCACCAGCGACGAGATCATGGTCAACGGTCACCTGATGCACACCGGCCTGTTCCTCAACGAGCAGGCCGACAAGGTGGTCATGCCCAATCTGTTCGAGGTACGCAAGGCGGCGATCACCGGAGGCTGGGGCCGATTGATGGGCGTTGCCGATCTCCCGGTCATCGAGCCGATGATGACCAAGATCTGGAAGCCCGCCGTGCTGCTCCGACTGGGCTTCATTCCTCGGGCCGCAGGTGAGGAGTTCGTCAGCTACATGCTCCGAGGTGGTCTCGGTTCACTGCTGCAGGAGTCCGGGGCGCGGTTCCTCGGTACACGTGAGGCAGCGATCAGTGCCAGCGCGACGGCAGGGATGATCGACCGTGGCGCCCTGGAGTCGATGACGACAGCGGAGAAGATCCTCGCCAGCCGCCAGAACTTCTCGAAGCTCCCGGCGCACATCCGCCCACTGGCCCGCATCATGGCCAGAGGCAACTGGGAAGACCCGGTGATGGGCAAGATGCTGCGCTACAGCAAGTGGCTGTCGGAACGCCTGGCCGAGGGCGCAGGTCATGCCGACTTCGCGTACGGGTCCAAGGAAGCCCAGATGGTCGCCCAGTCGGTGTTCGGGACGCACAACCTCGAGGCCAGGGCGAAGACCATCCTGCTCGGCAACGAGCACTCACTGCGGCGGATGCTCGTCGGCGGCGTCAACGAGGATCTGGTCGAAGCCGGTCGCCTATGGGGCCAGCAGCACATGACCACGGTGATGCGTGACCTGTCGGCCGTCAACATGGGCCCGGTCGATCCCGGCCTCGACGGCACGAAGATCTTCAAGAAGCTCGTCGAGGATCCAGACACCGGCGAGACCCGTCCGGTACGGATGGTGAGCGAGGGTGGAGTCCGCACGACCCTCGCCAACGGTGACGAGAACTTCGAGAACGCCGTCCATGAGTCATGGGAGCGCCCGCTCGCCGATCCGGCCAATCGCAGGGTGCAGCTCAACGTGACCAGCAGGGTCAAGGGCGGGGCCAACGTCAACGAAGAGGATATGTATCCGCTCCTCGACAAGCTGACCGGCTGGGACTCGCGCAATCCACACCAGCTGCAGGCCCGGCTCATCGCCAGCGAGCTGATGGGCGACTTCAACCGCGAGCATTGGAACGCGATGATCCGCGACCTGCACGCCAAGGGTCACGTCCGGATCGCGGTGTCGCTGGAGCAAGACCTCAAGAAGCTGACCACGCCGGGCTACCAGGATGTGGTCGATGCCCTGAAAGAAGGCAAGGCCGCACTGCGAGTCCGTGACTTCCCCGCACCGGCCAGCTTCATGGCCGCACAGATGCAGTTCGATGATCTGATCGAAGAGCTCGACAAGGTCGTCGCACCATCGCTCAAGTATCTCGACGGCCTCGACCCGGTGAGCCGTGGCTTCGCAGTGCAGCTGCTCGAGGGCAACATGATGGCCGGGCCGGTCAAGTCGCCCTATCGCATCTGGAAGCAGGCAGCAGCTGGTACTGAAGGCGCTCAGGCCCGCGCTGCACGGACCACCAGTGAGGGCGCTGAAGCCTGGCTCGACAGCCATCCCAATCGAGCGACGGTTCGCCGGCTGACGCCGGGCAAGCCCGAGCCACCAGTACCAGAGGGTAGAACCCGCATGTACCGGGGTGAGAACCCCAATGTCACCGAGCCCCGCGCTCCTGCGCTGGCCAGCGACAAGGCAGCAGCAGCTGAGGAGGCACGGCAGTACCAGGGTCGATACTTCTCACGCGACCGCAGCTTTGCCGAGTCGTTCTCCAACATGGACGGGCCTGGCGGCAAGGTGTTGTACGTCGATATCCCTTCCGAAGAGGTGGCGCGATGGGGCGGATTCGACCTGGCACTGAACCTCCAGCACCGGGTGACCGGTGGCGCCGGCGATGTCGGCGCACACACGTTCCTGTACGACGACCTCAACGCCGCCAAGGGTGACCAGCTGAGCCAGCTCTACGGCCACTACATGGACCCGCACTACCACGACTCGGGCGTGGTCTCGTCGTTGCGTGGGCTGCAGCTCGACGAGCAGGGTCAGTTCATCGACGCCGGGATGCACAACGCCAGTGTCAACCTCTACACCGTGCCGGTCTTCCCGCAGTCCGAGGTCGGCGCGCCGACGCTCAGCGACATCCTCAATGCTGCCGCCAACCCAGAGATCATCATCCAGAACCGGCGCCTCGTGTCGAGGCTGCTCGGCGCGGAGGGCATCCAGTTCGGTGAGCCTGCCGCACTGGTGGCCGACTACCGCCTGGCCAACGAGCTCTCGCTGATCGACGCCCGCCTGGCCGGCGTGGCCGACGACGCACGGACGATGCCATTGGTGATGCGCGAGGACCGGGCGATTACTAGCGGCAAGCGCCACTCGTACCTGTTCGCTGACAAGAGCACCAGGGAAGGCGGCGAAGCCCGCCTGTGGTTCGGTGACCGGCCGGTGTTGGAGCACCGCCTGGCTCCGGTGGGTGACTCACTCAAGGATCCGATCATCGATATGGCAGACGATTCGGTGTCTCGCTTCAATGACGTGATTCGTCGAGGGCGTCAATCCAAGGTCACCTTCAAAGAGCGCATCGCCGACGAAGAGGGCAACACCGAGGCATTGGCCCACCGATGGAACAACGGTAAGCCGACGCCTGTCCAGCCTGGTGAGGAGCTCGGCCTGAGCGAGATGAACCGGCTTGTCGATGACCAGGGTCAGGCCATCCACTACGGCGACACGAAGTACACCGCTTCGACCTACGACGAGGCCGAGGCCGGGCAGCCGACCGGCGATGTGATGTGGGAGGGCGTCAGCAACGCCTTCCGTGACGCATGGGCCGAGGAGTACGGGTTCAGCCGGTTGCGCCGCAAGGAAGAGGCATCGCAGTTCTCCCTGCCGGGACGCCGGGTACAGAGTTTCGATCTGGTGACCATGCCGCGCTCGACGCCGCTCGACGTGAAGCGTGTCCATCCTGACGATCTACCGAGCCATGCGATCTACGAGGTGGCCAAGGAGACCAAGGTCGGCAACTTCCAGGCGTTCGTCAACTTCGGCTTCGACCGGGTCGTCGGTCCATCGATCGATGCGATCGTGCGCCGGCCGATGGCCTTCCACCACTTCGCCAACCGCTACATCAACGCCAAGAACTCGCTGAAGTTCACGCTCGATCCCGACCTCACCGAGCAGATCGCCAAGCTGGCTGGTGACTTCGCGCTGCGCTTCGATGACGGAGTGACCGCTGAGAACGTGGCCCGCTACGTCAAGGACGTCATCCACTACCAAGGCGACGAGAATGCCCTCAACTGGTCAACCGATCACGCACTGTCGTACCTGCGTGGCTCGTCACCTAGCGAGCTCGAGGATCTGCTCGATAGCACAGTGAGGCTGACGTCGCGCGATCGGAGCCTGCGGGCGACCACGGTGCAGAACGCCGCCAACCAGTTGAAGGGCATCGGCCACACACGGCTGGCCTCGATGTTCTCCGACAAGGTGGACATGGCCACGGTGGTGGACGCCGCCGAGGCGCTCCTGCCCCAGGGCGCACTGCGCTCCCAGGACGCGCTGGTCCGGGCCCTGCAGTCAGAGATCGGTGGAGAGGCAATGCGCGACAGTGCGTTCCTGCGCTACGTCGATTCGCAGAAGGACGGCTGGGAGAAGCTCATCGCTGCTCGCACCAACCTGGCCTTCCAACGTGAGGCCGCCGGCGAGATTGCTGCGACCGCTGCAGTGACCGACGCTCTGCCGTTCATCGACAGCCACGAGTTCAAGACACAGTTCGCCGACCACGCCAAGGGGTACATCCCCTTCTGGTACGCCGAGGAGAACTTCATGAAGCGCTGGGCCCGGGGCCTGATGGACGAAGGTCCGTCGATGGTCCGCAAGGCGCAGCTGGCCTACATGGGGATCAAGCAGGCGGGCATTGTCCGAACCGACGAGAACGGCCGTGACTGGTTCGTCTATCCCGGCAGCGGCCTGCTGTTCGATGTCATCGGTCGCATCCCTGGCATGGCTCAACTGCGCAACATGGGGATCATGTTCCAGACGCCGACCGACCAGATGCTTCCCGGCCTCAATAACAAGTTCGGCGCACCATCGTTCAACCCACTGGTCACCATCCCAATGGATCTGGTGTCATCGTTGTTCCCCGAGCTCGCCCCGGCCGAGCGTGCCGTCCTTGGAGATTTCTCCGCTGGGCAGGGTGCGCTCAACCAGCTGATCCCGTCCACGCTTCGCAACGTGGCCAGCGCCGTGACCGGTGACGCAGCGTCGAGCACCCGGTATGCATCGGCAATGATGACGGCCATTGCCTACGCCGAGGCTCACGGTCAGGCTCCTGGCGACAACGCCACCACCGGCGAGGTCGATGCCTTCATGGATCAGATGCGCCGGCAGGCCCGAATCGTGGTGATGGTGCAGGCGATCGGTGGCTTCATCGTGCCGGGCGCGCCGAGCGAGGTCGCCGGTGGGCGTAGTGCCAACATGGCCGGCCTCGATGTCGGCAACCCCGCCGAGTACCTGAGCACTGAGTACCTGCAGCTGGTGCGAACGCTCGGTGTCGAGAACGGCACACAGAAGTTCCTCGAGCTCTATCCGGAGAAGGGCATCGACGGCATCGTCAATCCGCTGGCCTACACCGTGCCGCGCAATGTCTCGACCACCGGCGCGCCGATTCCCTCGACGGAGGCTGCGCTGAAGTTCACGACGGACAATGCCGACTACTTCTCCGAGATGCCCAACGCAGCGCCATGGCTGATCCCCGACTCGTTCAGTGATGAGCGCAGCCAGTACGCCTTTGACCAGCAGATCGCAGACGGGATGCGCCAGCGACGCACACCCGAGGAACTGTTCACGGCGATGAAGTTCAAGATCGGTGCGCAGGAGTACTTCAAGATGAAGGATGCCTACACCGGGGCCATCGACGAAGCGGTCAACCGCAACGACAAGGCCACCGCCGACCGGCTGAAGACGGAGATGGCCAACAAGCTCGACATCTTCAAGATCACACACCCCATCTTCGCCACACAGCTGGCCTCGAGCGACGGGCGTGAGAAGCGCGCCGGGGTGATCTCGGAGATGCGCACCGTCGTGGATGACCCGGCCGCGCCCCAGTCGCCACAGCTGGAAGGGACACGGCTGGCGATGCACGCGTTCGATAGGTACTCCGTGCGCCTCGGCGTGCTGCAAAATGATCACACCGCCGCAGGGCGCATCGCAGTGGACAACCTCAAGACGATGTACGAGAGCTACATGACCCAGCTAGTGCAGTCCCACCCGGAGATCTCAGCGTTCTGGGTCTCCATCCTCAAGCCGGAAGCGAGTCTCGGATGAGCGACCAGTCCTTCGATTCGACCGATGTGTTCACGCCTGGTGACCTGCAGGCAGCGGTTGTCCCTTCACCCGAGCTCGAGCGACTGGTCAGTAACCAGCAAATGCCTGGCCAGATCACCGAAGCACAGATGGCTGAACTGAAGAAGCAGGCCGCTGCGACGATCCGTGAGCGCCTCGCCGATGCTGCTGGGAAGAAGGGCAGCAAGAACCCGAACTACACCGACTACGAGACGGCGACGCTGACCCGGATGATCGTCGAGGCCCTGCCGATCCAGATGCTCAGCCAGCCCGTCGTCGCCCAGCTCGACCTGCGTCCGTACCTCGATGCGATGAATGGCAAGCACCTGCAGGGCACCAAGACGAGCAAGGGTGGCACGGCCTACGTCAACAATCCGACCGTCGATACCACCAAGTACATGACCGGTGAGACCAAGCGCCTGCAGAAGATGTTCGATGAGAGTGGCGGTACGGTCCCGGCCTTCAAGGTGGGCCAGGCCGGCATCGCCCCGGGCCCGACCGTCAATGCGGTGGACACCGAGACCGGTGCTGTCGCACCCGCCGATCCGTCATCGCTCGTCGTGGACCCTAAGACCGGGGAGTTCAACATCGACGCCTCGGCACAGCCGGGCGGGCAGGCCACCTTCCCCGTCGAGGACATGGTCCGGCTGGTGCAGGGCGGCATGTACGACATGGAGCAGCTCGTCGGCGCCGAGGCTGAGCAGCAGAAGACCAATCCCGACGGGTTCTTCCCGGTGGAGATGAATCGCCACACGACTCGCACGCAGAACCAGCAGGTGCTGTCACCACTCGATGCGATCAACTACCTCTACACGCTGACGCCCAAGCAGGTGAGCTCGATGCAGTTGAAGCTGGCGTCAGCCGGGTACTTTGACCAGCTCGACAATGGCGGCTTCTACAAAGAGGGCTACGCCTACGACAACAACACGATGCTGGCGTGGAAGCAGCTGCTGCAGGACTCGATTGCCAACAAGGTGCCGGTGACCCAGATGCTCGGTGAGCGGTCGAAGACCTACCGCGAGACCACTCGCCAGGCACGGCTGCGCCAGCTGAGCCAGTTCGATCCCAGGTACTCGAGGGTCGTCGCCAACGACTACGGCCAGTCCGTGCTGGGCCGCAACCTCACCGACGATGAGGCCGCCTACCTCGACGCCCAGCTGAAGACACTGGTCAAGCAACGCGCTGGGTACGTCGCCGGCGCCGACAATGCCGGGATCGATCACGCCCTGCCCAATGAGCAGGGCTACACCGAGAACGACGTCCAGGCCATCCTGGCTAACGATCGACCGATGACGGTCGAGGAGCGCAAGAACAACCTCTTCAAGACCTCGTTCGCCCTGAGCAAGCTGTAGGAGCACGCCATGCCTCCCGGCCAAAAGCCACCGCCAGCAAAGAAGACACCGGCCAGCAGGGTCATCGCCCCACAGAAGCCGATCGTCAACGATCCCGAAGCAGCGCGGGCGTCCAAGTTCATCAACGAGACCCGTTACCCGGGCCTGCTGCGTGGCACATCCGACAACATCGGTGACTACATCGCCTTCGAGAACTCTGTTGCCAGTGATCCACAGCTGTCGGGACTGATCAACCACTACGGCGCGCCGGTCAAGGCGCTGATGTGGAACGCCTACATCGGCGTGATGGATCAGAATACGCTCTTCAACAAGATTCGTGCCCAGCACCATGACTTCGATCAGGTGATGGCCGACCTGAACAAGCAGATCCAGGGCGGCGGCGGCGGTCGAGGCCGGGGTGGTGGTGGCGGTGGGGGCGGCTCAGCTGCTCCGACGCCCGAGCAGATCGCATCAGCCAAGGCGGCGATCAAGAACCGGGCGGCGACGGTCGGACGGCCGATGACCGACGACGAGCTCACCTACGTCGCCACGGTTGCAGTGCGCGACGGCTGGTCGAGTGATCAGGTCGATGACTGGCTGGTCGGTGACCCGACCAAGGTGACTGACCCTGGCATCGTGACGGCGACCGTCGATGACATCAAGAAGATGGCCGGGTCCCAACTGCTGAGCGTCAGCGATGACACGGCGCGGGAGTGGGCGATGCGGATCACCAGTGGCGAGATGGACCCGGCCGCCGTGCAGGCGATCTTCCAGCAGCAGGCGATCGGTGAGTTCGGATGGGCAGCGCAGCAGTTGAATGCTGGGCAGACGATGCGTGACATGCTCATGCCGGCGCGTGATCGCATCGCCAACGAGCTCGAGATGAACCCGAACGAGGTCGATCTGATGGACTCCAAGTGGCGCAACATGGTGACGGTGCCCGATGCCAACGGCCAGCCCCGTGCAGCGACGCTCACCGAGGTCACCCGCAACGCTCGCAAAGACCCGGCATTCGCCAAGACCACTGGGGCCGTGCGTGGTGCAGCAGCAACGTTCCGGTTGATCCAGAACACCTTCGAGGGAGGCTGACATGGCTGATCAACCGACGCCGCAAGACAACATGAACACGTTCACCAACATTCAGAACTACCTGACCTCGATGGATCTCGGTGGGCTGTTCACCATCGGCCCGGACGGCACGCCGGGTGGCTGGTTGTGGGATCAGATCACCAGTGGAGTGGATGATCAGAACACCATCCTCATCAACCTGGAGCAAACCCAGCAGTTCAAGACGCGCTACGGCATCATCGGCGAGCTCCGCACCCGCGCCGCCAGTGGTGAGCCGGTACACGTCCCGACTGTGGCCGAGGTCCGAGAGTACGAACAGACGGTGGCCGGCTCGATGCGCCAGGCCGGGCTGCCGACGTTCATGTATGACGAGTACACCGACCTGCAGAAGCTGATGGGCCAGGGACTCAGCGCGCTGGAGGTCGAAGACCGGCTCGGCCAGACCTACGAGCGAGTGCAGAACACTGACCCGCTGGTGCGCGCCAAGTTCAACGAGTTCTTCGGCGTGGCCCAGGGCGACGCCGCCCTCGCTGCGGTGTACCTCGATCCGAGCAAGACGCTAGCCAACCTGGAGCGGATGAGCCGCACGGCCTACACCTCGGGCATGGGTCAGCGCATGGGCATCTCGATCGACCAGGCAACCGCCGACCGCATTGCCGGCACGCCATCGACCGAGGCCGGGATCTATCAGAACCTCGGCCAGCTCAACCAGCTCGACAAGTCCGGCATCTTCACCGAGTCGATCGGTGAGGCCGACGATTTGACGACGCAACGCGAGGGCATCGACTCGACGTTCTTCGGTGACGGAGCTGCACAGCAGGCCCTCGAACGCCGACAGATCGAGCGCAACAGTGCCCGGGCTGCAGTGTCGGGTGGCGCTCTGCGCACCAACCGAGGACTGACCGGGGCCGGAGTCGCCAAGACCTAATACGCGAATCACCCCGCAGGCGGTGCTACCTTGTCCGCCAACGGGGTGAGCTCATCAGGGCCCCCGTCGAGTGGAGCTACGACGTGGCCGCTCTCCAGGGAACAGTCCGCTCGGCTCGCCGACCGAGTGTGCAGGCAAGGCGCATGGCACCCACAAGGAGACCCAATGTCCAACTACCAGAACGACGACGACCAGGAACAGGAGCACGAGAAGGAAGGCATCGCCGCCCTTCGAGCCGCTGCTGACGCAGGCCGAGAAGCGACCAAGAAGAACCTCATCCTCGAAAAGAAGGTGGCGTTCATGGAGGCCGGGATCAGTCCGCTCACCGAGGTCGGAGGAATGCTGTTCGACACCTGGGATGGACAGGACATCGAAGCACTGAAGGCGAAAGCGATCCGACTGGGAGCTCTCGAAGCACCCAAGGATCCGGCAACGCCGCCAGAGCCGCAGAAGTCACAAGAGGAGATCGACGCATTGAACAGGCTCGAGGCCGAGAACAGGGAGCGTCAGGCTCTGCAGGAGAAGCTGGGCGGTGGCGGACAGCCAGCCGGCCAGGGCCTGCAGGGAGCGCACCCGATCGACTCGGCATTGGAGCAGTACCAGAAGGACCGGCGTGCCGGAGTGGACGAGGCAATCGCCCAACGTGACGCCGTCGCCAAGGTACTGACCAAGGGCCTGGTCGAGCGAGATCCCCGACTGCGATACGACCACGACGCCCATCTGGCGGCCGGCCGGGAAGCAGACCGTGAGTTCGAGGGTGGCATCCAAGGCCACTGATCGATGACCATCTGTCACATCACCGGGTGCCAAGAGCACTACGGATGCAGGTTGAGGAACAAGGGAATCCAGTTGTCGCCCGCAGCGACGATGTCGCGGACCCAGAACTGGGTCGCGACGCCCAGCACACCTTCGTCGATCGACGGAGCGATTCTCTACGACGAGCGCCCAGGCGGGATCAAGATGCCCATCCTGGACCATGACGGCCAGACCATCCGTCACCGTCAGTACGTCGAGCGTCGTGCCGAGATCGACGGCAAGATCCGCTCCGTTCGGAGTGGACAAGTCGACCTGACACAAATGACTGGAGACAGCAATGGCTGAGGAACTCAAGGGCCCAGCGGCATATTCGTACAACCTCACGACCGAGACGCCGATCGACATCGACACGATGATCTACATCTTGTCGCCCGCATCGATGCCTCTCGTCCACGGCATCGACAGCGACGGCGTGCCGCTGCTGTCGAGCTCGCCCACCGGCGATGTCATCTTCTACTGGCTCGAGGAGGACGTCCCGCTGCCGCGCGACACCCTCGCCGTGGCCATCCCGGACGGCGTTGCCACGACGCTCACGGTCGGCACTGCCGGCGCGGTGAAGTTCCGTGTCGGCGACCAGATCCGCATCGACGACGAAATCATGATCGTCACCGACCTGAACACCACGACCGAAGTTCTGACGGTCACCCGTGGTTCAGCGACGGAGACGAACACGACTGCCGTCGCTCACGTGATCGGCTCCGAAGTCATCGGCATGGGCTCGCTGCTCATTGAAGGTGCGGTCGGTGCTGCGAACTTCAAGGGCCGGGACAAGTTCTCGAACTACGCCCAGATCTTCTCGACGACCGTGCAAATGTCTCGCACCGAGCAGTCGATCAAGAAGTACGGCGTCCCGTCCGAGCTCGCTCGCCAGATGGCCAACGCCATTCACACGACGGGTGTCGGCCTGGAGCAGGCGGCCATGTACGGCCACAAGTTCCAGCACGCGACGAACTTCCGTCGTCAGACCGGTGGCCTCAAGGACTTCGTCACGACGAACACCAACTCGGGCGACCTGTGGCTGACGGTGGACACGATCCAGGACATGCAGCAGCGCATCTTCAACGCTGGTGGCGATCCCTCGGACCTGTTCATCATGGCCCAGCCGGCCGCGTTCGACGCCCTGAACAACACCCTCGGCTCGGAGCGCATCCAGTCGGTCTCGGTGGACGACCCGCAGCGTGGCCGCAAGCGCGCCCTGTCGGTCAATACCGAGTTCGGCACGGTTGACCTGTGCCGCAACCGGTGGGTGAAGGCGACCGATGCCTTCGCTGTCAAGCGTTCGGGCTTCAGCCGTCGAGTCCTCCAGCCGATGATCACCCAACAGCTGGCCAAGACCGACGACACGGACAAGTACCTGATGGTGACGGAGTTCGGCTTCCAGGTGAAGGGCCAGGCCCACATGGGCATCTGGACCGGCCTGAACGTCAACTCGGCACTGCCGGGTGACCTCGTCTGATCCAAGGCTTCACCACATAAGCGCTGGCTGTCGGGGCGGCCTCCTGCCTCGGCAGCCAGCCACAGTGAAAGGATCAGGCGATGGCTCGTACCAATGCACTCACCACCGCCAAGCGCATTCGCCGCCAGCTCGGCAGCAATCACCGCATGGAGCAGAACACACTGCTCGGCGTCATCGACGACAGCGTCACCACGTTCCAGTTCGGTACGCAGATGCCACCTGCCGTCGTCACCGGTGCGATCCTCGGCATCGAGCTCGAGCTGATGCGGGTGGTCTCGGCAGACACCGGCACCAACACCGTGACGGTGATGCGCGGTGCCGCCGACTCCGAGCCTGCCGGTCATGGAGCGGGCACCATCATCGACATCGCGCCCAGGTTCCCGCTGATGGATGTGTTCGATGCGATGCTCACCGAGATCGACTCGTGGGGCCGTGACCTGTACTGGATGGACAGTGACACCTTCACGGTGGCTGCAGCGGCACAGACGCTGGAGCTGCTGTCGAGCTGGTCGGACATCTACGGAGTGATCGACGTGATGCAGTCGGAACTGCAGACGACCGAGAGCGTGTGGCCCCGGGTCAAGAGCAAGCTGATCCGAGGCGATGCGGTCGGCTTCGACGGCGCGCCGACGTCAGGGATGCTGCTGCGGTTCCTGGAGCCGATCCGCTCCGGCCAGGTCTACGTCAAGGTTGCACATCCCTTCTCGACTGATGGCCTCACTGCAGCGTCCGACCTCGTCGATGACGTACACCTGTCGGTGTCGATGCTCGACGTCCTCGAGCTCGGCACACGTATCCGGCTGGTGATGAACGACGACGACACCCGCACGGGCCGTGGTGCGCAAGACGAGCCACGACGTGCGGAGGAAACTCCGCTCGGTTCGATGGTCTCGCTCAGCCAGCTGCGCCTGGCTCGGTACACACGGCGCAAGGCCGACGAGATGAGCCGGCTGCGCACCCTGTACCCAATCCGGATGAGCTGATGACGACACCTACCCTGCATCCGGCCTATCCGTGGTACCTCGGCGGCGGCGTTGCCGACATCGAGGGCAGCGAGACCGGACCCGACGCGGGCAAGTGGTGCCCCGAGACGGTGACGCTCGACGGGTACTGCTTCCCCGTCGATCTCACTGGTGCGGGCGGCGCCGGTGGCTGGCAGTCAGGACCGATGGACACGTTCCGCGACTCGCTGGCACCCAACGATCAGCCGAACGACACACTGTTCAACGCCAAGGGCGCATGGGCCCGGTACAAGTACACGTGGCACCACGGCGCCGGACAGAGCCAGAGCGACATCGATGACACGACCGATAACTTCCGCTTCCGGCAGAGTGACCGGATGGTCTGGACGACCAAGAACGAGATGACGCTGGTGCACGCGACCACGCTCAAGCAGGCCGACGCAGCCGCCGCCCCAGTGATGATCTCGTCGGGCATCTACGTGTTCATGGGCGCCGGCACCAACCTGTACCGGACTAGTGACCTGATCACCTGGACGGCGATGACCGCGCCGGGTGGCACGATTCAGGCGCTCGGCACGGACGGCTCCGATCTGTACGTGGCGACCTCGACCAAGCTGACGAGGTACCAGGGCACCGGCACGGTCGATGTCCCGTTCGGCACCCCGGTCGCAGCCAACGTGGACAACGTCGCCTTCGTCTCCGGTCACCTGCTGATCGGCGTCGGCAATCTGCTGCGTGAGGTGAGCAGCACGGGCACGTTGACGACGATCAAGACCCACTTCCAGGCCAACTTCCGATGGACGACCATCTTCGCCATCGGCTCGAGGATCTACGCCGGAGGGTTTGCTGGGACCAAGAGCGAGCTGCACACGCTGACGACGGACTCGGCCGGGGTGCTGGTGCAGAGCCAGGAGGTTGCACCGCTGCCACTGGGAGAGCAGCTGCGCTTCGGGCTGAGCTACGCAGGTGAGTGCGTGTTGTGTACGAGCTCGGGACTGCGCTTCGCCCAGGTCTCCGGTGACGGCACGCTGACCTATGGCCCGCTGATCACCGACGTGGGCGACGTGCGCGCCGCCTGCGCGGACGGCAAGTACGTCTTCGCCGGGTGGAGCTCGATGGTCAACGGCACGCGTAGCGGAGTGATGCGCCTCGATGTCACCGAGGAAGTGGCTCCGCTGCAGCCCGCCTACTCCAATGACGTCTCGACCTCTGGGTTCGTCGGGACCGTGACCGGCGTTGCTCGTCTCGGTGGCAAGACGGCCTTCTGTGTCGCCACGTCGGGGGCCTACGCCGAACAAACGACCTACGAAGGCCAGGGTTCCCTGGACTCCGGTCAGGTGTTCTTCGGCACGGTGGAGAACAAGGCGCTCCTCGCCCTCGATCTGGCGTTCCTGCCGTTGCTCGCCGGCCAGACCGTCAAGGGTGAGGTACATGACCAAGCCGGGGTTCTGGTGGGCTCGGCCACGCAGGCCACTGTGGACAGTCAGAGTCTGCACATCGATCTTCAAGGGGCCCAGGTGGTGTCGGCCGAGGTGACCATTACCCTGCTCGGGCCGGGCTCCTCGTCGCCGATCTTCAAGCACTGGAGGATGCGCTCGTACCCCGTGGCACCGGAAGTGCTGCAGTGGATCCTGCCGCTGATGGTCAACGAGGGATACACGGTCGGCATCGGTGAGGGTGTGCAGCGCTCGTTCAACATCCCCGACATGCACATCTGGGCCGAGACCTTGCACGCCAGCAAACGACTGACGTTGCTGCGCATCAACGAGCGTGTCTACAACGTGCGGCTCGACAAGTTCGAGTGGCACCCGAAGAACTGGGACAAGAGCGGCGACGGCCCGCAGGGCATCCTGCTCGTGCAGCTCGTCGCGGCGACATAGGAGGATCGATGGCCAACGAATGGATTCGCAAGGACATGAGCGGCGGGACGGTGGCGACGACCGAGGTCGGCGCGATCTCCAACGTCGCGCTGACGATCACCGTCGCTGACGGATCGACCTACCCGGACGGCAGCGCCGGCAAGTTCGTCATCTGCATCGACCGGGCCCTGCCGACCGAGGAGAAGATCCTCTGCACCAGCCGTAGCGGCAATGTCTTCACCGTCTCCGATCGTGGCTACGACGGCACAGCAGCGGTCGGCCACTCCAACGGCGCGCCCGTCGAGCACGTCATCGATGCCTTCTCCCTCGAACAGGCGCTGGCGTATGCGGCGGCGGCGGCCACGACTGGCTCGATCTCCTACCGTTCAGCAGCGTTCGCCTATGCCGAGATCGCGGTGGCGGGCAAGACCAATCTGCCGCTGGTGGCCGGGGCCTCGGTCCCGGGTTACACCGCGCTGACCCTGGCCGGCCTCGCTACCGAAGTGCTCAACCTGCTCGTCCCGGCAGGCACCGTCCACGCCACGCTCGGGGCCACTGCCGACACCGGATACTTCCTCATCGACGGGTCGTCGGTGGTCAACGCACAATCGCTCTATCCGGCGTTGTGGAACCGCATCCCCGCCTCGTGGAAGTCGGGTAGCACGATGGTCATGCCCGACTGGCGAGGCCGATGCCTGGTCTACGATGATGCCGCCGCAGTGTTCGCACTCGGTGGTTCGGCTGGGGCGATGAGCAAGGTCATCGCCAGTGGCAATCTGCCGCTCCACACGCATGACATCAATCACGACCACCCGAACGTGACCTCGACGGGTGAGTCGGTGGGCCACATCCACAACGTCAACGGATCCACTGGCAACGACGGCCCGACACACGCCCACCAGGCCCCGCCGAATGCTGGTACCACAGCGTTCATCGTCAATGGCACCGGCGATCTCGGCAGCGCCAACCTAACCGTAGGTGGCGCGGCCTACGCCCTCAACTCGGTGACCGGACCGCCCAATGCATTGCACCAGCACGCATTCAACGTCAACTCACAGGGCAACAGCGTCGGCCACACTCACGACGTCAACCTTCCTGCCCTCGGTGTGACGGCATCGGGCAACGGTGGCTTCGCCAACACTGCACTCGACGTCACTCCGGCAGTCGGAGTGGTGAACTTCCAGATCAAGGCGCACTGATGATCACTCTGTTCCTCGGCGACGACGTGCAGCAGGCTGTGCCCGGCTGGCTCGACAACTGGGGTGGTGCGATCGTGCTGATCGCAGCGGTCTGTGCGGCGATCGGAGTGCTGTGGACGAAGGTCATCTGGCATCCACGCTCGCCGATCCGACGCACCTTCCTGTGGGTGTTCACCCGGCTGGTCAGCGAACCGATCACGCGCAACTGGAACAAGCGCGCCGAGCATCTGATCGGTCACGTCATCACACCGCAGCTCGACGGGCTACGTAAGGAAGTGCGCGACCTTGCTGAGCTCAACGAGGAACAGCACAATCGCAACGCCTCGCGGATCGATCACCTGTCGGTGGAGATCGAGTCGAACAACAAGATCGTCGCCAACATGGTCGATGCCATGGGCAGGTACATCTTTCTCGACCCGGCCCTGCCTGCCAAAGATGACATCACGGACGAACATCCGGCCGTGGAATAGGGTGACGCCGTGACCGAAGTGCTCTATCCCAACGGATACAGCTCGACGGGTGGGCCCGGAGCTCCAGTCCCGATGAGCAAGGTCAAGGCCCGTGCCGATTGGAAGATGTTTGCACCGGAGTTCGCTCGACGCATCGAGGCGCTGATGATCTTCGGCGAGGGCCGCATCGGCCTCGGCGGCGGCGGGCGCTCGACAGCCGGCCAGACTCAGCTGTTCCTGTCCCGCTACCACGAAGACCCGAATGGCTCGATCCTGTGGGATGGCAAGCGCTGGACGAAGAACCCCGGTGTGGCCTCAGCTGCTCCGCCAGGCCGCTCGTACCACGAGGACGACGCCACCCCCCAGGGTGCAGTCGCTGCCGACATGGTTGGTGATCTGACCATCCTGCGCGACTCCGGCCACCTGTTCGGCCTCATCGAGTTCCACGACGTGAACAACGAGCCATGGCACGCCCAGCCCCTCGAGCTGCCTCACGCTCGCAGCGAGTACGTGGCTGCCACAATGGCGCCGTTGCACCCGTGGACGTTCCCCGGGCCGCCGCCACCACCACCTCAGCCAGGAGTTGACATGGAACTTGCAGTGATGACCCTCGACAACACGCAGCCGCCGACCACGTTCCTCGGCTACGTCGATCCGGCACAGTCCGACCTGGAGTCGAACAAGTTCTGGAAGGTCTACTGGATCGATGGCAACGATCCGCAGGCCATGAAGATGCTCGCTGACCAGCGCGCTGGTGGGGCCAAGGAGTACCACTTCGGTGAGCACGTCAGTGTCGCCCTGTTCTACGAGAATGACCGGCTCCCGGCCTCTGTCCACAGTGACGGTCGGCCATGGGCCAAGTCCGACTGGGGCGCTGCCCCATTGGTGAAGTGAGGTATCGATGAACCTGTCCGATCTCATGACTCGCATCAAGGTGGTGGCCACCTCGGCGCTGGCCTGGCTCACAGCGATCGCAGCAGTGCTGACCGTCGTGGCTCAGCAGATCAAGGATGTCGCCGGCGTTCCCGATTGGGTCACGCAGTTCGTGACCGGGGCCCTTGCCGTCATCACCGTCATCATCTTCCAGGTCCGCCGCGTCACGCCGGTACCGGATGAGTTGAAGGGATTGCTGCCGCCCAAGGGGCCCGCCGTCGACATCCCGCCGCCCGCTGATCGCGGGCAGACCACGCTGCACATCGTGCTGATCGTGCTGGCGATCATCGCGCTGATCATCTTCATCTTCGCCCACATCGACGTGAACTCGAAGTCGTTGGGCGAGCTGCTGTTGAGATGACCTTGCGCCGGTTGCTGGTGTTCACCGCGACGCTGTGCTGCGCCTACGCAACCGTGATGTTCGCGCTGCAGCTGCGCTTCAAGAATTGAGCAGCAGCCGGACCTGTGCCGGTGTGTCAGCCACGTAGATCACGGCGCCCGTGCTGAGTGTGATCTCGCATGAGATGTCCGGATCCGGGTGAATCGGTCGTGCGAACGACACGACGTAGCTGCTGGCAATGTGGCGTGGACGGCGGCGCGCTGCCCCGTTGAGCACTCGCTGGACTTCGGTGACCTCGATGGTCTCTACCATGGTTATCTCCTGAGAGTGGGAGTGGTTCGGCGGCGCTGGAGCACCGCGAGCATTCGACCGACGTCGTCGTCATCGACCGGGGCGACGACGACCTCGACACCGCACAGCTCGTCCTCGAGCACCTCGTACTTACTGAGGCCGAGGCTGACGATGCGGGAGTCATCGATCACCACGTCAGCGTCGGTCAGTGCATCACCGATGGCGCGCATCAGCTTGTCGAGATCAGGGGGATACCGGGCGAAGTCGATGCCCTGGGTTCGGATTGCCTTGAGCCTCGACTCCGGCATCGGCAGCAAGAACCTGCAGGCGACCTTGACGGGAAGAGCACAGTCGAGCGGCCAGCCGGTCGCGGCGATGGCGAGCTCGGCGACATCGACCACACGCTTGCGCCACGCCTTCAACGCACCATCGTTGGTGGCAATCAGCTGGGTGTGCTTCTGGTTCTTGATGGTGATGGCCTTCATCGATCCCTGCGGTACGGGAAGGCCGGAGACGAAGAAGCTGAGTTGTTCGGTCATTGCCAGGTATCCACGAGGTAGCGCTCGACGGCCTCGTTGACGAGGCGGTTCAGGCTGAGGCCGGTGGTGGCGGCCATGTCCTCCAGCTTGGCGCGCGTGGCGTTGGTCAGCCTGACCGAGATGCCCTTGTACTGGCGCTCGGACGGGCGACGGCGAGGCGCCGGCGGGCCGATGACCGGCATGGTCTCGGGGAGTCGGGCCAGCTGCTTCACAACACGGGCCGTTCGGTCTCGAACGCCGGTTTGTCGTGCTCGGGCAGCACTACCGGTGGGCACACACCGATCAACCGGCTGCACACGGGGCAGTGCAGCAGCGCACCATTGGGTACGCCGGGCTGACCGGAGCCAGGGCACCGCCTGCCGAAGTGCTCGTGGTTCTCCTTCAGGTGGGTCTCCAATGTCTGTAGCCAGACCGGGAGGTTCAAGATGACCTCGCCGTAGGGCTGGCCGTGGATCAGTTCATACGCCTCGCGGGGCGTCATCGTCACTGTGATGCTGGCGGTGTTGACATCGATTGAGTACCTGGCCATAGGGGGCCTCGCTCCTTCATCTTGGTCGGTGCGTAGTTGCGCCAGGGCGACTTCTTGTGCCAGCACCAGACCGTGCTGGTGTGGCGGCTCTCGCCGAGGGTGCGGATCGTGCGATGGCAACAGGTGCAATCCCAGATCACGAAGAGATGGTGACGCAGCATCCACTGTCTCAGTCGATACCTCACGAGGCTGCCACCTCCCACTGGATCTTTCCTTGCGAAATGGCGAGCGGAACGAGCGTACCACCCCTGACCTTGTCGCTGCACGCACGCATCCGCTCGTAGTCACCATTGACCTGGGCCCGCACACAGGCGATGTAGTGCCGAGGGTCGAAACCGAAGTTGACGGCGTCGGCTGCCAGGCGCTGTTCGGTGTCCACCATCTCCGGTGTGAGAACCTCTGCTTCCTCGATTCCATCGTCGGGGAGCTCGAGGCCGGTTCCGAGTTCCATGGTCGGAGCGGCTGGTTCTCCCGGCCCGATGGCGAGCGTGCTGGCCCCGCCGCCGAGCTCGGTCAGGGTGTTGTCCATGACCAGCTGCGGCACGACGTAGTTCTGGCGCTTGCCGTTGCGCATCTCGGTGCGTTCGGAGATGATCAGCCGGGCCTCGACGAGGCGGCCTCGCACGGTCACTGCGCTGATCAGATCGAACATGGCGGGCAACTCCCGGCTGGCGGCTTTGCCCTTGGTCTCCAGTCGCCACACACCGGCGAAGCTGATCTCCGGCAGGGCGAACTGGATCCGGGTCGTGCGCTTGCAGGCCAGCTGCTCTTCGGCGTTGCAGATGCACGGGACCACGGTGAGCTCAGGTCCGTTCGGACCACGCCGGCTGGTGGTGCATTCCTCGCCGTCGCAGCGGCGCTCGTTGCCACCCTTGCTCCACAGTTCGTACCACTGGCTGATCGCGCCGGGAATGACGAGCACCTTGATCGAGTCCGTCTCGGAGTACAGCTCGAACTGGTCGCGAGGATTGGCAAGGTCGTCGTGCCAGGGCTTGACGAGACCCCCGTAGATTGCCGCCAGCTGATCGAGGAGGTTCTTCTGCGGACTGGTGAAGCGGAACTTGTGCAGCGACGCCTGGACGGTCTTACCAGAGGCTGCAGTGGTCTTGTGACCGAGCTTGATCCGACCGGCCTCGGGTGCGGTGCGGTCGAGCTGTGAGAGCGGAGTAACGGTGAGGCTAGGAGCCATCTGACTTCCTTTCAGGGGTGGTCATAGAGGTAGTCAAGTCGAAGGGGGTGGGGTGGTGTTTGACGTAGTGCTGCTCGATCCAGCCGAGCATCCCCTCAGCTCTGGCTCGTTCGGGGAGGTTGATGTGGCGACCGTTGGAGTCCGACACCAGCGTGACGTACTCGGGAAGGTGAGGCAGCTGGGCCCGGGCGACGAGGATGGCTTGTCGAACATCCTCGTCAGCCCGGGCTTCGCCGGCTCGGCGGGCGACGCCGAAAGGAACCAGCTCTCTACCGTCGCCCGCTCGACTCATGCCTCGTCGAGCTCCGTGGGAGCGACGGGCGTGTCGGGGTCGGGTACGGCCTGGGCGACCGTACCAACGACGAAGCGGGTCTGGTGAACGTGGTCCGGTGTCTGGCCTGCCGACCGTCGCTGCATCGCCAGGGCGGCGGCCTCGATGCGGTTCTTGGCCTTGACCTTCCACAGCTCGGTGGTCTCGGTGATGAATGGGACAGTCCAGGTGGTCTGGTCAGCCATTGGATTCCTTCCTGTTGATGATCTCGACCATCTCCTCGAAGACGGCCTTGTCAAATTGAGTGCTGGTGTCGGCGACGAACCTGCCCCGGAAGATCAGCTGCCAGTGCTGCACGTACCGCATCCTGGTCGAGCCAGGTACGAGCTCGCCGCCGTAGGTGACGACCTTGGCGAGTGGCTCAGGTCGATCACCCATGGCTCTCCTTGGGGTTGCTGGGATCGATCTCGTAGTGCATGAGCTCCCGGCCTTCGTAGACGCCGACGCCAACTTGGCGCAGCATCCCCGCGTCTTCGAGCATCCCGCGCGAGCGAGCGATGACATTGCGTTGCTGTCGCTTGCCGGTGCAGTTCTCGATCCACAGTGTCAGTTGAGTGTCGTTGAACGGCTGTTCGAGTCGGCGGAAAGACGAAGCCACGGTCCAGATCCAGTACATCAGTGTCGAGTCCTTGGCGATGGCTTTCAACGCCTGGTCGCTGGTGTACGGGTCACCTTTGCGGGCGTGAACACGGGCCGGTTCGAACAGCGATGGTTGGTCACTCATCGTCCGACCGCCTTCGCAACAGCCACCAAGCAGAGGTCCATTGATGGACAACCAGGATCGTTCTCGTACTGGTCGAGGGCGTCGTTCACCGCAGCGACCTGGGCGCGCAGCTCGTCAATCGTGTTGCACATGGCGTCGTATTTCTCGCGGCGTCGCTCGTAACGGATCGACATCGGGAGTCGAAGCAGCTCGTCCTCGTCCTCATAGGGGAACTCGTCGCGGGCACTCATCGGAGCCATCACATCCCCCTGCAGTCGTAGGTGTCGCCCTGCATCACGGTCGGATAGAGGTAGCCGCTGTCGTCGTCGCTCCAGTGCATCTCGATCTTGACGGTGCCGTCGCCCTGGTGTGTGACCTCGCCTCGTTGCTCCGGCCCGAGTAGCTGAGAAACGTGCTTGTACCAGCCCTTGCCGTCCTCGACGAGGACTGCCATGTCGGGCGGGTAATAGCTCAGTGCCTGGATCACCTGATAGACCGTCATGCGGTCGGCCGGGTTACTCGGCGTCGGGTTCGGCGTCGTCATCCGACTCGGACTCCTCGGTCTGCTCGTCCTCGGGCTGTGAGTAGGCGACGAGGTACCCCTCGATGAGCATGTCGAGATCCGACATATCGTCGAGGTCCGGCTCGTACCCTGCTGCGGCGACGTACTCGGCGAGGATCTGTGGCATCGGCGGGAACTCGGGCAGCGGTGGCACCGAGCCGTTGTCCACGATGGTCTCCTGGAACAGGCCCTCCATCGGGCCGGAGCCGTACCTGCCGCACATCGTCAGTGCTGCGGCCCGCACCATGACCTTGGTGTTGGCGCAGTAGCAGGCCCACAGTGACTTCTCGGTGGGCGCCGGAAGGATGGGGTCGCCCTCGACTGGCGCTGGTGTGACCTGCTCCAGGGTGATGCCCAGCGCAGTGAGGAAGAACGAGCGCTCGCTCTCGGTGGAGAGTCCGTTGCGCACGCTGTAGAGCGACTGCTGAGCCAGGCTGCGGATGGCGGTGGCAGCGACGTCGGCCTTGCCAGCGTCGTGGATGAACGAGGCGCGCAGCCCGTTGACCACTGCGTTGCGCTCGCCACGGCTGTTCTCGATGGTCTCGGAGATGGCAGCGCAGGTGTCGTACCACTCGGTGATCGTCGGGTCGAGCTCGTCGCCCCACCCACCGAACACTTCCTCGGCGCGGTCGGCGACGTAGGTCTTGGACTCGGCGGTGCTGGACGTCTCGGCCCGGGCCAGCCACCTCGTGACGGTGTAGCCCTTGTCGCCGTAGGTACCGTCGCTGACGGTGATCTGATCCGTTGCGGTGATGCCGTTGGCGACGACCCACGATGCGACCTTGGCGGGCGTGGCGTTCTCCAGCTCGACGTCTCGCTTCATGCTGTACTCGATGCCCTGCTTCACCGGGATGTCGAGTTCCTTGAGGGCATCGACGATCAGCTTGCGGGCCGCACGGCGCTGGTCGTCACGGATCATCCGCTTGATGTAGTCGGCGGTGTTGTTGTACGAGAGCGAGTCTGTACCCAGTCCGCCGACCAGCTTGTTCTGCAGCTTCTCGCCTGCCTTCGACAGGGCCACGGCGGCCTCGAGCGTGATCTTGCGCTGGCGCACGGCCTCCAGTGCCTTGTCGGTCAGCTGGCAGATGGCCAGGCGATCCTTGACCACGTCCTCGGAGCGGCCGATGTTGACGGCCACGTCAGCGATCGAGAACGAGTGCTCGACCACCAGGCGCTGGATGCCGAAGGCTTCGTCCACTGGGTTGACATCGACGCGCTGCAGGTTCTCCACGATCATGGCGACCACGCTGGTGTCGGCGTCCTCGTCGGTGCGCATCAGGACCGGGACCGGGCCATCCCAGCGCTTGGTCGTGATCAGCCGGCCGATTGCAGCGTGGCGTCGGAACCCGGCGATGATGTGGAACTTGCCGTCGCCGTTCTTGCGGACGGTGATCGGGTTGAGCAGACCGGCTGCCCAGATGGACTCGGCGAGCGTGTCGATGTCGGTGAGCTCGCTGCGGATGTTGGTGCCGTCGTCCACGATCTGGTCGTAGGCGATCTGCTTGACCGTCGTGGTCTTGGCTGTCTGTACGTCTGTCATGTGGTTCCTTCTGCTGTGGTCGGGAGGATCGCGCGGAGGACCGCCGTCCTCAATGTGAGCATCCATGGGCACCACTGCTCTGTGGTCTCGTCGTCCTTGATCTCACCGAACGCGGTGAAGACGACGACGTTGCCGATGACCTCGAACACCCAGCCGTGCTGGATGCCGTCGTAGCTGCCGATGCTGCGCACGAACACGGGGATCGTGCGGTTGGCAAGGACGGTGTGCTGGGCCTGGGCGAGAGTGCCGGAGGGGAGGAGGGGGATCCCACCGTTGGTGGTGACCTTGAAGCGCAGCTCTCTCACGTCTTCACCGTCAGCTTCACCTTGACCATCTCGGGCCCGTCCTCGATGCAGCGGTCACGGTGTCGGCAGTAGTCGCAGAACCATTTGGTGCCGGACTTGACGACGTTGCCGGTCCCGGGATCGTAGGTCACCCACTTGCCGCGTGCTGGCTCGATGATCACTGCCCCCGGTGGAACCTCGGGGGACGACAGTGTGCGCTCGGGGAGCAGGACTTGACCCTCGCCGTTGCTTGCGGTGTAGCCGAGCACCCTCTTTTGCCGGGCGATCTCCTGGCGAATCGCGGGCTCGATGAGTGCGACTTGGTAGTGCCACTCAGCGGTGAACTTCTCGTACTCGTCCATCCCACGACGGTCGGCCTCGGCAGGCGATGTCGGCTCGGGCGTGATGTAGAACACGATCACCACCGGGGCACCGATGGCATAGGCGACGAGTGCCGCCTGCAGGACGTGGGCCCACGTCGGCCCCTCGGCGTCACCGGCACCACCGACCTTGCGCTTGAACGGATAGCCGCCCATGGTCTTGTTCTCGGCGACGTACAGCGGCTCGTTGTCCTTGTAGAAGATGAGGTCGGAGTGGCTGGAGGCAGGCAGGCCGACGCTGCGGAGATCAGTCGTCGGCTCTGCCCACCATCCCTGGCGCCACCCGTTGGCATCGGTGACGTTCTTGCCCAGCGCGGTGCCGATCTCCTCGCCGACGAGCTGGCCCATGCGGATCTTCCACATCGATGCCATGTCGGGCGGGTTGGACTCGGGCACGCCGAGGATCGAGTACCACAGCGCACGGTCGCATCCCATACCGAACCACGACGCGCGTAGCGGGAGCTCGGGGATGGCCTTCTGTGCGTTGGGTGACTCGTAGTTCTGGAAGTCGGTCCACCATGCATCGAGCAATGGCTTGGCGACCAGTGTCTCTGCTGACGGGAGGGGAGCAAGCTCGCCTCGGGACCGGCGCAGTTCGGACAGGTCTTTCTTGATGGGCATGTCTGGTTCCTTTCCGCATGTAGTCTAGCGGACGAGTGTTCCACGGTGGACGATGAACAGGGAGATTCGATGAGTGCGACCGAAGCACGTGAGCAGACCGGAGTCGACTACGTCGCGGCGGTGCTGGAGATGATCCGCTCCATCCGCGAGGAGCACGCGGCCTGCACGCTGAGCGAGCTGGCCCGGCTGTTACGGCAGCCGAAGGGCACGATGCACCGGCAGCTGGTGCGGATGCGCGAGTACGGACTGGTCACATGGGATGACCTCCCCGGCTCGCTGCACAACACTGCCAAAGGTGGCAAGGTGATCGGCTTGGTGCGGGCCGGGAAGATCACCGACATGACCTACTTCGCCGAGTGATCAGTAGGTGACGCTGACTTCGGGCTCGTCCTCGCCGTAGTTCAGCATGGCCCAGCTCTCCAGGCCCTCACGGATGTCGGTCTCGGTTTCGTCACGGTTAGCGGTGTCCGTGCTGATCCGCAGGCGGATGGTGTACGTCGTCGGGCGGGCCACCGGCAAAAGCCATTCGCCGTAGGTCTGACGGTTCACCGACTCGGTGAACTCCTCGTACTCGCTGCACCAGCTACGACTCTGAGCTTCTTCGAGCAATCTGCCTGCGATGAGGTGGAGGTCATGCGTCAGACGCTCGATCTCCAGCTGCTCGGGCGACTGCTCGACTCTGATGACGGGATTGCCGAATGCGTCGATGGTGGCGGGTGGGTCGGTGGTCATGGTCATGGTGTTGGTTCCTTCTGGTTGGGGAATGGGTGGGGTGCCCGCAGCGAGGCGGTGCGGCGAACACCCCACGATCTGTCAGTCGTCGTCGTCCATCGGTAGGCGTTGCACGCCCGCTGCCTGTTCGAGTCGGAGCTTCTGCTCGTCGAGCAGCTTGGCGACGAGCTGGTCGTCGATGATGGCCGCCGATCCGGCCTCGAGGGTCTGCACTCGTTCAAGTGACTCGGTATCCTTGATTGGGCGATGGATGATCGAGCCGACCTTGCAGCGCATCACGATGGTCACATCCTGGCCGGTGTGCAGGACCACGGGGTCCAGGGCCATGGCCTTGGACAGACCGTCGCCGGCGCGCACGACCCTGATGGACGACTGGATGACGTCGAGCCCCTCGAACAGTCCGAGGTCTACCTTTGCTTGTGCCACGAGGGTTCCTTCCTGTTGTGGTGGAACGATCGTACTCCTCAGTCGAGACCGTCGCCGGTATCGAGTTGGCCGCCGACGTACTCGGGCGTGGTGTAGAACGCCGATCCCCACACTGCTTCGGGATGGATGTTCAGCTTGGTGGCGAGCTCGTCGGCACGATGGATCGGCAGGCCCCGCTCTTTGAGTCGCTGCACTGCACCACGGCTCATCCCGACCTGGCGTCCGAAGTCTCCGGCTGTGAAGCAGCCGGACTCGATCATCAGAGGAATGAGGCTGAGAGTGTTGCGGCGTCGGTCGGGCATGGTGCTTCCTTGGGCTGAGAGTAGGCGACGAGGTGGTCAGTGGCGCGCTGTGCGGCAAGGGCTGCACTGAACAGGATGCCGGGGTCGTCCTTCAACGACTTGAGCCACGACCTGACATAGCGGACGTGATCCTCACGGAAGATCTCGCCGGGGATCTGTAGCCAGGCACAGGTCATCGAGGCAGAGATCTCGGCGACGAGCTCCTCGAAGGCATATGCCTGGATGCCGGCGTGCCGGGACTGAGGCTTGCGGTCGAGCCTCGACTCATGGCCGGTCCAGTGGCCGAGCTCATGGCACAGGGTCTGGGCCCACTCCTCGGGTGTGTCGAACTGTTCCATTGGTGGCATCGAGACGACGTCGCGCGACGGCACGTACATCGGCGTGCCGACGACCCAGCGGTAGGGCACGGCGGTACGGAAGTCCTCGAAGTGCTGGAACCAGTGATTCGAGGGCACCGACGCAGCTTCCCCAAGTTCGTCGGCGCCCTCGACTTGCGCGGCGTTGAACAGGTGGAACACCTTGGGCACACGCCGCAGATTGTCGGGATCTTTCTTGTCGACGATGTCGACCCACTTCACACCCCACGTGGAGTGCTCACCCTTGCGGACCTGGCCGCCGATGCTCTGCCACATCCGGAAGGTGGCCCATCGTGGGCTGTGGTATTCGTTCTTGATCTGGGCAGCCCACAGCATAAGGGTGTTGATGCCCCGGTAGTCGATACCGGTCACCGCGTTGTGCGGGAAGAGGCGCCCGGTTGACCAGCATGGTTTCCAGGTGCCCTCGACGGAATCGAAGGAGGCGATCAGGTCATCGACGAGCAGTTGTAGGGCAGCGTCAATCGACGCTCGAGTTCGTTCGGTCATCAGTGGTTCCTTCTGGGTTGACGGGGTGCAGGATGTGGTCCTCGGGGAACAGGTCGTGGAGGCACACGGTGGTCGGTCGCCATGCGTGGTGGGGAATGACCATTGACGAGGGATCGGGCGGTGCCCAGGGGAGCTGGGCGAGTGCGTCGGTCAGCCACTTGCGCACGTCGGGCAGTGTCTTGAAGAACACCGTCACTCCGTACGCAAGGCTGTCGCCGAACTTCAGTGTGTGAAAGTGATCGATCGGCTGCCACTTGATCGGCGCTGGACGGTGAACGTTGATGCTGTGCTCTTGGGTCATGACGTGGGTTCTCCTGGTGAACGTGGAACGAGGGTCAGATGGGTGTGCCGGGGTGGGGCGGGGGGATCGGACTCGTACCCCGCCAGCTTGGACACCTGATCGAAGGCCGACGTCAGCCAGGCGATCAACGTCTCGAGGTTCTCGAAGTACATGGTGATGCAGCGCCCATCGTCAGCGTTGTCGAACATCACGTCGAGCGTGACGGTGCTGTCGACGCGACCCTTGTCGAGGAAGAGCAGGTTTGGCATGTTCGGTCGCCAGATTTCAACGGTGGTGTTCATTCGTGTTGCTCCGGGAGGGTGAAGACGGCATCAGGTGAGCTCCACTTGCTTGGTGGCGCTGATTCGTAGAGCTTGGGGTACTGGTCGCGGACCTCTTCAGCGTCGGGATCGACGCATCGGGGGCATGGCTCGGGTGGTGTGTTGCGATCAGGCTGGATGGTGCGCCGTCCATGGCATGTCGGGCAGACCCAGTCCTCGGGATCGGGCTCGTACCCGTCAGTCATAGCGGCCCTCTGGGCTGGGCGTGGTGAGCTCTTCGACCACGGCCAGGTGACGCGGGCACAGCCGCACGACGATGTCTTCAGCACCGGGTGGGCCACCGTGCAGCGCGACCATGCGGATCGCAGCCTTGGGGCACTCTTCCCGGTCGTCCTCGCTGGAGATGCCGTGCCCCCAGCTACAACCGATCAGGCCGTGGATGATGTAGCCGATGGCCTCCATGTTGGGGGGTTCAGTGGTCATCGAGCAGTCCTTCCAGTTGGGCGAGGGCCTTGTACCAGTTGGCGGTACGGGTGAGCACATCGGCCAGGCCCTGTGCGTCTTCGATCGAGATCAGCAGCCGCAAGGTGACGAGCTCGTCGGTCTTGTTGATGCGTGCCGGCCAGCGCAGACCGATGACGCGTTGCCAGTTCTGGCCTGTGCGTGTCATCACTTCGGCAGCGAAGGCGTCGTACTCCCCGGCCGCACCGAGCAACCACGACTGATCGACTTCGAGAAAGCCCTCGACAATGGGTGCCGATGGATCGGTAGGTACCGGTCGGAGCTCGCTCATCAGTCCCATCCTCGGCAACCGCAGTAGTAGTGGTCGTGGCCCGGGTCGTCCTTGGGCTCGAAGCCATGGCCGTCGATCAGCTTGGTGTGCCTGGTGTGTGGCTTGTCACGGACCTCGTCAGTGTGGGCGATGGCGGCATAGCTACAGATGCGGCACGACCCCAGCGCACGCAGCAGGCCGGACTCGAAGAAGGCCAGTCGTGCCGGGTTGCTCGGCTCTTCGTTGCCACAGGTACAGCGGGCCATGCGCCCGGTCAGGTCGGGCATCTCGATCACAGTGGTGGCGCCGGGATGGATACCGGCACAGATGCAGCAGCTGGGCTCGCCATTGCTGGTGGCATTGGCGGCGTGGCCGCAGCCCATCATGGATGATGTGGTGGTCATACGGAGACATCCTTGGGTGAGAGGAGCAGCCAGCGGTCCGGCAGCCCGGTGTCCTTGTCCCATTGGGCATGGCTGGTGACATGGGCATCGTCGAAGTCGAGCCAGTCGATGAGCACTGCCTTGCGGGTCAGTGCGGCCGTGATCATCTGCGACCATGCGGCTGGGTCGGGGCCGTGGATGATGCCGACCTGGCGATAGGTGGCAATGATCAGGTAGTCGTCGGGTTCGGCGAGCATGAGGATGAATCCGGCAGCGGCCTCCTCGAGCGTGCCGATCGGCGGCTTTCCCGGCAGGCGCATGATGTTGCGGTCGGCCTCGCCGTGCTCGTCGCAACGGATGAGGCAGATGCCCATCTGCTCGCGCGGTGGAGTGCAGTGGGTGAAGATGCGCACGACGTCGAGCGCCGAGAAGATGATCGGGGTGATCGTCACTTGGCCTCCTCGACGTTCATCGTCTCGATGATCTCGGTGAGCGCGGCCTCACGTGTGCCGAAGGTCTGCTCGCTGATCCCGTTGACGGTCAGCACCATGAAGTGGTAGCCGTGGCCGTCAACATCGAGGCTGATGCTGTAGTTGGGCATCGCTGGTTCCTTTCGTTGGTGGTGGAACAATTGTCTCACCAGTGTCAAGACTTAAGACCTGGTCGGAAGGGGTGGGAGGGGTGGGGGAGACCATGTGCTTGCTGTCGCGCATGAACCTGCAGACGATGATCAGTTCCTCACGTGTGCCGGTGGCATTGGTCGGCATGAAGCCGCCGCCGTACAGCCAGGTGAGCAGGTCTCGGCCAGCGTCGATGCGCTCGGACAGTGCAGCATGGTGGTCGATG
>Ga0207648_10000352_pt1 | contig 50550 bp, 51 predicted proteins | sample KBSMisM32_FD_184310 | JGI IMG/M metagenome (GOLD analysis project Ga0207648, IMG submission 184310) | Miscanthus rhizosphere microbial communities from Kellogg Biological Station, Michigan, USA - KBS Miscanthus M3-2 (SPAdes) (version 2) | ecosystem: Host-associated > Plants > Roots >... | reverse complement strand
AGCGGAATCATCGAGCGCCGCCATACGCTGCCGATCCTGTCCAACGTGCTGATCGAGCGCAGCGGGGATGCGCTCGGCTTCCTCGCCACCGACATCGAGATCCAGATCGCGGCGCGCAGCGCCATTCCGGCTGGTGGGGAGGCGCGCGCGGTCACCGTAGGTGCGCGCAAGCTGCTCGACATCCTGCGCGCGCTGCCGGACGGGGCCGAAGTCACCCTGCAGCAGCAGGACAAGCGTCTGCAGGTCAAGGCTGGAAAGAGCCGCTTCGCCCTGCAAACCCTGGCCGCGGAGGACTTTCCGCGCCTGGCCAAGCCGGCCGGCGAAGCGGCCAAGTTCAAGCTGGAACAGAAGGCGCTCCGTCGCCTGCTTTCGCTGGTGCAGTACGCCATGGCGCAGCAGGACATCCGCTACTACCTGAACGGCCTGCTGATGGTGGTCGAGGAAGGCGGCCTGAAGCTGGTGGCGACCGATGGTCACCGCCTGGCCTATGCCGCAATGAAGCTCGGCGGCAACCTGCCGCGCCAGGAAGTGATCGTGCCGCGCAAGACGGTGCTCGAGCTCACCAAGCTGCTCGCCGAAAGCGACGACCCGGTCAACATCGAGCTCTCCGCCACCCAAGCGGCATTCAGCTTCGGCGCCATCGAGCTGGTTTCCAAGCTGATCGACGGCAAGTTCCCCGACTACACGCGCGTCATCCCGACCGGACACAAGAACAAGCTGCAGGCCGAGCGCGAGCCGCTGCGCCAGGCGCTGCAGCGCGCGGCCATCCTTTCGAACGAGAAGTTCCGCGGCGTGCGCTGGGTGATCGGCGAGGGCAACCTGAAGATCGTGTCGTCCAATGCCGAGCAGGAAGAAGCGAACGAGGAACTCGAGGTCAAGTACAACGGCGACTCGCTCGACATCGGTTTCAACGTCAACTACCTGCTCGATGTCCTGAACAACGTGACCGGCGACGACATCGAGTGCGCCTTCGGTGATGCCGCTTCGAGCGCGCTCATCACCTACGGCTCCGAGAAGGACTTCAAGTACGTCGTCATGCCGATGAGGATCTGAGCAAGAAATGTCTGAACACAAGGGCAACGGCGAGAGCGGCGACTACGGCTCGGATTCGATCAAGGTCCTGAAGGGCCTTGAGGCGGTGCGCAAACGCCCGGGGATGTACATCGGCGACACCTCCGACGGCACCGGGCTGCATCACATGGTGTTCGAGGTCGTCGACAACGCGGTCGACGAGGCGCTCGCCGGTTTCTGCGACGAGATTGCGGTGACCATCCACACCGACAACTCGATCTCGGTGCTGGACAACGGTCGCGGCATCCCCACCGGCATCAAGGAAGATGACGAGCTCAAGCGCTCGGCGGCCGAGATCGTGATGACCGAGCTGCACGCCGGCGGCAAATTCGATTCCAACAGCTACAAGGTGTCCGGCGGCCTGCACGGCGTCGGCGTCTCGGTGGTGAACGCGCTGTCCGAATGGCTGCGCCTGACGATCTGGCGCGACGGCGCGGTCCACCAGATGGAGTTCCGCGACGGCGTCGCCACCGCGCCACTGAAGCGCGGCGGCGGCAGCGAGCGGCGCGGCACGGAAGTGCATTTCCTGGCGTCGAAAGTCACCTTCGGCAACATCGACTACCACTACGACATCCTGGCGCGCCGCCTGCGCGAGCTCTCGTTCCTCAACAATGGCGTGAAGATCGTGATGATCGACCAGCGCGCCGGCAAGGAGGAAAACTTCGCGTTCTCGGGCGGCGTAAAGGGCTTCGTCGAGTACATGAATCGCGCGAAGACCATCCTGCATCCCAATGTGTTCCTCGGCTTGGGCGAGAAAGACGGCATCACGGTCGAGGTGGCGATGCAGTGGAACGACTCCTACCAGGAGTCGGTCCTGTGCTTCACCAACAACATCCCGCAGAAGGACGGCGGCACCCACCTGACCGGCCTGCGCGCGGCGATGACGCGAGTCCTCAACAAGTACATCGAGGAGAAGGAAATCGCGAAGCGCGCCAAGGTGGAGACCACCGGCGACGACATGCGCGAGGGCCTGGCCTGCGTGCTGTCGGTGAAGGTGCCCGAGCCCAAGTTCTCCTCGCAGACCAAGGAGAAGCTGGTTTCCTCCGAAGTGCGCCCGGTGGTGGAGGAGATCGTCGCCGAGCGCCTGCGCGAGTTCCTCGACGAGCGGCCGACCGACGCCCGCACCATCACCGTGAAAATCGTCGAAGCGGCCGCGGCGCGCGAAGCGGCGCGCAAGGCGCGCGAGATGACGCGGCGCAAGGGCGTGCTCGACGGCATGGGCCTGCCCGGCAAGCTGGCAGACTGCCAGGAACGCGACCCCGCGCTGTGCGAGCTCTTTCTGGTGGAGGGCGATTCCGCTGGCGGGTCGGCCAAGCAGGGACGCGACCGCAAGTTCCAGGCGATCCTGCCGCTCAAGGGCAAGATCCTCAACGTCGAGCGCGCGCGCTTCGAGAAGCTGCTGTCTTCGGCCGAGATCGCGACGCTGATCACGGCCCTCGGCTGCGGCATCGGCACCGAGGAATACAACCCGGACAAGCTGCGCTATCACCGCATCATCGTGATGACCGACGCCGACGTCGACGGCTCTCACATCCGCACCTTGCTGCTCACCTTCTTCTATCGCCAGATGCGCGAGCTGGTCGAGCGTGGGCACATCTACATTGCCCAGCCGCCGCTTTACAGAGCCAAGCTCGGCAAGGAAGAGCGCTACCTCAAGGATGAGCACGAGCTGAATGCGTTCATGCTGAAGCAGGCGCTGGTCGACGCGGCGTTGCACCCAGGCGACGGGCGCGAGCCGATCAGCGGCGATGCGCTTGCAGAGCTCGCAAAGTCCTATCTATTGGCGGAGGCCGTGATCGACCGCGTTTCGCGCCTGGTGGACCGTGAAGTGCTGCAGGCGATGCTGCGGGGGGTGCGGGTGGACCTATCGCGGCGCGATACGGCGGAAGCTTCGGCCGAGGCCCTGGAAGCCGCGATCGGTCCGCTCGGCTTCGCCGTGGCGCCCCATTTCGACCAGAAAACAGAGCGTCATCAGGTGCGCGTCGAGCGCACGCGGCACGGTAACGTGCGCCTGAGCACGATCGACACCGAGTTCGTCCATTCCGGCGATTACGCGCAGATCCGCAGCACCGCGGAGACGCTGCGCGGCCTCGTCGGCGCTGGCGCCGCGGTGCAGCGCGGCGACAAGCGCCAGCCGGTCAAGGACTTCGCCGAGGCGATGAAGTGGCTGCTGGGTGAGGTCGAGCGCTCGATGACCCTGCAGCGCTACAAGGGGCTGGGCGAGATGAACCCCTCGCAACTCTGGGAAACGACAATGGATCCGGCGAGCCGGCGCCTCCTGAAAGTGCAGATCGAGGACGGCATCGCCGCCGACGAGATCTTTACTAAGCTGATGGGCGACGAGGTCGAGCCGCGGCGCGCGTTCATCGAATCTAACGCGCTCGGCGTGCGGAACCTGGACGTGTAGCTTTTTCGTCCGGCGCCTTGTCTTTTGGTTCCTTGGGCGCGCGTGGCTGAAACTCGAATCCGACCTTGCCGTCGGGTTGCTTCACGAGGAAGGCCTTGAACTTGCGGTTCTTCTTCGAAACGAAGCCGGTCAGCAGGTCGGTGCGCCCGGTTTCGAGCAGCTTCTTCATCTGCTCGCGCTCGATCGGCTGCTGCAGGATCATGCGCCCGGAGCGGAAGTCGCAAGTGCGCTGAGCGCCCACCGCCTTTTCGCAAACATAGGCCACGCCGTGCTCGAACACACGCGCACTGCACTTCGGGCACTTGCCGAGCGGCTCCTGGCCTGAGAAGTCGGGCGCCTCGTCGCCCTCCCCGCCGGTGCCCTGACCGAAGTCGAATTCGAGGCGCATCTCGTTATTCAGGCGGATACCGGCGCTGAACGGCCGTCCCTGCTTGCTGCGGAAACCGTTGAGCGGGCCGACGAAGCGCTTGGTGAAGAGCTCGGCCAGCTCTTCCGGCGCCCATTCACGCCCGGAGATGACTCGCCAGAGAGTGAAGTCGCACTTCTGGCATTGCACCTTGCGGTAGTTCTCCTGCACCTGGCCGCCGCACTTGGGGCACGGCGCCGGCACGGTGGCATACACGACGTCGGGTATCTCGCCGTTCTTGATCACGCCAACCACGTTCTTCACGAGATCGTTGATCCCCTTCATGAACTCTTCGCGCGTGAGCTTGCCGGCCTCGATCAGCTTGAGCTTGTGCTCCCACTCCCCGGTGAGCTCGGGCGAGCCCAGCTCCACGATATGCAGCATGTGCAGCGCGAACATGAGCGAGAACGCCTTCGGCGTCGGCACCAGCTCGCGGCCCTCGCGCAGTACGTACTGCTCGCGGATCAGACCCTCGATGATCGCGGCGCGCGTCGCCGGCGTGCCGAGCCCCTTCGCCCCCATCGCCGCACGCAGCTCGTCGTCCTCGACCAGCTTGCCCGCGCCTTCCATCGCCGAGAGCAGCGTCGCCTCGGTGTAGCGCGGCGGCGGCTTGGTCTGGTTCGCCTGCGCCTCGATTTCGCGCACCGGGACCTTCTCATCCGGCGTGATCGGCGGCAGATTCTCGTTCTCCTCGCCGCCGGCGCGGCCGTAAACCGCGAGCCAGCCGGGATTTTCCAGCACCTTGCCTTCGGTCTTGAACTGATGCTCGCCGACGCGCGTGATGCGCGTGGTCTGCAGGTATTCGGCCGCGGGGTAGAACACCGCGAGGAAGCGCCGCACCACCAGGTCGTAGAGCTTCTGCTCCGCTTCATTCAGATTGCGCGGCGTCTGCAGCGTCGGAATGATCGCGAAGTGGTCCGAGATCTTGCTGTTGTCGAAGATGCGCTTGTTCGGCTTTACCCAGCCCTGCTTAAGAATCTGCTTGGCGAACGGCGCGAAGTCGCGGGTGTCGCCCAGCTCTTCCAGCGTCTTCTTGACCGTGCCGAGATAGTCCTCGGGCAGCGCGCGGGAGTCGGTCCGCGGGTAGGTGAGTACCTTGTGCCGTTCGTACAGCGCCTGTGCGAGCGATAGCGTCATGCGCGCCGGGAAGCCGAAGCGGCCGTTCGCTTCGCGTTGCAAGCTGGTGAGGTCGTAGAGCAGCGGCGATAGCTGGGTGGACGGCTTGGTTTCCTCGCTCGCGATGCCGGTCTTGCCACGGCACGCGGCGACGATCGCTTCAGCCTTGGCTTTCTCCCAGAAGCGCTCGGGCTTGCGCTCGCCGTCGTCGTCCTTCTTGAAGCCGGTATCGAACCAGCGTCCCGGGTATTCGCCCGCCTTGGCGCCAAAGCGCGCATGCACTTCCCAGTAATCGCGCGACGTGAAAGCGCGGATGCGCTCCTCGCGCTCCACCAGGATGGCGAGCGTGGGAGTTTGCACGCGGCCGACGGTCGTGAGGTAGAACCCGCCTTCTTTGGAATTGAAGGCGGTCATGGCGCGCGTGCCATTGATACCGATCAGCCAGTCCGCTTCCGAGCGGCTTTTCGCGGCGTCGGCGAGCGGCAGCAGCTCCTTGTCCGCGCGCAGCGCGCTGAAGCCATCCCGGATCGAAGCCGGGGTCATCGACTGCAGCCACAGCCGCTCGATCGGTTTCTTGTTGCGCGCATGCTGCACGATGTAACGAAAGATGAGCTCGCCTTCGCGGCCGGCATCGCACGCGTTGATCAACGCGGTCACGTCCTTGCGCTTCATCAGGCGCAGCAACAGGTTGAGGCGCGACTCGCTTTTCTCGATCGGCGCGAGATCGAAGTGCGGCGGAATCACCGGCAGGCGGCTGAAGGACCACTTGCCGCGCTTCACGTCGTACTTCTCGGGCAGCGTCAGCTCGAGCAGGTGTCCAACCGCGGACGAGAGTACGTATTTGTCGCTCTCGAAGTAGTCGCCCTTGCGCGTGAAGCCGCCGAGCGAGCGCGCGATGTCGGCCGCGACCGACGGTTTCTCTGCGATGATGAGTTTCTTGGCCATGCGGCGCGAAAGGCCGCAGATGATAAGTGCAAAGGCGCGGCTGGTTCAACCCGACCGCAATTCGGGTTAACTGCGGCGGTCAACCACGGCGGTCTACGCCGCTAGCTTGGCAGGCGTGCCTGCGGCGCGCTGAACAGATCCTCGGCGAGGAGCCGGCTGGTCGGCATCTGCTGGTTCCACACCACCATCAGCACGACCAATTTGAGCTGCTCGAGGCTTAGAGCATCGCCGGAAGCCGCCAGCGCGCGGTCGATCACCAGCTCGCGGGTTTCGGCGCTCAGAATGCCGGATTGCTCGAGCGTCATCAAGAAGCCGCGGCAGGCGGCATCGAGCTTGGCGAGCTCGCGCGGTGCGTAGGCCCGGAAGCTCGCGCTCAGGTCGGGCATGGCTTCACGCACGCCCTGCGGCGCGTGCAGCACGCCGTCGAGCCAGTGCATGGCTTCACTGATGTCCGAATCCTCAAAGCCGGCGGCGGACAGCTTTTTCGCTACGCGGTCGCTGTCGTAGGCGAGCTCCGCCTGCTGGCAGTTTTCGAACAGGAACACGAGGATGTCGTACATAGGGCCTCCCTTCTTATAACGCGACGTTGGGGATTGGGTTTACCGGCGTCCTTCCTTCTCCAGGCGCTGGTACAGGCCACCTGGCAGGGCGGCGACACGGCCGTCGAGCTCCAGGCGCAGCAATTCGGACGACACCTGCTCGGCCGACAGCCCTGCGCGCGAGCAGAGCGAGTCGACGTCGACCGGGTCGTGGCCCATGTGCGCCAGCAGACCGGTTTCGGCGGTTGTGGCCTCGTGACGCGACGTTTCGCGCGTGGACGCATAGCCGCTGGGGCGGAATCCCGACAGCTCGGTGAGCACGTCCTCGGCCGACTCCACCAGCTTGGCGCCTGACTTGATGAGCGCATGGCAGCCCTTGGCCAGGGGAGAGTGGATCGACCCGGGTACTGCGAAGACTTCGCGCCCCTGCTCCGCCGCCGCGCGCGCGGTGATGAGCGAGCCTGAAGCGACGGCGGCTTCGACCACCAGGCAGCCGCGCGCCAGCCCGCTGATCAGCCGATTGCGCCTTGGGAAATTGTGCGCGGCCGGAGCTGTGCCGAGGGGGAATTCCGAAACCAGCAGGCCGCGCTGCGCGATTTCGCCGGCAAGAGCGGCGTTGCGCTGCGGATAAATCACATCGATACCGGTGCCCAGCACCGCGATGGTCGAGCCCGGCCCTTGCAGGCCGCCGCGATGCGCCGCGGCGTCGATACCTAGCGCGAGACCCGAAACGATGGTTAGCCCCGATTCGCTCAGCGTGCGCGCGAACGCTTCGGCATTCGCACTGCCCTGCTGGGTCGCGTTGCGGCTGCCAACGATGGCGAGGGCGGAACGCGCGAGCAGTTCCACGCGGCCCCGGGCGTAGAGCAACGGCGGCGGATCCGCGATCTCGAGCAGCGGCTTGGGATACGTTTCGTCAGCGAGCGTGACTACCGTATGACCGGCTTCCGCCGACCACTCGAGCGCGTGGGCGACCGCGGAAGCCACCGGCTCGGAATCGAGTGCGGCAAGCGCCGCTGGCGGGACGAGCGCGGCGAGCTCGCCGCGCTTGCGCGCGAGCACGGCTTGCGGAAGTCCGAACTGCTGAAGAAGCTTGCGGAGGGTGGCGGGACTGAGCCCGGGAGTGAGCGAGAGCTGCAGCCAGCTCGCGAGCCCCGGGTCCTGGCTCACCGCTCGTTCTTCTTACGGCGTCTGTACCACATCGAGCGGAGCGACCGGCTTCGAGGCTTGCATGATCAGTGCGTAGGATACCCGGTCGAAAACGCGGAACACAAACGCAAGCCCTGCGCGCTCGTCGGGCAACTGGATTCTTGCGCCCGCATCGTACGCGCCCTTGCTCGTATCGCGCACCGTGCCGCCGAGGTTGTAGACCGCGAGGACATGTCCGACCTCAACGCCGTTGGCCTTGCCGCGGTTGATGCTGATCACTTGCTGCGGCCCCGCCTCGCCGACGTTGCCGACGCCGCCATAGATGCCGATCACGCGGCCCTTGATCTGCGAGCCGGGCGCGCGCGGCGCGTAACTCACCGATTGCGGACGCCCGGCGGCCACCAGCTTGTCGCCCGCGCCGACCTCGACCACCGTCTCAGTGAGCGTGACCGTGGCCGGCTCGCCCGGACGTGTGACCTGCGCCGTTCCCAGGTACACCGCCTCGTAGGCGAGCGTCTGGTTGGTGTCCGGATCGACTAGCGGGTTGCCTTTGCGGTACACGTACCACGTGTCGTCCTTGGACTTTCCGATTCCACGCACATACGCGGCGTTGCCGGTGGCAAGGATCACGCGGTCCGACTGGGTGCCGATGATGGTCGGGCCTTTCTCCAGCCCGTCGGGCTCGATCACCAGCGGTCGTGACAGGAACGGCTCGATCGCCGAAGGGGGAATGCTCGGAATTTCCTGGCGCGCAAGCGACTCGGCACGGATGCGCGGACCGATCTTCACAGTGCCCGCTGGTCCCGAAGCGGTAGTCGGCGGCGTGGGTGCCGTCGTCGGTGCAGCAGAGCTCGTCGGTGCGGCGGCGGTCGTCGGTGCGGCACCGATATCCGGCGGCGTGGTGCCCGGTGCACGTTCAGTTCCGGCACCGATCGTCAGCTGGCCGCGCTCGCGGTCGAGCACGATTACGTACCCCGGGTAGATCAGGTGCGGGTTGCGAATCGCTTCACGGTTGAGATTCCATAGCTCCGGCCAGCGCCAAGGTGAATCGGTATAGCGCTGCGAGATGCCCCAAAGCGTATCGCCCGGCACGACGGTGTACCGGTCAGGTGCATCTGGCTTGATGGTGAGGGGAGCGCTTGGCGCCTGCGCGAGGAGCGGCCCCGGAAGCAAGAAAGCGAGCGCTATGATAGACTTACGAACTTGCTGGACCATGGCGATCCGTCCCTTTTTCGGTTCCTGGACCGGCTGGAAATCGATTTTTCTACCCCAATGTAGCACAAAGGTGGTTTTTCTTACGCACTGCCTGAGATTGTCCACATAATCCATTCAATTTGCAAGTGAAATTGTCCAGATGGCCAGCCTGAACATCCTCCGCTACCCCGACGCCCGGCTTCACAAAGTCGCCGCCCCCGTAACCGTTTTCGACGAGGGCCTGAAGAAGCTCGTCGCCGACATGGCGGAGACCATGTACGCCGCGCCCGGAATCGGCCTCGCTGCGATCCAAGTCGACGTGCCAAAGCAGGTCATCGTGGTCGACGTCTCCGAGCGGCGCGACTCGCTGGTCGTGCTGGTCAATCCGGAGATCGTGGAAGCGACCGGCGTATCCGATATCGAGGAAGGCTGCCTTTCGGTGCCGGGAATCTACGAGCTGGTCGAGCGCGCCGAGCGCGTGAAGGTGCGCGCGCACGATCAGAACGGCAACCCTTTCACGCTCGAAGCGCAGGGCCTGCTCGCGGTGTGCATCCAGCACGAGATGGATCACCTCAAGGGCAAGGTCTTCGTCGAGCATCTTTCGCAGCTCAAGCAGCAGCGCATCCGCGCCAAGCTCGCCAAGCAGCTGCGCAAGTCCGCCTAACACCTTCCTGCGTCTCGTCTTCGCCGGCACCGCGCCCTTCGCCGAGCGCGCGCTGGCGTGTCTGCTGGACGCTGGGCATGACGTAGCGCTAGTCCTCACTCAGCCCGACCGGCCAGCGGGTCGCGGTCTCCAGCCGACGCCAAGCGCCGTCAAACGCCTCGCGGTGGAGCGCGGACTCCCCGTGTTTCAACCCGTCAACCTGAAGGCACCCCAGGATATCGCGCGCATCGCTGCCGCGAACGCGGATGCCTTAGTGGTCGCCGCATACGGTCTTATCCTCCCGCCGCCGGCGCTCGAAGCTGCGCTGCGCGGCGCCTTCAACATCCACGCCTCATTGCTGCCGCGTTGGCGCGGGGCCGCGCCGATCCAGCGCGCCCTGCTTGCCGGCGACCGCGAAAGCGGCGTATCGATCATGCAAATGGATGCCGGCCTCGATACCGGCCCGGTGCTGTCTCGCCACCCGGTACCGATTACGGCGGAAGATGACGCGGGTACGCTGCATGACAAACTCGCGGCGGTCGGTGGCCAGGCGATCGTCGCGGCGCTCGTCGACCTCCAGACCGGGCACTCGCACCCGGTTCCGCAGCCGGCAAGCGGGGTGACCTATGCAGCCAAGATCGAAAAGGCCGACACGCGCCTCGATTGGACTCAGCCCGCCAAGGCGCTCGAGCGCGCCGTACGCGCCTTCCGCCCTACGCCCGGCGCTTACGGGCTGCTGGAGGGCGCCCCGGTCAAGCTCTGGCGCGCCCGTGTGGTCGACGGAGCCGGAGCGCCCGGCAGCGTGCTGAGGACGGGCGATGAACTTGTCATTGCCTGCGGCGACACTGCGCTTGCAGTGTCGGAGTTGCAGCGCGCCGGCGGAAAGAAGTTGAGCGCCCAGGAGTTTCTGCGCGGCCATCGCCTTGCGCCTGGCGCGCGATTCTCGTGAGCGCTCTCGCCGCCGCGTTGCGCGATGCGGCGCCGATGGTGGAGCGGGTCGCCGCGGGCGCCAGTCTGGCCGCCGAGTTCGACCGCGTCGCGGAAGAACGCCTGGACACGCCACGCGGAGCGTTGATCGACCTGACGCACGGCACCTTGCGCCGCTATGGGCGGGTGCAAGCCATCGTGCGGCACTTGTCGCGCCGCGCGAGCGGCGATGCGCTGGTCGAGGCGTTGCTGTGGTGCTCCCTGTACGCGCTCGAATCCGGGCGTTATGCCGACTACACCGTGGTGGATCAGGCGGTGCGTGCCTGCGGGCTGCTCGAGCGCTGGAACGCGAAGGGCTATGTCAACGCCGTTCTGCGCGGCTTTTTGCGTGAGCGGGGGTCGCTCGAAACGCGTATCCAGGCCGACCCGGAAGCGCGTTATCAGCATCCACGTTGGTGGATCGAGATCCTGCGCCATACGTATTCAGCCAAAGCCGATGCAATGCTCGAGGCGGGCAATTCCCATCCGCCTATGTGCCTGCGCGTGAACCGTCGGCGCGTGGCGGTTGCGCAGTATCAGGAGCAACTGCAACAGGCCGGCATTGCTACCCGGACGCTCGGCAACGAAGCGCTCCTGCTCGAGCACCCCGTGCCTATCGAGCGCCTGCCAGGATTCGATCGGGGCGAGGTTTCGGTGCAGGACGCCGGCGCGCAACGGGCGGCGGACTGCCTCGATCTCGCCGACGGCCAGCGGGTGCTCGATGCGTGCGCCGCGCCCGGGGGCAAGAGCGGACACATTCTGGAACGTGCGCAGGTCGCACTGACCGCGCTCGACGCGGATGCCGCACGGTGCGTGCGCCTCGAGCGCAATCTCGTCCGCCTTGGTCTCGTGGCACGCGTAGCGCGTGCCGATTGCACGCGGCCCGCAGAGTGGTTCGATGGTGCGCCCTTCGACCGCATCCTCGCCGACGTGCCCTGCTCGGCTTCGGGCATCGCGCGGCGCCATCCGGACATCAAGTGGTTGCGTCGCGCCGACGATGTGACGGCTTTCGCCGCGCGTCAGGGCACGATTCTCGACAGTCTGTGGCAGGTGCTCGGCGCGGATGGTAAATTGCTGTATGCCACCTGCTCGGTGTTCCCGCAGGAGAATGACGCGGTGATCGAAGCGTTTCTCGCTCGTACGCCGGGCGCCGTTCGCGTGTCGCTGCCGGACGGCGCTGCGGCGCAGGGGCTGCCCGACGCCGAGCGCGACGGCTTCTACTACGCGCTGATCCGCAAGCCAGCTTAAGCAACGCGCTATGCGCGGCATCGCCTTCCTCGTCGCCGCGATGCTCGCCGCCGCGCCCCTCGAATTCGCACGCGCCGACGAGATCGAAGTGCGCGATGTGGCGCTGCGCAGAGTAGAAAGCGGCATGATGCTGGATGCCGACTTCGCCTTTGACCTCACGCCGCGCCTGGCGGAGGTGGTGGCGAACGGGGTGCCGCTCTACTTCCGCGTCGAGTTCGAGCTCACCCGCAGCCGCTGGTACTGGTTCGACGAGACGGCAGCTTCGAGCCGTCTGCAGCTGCGCCTGTCCTATCATGCGCTGTCGCGGCAGTACCGGCTTTCGACCGGAGCGCTGCAGCAGAGCTTTCCGAATCTCGAGGAGGCGCTCGACGTGCTCAAGCGCGTGCGCAACTGGCTGGTGATAGAGCGCGGCACACGGCTCGCCGATGCGGACTACGACGCCGCAGTGCGCATGCGCCTGGACACCACGCTGCTGCCGAAGCCGTTCCAGCTCTCGGCGCTTACCGGACGCGACCTGCAGCTCGAGTCGTCGTGGAAGCGGTTCATCGTGCGCGGGCAGGAGAAGTCACGATGAAGTGGCTGGTGCTCATCGGCGGCGCAGTGGCGGCGGTCGGCCTGTTCCTGCTGGCGACGGCGAGCGGCGATACCGCGATCTTCGCGCGCCACTACCCGCTACTCCTCGGCCTGAACGCGGCGCTAGCCGCGCTGCTCGCTGCATTGGTGGTCGCGCAACTGATGATCCTCGCGCGGCGACATCGCGCGCGGGTGTTCGGAGCGCGTCTCACATTGAGGCTCCTGGTTCGCTTCGCCGCGCTCGCAGTGGTGCCGGGCCTCATCGTTTATGCCGTATCGGTGGTGTTCATCACCCGCTCGATCGAATCCTGGTTCGACGTCAAGGTCGATGCGGCGCTGGAGGGCGGCATCAAACTCGGTCAACAGGTGATCGAGCAGATGACGGGGGACCTGCAGGCGAAGGCAACCACGATGGCGCTCGATCTTGCTGACCGCCCACAGCCGCAGCTTGCCGCGCAGCTCGAGCGCCTGCGCGGGCAGCTCGGCATCGAGGAGGCGGTGGTGGTCTCCGTCAGCGGTCGGCTGCTGGCGAGCGCCGGGCAGGACGTCACACGCCTCGTGCCCGAGCTGCCCACGGCGCAGGCTTTGCGCCAGGCGCGCGCCAAGCGCAGCTTTACCGCAATCGATGCGCCCGGCGGCACCGCGCTCGCATTGCGCGTCGTAGTCCCGCTCGACATGGGGAGTGTGGGTCCCGAGGCGCGTTTCCTGCAGGTACGGCAGAGCGTACCGGCCTCGCTTGCGCGCAGCGCGGAGGCGGTCGAAGCCGCGTATCGCGACTACCGTGAGCTGGCGATCTCGCGCGACGGACTGAAACGCGTCTATATCGTGACTCTGAGCTTTGCTCTCCTCATGGCCCTGTTCGTGGCGGTGGCGGTGGCTGCGACGCAGTCCGGGCTGCTGGCCGAGCCGCTGGCCAATCTCGCGCAGGCCACGCAGGCCGTCGCCCGCGGCGATTTCTCCCGACGCGCGCCGGTCACGAGCCGCGACGAGCTCGGCGTGCTCACCGAATCGTTCAACTCGATGACCGGGCAGCTGGAGGAGGCGCGCCGAGGGGTGGAATCGAACCGGGCCGCGCTCGAGGCGGCCAAGGCGCGGCTCGAGAACATCCTCGCCAACCTTTCGGCAGGCGTGCTGGTGTTCGACCATGAGCAGCAGCTCTCGATCTCCAATCACGGCGCGGCCGCCATTCTCGGTGGTGATCTCGACGAGTTCGCCGCGCGCATGCGCGCGCAGTTCGCCGAGCACGGCGAGCACAACTGGCAGCTCGAGCTGCAGCTGAAGGGCACCGGCAAGACGGTGCACGCACGCGGCGCACGCCTGCCGCAAGCTACTGGCGGCGGCGCGGTGGTCGTGTTCGACGACATCACGCAGCTCATCCAAGCCCAGCGCGCCACGGCGTGGGCCGAGGTCGCGCGCAGGCTGGCGCACGAGATCAAGAATCCGCTCACCCCGATCCAGCTTTCGGCCGAGCGCCTGGCCATGAAGCTTGGCGAGCGCCTGCCGCGCGAGGACGCCGATACGTTGCGCCGCGGCACCGAGACCATCGTCAATCAGGTGGCGGCCCTCAAGGCGATGGTCGACGACTTCCGCGACTATGCGCGCTTGCCCGCGCCCGAGCCCGCCCCGCTCGACCTGAACCGCCTGGTACGCCAGGTGCTTGCGCTTTACGAGAACTCGAGCGTGCCGATCGCCAAGAACCTCGCCGAGCCGCTACCTGCGGTTTGGGCCGATGGCGCGCAGATCCGCCAAGTGATCCACAATCTGGTGCAGAACGCGCAGGACGCCCTCGAGAGCCTGGCCGCGCGCGGCGCGAGCCCCACGATCGAGGTGCGCACGGAGCTGGCCGGGGATCGGGTCCGGCTCGCGGTGTCCGACAACGGCGCCGGCTTCCCAGAGGAACTGATGGCACGCATTTTCGAACCCTATGTCACCACCAAACCTCGCGGCACGGGCCTCGGCCTCGCGATGGTGAAGAAGATCGTCGACGAGCACCACGGCGCGGTGACGATCGAGAACCGCCCGAGCAGCGGTGCTTCGGTGAGCGTGCTGTTGCCGCTGGCGAAGGCGGCCTAGCATGGCGCAAATCCTGGTGGTCGACGACGAGGTCGGCATCCGCGAGCTCTTGTCCGAAATCCTCGCCGACGAAGGTCATCAGGTGATGCTTGCGGAAAGCGCTGGGGAAGCCCGCCGCTTGCGCGAGCGCGCGCGCCCCGATCTGGTTCTGCTCGATATCTGGATGCCCGACGCCGACGGGATCACGCTCCTCAAGGAATGGGCGGCGAGCGGGCAGCTGACCATGCCCGTCGTCATGATGTCCGGACACGCCACCATCGAGACCGCGGTAGAGGCGACGCGCATCGGCGCGCTCGACTTCCTGGAGAAGCCGATCGCCCTGCAGCGCCTGCTCGCCACCGTCAAGCGCGCGCTGCGCAACCCGGAGGCCGCCGCCAGGCCGGAGCTTTCGATCGCCGCGCTCGGCCGCTCGAACAGCCTGGCCGACGCCAAGAAGCGCCTCGGCCAGCTCGCCGGCTCGGGCGCGCCGCTCCTGCTGCGCGGCGAGCGCGGCATGCGCGCGGACCTATTTGCACGGCTGCTCGCCGCTCCGGGTGCGCCGTTTCTCGCTGGCGACGAGATGCTGTCGCAGCCCCCCTCGGAGCTGCTCGGCAAGGCGGCCGGCGGAATCCTGTTCATCGCCGATCTGTCGCGGCTCGGTCATGCCGAGCAGCGCAACCTGGAGTTCCTGCTGCCGCGCGCCGAGAAGCACCGCGTGCGACTGGTCTCGTTCTCGCCGCTCGACGCGCGCGGCCTCGCCGAGAAATGCGCCTTCGACCCGGAGCTCGCCGCGCGGCTCGGCGAGCTCACGCTGAAGCTGCCGTCGGTGCGCGATTTCGCCGAGGACGTGCCGGACCTCGCCTCGCTGATGCTGGCGCAACTGGTGGAGGCGCGCGCCTGTCCGCCCCGGCGCTTTGCCATCGCCGCCTTGAACGCGCTGCGCCACTACACGTGGCCGGGTAACCTGGCCGAGCTGGAAAGCATGGTCAAGGACCTGGCGCTGAGCGCGCTCGAAGAGGAGGTTCGCCTGGAGGAAGTCGAGCGGGTGCTCGCGGCGCGCGCCTCTCCCGGTGCGCTACCCGAGGTCGCTTTCGACCGTCCCTACCGTGAAGCGCGCGAAGCTTTCGAGCGCGTGTACTTCGAGCATTTGCTTCAGCGCGAGCACGGCAGCATGTCGCGCGTTGCCGAGCGCTCGGGGCTCGAGCGCACGCATCTCTATCGCAAGCTCAAAGCGCTCGGCCTGCCGGTCGGCCGGCGCGAGGAAAGCTAGGTCTTCTTAGGCTTCTTCTTCAGGCGGTGCGGCCGCTTCTTGCCGTAGCTACCCTTGTAGATCTTGCCTTTTTTGGTGCGCTTGTCGCCTTTTCCCATGGCGGAATTATAACGGCGCGGTCTCGACTTCGTAGGCGAGGTTCGGTGCGAGCCATTTCTCGGCTTCGGCGACGCTGACGCCCGCGCGACGCGCGTAGTCCTCCACCTGGTCGCGCCCGATCTTGCCGACCGCGAAGTAGCTCGAATCCGGGTGCGACAGGTAGAAGCCCGAGACTGAAGACGCCGGGAGCATGGCGAACGACTCGGTGAGCCGCATGCCGGCGTTCTGCTCGGCGCGGAGCAGATGGAACAGCGGTCCCTTTGCCGTGTGGTCGGGACACGCCGGGTAGCCGGGCGCGGGGCGGATGCCACGATAGCGCTCGGCGATCAACTCCGAGCGGGCGAGGCGCTCGTCGGAGGCGTAACCCCAGTACTCGCGCCGTACGCGCTCATGCAGGCGCTCGGCGAATGCCTCTGCCAGGCGGTCGGCAAGAACCTTCAGCATGATTGCGTTGTAGTCGTCGCCGCGCGCCTCGAGCTCACGCACGCGCGCATCGAAGCCCCCGGCGCTGACGGCAAAGGCGCCAATCCAGTCGCGCACGCCGCTGGCCTTCGGCGCCACGAAGTCAGCGAGGCACAGGTTGGCGCGACCCTCGGGCTTGTGATTCTGCTGGCGCAGGTTGCGCCAGGTCATGAGCAGATCGCGCCGGCTCTCGTCGGCGTAAATCTCGACGTCGTCGCCATTCACCTGGGCTGCGGGATAGAGCGCGAGCACCCCGTTCGCCTCGACCAAATTCTCGCGCACGATGCGCGCGAGCGTTTCCTGCGCCTCGGCGAACAGCTTGCGCGCGGCTTCGCCCACCACCGGGTCCTCGAGGATCTTGGGGTAGGGGCCCGACAGCTCCCAGGCCTGGAAGAAGGGCCCCCAATCGATGTAGTCGACGAGCTCGGCGAGCGGGTAGCGCTTGAGCACCGTAATGCCGGGGTTGGCGGGAACGGGTGGCACGTAGCGCGGCCAGTCGGTCTTGTGTCCGAGCTCGCGCGCGCGGCTAATGGGATGCAGCGGCCCGGGCCCCTTCTTGTCCCGATGCTGGGCGCGTACCCGCTCATAGTCAGCACGCACTTCGGTGATATAGGCCTCGGCATTGGACGAAAGCAGGCTTTGCACCGCCGGGACGCTGCGCGACGCATCCGGCACGTAGACGACCGGGCCGGAGTAGTTCGGCGCGATCTTGACTGCGGTATGCGCACGCGAAGTGGTCGCGCCGCCGATCAGCAGCGGCAGCTTGAAGCGCGCACGTTCCATCTCGCGCGCGACGTGCTGCATCTCTTCAAGCGACGGCGTGATCAGGCCGGAGAGGCCGATGGCGTCGGCGTTTTCCTTGCGCGCGGTCTCGAGGATGGTCTCGGCCGGCACCATCACGCCGAGGTTCACCACGTCATAGTTGTTGCACTGGAGCACTACGGCGACGATGTTCTTGCCGATATCGTGCACGTCGCCCTTCACGGTGGCGAGGACCAGCTTGCCTTTGGCGCGGCCGGCCTGGCCGCTTTTCGCTTTTTCCGCCTCGATGTACGGGATGAGATGCGCCACCGCCTGCTTCATGACGCGTGCCGACTTCACCACCTGCGGCAGGAACATTTTTCCGGCGCCGAACAGGTCGCCGACCACGTTCATGCCGTCCATCAGCGGCCCTTCGATCACCTCGATCGGTTGCGGGAACTTGCGCCGCGCCTCTTCAGTGTCGGCGACGATGTGGGTCGAGATGCCGTTCACCAGCGCGTGGGTCAGGCGCTGCTCGACGCTGGCGGCGCGCCACGCTTCGTCCTTGGCGTTGTCTTTAACGCCGGCTTTCACCGTGCCCGCGAACTCGACCAGCCGCTCGGTGGCATCCGGCCGCCGGTCGAACAGCACGTCTTCCACGCGCAGCTTGAGTTCCGGATCGAGCTGCTCGTAGACGCCGAGCTGGCCGGCGTTGACGATGCCCATGGACATTCCCGCGCCGATCGCGTGGTAAAGGAACGCGGTGTGCATCGCTTCGCGCACCGGGTCGTTGCCGCGGAATGAGAACGACAGGTTGGAGACGCCCCCCGACACCCTCGCGCCGGGCAAGTTGGCGCGGATCCAGCGCACCGCTTCTATGTAGTCGATGCCGTAGCGAGCGTGCTCCTCGAGACCCGTGGCCACGGCAAAGATGTTCGGATCGAAGATGATGTCCTCGGGCGGGAAGTCCGCCTGCTGAACCAGCAGGTCGTAGGCACGCCGGCACACTGCAGTGCGACGCTCGAGCGTGTCCGCCTGCCCCTTTTCGTCGAACGCCATCACCACCGCCGCCGCGCCGTACTGGCGGCAGAGGCGCGCCTGGCGCAGGAACTCGGCCTCGCCCTCCTTCATGGAGATCGAGTTGACGATCGCCTTGCCTTGCACGCACTTCAAGCCCGCCTCGATCACGCTCCACTTCGAGCTGTCGATCATGATCGGCACGCGCGCGATGTCCGGCTCGGCCGCGACCAGGCGCAGGAACGTGGTCATCGCCTTCTCCGAGTCGAGCATCGCCTCGTCCATGTTCACGTCGATCACCTGTGCGCCGTTCTCCACCTGCTGGCGCGCCACCGCCAGCGCGCCGGCGTAATCGCCGGCGAGGACCAGGCGGGCGAACGCCTTCGAGCCGGTGACGTTGGTGCGCTCGCCGATGTTGACGAACAGCGACTTGTCGTCGACGTTGAACGGCTCCATGCCGGCGAGGCGCAACGCAGCGGGGCGCCGCGGAATGCGCCGCGGTGCGAGCGGGCGCAGCGCTTCACCGATCGCGCGAATGTGCTCCGGCGTGGTGCCGCAACAGCCGCCCGCGAGATTGAGCCAGCCGGCGCGCGCCCACTCGGCGGCGTGTCCGGCCATCGATTCCGGCGTGTCGTCGTATTCGCCGAAAGCGTTGGGCAGCCCGGCGTTCGGATGGCACGAGACATAGCTTTCGGCGATCCCCGAGAGCTCTTCGACGTACGGCCTCAGCTCCTTCGCGCCGAGCGCGCAGTTCAGGCCGACGGCGAGCGGCCTCGAGTGGCGTACCGAGTTGTAGAACGCTTCCGCGGTCTGGCCGGACAAGGTGCGGCCGGAGGCGTCGGTGATAGTGCCGGAAATGATCAGCGGCAGTCGCGCGCCGCGCGCGGCGAAGGTCTGCTCGAGCGCGAACAGCGCTGCCTTGGCGTTCAGGGTGTCGAAGATGGTCTCGACCAGCACGAGGTCAATACCCCCTTCGAGCAATCCGCCGAGCGCCTCGCTGTACGCCTCGACCAGCTCGTCGAAGCTGATGGCGCGGAACCCGGGGTCGTTTACGTCGGGCGAGAGGGACGCTGTCTTATTGGTTGGCCCAAGTACGCCGGCGACGAAGCGCGCCTGCCCGGTGCGCGCCTGCCACTCGCGAGCGGCTTCGGTCGCTAGGCGCGCGGCCGCGCGGTTCAGCTCGCGTGCAAGCGCCTCCATGCCGTAGTCCGCCATCGCGACCGAGGTCGAGTTGAAAGTATTGGTCTCGATGATGTCCGCGCCGGCCGCGAGGTATTGCGTATGGATGTCACGCACCAGGTGCGGCTGCGTGAGCGACAGCAGGTCGTTGTTGCCGCGCAGCTCACGCTTCCAGTCGCGGAAGCGGGTGCCGCGGTAATCCTCCTCGGCCAGCCGCGCACGCTGGATCATGGTGCCCATGGCGCCGTCCAGCAGCAGGATTCTTTTTCGCAGCAGCGCTTCGAGTGTCATGGATCCCGGAAAGCAAAAGCCCGCTTCAGCTTGCGCAGAAACGGGCTTTGATGCGCGTCTCTTTAGCGGTATTTGTAGCGCGCCCGCAAGCTGAGCAATCAAATCGGCGCGAGCGTGGGATTCTGCCCATCAATGCCTGTAGTGTCAACGGCTTATAATCGATCGATGGACGAGTTTGCTTCGATCGTCGGGCGCTTTCCAAGCGAGGTTTACTGGGGGGACTGCGATCCTGCCGGGATCATTTTCTACCCGACGTATTTCCGCTGGATGGATGCCGCCACCTGGGCTTTCATGGCGTCGGTCGGGTACAGCCCAAAGCGCATGCGTGAAGAGCATCTTTCGATGCCGCTGGTCGGTGCGGAGTGCAAGTTCGTCGCCCCGGCGCAGCACGGCGACCGCTGCGAGGTGCGCTCGCGGATCAGCCGCTTCGGTGGCGCGTCGTTCGTCGTCGCCCACGAAATCGCCCGCGGGGACGGGACCCGGCTCGCTCATGGCACTGAGACGCGCGTTTGGGCGCGCTATATCAATGGCCCGGGCTCGCCGATCAAGGGCCAGCCGATCCCGGACGAGATCAAGGACCTGTTCCGCGCGAAGCAGTAGCCCATTCCGCGAGCGCGGCTTGGATCATCGGTCCAGCGGAGCCGAATTCCCGGCGCTGGCCTGGCAATAGTGATTCGAGGTTCGCGAGCATTGCCTTCTCGTTGACCTCGAGACCTTCCAGCGCGTCGGCCATCGCCGCAGTACCGCTCGCGGACGCGCACACCAGCTCGCGCAAGACAAACCACTGGCTTTGCCACTGACCGAGGCCGCGCTCGTGCTCGGGCGTGAGTTGCGAGAGCAACGTCGACGCCAACCCAGGCGCCCGCTGCGCAGCCTCGAGCGCCAGCATGGACAAAGCCGGATTGCGCTTGTGCGGCATGCTCGAGGAGCCGCCGCGCCCCGCCTTGGCCCCTTCCGCTGCTTCGCCGACTTCCGGTTGCATCAGGAGCGATACGTCGCGCCCGATCTTGCCCGCGGCGCCGGCGAGGATGGCGAGCTCGGCGCCGAGCCGGGCGAAGCCGTCGCGCGCGCTGTGCCACGGAATCAGGCTTACCGGCAACTCGAGCTCCTGACCAAGCGCCTTCATGATGTCAGGAGCGCGCTCACCAAACGAAGACAGCGTGCCGCTCGGCCCGCCGAACTGCAGGATCAGAGCGCCGGCGGCGGCCTTGCGCGTCGCCGTCACACTTCGCGCCAGCGTCGAAAGCCATACCGCCGCTTTCCAGCCGAAAGTCACCGGCAGCGCGGGCTGAAGCAACGTGCGAGCGGCGGTGGGGGTGACGGCGTGCCGCCGTGCGAGCTGAGCGGCGGAGTTGCCGAGGCGCAGGGTGAGCTCGTCGACGCGCGCACAGGCCGGCTTGAGGCAAAGAACTGCGGCGGTGTCGATGACATCCTGGCTGGTGGCGCCGGCGTGCACATGGCGTGCCGCTTCGGGCGAGACGCTAGCAACCGCGGCAGTCAGCTGCTTGACGAAGGGAATGGCGAGCGTGCCCGTGCGGCCTTCATTTGCCAGCGCCGCGACGTCGAACTGCGCATGCTCGCACACGCGCGAGATGACCTCGGCATGCGCCGCGGGCAACAGACCGAGGCGCGCCGACGCGCGGGCGAGCGCGCCTTCGAAGCGCGCCATCGCCGCGAGCAGCTTCTCGTCCGACAGGGCCGCGGCGCACTGCGCGTCCGCGAAGAGGAGTTCGAGACTCAGTAGTCGAAGAAAACGGTTTCGTTCTTGCCCTGGAGAAAGATGTTCCACTGCAGCGCGCCCTTCCCCTGGCGCCGCGCGATTAGCGTGGCGCGCCGTGGCACCGGCACGAGCTTGAGGATCGGATCCTCGTTGTTCGCCGGCTCGTCCGGGAAGTAGATGCGCGTCGCCAGATGCTTCAGCAGTCCGCGCATGAAGACCGCGACCACCAAGTGCGGCGCCTGCAACTTGCCGTCGGGGCCGGGAACGCGGCCCGGCTTGATGGTGGTAAAGCGGAACGCGCCCTTCGCATCGGTAGGGATGCGGCCGAAGCCGCGCCAGCCGCGCTCGAGCGCCTTCGCCTGCGTGTCCTCGGGATGCGCATACTTGCCCTCGGCATTGGCTTGCCAGATCTCGACCAGGCCGTCGTTCACGCCGACACCGTCGCCGTCGACTAGCTGGCCGGCAATGGTGAAGCGCTCGCCTTTCACCCCGCGCCCTGCGATGTCGCGCGTGGTGAGCCAGTTGAGACCGATATGCAGGTACGGGCCGACGGTCTGATGGCCGCTGGCGAAGAGGCTCACGGCATTTTCTCCATTGGCGTTTCTTCGCGGCCGCGCAACACGATGTCGAAGCGGTAACCGAGCGCCTGCTCGGGGATGGTGTTCTCCCAGTCGAACGCGGCGATCAGCCGCTGGCGCGCGCCCTCGTTGGCGATGCAATTGAACATCGGGTCGTAGGGCAGCAGCGCGTCGCCCGGGAAATACATCTGCGTCACCATGCGCGTGAGAAACGCCTGGCCGAAGAGCGAGTAATGGATATGCGCCGGGCGCCACGCGTTGTAGTGGTTGCGCCAGGGGTATTCGCCCGGGCGGATGGTGATGAAGCGATAACGTCCCTCAGCGTCGGTGATCGTGCGCCCGGCGCCGGAGAAGTTCGGATCGATCGGCGCGTTGTGCTGGTCGGTCTTGTGCGGATAGCGGCCGGCGGCGTTCGCCTGCCAGATCTCGACCAGCGTGTGCGGGACCGGCCGGCCGTTCTCGTCCAGCACGCGACCGTTCACCACGATGCGCTCGCCGATCGGCTCGCCCTTGTGCTGGCGCGTGAGGTCGTGGTCGGTCGGTTTGATGTCGTCGCTGCCGAAAATCGGGCCGGTGATTTCCGAGATGGTCTGCGGCGGGAGCACGAGCGGCTGCGTCGGGCAGCGCTTCTGCGTCGAGCGGTAAGGTGGAAAGTTGTAGTCGGGCTGGGTGCCCGGCTGGTAGCGGCGGTAGCCAGTGAGCCGCGCGGCGCGCGGCTTACTCGCTGTCCGGCTGCTTGGACGGTTGCGCACGATCGAAGGCCTCCAGCTTCATGCACGCTTCGAAGACGCGCATGGTATTGGGATACGGCGCCAGGTCGCTCTGATAGCGCTTGGCGTTGAAGATCTGCGGCACCAGGCAGCAGTCCGCCATGGTCGGTGCATCACCGTGGCAGAACTTGCCCCTGCCAGCGCCGAGCTCCGCTTCCAGCTTTGCCAGCCCGTCCGCAATCCAGTGACGGTACCAGGTGTTGATCTGCTCTTCGTTCTGGCCAAGCGCTCGCTTGAGGTGCTGCAGCACGCGCAGGTTGTTCAGCGGGTGAATTTCACTGGCGATGAGATAGGACAGCGAGCGCACCCGCGCTTTGCCAAGCACATCTTTGGGGATGAGCGGCTTCGCCGGATGTGTTTCATCGAGATACTCGATGATGGCAAGCGACTGGGTGAGCCGCGCGCCGTCATCGAGCTCGAGTGTCGGTAACAGGGCCTGCGGATTGACCTTCGCGTACGCCGCCGCGCGGTGCTCGCCCTTCGCGAGATGGACGAACACCGGCTCGTAGGGAAGGCCCTTGAGGTTGAGCGCGATGCGGACGCGGAACGCGGCGGAGCTGCGAAAGTAGGTATACAGCTTCACAGGATGAGGACTACAGCGCCGGCAGCATCTTGACCTTGAGCTCCCCCACGCCGTCGATCCCGGCATGCATCTCGTCGCCCGGCTTCACCGGGCCAACGCCGGCCGGCGTGCCGGAATAGATCAGATCGCCGGGCTCGAGCGTGTAGTACTCGGAGAGGTAGGCGATCTGCTCGGGGACCGACCAGATCATGTCGCCGAGGTCGGCCTTCTGGCGCTGCTTGCCGTTCACGTTGAGCCAGATGGCGCCGCGCGCCGGGTGACCGGTCTTCGCTGCCGGCACCAGCGCGCTGCAGGGCGCGGCCTCGTCGAAGTCCTTGCCGAAATCCCACGGTCGGCCGTGGTCCTTGCCCCACTGCTGCAGGTCGCGGCGCGTCATGTCCAGGCCCACGGCGTAGCCATAGATGTAGTCGTTCGCGCGCTTGGCGTCGATGCGGCGTCCGCCTTTGCCGAGCGCGACCACGAGCTCGGTTTCATAGTGGTAGTTGGCGGTTTTTGGCGGGTAATGCACGTTGCCGCCGCCCGCGACCAGCGAATGCGCGCTCTTGATAAAGAAAAACGGCTGCTCGCGGCCATCGCCGCCCATTTCTTTCTGGTGCTCGGCGTAGTTGCGCCCGACGCAGAAAATGCGGCGGACCGGAAAGCTGTCGCCCGACCCCGAGACCGGCAGCGCCGGCGGGGTCCAGACGGGAATTGCGTGACCCATGGGATTCCTTCGGAAAAGGCGCGATTTTAGTCGATGCGGCGGATGGCGGCGTCGCCGCGCAGCGCCGTTCTGCAGGCGAGTACGATGCCGCGGGCGCGCTCGGCCGCAGACAGGGTGTGCTCGGAGTACGACAGGTCCTCCACTTCGCCAGCGAGCAGCTCGCACTTGCAGGTACCGCAGTTGCCGGTCTGGCAGGAGAAGGGGAACGGCAATCCGGCGCGCAGCAAGGCTGCGAGCAGCGTGTCGCCCGGCTGTGCCGGCACCGGCTGATCGTGGCCCTCGAGCAGGACTTGCATGGCTGCGCGGAGCCTACGCTAGGATGAACTGGTTTGGCCGCCCAACAAACCCTCAAGCGCGGCCTGCTTTCCGGCCTGCTCGGCTACCGCCTGCGGGTCGCGCAGCAGGCGGTGTTCCGCGATTTCGCGCGCAGCATCCCGGAAGCCTCGCCCGGCCGGGTCGGCATTCTGCTGCTGATCGACGCGAATCCCGGCGTCACGCAGAGCCGGCTCGCGCAGGCAGTGGGCATCGACCGCTCGACCATGGTCGGCGTGCTGCATGCATTGCAGGCCAAAGAGTTGATCGAGCGCCGGCGCGGCGAGGACCGGCGCACGAACGGTCTGTGGCTAACGCGCCCGGGCCGTTCCGTGGTCGCGAGTCTGAAGCAGCGCATCCGCGTCCATGAGCGCCGTGTGGCTTCCCGCCTGAGCGCAGCGGACCGGGACCACCTGCTCGCGCTGCTGGAGAAGTTGGGAGGATAAAAAAGGGCGCCGAAGCGCCCCTTTTTTCTGTTGTGGAGTGACCCCTTACATGCGGTAAGCGGCTTCGCCGTGCGAGGCCGTGTCCAGGCCCTCGCGCTCGTCTTCCTCTGCCACCCGCAGGCCGATCGTGAGGTCGACCAGCTTGAACATGACGAAGGCCACCACACCCGACCAGATGATGGTCAGGCCCACCGCCTTGGCCTGCACCCAGAGCTGCTCGCCGATCGAGCTGAAGCCGGTCTTGGCCGTGACCCAGTCGGTGACGAAGCCCGGCCCGCCGAGATCCGGCGAGTTGAATACGCCGGTCAGCAGCGCACCGAGGATCCCGCCCACCGCGTGCACGCCGAACACGTCGAGCGAGTCATCCGCGCCGAGCAGCTTCTTCAGCCCGCTCACGCCCCACAGGCAGACGATGCCCGCCGCCAGGCCGATCACGAACGCGCCGGGAATCCCGACGTTGCCCGCCGCCGGCGTGATCGCCACCAGTCCGGCCACCGCGCCAGACGCGGCGCCGAGCATGGTCGGCTTGCCCTTGAAAAGCGCTTCACCGACGCTCCACGACAGCACCGCGCACGCAGTCGCGAGGTAGGTGTTGAGGAACGCGAGCGCGGCCGAGTTGCCCGCCTCGAGCGCGGAGCCGGCATTGAAGCCGAACCAGCCCACCCAGAGGAGCGACGCACCGATCATGGTGAGCGGCAGGTTGTGCGCCGGCATCGCTTCCTTGCCGTAGCCGATGCGCCGGCCCACGAGATAGGCGCCGACCAGGCCGGCGACGCCGGCATTGATGTGCACCACCGTGCCGCCCGCGAAGTCGAGCGCGCCCCATTGCCAGATCAAGCCGGCCTTGGAGTTCATCTCGTCCACCACCTTGGCGGTCGTGTACGCGTCGGGCCCCATCCAGAACCACACCATGTGCGCGATCGGCGTGTAGCTGAAGGTGAACCACAGCACGATGAACACCAGCACCGCGGAGAACTTGGCGCGCTCGGCGAAGGCGCCGAGGATCAGGCAGCAGGTGATCGCCGCGAACGTCGCCTGGAAGGCGACGAACACGATCTCGGGGATCACCACACCCTTCGAGAACGTGGCCGCGTTGGCGAACTCGCCCTTGCCCGCGTCCAGCGCTCCGCTCAGGAACAGGCGTTCCTTGAGACTGCCGAAGAACATGTTGCCCTCGGTGAAGGCGAGGCTGTAGCCGTAGATGCACCACAAGACCGTCACCAGCGAGAACACCACGAACACCTGCATCAGCACCGACAGCGCGTTTTTCGAGCGCACCATGCCGCCATAGAACAGCGCCAGCGCCGGCACGCTCATCATGATGACGAGCGCGGTCGACATCAGCATCCACGTCACGTCGCCCTTGTTGGGCGTTGGCGGCGCTGGTTTGGCCTCTTCTTTCTTGACCTCGGCAGAAGCCGCCGGCTTGTCCGGCGTCGCCGCAGGCTTGTCTTGCGCGAGCGTCGCGCTGGCGAAAACCAGCGAGAACACCAGCGCCAGGAATGCACAGATTTTCTTCATCACGTTCCCCTTAGAGCGCCGCCGCATCGGTCTCGCCGGTGCGGATGCGGATGACCTTCTCGAGATCGAATACGAAGATCTTGCCGTCGCCGATCTTGCCGGTGTTCGCCGACTTCTCGATCGCCTCGATCACCTGTTCCAGCAGATCGGACTTGACGGCGGCTTCGACCTTCACTTTCGGCAGGAAATCGACCACGTATTCCGCGCCGCGGTAGAGCTCGGTATGGCCTTTCTGGCGCCCGAACCCCTTCACCTCGGTCACGGTGATCCCTTGCACGCCGATCGCCGACAGCGCTTCTCGCACCTCGTCGAGCTTGAACGGCTTGATGATCGCGGTAACCAGTTTCATGGTTTTCCTATCAGAAGGTCTTCATCACGGAGAGCACGATGGTGGCGTCGCCGGTGGACTTCGGCCCTTTGCTGCCGGTGGTGTAGTACCAGCCCTTGTCGGCGTCAGAATCCACGTATGCCGCGCCCAACACCCAGCCTTTCAGGTCATAGGTGACGCCGAGCTTCCAGTCCTTGTAATCGAGCTCGCTGTACTTGTTGACTTCCAGCATTCCGAAGTGCGCAACGACTGAAAACTCCTTGGTCACCGGGACGGTGGCGTTTAGATCGAGGTACCAAGTGCCCTCGGAACCTTGCGTGGAACCGAGAAGAGCGCCCGTGTCGCGATTCGCCCAGTAGCCGCCGAGCGACTGCTCGCTCGAGAGGCCGAAATAGTCGGTAAGCGCGTAGAAGAGCTTGCCGGAGAGCCATTTCCAGCTCGCGCCGAGATAGATCTCCCAGTTGTCGAACTTGGCGTTGCCGGACGTGCTCTGGAATTCGGCGCGCGGGTAGTGGTAGTAGATGGTGCCAATGTCGAGTCCGATATCCCCGATCGACTTCTTCCAGCCGCCGTAGAAGTCCATCTCGATGCCCGAGCCGCCGGAGAACACCAGGCTCGAAACGCTCGAGTTCCAGTTGCCGACGTAGAAGCCGCTGGGATGCGCATAGTCGATCCCGCCCTGAATGGCTGGCCCAAGGTAGGTTTGCGAGATGCCGCGGAACCGGTAGTCGCTGACGATGCTCATGTTGCCGGTGATCGGCTCCGGCGGCGGTGCGGCGGCCGGGGTGGTTTGGGCTGAGACGATTCCAGGCGCTGCGAGCGCAGTGGCGATCGACAAAGCGAGGATGGACTTACGCATCGAGTTGCTCCCTGTTGAAGTGAATGAGTTGGCTAATCCCGCAGGGGTGTTAGCATCTCCTGTGCCAATGCATAACTTGTTGTTTATAAGTATGTTTCTCTATGTCTAATGCCATTAAGCACCATCGCGGTGCATGTGTGCCTGCATGGTGCACGGCGCTGGTGCTACCGTGCGGGAATGATCGATAGCCGCCTTTTCGAGGAGCTGCGCAGTCGCATCGACCAGGCGCTGCGCGATTTGCCGGCACAGGACATCGAGAAAAACATCCGCGCCCTGCTCGCGGCATGGTTCGAGCGCATGGACCTGGTGCTGCGCGAGGACTTCGAAGTGCAGAAGAAGCTGCTCGAGCGCGCCCAGGCCAAGCTAGCCGAGCTGGAAGCGCGCATCAGCGAGCTCGAAGGACGAAGTAAGCCGCCGCAGTAAACCGCCGCGCCACCCGCGGCGTTCTTCATTGCCATATGACGGTCGCTTCGGTGGCTAGCCGCGCGCTTGCCGGTATCGACGCGCCCGAGGTGACGGTGGAAGTTCACCTCGGTCCGGGGCTGCCGGCATTTCACATCGTCGGACTACCCGATACGGAGGTGCGCGAAGCGCGCGATCGCGTGCGCGCCGCGCTCAACCACGCCCATTTCGAGTTTCCCGCGCGTCGCATTACGGTCAATCTGGCGCCGGCCGAGTTGCCGAAGGACTCGAGCCGCTTCGATTTGCCAATCGCGCTCGGCATCCTCGCCGCGAGCGGCCAGATCGCCCCGGCGGCGCTCGAGGGCCAGGAATTTGCCGGCGAGCTTTCCCTCACGGGTGAGGTGCGCGCTGTGCGCGGCGCTCTCGCGATGGCGCTTTCCGCGCGCAGCGCAGGACGCGCGTTCGTGTTGCCGGAAGGAAATGCCCCGCAGGCCGCATTGGCCGCCGGCGCGCGCATTTTGCCCGCGCGTACGCTGCTGGAGGTAGTTGCGCATCTCGCCGGCGAAGCACCGCTCGCGCCGTTCAACGGCGATGCGCGCGGCGCGGCGGCGAGCTACGCGGATTTCAGCGACGTGAAGGGCCAGCAGCAGGTGAAACGCGCGCTCGAAGTCGCCGCGGCCGGCGCGCACAGCGTATTGATGGTCGGCCCGCCGGGCACCGGAAAATCGATGCTGGCGGCGCGCTTTCCCGGCATCCTGCCGGCGTTGTCCGAAGCGGAGTCGCTGGAGGTTGCAGCGATCCATTCGGTGTCCACCCAGGGATTCGAAGCGCTGCGCTGGGGAGAGCGACCCTATCGCGCTCCTCACCATAGCGCCTCGTGCGCGGCGCTGGTCGGGGGCGGTGCGCTGCCGCGGCCCGGCGAAATCTCGCTCGCGCACTTGGGAGTGCTGTTCCTCGACGAGCTGCCGGAGTTTGACCGCGACGTGCTCGAGGCGCTGCGCGAGCCGCTCGAAAGCGGGCGGGTTTCGATCGCGCGCGCCGCGCGCCAGGCGCAGTTCCCCGCGCGATTCCAGCTGCTCGCCGCGATGAATCCCTGCCCGTGCGGGCATTGCGGCGACCGCAATGGGCGCTGCCGTTGCACGCCCGAACGCATCGCGCGTTACCGGGGCCGCGTGTCGGGACCGCTCGCCGACCGCATCGACCTCAAGCTGGAAGTGCCGGCGCCACGCGAAAGTGATCTGGTGGCGCCCGTCGCCGGCGAGGGCTCGCCGGAAATCCGCGAGCGCGTCGAGCGTGCGCACCGCATGCAGCTCGAGCGACAGGGCAAGGCGAATGCGATGCTCGGCACGCGCGAAATCGACCGCCACTGCGCCACCGACCGCGAGGGCGATCAGCTTCTGCGTCACGCGCTAGCGCGCCTGCTGCTTTCGGCGCGCGCCTACCATCGCGTGCTGCGCGTGGCGCGCACCATCGCCGATCTGGCGCAGAAGAGCACGCTCGCCGCCGAGCACATCGCGGAGGCGATCCAGTACCGCCGCCTCGACGCGAGCTTTTGATCAAGGCTATAGTCGTCGCCGATGGCGACGTACGCGATCGGCGACGTGCAGGGATGTTTCGACGAACTCGAGCTGCTGCTCCGCAAGATCAGCTTCGGCGGCGACGACCGCCTCTGGTTCGTGGGCGATCTCGTCAACCGCGGGCCGAAATCGCTGGAGGTGCTGCGCTTCGTGCGCGGCCTCGGCGCGCGCGCAGTAACCGTGCTCGGCAACCATGACCTGCACCTGATCGCTCAGTTCGAAGGCATCGAACGCGCGCGCAAGGACGACACCTTTCGCGATGTGCTCGAGGCGCCCGACGCGAGCGAGCTGGTCGCGTGGTTGCGCCGGCAGCCGATGATGCATGTCGAGGGCAGCTACGCGATGGTTCACGCGGGCGTGCTGCCGCAATGGACGCTCGAGCGCGCGCGGTCGCTCGGCAAGGAGGTGGAGCGCGCGCTGCAGGCAGCGGATTACCGCGAGTTCCTCGAGCACATGTACGGCGGCAAGCCCGACCGGTGGGACGACGCGCTCCGCGGCTGGGACCGGCTGCGCGTGATCGTCAATGCGATGACGCGCATGCGCTTCTGCGACCGCACCGGAAAAATGGATCTGCAGGGCAAGGGCACTGAGCCCGCGAAGGGTTACCTGCGCTGGTACCAGACGCGGCGGAAGGCTGAGCGCACGCTGGTCTTCGGTCACTGGTCGCAGCTCGGCCTGGTGCGCGAACCCGCGGTGGTGGGACTCGACAGCGGCTGTGTCTGGGGCGGGGCGCTGAGTGCGTTCGGGCTTGAAGACCGGACGCTGTATCAGGTACCGTGCCCCGGCTATCAGGCGGTGGGAGGCGAGGGATGAGCGATTGCGTGTTCTGCAGGATCGTAGCGCGACAGATTCCGGCGACGGTGGTGTACGAGGATGAGCACACGCTCGCGTTCATGGATCTGGGCCAGGTGAACCCGGGCCATGTGCTGGTCACCGTGAAGGCTCACGCGGAGAACCTGTATGCGCTCAACGAGGCGCAGGCCGCGGCCGTGTTGCCGGCGGCGGCGCGCATAGCGCGGGCCATCCGCGATGCATTCAAGCCGGCGGGACTGTCGGTGTACCAGGCAAACGGCAAAGCGGCCGGACAAACCGTGTTCCACTACCACGTGCATCTCGTGCCGCGCCATGAGGGCGACGGCATGGCGCTCAGCTGGCCGGTGAAGAACCCGCCGCGCGAAAAACTCGAGGAATACGCGGCGAAGATCCGTGGCGCGCTAGCCTAGCTCTTCCAAGGCGAGTAGCCGAAGGCCTTGCGGAAGCGTCCTTCAATGTCTTGCCTGGAAGCGGTATGGTTCTGCGCGCCGCGCTGCGCGATCTTGAGCGCACCCATCACCGCGCCGAGCTTGCCGGTGCTCGGCCAGTCCCAGCCCTGCGCAATGCCGTACAGCAGGCCTGCGCGGTAGGCGTCGCCGCAGCCGGTCGGGTCGACCACCGCCTCCGCAGGCACCGTCGGCACCTCGTGGCGCTTGCCGCCGGCCAAGATGACAGAGCCTTTCGCGCCGAGGGTGCACACCAGAGCCTCGACGTCGCGCGCGATCGCTTCCAGCTTGCGCCCGGTTTTCTCCTCGAGCATCTTGCCCTCGTAATCGTTCACCGCGACGTAGTCGGCGAGGCGTACGAACTCTTCGAGCTCCGCGGCGGAAAACATCGGCAGGCCCTGCCCCGGGTCGAACACGAAAGGCACGCCCGCCTGCGCGCATTCGCGCGCGTGCTGCAGCATGCCGTCCTTGCCGTCGGGCGCAATCGTCGCTAGCCCGGCGCCGAGCTCGCGCGTCACGTGATTCTCGTGCGCGTGGTTCATCGCCCCGGGGTGGAAGGCGGTGATCTGGTTGTCGTCGAGATCGGTGGTGATGAACGCCTGCGCGGTGAACTGGCCCGCGATGCGCTTGAACAGCCGCGTGCCGATGCCAAGGTCCTTGAAGCGCGCCAGGTAGGGCTCGATGTCCTCGCCCACGGTCGCCATCACCAGCGAGTCCTCGCCCAGCAGTTTCAGGTTGTAGGCGATGTTGCCGGCAGTGCCGCCGTATTCGCGCCGCATTTGCGGCGTGAGGAAGCACACGTTGAGGATGTGGAGCTGGTCGGCGAGCAGGTGGTTCCGGAAACGGTCCGGAAATACCATGATCGTGTCGTAGGCGATCGAGCCGGTGACCAGAATCTTTTTCATTTCTTGGATTTCTTCACGCAGTCATTCGGAAAAATGCAGAGTTCGTAGCCCGAGGCACGCAGGCCGCGCGCATCGACATACACGCGCAGCGGCTCCTCGCCGCCGGCCTCGATGCCGCTGGCGAGCAGACGCGGGGCGGTACGCGAGTCGAGATATTCGTTGGGAAGCAGCACGCGACGCGTCACCGGCGTGCCGGCGTCGGTCAGGGTGAGCTCGATCTCCGGATACTGCTGCGGAAATTGCCCGAGGTTGCGCAACAGCGCGTGCAGCACGAAGACCTGCCGCGCCGGATCTTCGTGCATGTCGTCGGAAACGATGCGGATCAGCTCCGGGCGTCGCGGCAGCGGCAGCGTGCAGCCTGCGAATCGGCAGGCGCTTTCCAGCGCCGGGCGCAGGCCGGGCAGCATCACGGTCGCCTCGGTGCGGGCCTGATAGAGCTGCCCGCACAACGCTGCGAGCGCGATCAGCGTCAGCAGCAGCCACAGCGCGCGTCGCCAGCGTCCCGGCGGCTCGTCCTCCTCCAGGAACGGCGGCAGCGGCAAGTCCGACGGCGCCGGAGGTGCCGGGCGCCGCGAAGGATCGAACAGCCCGAGTTGGGGAGAAGGATCGAGCGCCAGGCGGTCGTCGCCCTCCTCCACCAGCGCGGCCACGCCATTGAACATGTCGCCGCACTTGCCGCAGCGCACGGCGCCGGAGTGGGCCGCGAGCTGCTCGGATTGCACACGGAAGGAAGTACCGCAGCCCGGGCAGCGCGTGACCAGGCTCATCGGCGCTCCCCCTCGAGCAGCACCCAAGGCTCCTCGCGCGCGCCCGGCTTCAGGTCGAACCAGCTCTGATAGGCAGCCGCGACCTCCTCCGCCTGCTGGTCGAGGATGCCGGCGAGCGCGATGCGCGGGCCGCGCGCGGCGAGCAGCGGGGCGAGCAGAATCAGCGGCTGGGCGAGGATGTTCGACACCACCACATCATAGTGCCCCGCGCCGAGCGCATCGGGGAGCATGGCATTCAGGCTGACGCCGTTAGCGCGCGCATTGGCAAGCGTGACCTCCACCGCCTGCGGGTCGACGTCGACGCCGTCGACGTGCGTTGCGCCCAGCTTGGCGGCGGCGATGGCGAGAATGCCCGAACCACAGCCGTAATCCAGTACGCGCTCGCCGCCGCGAATGATCCTTTCGAGATAATTCAGTACCAGCTTCGTGCTGGGATGCGTGCCGGTGCCAAACGCGAGACCGGGATCGATGATGACCGCGATGCGCCCGCGCGGCGGCTGGTGCCAGGTCGGGCCGATCCACAGGCGCGCGCCGATCTCGATAGGCGTGAATTGCGCCTGGCTCTTGCGAACCCAGTCCTCGTCCGCGAACGTCTCGCTCGAGAAGCGCGGCGCGGCAATCCCGGATATTTCCGCTGCCGCGCTGACCAGCGACTCGAAATCCTGCTCCGGCGCGAGGATGGCGACGACCGCTCCGCCCGGCTCGAGCGCGACCGACTGCGCGCCGGCTTCCAACAAGGCGTCGCTGAACGCCTCGGCCGCCGCGCGGTCGACCTGCAGGGTCAGCGCGCGCCAAGGCATCACTTCTTCTTGGTCTGCTCCTGCGCGAGCTTCTGCTCGAGGTAGTGGATCGACACGCCGCCGCGCATGAAGCGCGTGTCGTTCATCAGGTCGCGATGCAGCGGGATGTTGGTCTGGATGCCTTCGACCACCATCTCCGAGAGCGCGATGCGCATGCGCGCCATCGCCTGCTCGCGGCTCGCGCCGTAGGCGATCACCTTGCCGATCATCGAGTCGTAGTTGGGCGGCACCGTGTAGCCCTGGTAGACGTGGGAATCGACGCGGATGCCCGGCCCGCCGGGGGGGTGGTACGAGGTGATCTTTCCCGGCGACGGCGTGAAGCGGTAAGGATCCTCGGCATTGATGCGGCACTCCATGGCGTGGCCGCGCAACTGGATGTCCTTCTGGCGCAAGCGCAGCTTCTCGCCCGCCGCGACGTGGATCTGCTCCTGCACCAGGTCGACGCCGGTAATCATCTCGGTCACCGGGTGCTCGACCTGGATGCGCGTGTTCATCTCGATGAAGAAGAACTCGCCCTCCTCGTACAGGAATTCGAAGGTGCCGGCGCCGCGGTAGCCGATGCGCTTGCAGGCGTCGACGCAGCGCTCGCCGATCTTGTCGCGCAGCTTGGCCGGCAGGTCGGGCGCCGGGGCCTCTTCCAGCACCTTCTGGTGGCGGCGCTGCATCGAGCAGTCGCGCTCGAACAGAAACACCGCGTTCTTGTGGGCGTCGGCCAGGATCTGGATCTCGATGTGGCGGGGCTGCTCGAGATAGCGCTCGAGGTACACCACGGGATTGGCGAATGCCGCCTGCGCCTCGGAGCGCGTCATGTTGACGGCGTTGAGCAGCGCCGCCTCGGTGTGCACCACGCGCATGCCGCGGCCGCCGCCGCCGCCGGCCGCCTTGATGATCACCGGATAGCCGACCTTGCGCGCGATCTTGACGATTTCCTTGGGATCCTCGGGCAGCGCCCCCTCGGATCCCGGCACGGTCGGCACGCCGGCCTTGGTCATCGCCTGCTTGGCGCTCACCTTGTCGCCCATCAGGCGGATGTTCTCGGGGCGCGGGCCGATAAAGACGAAGCCCGAGCGCTCGACCTTCTCGGCAAAGTCGGCGTTCTCGGATAGGAAGCCGTAGCCGGGATGGATCGCCTCGGCGTCGGTCACCTCGGCCGCGCTGATGATCGCCGGGATGTTGAGGTAGCTCGCCGCCGCCGGCGGCGGGCCGATGCAGACCGACTCGTCGGCGAGCTTCACGTACTTCGCCTCGGTATCGGCCTCGGAATGCACCACTACCGTCCGGATGCCCAGCTCGCGGCACGCGCGTTGGATCCGCAGGGCGATCTCGCCCCGGTTGGCGATGAGGATCTTGCCGAACATCTAGCCGAGGATGAAAAGCGGCTGGCCGTACTCGACCGGCTGGCCGTTTTCCACCAGGATGGCCTTCACCACCCCCGAGGCGTCGGCCTCGATCTCGTTCATGAGCTTCATCGCTTCGATGATGCAGATGGTGTCGCCCTCTTTCACCGCCTGGCCGACCTCCACGAACGGCTTCGCATCAGGGGAAGAGGAGCGGTAGAAGGTGCCGACCATCGGCGCTTTCACCACGTGGCCTTCCTGTCCCCCCTCCGGCGCTTGGGCGGCCGCGGGTGCGGCGGCCGGTGCGGGCGCCGCAGCGGGAGCCGCCGCAGGCATCGCTATCATCGGCGCCGCGCTGACGCTGACTACGCCACCTTTGACGATCTTGACCTTCTCCTCGCCCTCGGTGATCTCTAGCTCGGCGATCCCGGATTCCTGCACCAGGTCGATCAGCTTTTTCAGCTTGCGCAGGTCCATCTAGCCCCCTGAGACGGCTATAGCCACGCTATTGGCCACTTGTTCGCTGCAGAACGCGGCATTTTAGCCGAACAAGCTTTCAAGCACCCGGCGTAGATCCGCTGCCGTCAGGGCGCCGACGCGCCGCTCGACGATGCTCCCGGTGCGGTCCAGGATGACGCTGTAGGGCAGGCCACCGCCCCGGTTGCCCAGCTTGCGCAACAACTGCAGGGCGCTTCCATCAGCGACCAACACTGGATAGTTGATTTGGTAGGTTTTAGCAAATTCACGGATTTTGTCCGCAGAATCGATCCCGATACCTACCACTTCGAAGCCGTTCGCATACCATTGCTGCCTCGCAGCAACCAACATTGGCACCTCTTCCCGGCACGGGGCGCACCAAGTCGCCCAGAAATTGCACAGCAGCACCGTGCCCCGCCAGTCCAGCAAGCGCCGAACCCGTCCCTCGGTATCCGGATAGCGGGCGGCCAGGAGCTCGGCGGCGCCGCTGCGCGACTGAAGCGCCAGCGCGCCGGCGATTGCGCCCGCGACCGCCGCGGCCGCCCCGGCCGCGCCCAGCAATAGCGCATCACGCCGGCTGATCGCCATCGCGCAGCAGCGCGCCGACCTCGGCGATGCCCGCCCGATCGGGCACGCGCCCGGCCGGGGAGCTTTTCAGGGCAACGCGCTCGTCGCGCGGGTCGAACACCTGGAGCTTGAGCGGCGTGTCCTGCCAAAGGAGGGAAAGCACGCTCACGGCGTGCGCGCGATCGCCGGAAAAGCGCCGGCCCTCTGCCGTCGTAAAGGAGACGCCGCGGTCGAGAAGGTAGATCTCCACGTCCTTCGGGCTCTCCGGGAAAAGCTGCAGCTCGATTTCCGCGTAGGGCCCGGCGGTGCCCTTCAGCACCGGGCCGGTGAGATAAGGGCTGAATTGCTCGAGCGCCTGCATCGCCTCGAGAGCGATTTGCCGCAGCTCGGCAATGCGATGCGGGTGCTCGTCCGCCTGGTACAGCGCGCGGTAGGCATGCAGAGCCTCCTCGACTTCCTCGTTACGCGGCAGGGCCTCGGTGTCCGGCGCGCCGAGCTGGCGCGCGGCCTTGCGCTTGGCGAGCGCGAAGCTGTCGATCCCGTCCTCGGCCATGATGCGCGCCGCTGCGGCGGCAATGCGCTCGCGCATCTCAGTCTTGCGGCTCACGCCTTGAATTCAATCATAGAATCTCGTCCCTCCATGGCGCAGCATCTTCACATCCTCGGCATTTGCGGCACCTTCATGGGCGGTATCGCCGCCATCGCCAAGGCGGCCGGCTACCGGGTGACGGGCTGCGACGCCAACGTCTATCCGCCGATGAGCGACCAGCTGCGTGCGCTGGGCATCGAGCTCACCGAGGGCTTCGACGCGGGCCAGCTCTCGCTCAAGCCGGATGTCTGGGTCGTGGGCAACGTCGTGACGCGCGGCAACCCGCTGATGGAGGCGATCCTCGACTCCGGCGAGCGCTATGTATCCGGGCCACAGTGGTTCGCCGACCAGGTACTCATGGGGAAGCATGTGCTCGCTGTTTCGGGGACGCATGGCAAGACCACGACCACGGCGATGCTGACCTGGATCCTGGAGCGCGCCGGCCTGGCGCCCGGATTCCTCATTGGAGGGGTCCCGGCCGACTTCCCCGTGTCGGCGCGGCTGACCGCCAAACCGTACTTCGTGATCGAGGCGGACGAGTACGACACTGCCTTTTTCGACAAGCGCTCCAAGTTCATCCATTACCGCCCGCGCACCGCAATATTGAACAACATCGAGTTCGATCATGCCGATATCTTCGACGATCTAGAGGCTATCGAACGGCAATTTCACCACTTCGTGCGAACTGTGCCGAAATCGGGGAAGGTCGTCGCCAACGGTGCCGACGAAAGTGTGAAGCGAGTGCTCGCCTTGGGATGCTGGACGCCGGTGGACGCGTTCGGCGTGGCGGCGGGGTGGCAGGCGGGCGAGCCCGACCCGGCCGGCAACTTCGAGGTTGCGTTGGGGGGAAAACCGGTTGGGCGTGTCCGCTGGTCGTTGCTGGGGGCGCATAACCGCATGAACGCCCTGGCGGCGCTGGCCGCCGCGCACCATGTCGGCGTCGAGCCTGCGGCCGGCATCGAGGCGCTCGCCAGCTTCGGCGGCGTGCGTCGGCGCATGCAGGTGCGCGGGGAGGCGAAGGGAGTGACCGTCTACGACGACTTCGCACATCACCCGACGGCGATTCGCACCACGCTCGAGGGCCTGCGCCAGCGTGTGGGTAGCGCACGCATCCTCGCGGTGCTCGAGCCGCGCTCCAACACCATGAAGCGCGGGGTCATGAAGGACGCGCTTCCGCCCAGCCTTGCCCAGGCGGATCGCATCTATGTCTACACCTCGGGCCTGGGATGGGATGCGCCCTCCCTGTTTGCGCTGCTCGGCGCGCGCGTACGTTGCGAAGAAGATCTCGGCGCCCTGGTCGGCGCGATAGTCGCCGAGGCGAGGGCAGGGGACCATATCCTCGTCATGTCCAACGGCGGCTTCGGCGGCATCCACAGCAAACTGCTTGATCGTCTATCTGCACGGGTTTAACTCTTCGCCTCAGTCCCATAAGGCTCGGGTGATGCAGCGCTTCATGGCAGAGCGCGGGCTGGCGGCCGCGTACGCCTGCCCGGCGTTGCCGCCGGTGGCGAGTGATGCGATCTCCGTGGTGGAGAAGGACTACGTCAAGAAGGACACCTGCTTCATCGGGTCATCGCTCGGCGGCTTCTACGCCACCTACCTGGCAGAGAAGCATGGGCTGAAGGCGGTGCTGATCAACCCCGCGATCGATCCCCACATCGGCCTGCGCGCCTACCTCGGGCCGCAGAATAACCTGCACACCGGCGAGCCCTACGAGCTGACCGAGGCGCACCTGCGCGAGTGGGAAAAGCTGTACCTGCCGCGCATTACCCCGAAGCGCTACCTGTTGATCGTCGAGACCGGCGACGAGGTGCTCGACTACGGGCAAGCGGTCACGCGCTACGCCGGCGCCGAGCAGGTGGTGATCGCCGGCGGCGACCACAGCCTGCAGAGCTTCCCGCAGCATCTGCCGCGCATACTCGAGTTCTCGCGTGCAACTGCTCTATGAGGAAGACGGCGAGCTGAAGGTCGGCGCGGTGCTCGAGCGCGCGCCGGCCTCGTACCACGTCGAAAGCCCCCACGGCCGGCGCTCGAAGATCAAGGCGGCGAACGTGCTGCTGTCGTTCGAGCGGCCGCCGGCCGCCGAGCTGCTCGCCGCAGCGGGCAAGTTCGCCGGCGAGCTCGAGGTCGGCTTCTTGTGGGAGTGCAGCGGCGCGCGCGAGTTCGGCTTCGAGGAGCTGGCGCGCGAGTACGTCGGGCGCGAGCCGACGCCGGTCGAGGCTGCCGGCGTGCTGATGAAGCTGCACGCCGCGCCGATGTATTTCTACCGGCGGGGCAGGGGTCGTTTCCAGGCCGCGCCCGAGGCGACGCTCAAGCTCGCGCTCGCCGCGGCGGAGAAAAAGAAGCGCGTTCAGGAGCAGGTGGCCGCCTGGGCCGACGCGCTGGCGCGCGGCGAGTGCCCGCCGGAGATCGCGGCGCTGCAGGACGAGTTGCTCTATGCACCCGATCGCAACAAACCGCAAACCAAGGCGCTCGAGCAGGCGTGCGCACAGACCGGCCTCACCCCGCCGAAGCTGTTTGCGCGCTGCGGACGACTGGGCGACAACCACGAATTCCACCTCAAGCGCTTCCTGCACGAATTCTTTCCCGGCGGCGCGGCATTCCCGGCGCACGAACTCCCGGGATTGCCCGACGACCTGCCGCGGGCGCCGGTCGCCGCGTTCAGCCTGGACGACATCGGCACTACCGAAATCGACGATGCCTTCTCGGTCCAGCGCCTGGCCGACGGCGTGCGCGTAGGAATTCATATCTCGGCGCCGGCGCTTGGCTTCGCGCCGGGTTCGCCGCTCGACGCGCTTGCGCGCGAGCGCCTGTCGACGGCCTACATGCCGGGCCGCAAGTTCACCATGCTGCCCGAGGACGTGATCGCCCGCTTCTCGCTCGACCACGGCGGCGAGCTGCCCGTGGTGTCGCTCTACCTGGATATCGACGAGCAGCACGGCGTGCGCGGCCGCCACAGCCGCGTCGAGCGCGTGCCGATCGTCGCCAACCTGCGCCACGCGCAGTACGACGCGCTGAACGAAGCCTTCGAGAAGGGCGAGACCCGCGGGCTTGCGCACGAGGACGAGCTGCGCACGCTCTGGCGCGTCGCGCTCGCGCTGGAGGCGAAGCGCGGGCGGCCGAGCGCGGGCGCCTCGCTCGATTACACGTTCTACGTCGAGAACGACCGCGTGCGCATCGTGCCGCGCAAGCGCGGTGCACCCCTCGACAAGCTGGTGTCCGAAATGATGATCGTCGCCAACTCGGCGTGGGGCGAGCTGCTGGCGGAGCGCGATGTGGCGGCGATCTATCGCGTTCAGTCCACCGGCAAGGTGCGCTTCAGCGTGCACGCCGAGGCGCATGAGGGTCTCGGCGTTTCGGCCTATGCATGGATGAGCTCGCCGCTGCGGCGCTACGTCGACCTCATGAACCAGTGGCAGCTCGCCGCCAGTCTGGCCGGCAACAAGCCGCCCTTCACCCGCACCTCCGATGCCCTGCTCGCTGCATTGCGCGCGTTCGAGGTCACCTACGCCCGCTACGACGAGTACCAGCGCGCGATGGAAACCTACTGGAGCCTGCGCTGGCTGCTGCAGGAAGAAGCAAAGACGATCGACGCCACGGTGTTGCGCGACAATCTCGTGCGCGTGGAGGGGCTGCCGCTGGTAACGCGCGTGAGCTCGCTGCCGGTGCTGGAACCGGGAATTCGAGTGCGGCTCGAGGTTTCCGGCGCCGACTTGATCGAGCGTACCCTCTCGTGCACTTATAAAGAGACGTTGGGGGCGGGCACGGCGGTGCAGGATGTCACAGAGGACGCTGGTCAAAAAGCCTAAAATATGAAAGGCTTGTAGGACTAACGTGAGACTGCACTTCATCTTCGGCTCGAGGGACCGGGTGCTGGGGGCGGCAATCGGCTTGTCGCTTGCCCTGCATGCGGGCCTGCTGTCGATGCACTTCAAGTTTCCCGACGGCATGCGCTGGAAGACGGCGAACAACCCGCTCGAGGTGGTGCTGGTCAACGCGAAAACGAAGGAGCGGCCAGCCAAGGCGGAGGCGCTGGCGCAGGCAAACCTCGACCGCGGCGGCACCGTGGAGGAGGACCGGCGCGCGAAGACGCCGCTTCCGGTCACCGAGCCGCGCAAGCCCGGCAAGGACCTCGCGGAAGCGCAGCGCCGGCAACGCAGCCTCGAAGCCCAGCAGGCGGAGCTCCTTGCCAAGGCGCGCGATGCGCAGAGCCGCATGCCGGCGAGCACGCAGCGTCAGCCCGAGATCGACAATCCAGGCGCCCAGCCGACCGGGCGCGACCTCGCCGATCTGGCGCTGGCGGCGATGCGGCTGCAGGCGCAGATCGACCGCCAGGTCGAGGCATACCAGAAGCGCCCGCGCAAGAAGTTCATCGGCGCCAACGTCGCCGAGTACCGCTTCGCGCAGTACGAAGAGGATTGGCGCGTGAAGGTCGAGCGCGTGGGCACGCTCAACTACCCGGCCGAAGCGCGCGGCCGGGTCTACGGCAATCTGCGGCTCACGGTCACCATCCGCCCCGACGGCAACGTCGAGTCGATCGAGCTCGACCGTTCGTCCGGCCTCAAGGTGCTGGATGCGGCGGCGTTCAAGATCGTGCGCATGGCAGGGCCGTTCGCCGCGTTCCCTCCCGATATCCGGCGCGACACCGACCTCTTGGTCATCACGCGAACTTGGTTCTTCGGCCAGGGCGACAAGATCTGGACTGAATAGATCCATGAGCGACCGGTACGCGCTCGTCGGCAACCCGGTCGCGCATTCCAAGTCGCCCTGGATCCACGCCGAGTTCGCGCGTGCCACTTCCCAGGATCTCGAGTACGGCCTGCTGGAGTCGCCGCTCGAAGGCTTTGCCGCCGCAGTGCAACGCTTTCGCGCCGCGGGTGGCAAGGGTCTCAACGTCACACTGCCGTTCAAGCAGGAAGCCTTCGGGCTTTGCCGCACGGTAAGCGAGCGAGCGCGCCGCGCGCAGGCGGTCAATACGCTGGTTCTCGAGACCGGCTTCGGCGACAACACCGACGGCATCGGCTTGGTGCGCGATCTGTCGCAGAACCTCAATTACCCATTCCGGAACGTGCTCCTGCTCGGAGCAGGAGGCGCTGCGCAGGGCGTGATCGGGCCCCTGCTCGAGGCTGGAGCGGCGCGCGTCGTCATCGCCAACCGGACGGCAGCGAAGGCCAAAACCCTCGCAGAGCGTTTTCCGGGCGCGTCGGGACAGGGCTATGAGGGGCTGGACGGCGAATTCGATCTCGTCGTCAATGCGACCTCCGCCGGTCTCGCCGACGCGGCGCCGCTGTTGCCGCCGGGGGTGCTGCGCGGCGGCGTCCTCGCCTATGACATGGTGTACGGACGCGAAACGCCGTTCCTGGCCGAGGCGAAAAAAGCCGGGGCACGAACCTCCGACGGTCTCGGCATGCTGGTCGAGCAGGCGGCCGAATCCTTCTTCATCTGGCGCGGGGTGCGCCCGCAGACGCGCCCGGTGCTCGCCCGGCTGCGTGGCGCGTAGGCGCTCCCGCTTCTTCGCCTTCGTCGCGAAGGCGCTCGCCTACACGCTGGGCGCGGCGCTGCTGATGGTGATCGGCGTACAGCTATGGTTCGCGAGCCACATCGTCTACTGGAGCTCGTACAACCCGTCTTCGACCGCGTTCATGGACCGCTACCTGGAAAAGCCCGGCGCGAAGATTCGCCACACCTGGGTGCCGTACAGCCGGATCTCGGAGCACTTGAAACGCGCGGTCGTCGCCGCCGAAGACGCCAAGTTCCTCGACCACGAAGGCTTCGACTGGGAGGCGATCCAGAAGGCGAGGCAGAAGAACGAGGAGCAGGGCAGAGTCGTGGCTGGGGCGTCGACCATTACCCAGCAGCTCTCGAAGAACTTGTTCCTGTCCGGCAGCCGCTCCTGGCTGCGCAAGGCCCAGGAGGCAGCGATCACCTGGATGATGGAGCGCACGCTTTCCAAGCGCCGCATCCTCGAGATCTACCTCAACGTCGCGGAGTGGGGCGAGGGCGTGTTCGGCGCCGAAGCTGCGGCGCGCTACCACTTCGGCGTACCCGCTTCGACCCTGAACCCGGAGCAGGGCGCCTACCTCGCTGCCATCCTGCCAAGCCCGCGGAAGTACGATCGGGGCCGCGAAACACCGTACATCAGGGGCCGCATGGCGACTATCTCGGCGCGCATGAACGCCGCGCAAATACCGTGACGCATCTTCCATGAACGACGCGCCGGCACGGCTAGAGCTCGAGGACCTGCAGCAGAACCTGCGCGAGGTGCAGGGGCTGCTGCACAAGCACAAGGTGGTGGAGAGCCTGGTCGAGCGCCAGGAGATGCCCAAGCACGACCTGGTCGAGAAGCTGGTGCACAAGCAGCATTTGACCGAGCTGCGCAGCCGGCTGGACGCGCTGCACGCGGCGGATATCGCCGCGATCCTGGAAGCGCTGCCGCTCGAAGAGCGCGCGGTGGTGTGGGACCTGGTCAAGGCCGACCGCGACGGGGAGATCCTGGTCGAGGTCTCCGACGCGGTGCGCGAGACGCTGATCGAGGCGATGGACCGGCGCGAGCTGGTGGCTGCGGCCGAGACGCTGGAGGCCGACGAGCTCGCGGACATCGCCCCCGACCTGCCGCCGGCGGTCATCGAGGAGGTGGTGCAGGCGCTGCCGCTGGAAGAGCGCGAGCGCCTGCGCGCGGCATTGTCCTACCCGGAGGGCGCGGTGGGAGCGCTGATGGATTTCGATCACATCGCGGTGCGCGAGGATGTGACGCTCGAGGCGGCGACGCGCTATCTGCGGCGCATGGACGAGCTGCCCGACCACACCGATCAGCTGTTCGTGGTCGATCGCGAACAGGTGCTCAGGGGCACGCTGCCGCTCGCGCGCCTGATCGTTTCGGATCTCGACCGCGAGGTGCGCCAGGTGATGGTGGCGGAGAGCGTGAAGCTCCATCCCCAGGACCGCGCCGAGGACGCGGCGAGCGCTTTCGAGCGCTACGACCTGGTGTCGGCGCCGGTGGTGGACGCCGCGGGCAGGCTCACCGGGCGCCTGACGGTCAACGCCGTGGTCGACTACATCCGCGAAGCGAGCGCCGAGACACAGCTGGCCGAAGCCGGCCTGAGCCAGGAAGAAGACGTGTTCGCGCCGGTGCTCGACAGCTTCAAGAACCGCTGGGCATGGCTGGCGATCAACCTGGTGACGGCGTTCATCGCCTCGCGCGTGATCGGCGTGTTCGAGAACTCGATCGCGCAGCTAGTGGCGCTCGCCGCGCTGATGCCCATCGTCGCCGGGATCGGCGGCAATTCCGGCAACCAGACGATCACGATGATCGTGCGCGCGCTCGCGCTCGGCCAGATCCAGGCACCCTACTGGGTGAAACTGCTCCGCAAGGAGATGGGCCTGGCGCTGCTGAACGGAGCAGTGTGGGGAACGCTGCTCGGCGCGATCGCCTACGCGTTCTACGGCAATGTCGCGCTGAGCGGCGTGATGGCGCTCGCCATGATCCTCAACCTGCTGCTCGCGGCGCTGATGGGCGTGGCCATCCCCTGGCTGCGCTCGCACTTCGGCCGGGACCCCGCGGTCGGCTCTTCGGTGCTGATCACGGCTTGCACCGATTCCGGCGGCTTCTTCATCTTCCTGGGCCTGGCCACGATCTTCCTCGTTTGAGGATGGCGGTCAGATTTTCTTGAAAGATGCTCTCGCGGCGGCGAGCGTCGCGTCGATCTCGGGCGCGCCGTGCGCCGCCGACACGAAGCCCGCCTCATATGCCGACGGGGCAAGATACACACCATGCGTGAGCATTTCGTGAAAGAAGCGGTTGAAACGCTCGCGGTCACATTGCATGACCTCGGCAAAGCTGGTCGGCGCTTTTTCGCGGAAGTACACGCCGAACATGCTGCCGATCGATTGGGCGGAGAATCCTTTTCCGCCTTCCGCAGCTAGGCGCTCGACCAACTGGCGTGTAGTGGCCGCCACCTTCTCGTGGAAGCCTTTGGCGGAAACGATCTTCAGCGTCGCAAGTCCGGCGGCTACGGCGATCGGATTGCCCGATAGCGTCCCCGCCTGGTACACCGGCCCGAGCGGCGCGATCTTCTCCATGATGTCGCGCCGGCCGCCGAACGCGCCAAGCGGCAAGCCGCCGCCGATTACCTTGCCGAGCGTAGTGAGGTCGGGGTTGACGCCGTAATGCGCCTGCGCGCCGCCGGGCGCGACGCGAAAGCCGGTCATCACTTCGTCCAGGATCAGCACTGCGCCGTGCTTCGTGCATTGCTCGCGCAGCGTTTCGAGGAAGCCGGGCACCGGCAGCACCAGGTTCATGTTTCCGGCTACCGGCTCGACGATCACGCACGCGGTCTTGGAACCGTGGGTGGCGAAGAAAGCCTTCAACGCAGGAAGATCGTTGTAGGCGAGCACCACGGTTTGCCCCGCGATTTCAGGCGGCACCCCAGCCGAGCTCGGATTGCCGAAGGTGAGGGCGCCAGAACCGGCCTTCACCAGCAGCGAATCGGCGTGGCCGTGGTAGCAGCCCTCGAACTTCACGATCAGGCTGCGGCCGGTGAAGCCGCGCGCGAGACGCAGCGCGCTCATCGTCGCCTCGGTGCCGGAAGACACCAGCCGCACCAGGTCCATGGACGGCACCAGCCGGCACAGCAGCTCGGCGAGCTCGATCTCGGCCTCGGTGGGCGCGCCGAAAGAAAGCGCGCGCGAAGCAGCCTCCTGCACCGCTTCCACCACTGCCGGATGGCCGTGGCCGGCGAGCATCGGGCCCCAGGAGCCCACGTAGTCGACATAGCGCGCGCCGTCAGCGTCCCATAGGTAGGCGCCGGAAGCGCGCTCGAAGAACACCGGGGTACCGCCGACCGCGCGGAAAGCGCGCACCGGCGAATTGACGCCGCCCGGGATGCGGGCCTGCGCGCGCTCGAACAGCTGACGGCTTTTTTTCATAGGAAGAGCTTGCGGTATTCCGCGGCGCGCAGGGCAATATCCGGCGCGTCGAACAAGTCGGAGATTACCGCGAGCAGGTCGGCGCCGGCGGCGATGAGCTGCGGCGCGTTCCCGAGCGTGATGCCGCCGATGGCGCAGAGCGGGACGCCGAGCTTGCTCTGGAACAGGGACAGGGGCGCGCGCACCGCGCCGGGCTTGGTGGGCGAGGGAAATACGCTGCCGAAAGCCACGTAGTTCGCGCCGGCGCGGATCGCGGCCTTCGCCGCTTCGAGGTCGGCATAGCACGAAGCGCCCAGGATCTTCCCGGGGAGCTTCGCGCGCGCAGTCGCGAGATCTGCGTCCTCCTTGCCGAGATGCACACCGTTCGCGGCGACCGAGGCCGCGATTTCCACGTCGTCGTTGACGATGAACGGCACGCCGTAGCCACGCGCGAGCGGCGCGAGCTCGCGCGCCTGAAGCAGGCGCTTGTCCTTCGAGATGATCTTGTTGCGATATTGCAGCAGCGCGACGCCGGCCTTGAGCGCCTGCTCTACCTTGGCGAGGAGCGCCGCGGTGTCGGCCATGTCGGGCGTGATGGCGTAGAGGCCGCGCATCATGGACGGAAAAACCGGTTCGGCAGCATCTGGCCGGCGCCGCTCTTGAACCCGGCGGCGAGCGCTTTCCAGGTGTAGTCCTGCGCCTCGCGCACTGCGTCGGGCACCGCGCGCCCTTTGGCGAGCAGGGCCGCCACCGCCGAAGCGAGCGTGCAGCCCGAACCGTGATAGCTCCCCGGTAATCGTTTCCAGCGGTCCTCGCGCACCAGGCCGCCACGGTCGTAGAGGCGGTTGATCACTTCTGCGGTGTCGTCATGCGTTCCGGTGACCAGCACATAGCGCGCGCCGGCGTCCAGCATGCGCTGCGCGCCGCCGAGTTGTTTGGCCTCCAATGTATTGGGCGTGAGCACCGTGGTCAGCGGTATCAGTGCTTCGACGAGCGCGACGCGCACCGCATCGCTCGCCAGCGTGTCGCCTCGTCCCGAGGCAAGCACGGGGTCCAGCACCAAAGGGACATTCTTATGCCGGGCGACGATCGCCGCCACCGCGCGTACGTTGTCGGGCGAGGCGAGCACGCCGGCTTTGAACGCCGCGACCTTGCTTTCCGCGAGCAGCGCGTTCGCCTGGCGCGTCAGCAGAGCGCCCGCGACGGGCTCGAGCGACTCCACGCCCCGGGTGTCCTGCACCGTGAGGCCGGTGACGACGGACAGCGGATGGCAACCGAGCGCCGCCAGCGTGAGCAGATCGGCCTGCAGGCCCGCCCCGCCGGTGGGATCGGACGCCGCGAACGTGAGAACGATCGGTGGCATGAGTTAATATCCGGGCCAATTTTATGACCGAGAGCCAAGTTCAATTCAAGACGTGGATGTGCCTTATCTGCGGCTTCGTCTACGACGAAGCCGCGGGGCTGCCCGACGAGGGCATCGCGCCGGGCACGCGCTGGGAGGACGTGCCGATGAACTGGACCTGTCCGGAATGCGGCGCCCGCAAGGAAGACTTCGAGATGGTCGAGATCTAGGAGAACCCCCGAACCTTTCCGGGACCCTGCGCCTCCAACCCCATTGCGGGTAAAATAAGGAGTGGGCGCATGTCCACGGTAAATCTCACGCATCACTTCCTCATCGCCATGCCCAGCATGGCGGATCCGTACTTCGCAAAGACGCTCACCTACATCTGCGAGCACAACGACCAGGGCGCGCTCGGCCTGGTCGTCAACCGCCCGATCGACATGACGCTGCAGGAGCTGTTCAAGCGTCTGTCGCTCAAGCTCGGCGATGCCGGGCGCCACCACGCGCCGATCTACTTCGGCGGTCCGGTGCAGACCGATCGCGGCTTCGTGCTGCATGCGCCGGCGGGCAACTGGCAATCGACCCTGCGCGTGCGCGACGTCATCGGGCTCACCACGTCCAAGGACATTCTCGAGGCGGTGGCACGCGGCGAAGGCCCCGCGCGCATGCTGGTGACGCTCGGCTACGCCGGCTGGTCGCCCGGGCAGCTCGAGCACGAGCTGTCGCAGAACGCCTGGCTTACCGTGGAAGCGCGCGACGGCATCATCTTCGAGACGCCGTCGGAAGAGCGCCTGCCGGCGGCGATGGAGCTCCTCGGCCTGGACTATGCGAGGTTGCAGGATGAAGCAGGACATGCCTAGCGGCACTGTCCTCGCCTTCGATTTCGGGTTAAAGCGTATCGGCGTTGCAGTGGGCGAGCCGGAGCTCGGGACCGCGCATCCGCTGCCGGCGGTTTCGCAGTTCACGGAGATCGAGGGTCTGGTCAAAGAGTGGAAGCCGGCAGCGCTGGTGGTCGGGTTGCCGACTTCCGCCAAAGGCGAGCCGCACAAGATGACCCGGCAGGCCGAAGACTTCGCGCGCCGCCTCGAGCGGCGCTTCAAGCTGCCGGTGGCGCGCGTCGACGAGCGCTATACGTCGGTCGAGGCCGAGTCCAAGTTGAAGGGCTTGAAGAACAAGGCGGTGGACTCGGTGGCGGCGCAGCTCATATTGGAGCAGTACTTTGCTGAAGCTGCCTGAGGCCGAGCGACTCTGCGAGCAGCTCGCGGCCGAGCTCAGGCCGCGCGTCGGGCCGAAAAGCGCGATGGTCGGGCTCTATACCGGCGGGGCGTGGCTCGCCGAGCGCCTGCACCCGATGCTCGGCCTGAAGACGCCGCTCGGGCTGATGGACATCGCGTTCTACCGCGACGACTACGCCGCGCGCGGCCTGAAGCACGACCCCAAGCGCACCAAGATCCCGTTCGACGTGAACGGCAGCGAGCTCTTGCTGGTCGACGACGTGCTCTACAGCGGCCGCACGATTCGCGCGGCGATGAACGAGCTGTTCGACTACGGCCGTCCGGCCAGCATCTCGCTGGTGGTGCTGGTCGACCGCGGCGGCCGCCAGCTGCCGATCTGCGCGCAGCACATCGGCGCCCGGGTCGAGGTGCCGCCTGGGATGCGTTTGACTCTGAAAAAACAGGATTCAGGAAAACTCACGCTTGCGTTGGAGTCCGAACGTGCAACGTAACCCGCAGCTCAACGAGAAGGGCGAGCTGCAGCACCTGCTTTCCATCGAAGGATTGCCGCGCGAGATCCTGCTGCAGATCCTCGACACCGCGGAATCGTTCGCCGGCGTCACCGAGCGCGAGGTGAAGAAAGTGCCGCTGCTGCGCGGCAAAAGCGTGTTCAACCTGTTCTTCGAGCCCTCGACACGCACCCGCACCACCTTCGAGATCGCCGCCAAGCGCCTGTCGGCCGACGTGATCAACCTGAATATCACGGTGTCGTCGGCGACCAAGGGCGAGTCGCTGCTCGACACCGTTGCGAACTTGTCCGCCATGCAGGCGGACATATTCGTCGTTCGCCACGAGTCCTCGGGCGCGCCGTTCCTGATCGCGCGCCACGTCAAGCCGCACGAGCACGTGATCAATGCCGGCGACGGCCGCCATTCGCATCCGACGCAGGGTCTGCTCGACCTTTTCACCATCCGGCACTACAAGAAGGATTTCTCCGGCCTGACCGTGGCGATCGTGGGCGACGTGCTGCATTCGCGCGTCGCGCGCTCGCTGATCCACGGGCTCACCACGCTTGGCGCGCCGGAAGTGCGCGTGATCGGACCGCAGACGCTGCTGCCGGCGGGCGTGGAGGCGCTCGGCGTGCGCGTGTTCCACGACATGCGCGAGGGCCTGGCGGATTGCGACGTGGTGGTGATGCTCAGGCTGCAGAACGAGCGCATGCGCGGCGCGCTGCTGCCCTCGGCGCAGGAGTACTTCAAGCACTACGGCCTGACCGCGGACAAGCTGGCGCTCGCCAAGCGCGATGCGATCGTCATGCACCCGGGGCCGATGAACCGCGGCGTGGAGATCGATTCGACGGTGGCCGACGGCCCGCACTCGGTGATCCTGCCGCAGGTCACGTTCGGCATCGCGGTACGCATGGCGGTGATGAGCATCGTGGCGGGCAACTGATGCGCCTCCATATCAAGAACGCGCGCGTAGTCGACCCGGCGAGCGGCAAGGACGGCGCCGGCGAGCTGTTCATCGCCGACGGGAAGATTTCGAAGGAGTTATCGAAGCCCGACCGTGTCATCGACGCGAAAGGCCTGGTGCTGGCGCCGGGCTTCATCGACCTCGCCGCGCGGCTGCGCGAGCCAGGCTACGAGTACAAGGCGACCCTGGAGTCGGAGATGGACGCGGCAGTGGCGGGCGGCGTGACCAGCCTCGCCTGTCCGCCCGACACCGATCCGCCGCTCGACGAGCCCGGACTCGTCGACATGCTGCGCCGGCGTGCCAAGGCGCTCGCCCGCGCGCGCGTCTATCCGATCGGCGCCTTGACCGTGAAGCTCTCGGGGGAAGGGCTGACCGAGATGGGGCAGCTCACCGATGCCGGCTGCGTGGCGTTTTCGCAGGCCAATGCGCCGCTCGCCGACACCCAGGTGCTCTGGCGCGCGCTGCAGTACGCGGCCACTTTCGGCTATCCGGTATGGCTGCGCGCCGAAGACGCGTGGCTCGCGAAGGGCGGCGTCGCGCATGACGGCGAGATCGCCACGCGGCTCGGACTGCCCGGCATCCCCGCGTTCGCGGAGACCATCGCCCTCGGCACCATCCTCGAGCTGGTGCGCGCGACCGGCGCGCGCGTGCACGTCTGCCGCCTGTCGAGCGCGGGTGCCGTCGACCTGATCCGCCGTGCCAAGCAAGAGAAGCTGCCGGTGACTTGCGACGTCGGCATACATCACGCCCACCTCTGCGACCTCGACCTGGGCTATTTCGACCCGAACTGCCGCCTCGAGCCGCCGCTACGCAGCCAGCGTGACCGCGATGCACTGGCGCGCGCGCTTGCGGAAGGCGTGGTGGATTGCCTGTGCTCGGACCACACGCCGGTGGATGAGGATGGCAAGCACGTTCCGTTCGCGCTGGCAGAGCCGGGAGCAACCGGCCTGGAGTTGCTGCTGCCGCTCACGTTGAAATGGGGGCAAGCCCAAAAGCTGTCGCTCGCGGCGACATTGGCGCGCATCACTTCCGAGCCCGCGCGCGTGCTCGGCATTCCGTCGGGCCGGCTCGCCGCCGGCGCGCCCGCCGATCTCGTGATCTTCGATCCGGACGCATCCTTCACCGTTGCGGCGGCAAGCCTGCGCAGTCAGGGAAAGAACACGCCGTTCCTCGGCTACGAGCTGGCCGGTCGCGTGCATTTCACGATCGTCGACGGCAAGGTGGTCTACGAATCATGAGGCACGTTGTTCCCGTGCTGGTTTGCTTGCTAATCGCCGGGTGCGGCTCGACATCCAGCCCGGGCGGTTACTACAAGGACGACGGCCCGCACGCCAACCCGCCTTCAAATCTCGAGCGCGTGCCCGACGCCGTGCCGAAGAGCGAGCCGCTGCACAAGTTCGCCAATCGGCCGTACACCGCCATGGGCACGAGCTACACGCCGATGACTTCGGTGCAGCCGTTTCGCCAGCGCGGCGTGGCGAGCTGGTACGGCAAGCGCTATCACGGGCAGAAGACCTCGAGCGGCGAGGTCTACGACATGTACCAGATGACCGCTGCGCACCCGACGCTGCCGATCCCGAGCTACGCGCGCGTCACCAACACGAAGAACGGCAAGAGCGTGGTGGTGCGCATCAACGACCGCGGGCCATTCCGCTCGGGCCGCATCATCGATCTGTCCTATGTCGCGGCCTACAAGCTCGGCTACATCCAGGCCGGCGAGGCCACGGTCGAGGTCGAAAGCATCGTGCC
>Ga0207648_10000351_pt1 | contig 50640 bp, 46 predicted proteins | sample KBSMisM32_FD_184310 | JGI IMG/M metagenome (GOLD analysis project Ga0207648, IMG submission 184310) | Miscanthus rhizosphere microbial communities from Kellogg Biological Station, Michigan, USA - KBS Miscanthus M3-2 (SPAdes) (version 2) | ecosystem: Host-associated > Plants > Roots >... | reverse complement strand
GAACGCGAACTGCGAACCACCCAGTATTGACGCAGTTTGTCGTCCAGCTGCGAGGGTGATCGAGCGGGAAAGTGACACAGTAGATGAAAGCAGGTGCTGCAAGTGACATCCCACCAATGAGATGCCGGAGAAAAGTCGCTCCCAGAATTCTGGTGGCGGCGGTAGGACTCGAACCTACGACCTACGGATTATGAGACCGTCGCTCTAACCACCTGAGCTACACCGCCACGGTGAGAAAAAACTAAGGCTGGGAACGCGTCGCGGCGCGACGCTTGGGTCGAAGCCGGTGCAGGCTTCGACTCCTTCAATCCTAACTTGTCTGGATGACGGGGCACAAGGGCTCCCGCAAACGTGCACAAGAGAGGCGTGGCCGTTTCGAAAACGACGGCCAGTGCCGGTTCAACGGGTCGAGGAAACAGGCACGTCTATTGATTCAGACTGCTGCCGACCTGTGAAAATACGTTATTCGCATTCGATCCGATGAGTCGAATCGTTCCAACTACTAGAACGAGAATCACCGCCAGCATGACGGCGTACTCGGCAATATCCTGTCCTTCTTCTTCGGTCCAAAACCTTAGAAGCAGAGCCCCCATATTTCCTCCCCCTAGCTGCTGCGTTGTGTTGAAAAGACGAACTCAATCATACCAACATTTTTCTTGGCACCAAACGAAACATGCACGAAGTGGGCGGGCTTTATGCGAAGAACCGTATCGCGAAGCACACCGAGTGTCAAGCGCAGAAGAGGCTCCCAGCGCGGGAACTGAACCGATGAACCAGAGATTCAACCCTCAGTCGCGGACACGGCGTATCAAGGTGAGACTTGCCAACCTCCTAGGCAACGTTCGACACTAACCGTCCGATGAAAACTCTTGCTGTGATCCCGGCTCGGCTGGCTTCGACCCGCCTGCCTCGCAAAATGCTGCGAGAAATAGGCGGGCGGCCCCTGATTGCCCGTGTCTATGAAGGCGTCCGAGCCTGCCGTAAGCTCGACGATGTAATCATCGCAACTGATTCCGCCGAAATTCTCGATTTCTGCAAGGCGCAAGGCTACGCCGTGCGGATGACGTCCGAGAATCATCGCAGCGGCACCGAACGCGTACACGAGATCTCCACGAAAATCGCCGCCGACGTCTACCTCAACGTTCAGGGGGACGAACCTCTGACGCGTCCTGAGCACATCGACTCACTCATCCAACTGATGCGAGATCCAGCAATTCCGGTGGGCACGCTCAAAACTCCCTGTGGAGACGTAGACGTTGCGATCCCCAGCGCGGTCAAGGTGGTCACCGATACGTCAGGGCGCGCCCTCTACTTTTCACGAGCAACTATTCCTTTTGATCGGGATGGAATCCAGCTGCGTTATTTCAAGCATCTTGGTTTTTACGCGTACCGAAAAATTGCGCTGGACCAGTTCGTCCGCTGGCCTGAGTCGTTCCTTGAACGGAGCGAACGGCTGGAGCAGTTACGCTTCCTTGAAAATGGGCTCCCAATTTACGTGGCAGAAACGCCTTTCGATACGGTGGGCGTCGATACGGAAGAAGATGTGAGCCGGGTGGAAGAAATTTTGAGACGAGGGGACGCGGCCACTCACTAACCGCGCTGTTCAACCGGACGCATTCCCGCCCACGCCTTCGCGGCTTCAACGCGTTTCGAAATGGCAGGATGTGAGTGGAATAAAATCTCAACCCACTTGGAAGGAGTCCGCTCAGCCAGATTCTGGCCGGCGAGCTTGTTCATGGACGAAATGAACGGATCGACGCTGGCAATCGATTTAAACGCATAGCGATCCGCTTGGCGTTCGTTGAAGCGGGAGAATGCATTCAGTGCTGGCATGAGGGCCACCGACAAAATCGTTGATAGCAACACCAGAAGTGGCAGGTTGGCGAAATCGGAGAGGGTCTCAAACACCCCATGTTTGTCGATCGCCCAGTGCAGCACCTGGTTTGCGGCCCAAAAGCCAAAAAACGTGATCCCCGCCTGCATGAGAATGCTCTTTAAAATATGACGGTGAACGTGATGCCCCAGCTCGTGAGCGAGCACCGCTTCGATCTCATCGGGCGAATAGTTATCGAGCAGAGTGTCTGCAAGAATAATTCGACGAGTTGCTCCGAGACCGGTGAGCGCAGCGTTCGCCTTCTTACTTTTTTCGGAAAGATGCCACTTATAAACCCCACGCACACGCGTGCCTGCACGCTCTCCAAGCCGCGTAAGCCGCTGCTTAAGATCCTCGTTGTCGAGAGGTTCGAATTTATAAAAAATCGGGAAGAGAACTACAGGTGCAATTTGCGCAAACAGCACGAAGAGTCCGAGAAATACTCCCCATGCAATCAACCACCAATGTTCAGGCGACTGACGAATGATGAAATACAGAACTTCAACGACGATCGTTGCCAGTACTAGCCCGACAAGCCAGCCTTTGACCTCGTCCCAAAGCCAGGATCGTCTTCGCTGATTCGACAAATGGTAGCGATGTTCAAGACGAAAGCCATAGTACTCAAGTCCAATACTGAGCGCCTTGCTCAGCAACAGCAACATCAGGACATATAAAAAGACCGCGAGCGAGTAGTTTTCGAAACCTAGACGCAGTGCGAAATCCCGGAGAGCGCCGCTCCAGCCGGTCGCGAGCAAGGCGACTAGAAACGCAAATCCAATCGCGAAGTCGGCGACGCCCAGCCACCGCTTTGTGCGGTTGTAGCTCTGGGCCTCTGGCGAATCGGCCGGAAGAACGCCTGTGTCCCCTGCAAATTTCATTACCGTTGGATTATCGCTGATTTAATCGCGAACTGCGCCCCCGCAGCCCGTTCCTTAGTTCAATGTACCGTAGGACGCGGGAAATGCCCGGCTGGTTTAGCTCGACAATACAAATTTTTCAGCATCTTGCAAGATTTCTTCTACCAAGGCCGGATCGGCCGCCTCGGCGTACAGGCGTAAAAGATGCTCCGTCCCGGATGCCCGAAGCAGGATCCAAGGCTCCGCTCCGCCGTTTAGCTGCGGCGCGTCAAGGTAGAACTTAACGCCGTCTTTGGACTCTTTCTTCAAGACCTGAAATTTGCCCAGGTTGCTCTGTTCAGCTGCTCTGCGGATGGCACGCTCCTTGACGTCATCTGCGATGTGCAGATCGCGGCGTCCATAATAATGGGGACCAAACTCGTTCTGCAGATCGGTAACGAGCTGACCAAGGGGTTTTCCTTCTTCTGCCATGACATTGGCCAGCAACAGGGAGTTCAGGACGCCGTCGCGTTCGGGCAGAAAACGTCCAAAACCGATGCCACCCGATTCCTCCCCACCGATCAGAATCTCTCGTTCCATCATCAAATCTGCAATGTATTTGAACCCGATGGAAGTTTCGTGCAAATTGCGGCCATGCTTCGCCGCAATGCGATCCAGCATCTTCGTTGTATTGAACGCGCGCACCACGTCTCCCGGCCATTTCTTGCGCTCGAGAAGCCAGTTCAAAAGAATCGCGTAACATTTGTGCGAATCCACGAAGCTGCCGTCTTCCGCCACCGCGCCAATGCGGTCGGCATCGCCATCGGTGGCAAGGCCCGCCTCACACCCCTCTCTGACCACAGTTTCCTGCAGCATTTTTACGTGGGGAAGAATGGGTTCTGGATTGATACCGGGAAACAACGGGTTCAATTCCTGGCGAATGGCTACGTGCTCAATACCGTGTTTGGCAAAAATACCGCCAATCACGCCGCGGCCGGAACCATACATCGCATCAACCGCAAGTTTGAATTTTGCCTTCGCGATCAAGTTCAGATCCGCAAAACTTGATATGGCTTCGACGTAATTCTTCTTGAGGTCTGCTTCTTCGATCTTCGCTGCCGATCCTTTAGGCATCGCGCCGGCGGCCAGTTCGGTTTCGAGAGATTTCATGATGGACGGAGTGGCGGATCCGCCAAATTTTCCTTTGAACTTCACTCCGTTCCAGTTCCATGGATTATGGCTCGAAGTCACCATAACCCCGCCAGCCGCGCCTTGCGATTTCACCGCGTAAGAGACTGCCGGCGTGGGAACGTAGTCGTTAGCAATCTTTACGGGTACTCCGGCCGCCGCAATAACCGAGGCTGCTGCCTGAGCCGCTCGCTGGGAAGAGTAGCGTGTGTCATAGCCGATGAACACTCCAGCTCTTGCGTTCTCATGCTTCACGACGTGCGATGCGATCGCGCCCGCCACGCGGCGCACGTTATCGAACGTAAAATCGTCGGCGATCAGTCCTCGCCAACCGTCAGTGCCAAATTTTATATCTGTCATGAAATGAAAAAAATGTGATCGGCTGCGAGTCTTCGTCAGTACCACCAAATTTGAGGCAGCGTACTAAACCAGCTTCTTCAGTTTCTTCTCATCCAAATATTTCACTACCTTACCGACGTCTTGCGCTTTCTCGAGCGTAGTAATCAGGAGTGCATCTTCGGTCTCCACGACAACAAGATTCTCGACGCCCACGATAGCCACGAATTTCCCCGGCGCGTGAACGTAATTTTCGTGAGAATTGAACGCAAACACCCCAGATCCATTAATTAGATTGCCATCTTCCGGGTGTGTCTGCGCAGAACGATGTTCGTGGAGCGCGGTCCACGAACCCAAATCATTCCACCCAAACTCGGCGGGCAGGCAGAAGATCTTCGAAGCTCCTTCGCCTTTTCTGGAGCGTGGTTCGAGCAACGCGTAATCCACGCTGATGTTGTCGCATTTGGGATACAGGCGCCGGAAAGTCGCCTCAAACTTCCGCGTTCCGTGCGACTCAGCAATCTGCTCGAGCAGTGTGGCGGTTTTCGGTAGATATTCACGGATTGCATCGATCAATGTTCGTGCGCTCCACAGAAACATACCGCTGTTCCAGAAATAATTTCCGGCTTGGACGAACTCTGCCGCTCGAGGCGCCAGCGGTTTCTCGGTAAAGCGGCGAACTTGCAGGGCACCCGACGCCGATGCTGCTCCGACTTCAATATAGCCGTAGCCAGTCTCTGCGCGAGTTGGACGGACACCAAGCACAACGATGTTTTCGCCCGCTGCGGCAACCTCGACTCCCTTTTTCAGCGTGTTGCGAAATCGATCCGCGTCCTCAATGACGTGATCCGAAGGGAAAAGCCCCAGAATCGCATTCGGGTCGCTGCGCTCCAGCAAGAACGCGGCTAGCCCAATGGCCGGGGCAGTATTCCGCCCGATCGGCTCATCAATAATCTGGGCCTTTTTCAGGCGCGGAAGCTGTTTCGCAATCGCAGTTTGCAGATCGTCGTTCGTAATCACAAGAAAACGACGCGCTGCCGCCAGGGGCAGCAATCGCGCAACCGTCTGCTGGATCATCGTCTGTTTGCCGTCGAGCGCGAGCAGTTGCTTGGCCCGACGCTTACGACTGAGGGGCCAAAACCGGGTGCCGCGGCCTCCGGCAAGAATTACGGGATAGAAGTTGGGATTGATGTTTGGCTCTAGCTCCGCGGCAACTGCAGATTGACGGACTTCACAATCTGAAATCGTCCTAGATTCTTGTCTTCGGTTCCGGCAACGTTGTGCCGGGCACATATGCCTTCAATAGCTGGACTGTCCACTGCGGTCGAACGCGAAAATCTTTAATTCCTGCCGGAATGACCACTGCATCCCCTTTTGCAACGGTAACTGGATCAAGACCGTCTACCTCGATCACGCCACATCCCTCGACGGCAACCAATATTTGAACCGACGTTTTCCCCGATTCGTCAGCCGGGCGGAATGCAATCGTCTCTTTCAGATCATACAAATCCACGACGAAGTAGGGCGCAGCAATCAGTTCCGATCGGAGATTTCTCGTGCGTCCGACCTTCGCGGGCGCGGGACGCAGCGTTTTTCCGGACGCTACCTGCTCCCTTACCACAGCGAGGCCGTCCTTCAAATGCAGTTCTCGCGGACGACCGTAATCATACAGGCGATAAGTGGTATCCGACTGCTGCTGCGTCTCGACAATCACCGAGCCCGGACCGAGAGTGTGCACGGTGCCACCCGCAACGTAAATCATGTCACCCGCAAAAACGTTGATCCAATTCAGCAGTTCTTCCGCTCGCTTCTCTTCAATCGCTTTCGCGAGTTGTTCCCGTGTTACAGCGGGCTTCAATCCCAACGCAATCTGAGCCCCAGGCTTGGCATGTGCCACGTACCAGCACTCTGTTTTTCCCCATGGCTGCCCGCGTTCCTGGGCTGCCTCATCATCGGGATGAACCTGGACGGAAAGTTTTTCGGCTGGAAACAGAAACTTTAAAAGCAGCGGGAAGTGCTGCGCATCGCGAGCTGCATCACCTACGAGATCCCGCCCTAACTGTAGCGTCAAGGTCTCGAGCCTTTGGCCTGCGAGTACGCCGTTGGCAACGACGCAGTTGTCCCCGGTCAGCCATGCCTCGCCGATTCGCTCCGCGAACTTGTGGTTCGGATAAATGGGACCAAGCTCGCTCGCCCCCCACGGTCGGGGGTCGAACAAAGGCTTCATCAGGAGTGGGTACAAGTCAGGCATCGTGGTTAAACAAAAGGCCGCCCTTCAAAGGCGACCTGTAACTTCACTGTGAGAGAGGGATCCTTCGTGTGACTTCGTATCCCTGTGGTGGTTAACGCATTTCACAGCGAGGCAAAATACTTCCGCATCCGTTCAAGTGCTTTGTCGAGATTTTCCATCGTAGTCGCGTACGAGATCCGAATGTTCTCGACCGTCCCAAATCCTTCGCCCGCGACGCACGCAACGTGTGCCTTATGCAATAGACCGTGCGCGACATCTGCGGCAGATTTGATCCCACTCTTTCCGAAAAATGCCGACACGTTCGGAAACGCGTAGAACGCGCCCTCCGGCATCGTGCACCGCAAGCCCTCAATATCCCGCAGGCCTTCCACAATGTGATTGCGCAGCAGGATGTACTCCGCGCGCATGTCAGCGACGCATTGTTGTGAACCGTTCAGCGCCGCCACCGCAGCCTTCTGCACAATGGACGTAGGATTCGATGTGGACTGGCTCTGTAGCTTCTGTACCGCGCTCACAACTAATGATGGGCCAAGCGCATAGCCAAGTCGCCAACCTGTCATCGCATACGTCTTTGAGAGTGAGCCAACAACAAAGAAGCGATCACGATATTCATTCAATGACCCAACCGAGAAGTTCTTAGCCGTGTAGTTGAGATACACGTAGCACTCATCGGAAATCACCCAAATGCCGCGCTCGTGCGCGAGCCGAACTACTTCGGTCATGTCTTCTGGGCTCATGACAGCGCCCGAAGGATTCGACGGTGAATTCAGGATGATCAGCTTGGTCTTCGGAGTGACGAGTCGCGCAACCATGTCGGCTGTCACGCGGAAACTCTGCGATTCGTCGGCGTGTAGCAGCACACACTTGCCGCCTACGTAGTTCACCATGTCCTTGAACGACACCCAGTAAGGCACGGGAAGGATCACTTCGTCCCCGTGATCCACGAGCACTGAGATGACGTTAAAGAGTGCATGCTTGCCGCCCACCGATGCGCACACCTCGTCGCGCTTGTACGCGGAACCAAAGTCAGATGAGTGGCGATTGATGATCGCGTCTTTGAGTTCCACCGTGCCACCGACTGCCGTATATCGCGAAAAATTACCGTTGATTGCAGCGATGGCTGCGTCCTTGATGTGTTGGGGAGTGGTGAAGTGCGGCTCACCCGCAGTCACATCGACGACGTCGATTCCCTGCTGGCGCAGCTTCTCAGCTTCAGCTACCGCAGCCATGGTTGCCGAAGGCTCAATACGATTGATACGCTCGGCCAGCTGAACAGCACGCGGCACTTCCGTCGTCGCGGTCGTCATCGCTTCCCCTTTTTCCCCTTTGGTTTTTCCCGTTGACGCAATTTGTAAGCTGGATCCATTTTTTCCCGGAGCTTCTCGACAACAAGATCTGGGACGAGACACTCCACCGATCCACCGAGTTGCGCGATTTCGCGTACCAGCCGCGAGCTCAGATAAGAGTACTTTTCGGCTGGCATCATGAAGACTGTCTCGAGTCCGGGCTGTAGTTTGCGGTTCATCAAAGCCATCTGCAGTTCGTATTCGTAATCACTGATGGCCCGAATCCCACGAAGCAAGACCGATGCCCCTTTCCTCACTGCATACTCAACAGTCAAGCCGTCGAAAGTGTCGATCGTCACGTTCGAGTAGTCCGCGGTCATGGCCTCCAGCATCTTTCGCCGGTCAGATACGCTGAACAACGGTTCCTTCTCCGCATTGCGAAGAATGGCAACCGTGAGCTCGTCAAAGATTTTGCTGCCCCGCTCGATCAAATCGAGATGGCCGTTGGTTGGCGGGTCGAACGAACCCGGATAGATCGCCGTGACTTTCTTCAAAATCCCTCGCTGGAACAGGCAGGCTGGAAGATGTAATCGATTTTATGCGGGGAAGGACAAGGATGTAAATTGCGAACGGCAGAAACGAAGCGAAGTTATACAGCAAGGGCCTCCGCAGCCGCGAAAGCGTCTGGAAGGCCCATCCTGTTGCGGCTAACCTGTTAAGACCTCGAAATCGTGAAATTGCCAGCGCCCGTGCAACCTGAACTTATCCCGGCAAGCGTCCACGTGCCGGTGATTACATTGTTTTTGACGTTGCCACTCAGCGTCAGTGTATTGCCGCCGGGTGAACCCGACTGAATCGTCAGCCCGAACAGGCCAGTGACGTTTCCGTTGAAGTCTCCGCTCAACGCGATGGTTCCGGTATGCGTTTCACCTGACACAAAGCAGGGTGACGTTGTGGTGAACGTGAAGTGCGTGAGGTTCAGTCCATTAACACCCGTCTGGGTGAACGTCGTGGTAAAGGCAAAAGCAGGGGTGCCGTCGGTGTTCGTCAGAGCGGCGGTCCAGTTGCCGTTGATGTTGCCTGTCATTGGCGAGTTTCCGCCGCCGCCACATCCACCGAGTATTAAGCCAAAAGAAATGAGCAGAATCATTCCAAACCACTTCATCAGGGAGAACTCCTTTTGTCATAACAACCAACTTTTGACGGAAAAGTTGCGGCCGGGGCCAAAAATGGCGGGAAGAAGTGGGGCGTGAAAAAACGCAGAAAAATCACACACAGATGCCAAACGCAAACAAAGATATGAGGTTAGCGTCGAGAGCGATGTCGGAAATTTTATAAAGGAGGGAGAAGAAGGCGCCGTCGAAACGAGCTACGACGCCTTCAGAACCTACCGTCGGGCGGCAGCTTTGCCGTCGGTGCCTGTTGGCATGGTTGCGACTTTCGCGTTCGATGGCGTCGCATCTGTTGCCGGAGCCGCCGTCGGAGCAATCAGGCCCAAGGATTTCCTGACCTCTAGCTCTAGCTTCGCCATTGTGTCTTTATTATCTTTCATGAACTGTCGCGCGTTCTCACGCCCCTGGCCAATGCGCTCACCCTTGTAGCTGAACCATGAGCCAGATTTTTCAACGATGTTGTTGTTGACCGCCAGGTCAAGCAGATCGCCTTCGCGTGAAATTCCCTCGCCGTACATGATGTCGAACTCAGACTCGCGGAAGGGGGCGGCCACTTTGTTCTTTACCACCTTCACCCGCGTTCGCGAGCCGACAACCAAATCGCCTTCTTTGATCGCTGCAATGCGTCGAATGTCGATACGCACCGACGAATAGAATTTCAGTGCGCGTCCGCCTGTCGTCGTTTCCGGATTACCGAACATCACGCCAATCTTTTCGCGAATCTGGTTGATGAAAATAAGGCAGGTGCGTGACTTCGAAACGATGCCGGTCAGCTTTCGCAAGGCCTGCGACATCAGTCGCGCCTGCAGTCCCATGTGGCTATCGCCCATTTCACCATCGAGTTCAGCTTTGGGGACAAGTGCTGCAACCGAGTCCACGACAAGTACGTCTAGCGCGCCCGATCGCACCAGCGCTTCTGCAATCTCAAGCGCCTGCTCGCCGTAATCCGGCTGCGAAACCAGCAGATTGTCGACATCGACGCCCAACTTTTTTGCGTATTGCGGATCCAGAGCGTGTTCGGCATCGACGAAAGCGGCCATGCCACCCGATTTCTGCGCTTCCGCAATAACCTGCAGCGCGATGGTTGTCTTGCCGGACGATTCCGGCCCGAAAATCTCAATGACGCGACCACGAGGAAACCCTCCCACTCCGAGAGCTGCGTCGAAGGAAATTGCTCCCGTTGGGATGACCGAAATCGGCACAACAGCTTCTTTCGACCCCAGCCGCATGATGGAACCCTTGCCAAACTGTTTCTCGATCTGCGCAAACGCAAGATCGATCGCTTTTCCACGTTCATCGGCCATAGGAATGCCGCTCCTTGATTAATGGTGGGTATGAGAACCCACTCAGGGTACACCGACCGGCTGGAGGGTCGTAAGTGTTCGCTATCACAGCAATTTGGGTCACTATATCACGTAGCGAACAAAAGGCGAAATAACAATGGCGGAGAGAATCTGCCAAGGCACCTGGAGAGAATTCCTAGATCCGGCTCTTGACGACCAGCGTGAGGAAAATCAACAGATTCACCAGAAGCACGCTGAGAAACATCCCGTTCAGTTGGTGGATTTCCTGCGACATGGGCCAATTGTGCGTCCGAATGTTGCAAGAAACAGTAATGCCGATCACACCAAATTTGTGACCGCGATCACCCGATTTCGTTCAATAATTTCTATCGTTTCAGCAGGTCCACTGGCGCTTTTACGTCGTACACACGGAAGTATTTAGCCAGCGCGGGATACCGCTTCGCAACCGCTTCAAACATCGCATACGCCACGTTGCGGTAGGACCAATGCCCCGCCGGAGTCGTTCGTAACTCTGAGATGTACACGACCTCGGCGAAATCCATTTTGAAGAACGCACGCTTGCGGAATGCCAGCGGGATCACGTATTGAGCAGACTGTTCCGCCGCCGCGCTGGAACCTTTCTCCAGTTGTTGCACAACAGCCTGCGCGCGCAGCATTGCTGCATCGTAGGCCGGCTTGATGCCAGCGGCTCTTAGTTCTTCCGGCGTCTCGTATCCGTGCAACGTCGTGAAGTCCTGCATGATCTGCACGCAACGCCGATGCCGGTGCATATCGCGGAACCCGCCAATGTCCATCAGAATGTCGAAACGAAATTCGGATCCCGCGCGGAACCCGCGCAGCAGTTCGTCGTGTTTGCCGCGATGACGCAATCCTAGATCTATGATTTCCCGGCGTCGACCTTCGCCGGCAGACTCGACCGCCGCCCGAACCTGTCGATAAGAGTAGTGACAATGTTCGTAGAGCAGCGTGGCAGCCAACTCCACATCGAGAGGCTCGTAGTCGAGCAAATCAACCGCAGGCGCGGCCACGATTGGCGCGCCTTTCATCAACTCTGCAGCGGCTTGGCGCAGTTCGCGCCGCGTCTCGACTTCGTATGTATTCGGGTCGGCATACTTCACGAGTGTGGGAGCGACTCGAACTTCACGAAGCAGTTCCGCTTCCGCATGTTCGCCGAGATCTGCATCCACCTCGCGTATTTTCCGCACCAATTCCCGCAAGGACTCATGATTCGCGTTGTAAGCGGGGGACGAGGCCGCCTTCTTCATTAAGTCTGCGAGATCACGCACTTCTTTGTGCGGATCCGACAGCAGATGCGACACCTGCGTCTCGAGCGTCCGCGCATTCACAATCTCGCCAAGCGAAGTGTTCGTGGCGAGCGGCAGAAGATAGCGCGAGATGTCGAAGGCACGCGCCTTCAGCGTCCGTTCGTACGCGTCCTGCTTCATCTCTTCTGGCTTCGGAGTGATATCTACCAGGTATCGCGCCATGCGCTCAGACAACGCTTCATAGACCGAGAAGAGGCCGTCGACGGTTTCGCGGTAAAGACCGCGCGCTTCGTCGTCGCCATCGAAGTCAGGCGTGTAGTAGCCGCTTTTCTTGAAGTCCTGATACCGTGTCGAGCGTTCCTGCCCATCCCATCTCTGCTCGTCGGCAATCGCGATGGCCGCGAGGATCGAAAGCTTTTCTATGGCCAACGCAATATGGGCAAGATCCGCAATCGAACGGTGCCCGTACTGAAAGTAAAATGTATTGAGAAACTTTTCCGCTTTCTGACTGCTGATTTCCTTCAGCGATTCCTTCATGGAAAGCGCTGAGCGGGAGTACTTCGCCATGGCGTATGCCTGAATTTCAGGCTCAACCCCGTACACGGCAAACACCTCGACCGCCGGTTGTTCCGGGGTCGAATCAATCGAAACAGGAGGATTTGCAACAGCAGTTACGTCAGACATGGGAGACCTTGAATCTTACCCGCCAACCGCCACCCGTGCACGCTCGATTTTCGCAAGTGCATGGCCTTTAGGGCGTTATCCAGTTTGGGGGGACTTACCTCTGTCACTTCTCAAGATCCGTCGAATCCTTTATAAAAAATAGACATCTTAACTAGAAATCGACAATTTCCTTTAATTGCATGAGTTCATTGAAAACAGCCCTATTCGTGTGTTTATTCGCTTCCGTCGCTTGTGCCCAGGCAGTTTTAGTGGGTGTGGATACATGGTCTCCCGTCGCTAAACCGGGCGACGACGCTTTACTGGTCCGCTTTTTAGACTCGGCGGCCCCAAAAGCCTCCATTCCTTCAGGCATCGTGACTTCGGCTCCCTCGTTGCCTCGAATGTCTCCAGAGCTTGCACTTGCTACCTACCAGCGCCGCTCGGGCGAACAGGGGTCCGAGTTAGCGGCCTATTCGGCCGCCACGGTCATTCGAGCGGAACTGCCGAGCACCGCGCAGCGCGGAGAGTTTGAGTTGGAACGTCACTACGCGGCTCCTCATACGCTTGAGTTCAAGCCTGTGCACTTCTCCGGCGACGGATTCGTGAAGAGCAACGTAATTGCTCGGCTGCTCCAAACCGAAGTGGAGCATGTACAGAAGGGCGACAACGCGCTCACAGCGATCACGCCCGCAAATTATAAGTTTTCTTACAAAGGCGTTTCACAGGTCGAAGGCCGCGACGTCCATGTCTACCAACTCAAGCCGCTCACCAAGCGTCCCGGACTCTTCAAGGGCCGCATTTTCCTGGACGCCACGACTGGAAGCCTGGTACGCACCGAGGGCAAGATCGTCAAATCGCCGTCGTTCTTCGTCAAAAACATCGAGTTCCTGCAGGATTTCGCTGATTTCGGTCGATTCACGTTCCCGGTGCGTCTGCATTCGGAAGCAACAGCGCGAATTGTGGGAAAGACAATTGTCGACATCGTGAACCGTGATTTCCAGCCGGTAGCAACGACCGTGGAGAGCGCCAGGGCCGGGCAATAGGATTTCGAATTTGCAATTGGCGATTGGTAGTTGCAAATTCCGAACCATGGATGCGACGGACTTTGACCTAAAATCTCAGCATGCACCCACTTCTGCGTGAGACCGCGCATCGGCCGTGGCCTCTGCCCGACGTCCCGTGGATCATGCAGCAAACCTGGCACGACCTGCTCTTTATGCACTGGCCGATCTCCGCCAGCCTGATTCGTCCTATCGTTCCTTCTGAACTCGAACTCGACACCTTCGACGGCGAGGCATGGATCGCGGTTGTTCCGTTCTGGATGAGCGGAATACGCCAGCGCGGGTTTCCTGCGATTCCTGGTCTATCGCGCTTCCCCGAGTTGAACGTTAGAACGTATGTTCGGGTTCAAGACAAACCGGGTGTCTATTTTTTTAGCCTTGACGCCGCGAGTTCGATCGCAGTCTGGGCCGCACGCAGGTTCTTCAAACTTCCCTACTTCCGCGCGCGCATGCAAGCTGAGAGTCGTGGAGAGATTGTTTATTCATCGAATAGAGTCGGTGATGACGCACGGTTTGAAGGCCGCTTTTACCCGATCGCCGAAGTTCGTCGCAGTGGCAAGAACACACTCGAGCACTTTCTGACGGAACGTTATTGCCTCTATACGGTCGCGGAAGGCCGCGTCTATCGTGGCGATGTTCACCATCAGCCTTGGCCTTTACAGGTTGCCGCGGTCGAACTCAAGATCAATACGATGGCCGCAGCCGCACAGATCGAACTGCCCGATACTCCCCCATTGCTGCATTTTGCGAAGCGGCTCGACGTGCTGATCTTTCCACTGCAACGTGTTTAGAAAACGAGGCCCTTCCGAGCAAATCGTGCCCTGCGCGATCGTTGGTCTTTGCTATCCTCCAATCCCATGGAGCACGGCGCGCAAGAGCTTCTCCTCGAGCTGTTCGTAATCTTCCTTGCCGCCAAGGTGATCGGAGAACTTTTCGAGCGCTTCAAGCTTCCTGCGGTGCTGGGAGAAATTCTTGCGGGTGCGCTCATCGGTCCATTTGCTCTCGGCTGGGTCCATCCCACCAGTTTTACCCAATCGATCGCCGAGATTGGCGCGATCTTCGTGTTGTTTCACGCAGGCCTTGAAACCAGCCCCGGAGACCTGATTCGCGTAGGGCCAAAGGCCCTGCTCGTCGCCATCGCCGGCATCATCCTCCCATTCGTTCTCGGATTCGGCTACATGCATTTGCGCGGAGATGCCATGACTGAATCCATCTTCGTCGGGGCTGCGATGGTCGCGACCAGCGTCGGAATAACCGCGCGCGTGCTTGGCGATCTCGGCGTTCTCTCAACTACGACCGCCAAGATCATTATGGGTGCAGCCGTGTTCGACGACATTCTCGGAATGTTGTTGCTGGCGATCGTCGAGGGCCTCGCCCGAGCCGGTGGTGTTCAATGGCTCAAACTAGGGATCCTTGCGGGCGAAGCGCTCCTATTTGCGCTATTCATGATCTTCGTTGGCCCCCGCATCATGAGGCGGGCGCGTCCCCGCGTGGATCGACTTTCCACGCGCCATGCGTCGCTGATTGTCGCTCTGGTTGTTTGCCTCTTCCTGTCGTGGCTCTCAGCCAAAATCGGGATGGCGGCGATTATCGGCGCATTCTTTGCGGGCATGATCTTCGCTGATCATGCGGTGGATTGGGATCTGCTTCCGCGAGTGCACGCCATCACGGAGTTTCTCGGCCCGTTTTTCTTCTTCTCGATCGGCGCCCAATTGAATGCGCGACTGTTCAGCGGAGACGTTCTGGTCGCAGCCATCGTCGTTACCGTGCTCGCAATTCTGTCGAAGGTCTTGGGTTGTGGACTGCCCGTGATGAAGGACGGTTGGCGCACTGCACTCGCGGTCGGCGTCGGAATGATGCCTCGCGGCGAGGTTGCTCTGATCATCGCTCTCGTCGGATTGAGTTCTCAAATCGTCACGCAATCGACGTATGCCATCGTGGTCTTCATGACTGCCATCACAACCCTTTTAGCGCCACCCGCATTGCGCTATCTCTTCCGAAACGAACAGAGCAGTGCCACTGCACATTAAGCGCGATGGCGATCATCCATGCCCGCATATCCGTAAGGCCGCGCCTCTCGAATACGGCGCACGATTTTGCGGAATGCCGCCGTCTCGCCGCGATACCTTCAACCGCCGCCATTTATAATTCGGCATTAACCGAGGAGAAGTCATGACTCTTGAAGGACGCGTTGCGCTTATCACCGGCGCATCGCAGGGCATTGGACAGGCCATTGCAATCAGACTCGCCGCGGCAGGAGCGAGTGTCGCTTTGGCAGCTCGCAATCAGGACAAACTGAACGAAGGCGTCCAGCAGATCACATCTGCGGGCGGAAAAGCGTCCGCGTTTCAACTCGACGTTGCCGACGAAGAGCAAATCAAGTCTGTCTTCAAGGCTGTTATCGCCCAACTTGGTAAAATCGATATCCTCGTCAACAACGCAGGAATCACTCGCGATCAGCTCGTCATGCGTATGAAGCGTGCCGACTGGGATGCGGTCCTCGGCACTAACCTGACCTCGGCTTACTTGTGCACGCAACAAGTCATCAGTCCCATGCTCAAACAGCGTTGGGGGCGCATTATCAACGTCACGAGCATCTTCGGCCAGATAGGACAGGCTGGGCAGGCGAACTATGCATCCTCAAAAGCAGGGCTGATCGGTTTGACCAAAGCCATTGCTCGCGAACTCGGCTCGCGCAACATCACTTGTAACGCGGTGGCGCCCGGTTTCATTGAGACAAATATGACAGCCGATCTAGGAGACGACTTCAAGCAGAACGCCCTAAAAAACATCCCGCTCGGCCGTATCGGAACACCAGACGATGTTGCCGGCGCCGTCGCATTTCTCGCTTCTGATGACGCCTCATATATCACCGGTCACGTTCTGGACGTGAATGGCGGACTGCACATGGGCTAAGTCCAACCCTAGCCACCAGGTTTGAAAGTCCTTCGTGAGACTTCCTGTTCTTTGTGGTTAAGTTTTTTCGATGTGGAGTAGTGGATCCATGGAGACAAGAAACTTTCAAAACGGCACCAAGATTGCGGCTGTCGCCTCCGCAGCAAGCCAGGTTTCGATTTTCCAGGTTGAGACGGAAGCCCAGATCGAACAGGCTCGCGAGCTATTCCGCGAATATGCGCAGTCACTGGGCTTCAGCCTTTGCTTCCAAAGCTTCGACAAAGAACTGGCTGAACTCCCTGGCGACTACACACCTCCTTATGGTCGGCTCTTGCTGGCAAGCTACCAAAACAATCTCGCGGGGTGCGTTGCTTTACACCCAGTTGGCGGCGCAACAACTGATCCCGACGCCACCAGAGGTCGCCGCGTTCGAATTTGTGAGATGAAACGCCTGTATCTTCGACAGAAATTCCGTGGCAAGTCGCTCGGTCGTGCCCTGGCCGAACGTGTGATCACGGAAGCTCGTGAAATCGGCTACTCGCACATGCGACTCGATACGATTGCCACTACAATGGCCGATGCCGTTGTGCTCTACCGAAGACTGGGCTTTTACGAAATTCAGCCATACCGTGAAAACCCGATTGCCAGTGTGCTCTACATGGAGTTGAAGTTGTAAGCGGCAACGGCGATTCACCAACACAAAAACCTCGCGAGGCCTCATGAAGAACGCAATCCTGATCGCACTATTTTTGGTCTTCACGCTCACCGCTTTCGCCGCTGATGGCAAATCTGTTTCTTACAAATCAGGCGACGAGACCGTTCAGGGAACTCTCTACTCGCCGGCCGGAAAAGGGCCGTTCCCGGCCCTGGTAGTGATTCACGAATGGTGGGGACTGAATGATTGGGTGAAAGAGCAGGCGTCGAAGCTAGCCGACCAGGGATACGTTACGCTCGCCATCGATCTTTATCGTGGAAAGGTTGCCAAGACCCCTGAGGAGGCACATGAAATCATGCGCGGCGTGCCTGACGACCGGGCGGCGCGCGATCTTCACTCGGCGGTCGAGTTCCTGAAATCGCAGTCTGACGTGAATAAAGATCGCATTGGTGCGATCGGATGGTGCATGGGCGGCGGCTACACGCTTAACCTCGCTTTGAACGAGCCATCCCTCAAGGCCGCCGTCATCAACTACGGTCACCTGGCTACCGATCCCGCACAGCTTTCAAAAATTAATGCTTCCATCCTCGGCATTTTCGGCGGGAAAGATCGTGGCATCCCCGTTGATGATGTAAACAAGTTTGCAGAGACACTCAAAAAGTCGGGCAAGAAAGTGGAAATCAAGATTTATCCCGATGCCGGTCACGCGTTCGAAAATCCCAACAACAAAGAAGGATATCGAGCGGAGGATGCCGCCGATGCGTGGAAGCGCACGGTCGCATTTTTGGCCGCGGAGCTTAAGAGCTAGTCAAGTCCGCAGCATCAATTATCGACCGTAGGAGTTCCTGTGGCTCACACCCGTCGAGAGATCCTCGGAGGCATGGCAACTTTGTGCGTCTCGCCGGGTCTAGCAACGGGCCAACTTGCGACAAAGAAGGGAGAGCCTTCCCCTACCCGCGACAACCACGTCAGAAAATTTTTCGAATGCGATTCTGCTTCACGAAATCTGCAAGCGATTTACTTTGACGAGAACGGGGGGAACCACGATTTTCCCCCTATAGTCCGCGAACAAACGTACGCATGGCTTGATCAGAATCTGCAGCACACCTCATCTTCCAAACTAGCGCCCGTGTCCGGACTGTAAAGGGCCACCGTGCCCGCCAGGGATGTTGGTTTAAGTCGCGAGATTGCGTTCTCTCCAGAGAAAATTTTGTCAAGGACATCCTCTCCCGCAGTGGAAATTCGCAACCAATTTCCACTTGCCAGACGGTACTGCTCTGGTTACTATGCAGCCTATCCTCACGTGCCTCGGCAGGCGTTTTCGATCCCCTTATGAACATCGGCGAGACAATTAGAAACTACCGGCTGCAAAAAGGAATGTCGCAAGGCGACATTGAAAAACGCACCGGGCTTCTCCGCTGCTATCTCTCACGGGTTGAAAACGGACACACCATTCCGTCGCTGGACACACTTGCAAAAATCGCCGGCGCAATGGAACTTCCGCTCTCGCAATTCTTCGCCGAGTCTGGACACACGAACGGCAACAAAGGCCTCCCACAATTGTCCGACGACGAAGTACGCTTCCTAAGTCAAATCCGCCGCTACGCCACCAGCCTCAACGATAGCGACCGGAAACTCGTGCTCGCCATGGTTAAAAAGATGGCAGCCAGCGCGGCGCGATAAGTCTTTAAGCCTAATTCCTCAGGAAAATCACACACAATGAACTCCATCCGTATTCTTCCTATGCTTTGAGCCCGTCGCGAACTTTGCCGCCAGGTGCTACGCCTGAGCGATAAGGGTCAAGCCCTACCCGCACCAAGGTACTTTCGGCCTTGGCCGACTGGAACCTCGCTTCTACGGGGCCACAACAGTAAGCTTCTGTCAGGAGAGGCCCGTCCAGTGACCATTGACGAGGAATTGAGTCTCCTCGACTCACAGCTTCGCCGTCTGAAGATCGAGTACGAGATCTACTTCAGCAATCCGACCAAGAAGCCGCCCACCGATGTCGAGTGGAAAGTTCTCGCCATGCTCCGCAAGTTCAGCGATGGGGGTCGCCTCAGCTTTTCACAACGTTTTCGGTACAACGAACTGGCGCAGCGTTACGCGATCTACAGCGATCTCTGGCGCAAGAAGAGCCGCATTCGCGAGGAGGGATATCGTCGCCCGCAAGACGCCATTCTTTCCGTGCAAGGCGTTCGCCCCGAGGAGCACAAGCCCGAGCACCAGGTATATGGGGTAGGGCATAAGTCTTCCAACGAGGAAGGCCCTTTCTCTGTTCAATGCTCGGACGCCACCGCAGAGCGCGAGAAAGTCGAGCAACTCTATAAAGCCCTCGTGACTGCCAAGAAAAAGGCAGGCGAATCCGTATCCGGCAACCTCGACTCGTTCTCAACCTTCCTTCAAAAGAAGACAGACCAGCTTCGCAAGCAGCACAGCTGCGAATCAGTCGTCTATTCCGTTGAACTGCAAGACGGACAAGTTAAGCTGAAGGCAAAAGCGAAGGCTTAAGCTCTGTCCACGATCCTCTGCGACGGGAATCGGGCACCCACTCGATACGCGCGAGACGCCACTCGAATTCTTTCTTCGGTCCAACGCCACCCGCGAACTCATCCCTGCTAAAATTTTTAGCTGCCGCTATCATCCATCCGTATCGAGGACCCTCATGCCCAAAATTCAACGTGCACTCCTCAGCGTCACCGACAAAACCGGGCTTGTAGATTTCGCCCGCAAGCTCGAGTCTTCAGGCGTTGAACTCATTTCAACCGGAGGCACCGCCAAGCTTCTGCGCGACTCCGGCATCGCCGTGAAAGACATCTCCGAGCTCACCGGATTCCCTGAGATGCTAGACGGCCGCGTCAAAACGCTGCATCCGAAGGTGCATGGCGGCATTCTTCATCGTCGCTCGGAGGCTTCTCACCGAGCCGCAGTCGCGGAACATGGAATTCAACCCATCGATATGGTGGTCGTGAACCTGTATGCATTCGAAAAGACCGCGGCCAAGCCGGACGTGCACTTCGAGGAATTGATCGAGAACATCGACATTGGCGGACCATCCATGATCCGCTCCGCCGCGAAAAACTTTCAGGACGTCGCAATCGTCACATCGCCCTCTGACTATGACGCGATTGCAGAAGAGATGTTGCGGTCCGGCGGCGATCTCTCTCCAGCGACCAAGTGGCGGCTCGCGCAGAAGGCATTTGCTACGACCGCAGCGTACGATTCCGCGATTGCATCTACGCTTGAGCGCGTCAGTGCAAATGGAAAGTTTTCTTTGCATGCCGACAGAACCTTCCCGGAAAACCTTCGCCTCGGATTCCGCAAGGTGATGGATCTGCGCTATGGCGAAAACCCGCACCAGAAAGCCGCGATGTACACCGACGGCTCCGCGACGGGCGTGGCCAACGGCCTGCAGATCCAGGGCAAAGAACTTTCCTACAACAACATTGTCGATGTGCAAGCGGCATGGGATCTCGCGCAGGAGTTCGATGAACCGTTCGTCGGAATCATCAAGCACACGAACCCTTGCGGTTCTGCGACGGGCGAGACTCTCGCCGAGGCCTACAAGAAGGCCCTCGAATGCGATCCGGTCTCAGCCTTTGGCGGTGTGATCGGCGTCAACCGCCCTGTCGATGCTGCCGCTGCTGAGGAGATGTCGAAACTGTTTTTGGAAGTTATCGCTGCGCCATCGTTCGACGACGCTGCCAAATCCATCTTTTCGTCCAAGAAGAATCTCCGCCTAGTCGAAGTACCCGCCGGCGTGCAGAAATGGATACTCAAGAACGTCTCCGGCGGAATGCTCGTTCAAGATTCCGATCTGCGGAAGCTCGACGAAGGCGATTTGAAAGTCGTGACCAAACGCCAACCCACACCGGAGGAAAAGCGGGCGTTGCTCTTTGCCTGGAAAGTCTGCAAGCACGTGAAGTCGAATGCGATCCTCTACGCCCGCGACGGTCAGAGCGTTGGGGTCGGCGCCGGACAAATGAGCCGTGTCGATTCATGCAAGATCGGCGCGATGAAAGCGCAGCTCCCGTTGAAGGGGACCGTCGCAGCGTCCGATGCCTTTTTCCCGTTTCCCGACGGCGTAGAGGAGATCGCAAAGGCAGGCGCAACCGCGATTATTCAGCCGGGGGGATCCGTGCGCGATCAGGAAGTCATTGAAGCCGCCGACCGCCTCGGCCTCGCCATGATCTTCACTGGCGTGCGCCACTTCCGACATTAGAGCGCTGGGCCACTCAAACAATTCCGCACGAACCCGGCGACATCCACCCGCCCATCCTGCGATAGAATCTCCCCACTGCGGGGCGTTTTGGCTCGATGGCCAGCCGGCGATTGAATTCGTTTTTAGCGCTTGCTCTGTTCTCAGTGGCGTTCGCCCAAGCGCAGACCGCGCTGCCTTCGGAAATCCCCGTTGACGAGTGGCTCCGCGGCCCCGACCGCCACGATTTTCCCTGGAAGGTCAAGATTCGCGATCCCTGGCTTACCTTTCAGCAGCGTCATACAGTGCAGGTTCACGCAGACTTTCGTCTTCGCGACCTGAAGAAGCATGGCATCTCCGCTGATGACCTGCACCTTCTTCTCAAGGTCGCAGACTCCGATGGCAAATGGCTTCCCGGAGAAGCCTACAGTCCCCTTGAGATCAAGCCGGAATACGGAAACGAAGTCGATACCGTCGCCACATTTTATGCACGCCCTGGAAAATTCAAGGTCGCGCTGATCGCGTACGACGCTCACAATCATCGAGGAAATCTTTGGCGCGGTGAGCTTACCGTTCCTGCCCTGAAGGGCGATCCTCTGCCCAACGCCGACCTCAGCCTTCCTGTCATTCAATTTCTTCCGCAAGCCACGGTTGCTCGCTCGACACGACGATTCGGTTCGCAACGCACCTTGTTTGACGCCTCTGCCTTTGGAAAAGGAAGGCTCACGTTGCCGGTCGACAACGAACGTCCAGTGCAGGTTGATATCGTCGCAAATCTCGCGCTCAGTGATGCCGCCAATACGCCCTACCGCCAGGCACCGGACTGGATGTACAAGATCAACGCCGACACTCTCCTTCAAGTCAGCAATGTCCTCTCGCAGGTTGACCTGAAAAACGGGTGCGTTCGCTTTAGCGCAATCGACATCCTTCGTCAAAAGACGTTTATCGAGCGGCAAAATGCCGCCACTATCGATTGGGACAAAATCATCCAGATGGTGGAAGATTTTGAACGCGTAAAGATTGAAGCGCGGGTGCTGGCATCCCAAAAGCAGACCGCGGACGCGTTCGCAAAGTTCGTAGAGAAATTACTGGATGATCCCGGCTGCGAGGTCTCGGGTTCGCCTTTGCACGTTCTCGTCGTCGTGGGCGATGCGTTCATCTTTCCGAATGGGACTGCCGTGCGCTCGGTGCGCGTTCGTCCGGAAAGCCAAGGCTACTATTTCAAACTCATGCCGATCGGTGCTGGTAATTGGGATCAGGTGGAAAGTGTTCTCAAACCAATTCATCCCACTCGTTTTGAATTCTCGAATTCACTGCGATTTCGTCAGATACTGGCCTCGTTCATGGAAAAAGTCGAGACGACGTCGCGATCGCAGAATTCCCAGGCAGGTTCGTCTTCGCCCACCCCGTCTCAGCCCTAAGTCGTTCATTCAACGATTGAAAATGGGGTCCCACCGATGCCGTTCGTACCTGTACCTCCGGCTTCATCTTTTACGGCGCACTTTATGCTCTCTCAAAAGCCTCAGAGGTTACAATGTGAGCACCCACACGTCGCGGTTGCGCATCAAAAACGCTATGGCATTGGGATTTCAAGGGTCTTTCATGAATAAGTTGAGCGGTTCTATTCTCTCGCTGGCATTGGCAGGTGCAACGGCCTTCGCGCAGCAAACTCCAGCGTCGAAGCCAGATGCGAAGCAGCCGGAGACGAAACAGCCAGAGGTCAAGGCTGACGCGAAATCACCAACAACGCCGCGCAAGGCTGACAAAGCCGCTGCCTACTATCACTACGCCATGGCGCATATGTACGAGGAGCAGGTCGCGGTCTACGGACGCAGTGACCTCGCCAATAAAGCCATCGAAGAATACCGACTCGCGATTGATGCCGACCCGACCTCGGAATACCTGACGTCAGGCCTCGCTGAGCTCTATGCCAAGACCGGCCGTATTCGCGATGCAGTTCTCGAAGCGCAGGACATCCTCAAGCGCGATCCAAACAATCTTGAGGCTCGCAAGCTTCTTGGACGCATTTACCTGCGTTCACTTGGCGACATGCAGGCTGGCTCCGGATCGCAGAGCGTTCTTAAGCTTGCCATCGAGCAATATGAGCAAATCATCAAGATCGAGCCGGATAGTGTCGACGACCATCTTCTTCTCGGTCGCCTCTATCGCCTCAATAACGACCTGACCAAAGCCGAAGAGCAATTCAAGACTGCGGTTAAACTGCAGCCCGACTCAGAAGAAGCTGTAACGACGCTGGCTTATCTCTATAACGAGGAAGGCGACACGGCACGCGCGACCCAGGTTCTCAGTTCGATTCCCGATGCATCTCGGTCCGCCAAACTTTATTCTGCCCTCGGTTACACCTACGAGCAGCAGAAGCAATACAAGGAAGCAATCACCGCCTACCGGCGCGCCATCGAACTTGATCGCGACAATCTGGACGCCATCCGCGGTCTCGCACAGAACCTGTTGAATGATGGACAGACCGACGCTGCGCTCGAACAATACAAAGTCATCGCCGATGCGAATCCAGAAGATGCTCAAACTTACCTGCGCATCGCCGAGATTTATCGAAAGAACGGTAAGTTCGAACAAGCACTCGACAGCCTGAAAAAAGCGCAGACCATGGTTCAGGATTCCGTCGAAGTTCCCTATAACATCGCCGCCGTCTATCAGGCACAGGGACACTACGATGAGGCCGCCCAGGTTCTTACCGAACTACTGAAGAAAACTGAGAAAACCGACGGGAATTACACGGCGGGCGAAAAGAGCAACCGGTCGGTGTTCCTTGAACGTCTGGGAACGATCCAGCGCGATGCTGGCAACACTACCGGAGCCATCGAGACTTTCCGCAAGATGATCGCCCTTGGCGACGATAATGCGGTTCGCGGATATCAGCAGATCATCGACACTTACCGCGAAGGCAAACAGTGGCAACAAGCCACCAACACCGCGAAAGAGGCCGTACAGAAACTGCCCAACGATCGCGGCTTGAAGATGGTGCTCGCCGCACAGTTGGCCGACATGGGCGAGCCCGACAAAGGGCTTAAAGAAGTAAAGGACATGTTGAAAGGCGGGCCTGAGGATCGCGAGGTGTACATCACGCTCGCTCAAATGAATACTCGCCTGCATCGCTGGGCTGACGCGGAAGAAGCATTGACGAAAGCGGAGGGCCTCTCTACCAAGCCCGACGATAAGGAATACGTACACTTCCTGCGCGGTTCGAGTCTCGAGCGCCAGAAACGCTACGATGAGGCGGAAGCTGAATTTCGCAAGGTTCTCTCTACGGATCCGCAAAACAGCATGACGCTGAACTATCTCGGCTACATGCTGGCCGATCGTGGAGTGAAGCTGGATGAAGCGCTATCACTCATCAAGAAAGCACTCGAGCTTGATCCTTCAAACGGCGCATATCTTGATTCAATCGGTTGGGCTTACTTCAGGCTTGGAAAGTTTGAGCAAGCCGAAGAGAGCCTGGTCAAAGCCTCACAGCGCATGGGAAGCGATCCCACGGTGCAAGATCATCTTGGGGATCTGTACCAGAAAACTGGACGTCTGAAGCTCGCGATTACTCACTGGGAGCGCGCCCTGAACGAATGGAACCGCACGGTCGCTGCTGAAGTCGAGCAGACTGACGTAGCCCGTGTTCAGAAAAAGTTAGACGCTGCCAAAGTTAAAGTGGCGAAAGACGAAGGCGAAAAGCAGTAGACCAAAAAAACTGAATTACAAAAAGACAGCCGCTCTGGCTGTCTTTTTTTGCACCGCAATCTCTCTGACAGTGAACGCCCACTCCTGACTTCCGAATTTTGCTATTCTCCCCACATGCTCGCTGACTTCGCGGTACGCGTGGAAGAGACCCGCGGGCGCCGCTTCCCCGAGCCTCCTCATCCCTATCGCAATGATTTCCAGCGCGACCGGGACCGCGTCATCCATGCGCGTGCCTTCCGCCGGCTCGAAGATAAAACGCAGGTCTTCACACTTCGGCATTCCGATCATTTTCGCAATCGCCTCACTCATACGCTGGAAGTGTCCCAAGTCTCGAGGACCATTGCTGCTCAGCTCGGGCTGAACATCGACTTGGTTGAAACACTGGCTCTCGTCCACGACATCGGGCATCCGCCGTTCGGGCATGCCGGAGAAAAAGCTCTCGACGCCGTCATGCGCCAGCACGGTCTTCTTTTCGACCATAACCTCCATGCCCTACGCATCGTTGAAGACTTCGAACTCCGCTATGCGTCGTTTCGCGGGTTGAACCTGACGTTCGAAGTGCGTGAAGGCATCATCAAGCACTCGCACGACTACAACGAGAAGGATCATCCGGAGCTTGCCGAATATCTGCTCGACCAGCGTCCTCCGCTCGAAGCCCAACTCATCGACCTCACCGACGAAATCGCTTATAACACCGCCGATCTCGATGACGGATACGAATCCCGTCTTCTCGCTTATGAGCAGATCCGCGAAGGTGTTCCTGTCTTTGCGCGTTATTCCGACGAAGTTGAGAAGCTCTATCCAGACGTCGCCGAAAAACTGAGATTCAATGAGACCGTGAAACGCTTCCTTAATCGACTCGTGGGTGACTTGATCGAAACGACCGCAACGAGAATTCGAGGAGCGAAGATTGAGACGCTCGAAGATGTGCGCGATTATCCGGAACGTTTGGCCGCGTTCAGCCCTGAGGTCGAAGAGGATCGCAAGCAGGCGAAGAGTTTTCTCTACGAAAATCTCTATTACAGCCCGAGCCTGGCGCCCGAAAAAGACGATGCCGAACGCGTCGTTACTGAACTGTTTGAATTTTGGATGAAAGACCCGGCGTCCCTGCCGCACAACTATCGCGAGAAAGCCGAGGAGGAACCGCTACCGCGCATCATTTGCGACTACATCGCCGGCATGACCGACAACTACATCTACGAACAGTACGACAAATTTTGTGGACGCTAGTCGTTTTCAGGCTCTAGGGTGCACCATCCTAGCGTGCCGTACCTAATCGAGCCGGTCTTTGTCTTCTCTGACAACTCACTCGACTACTGTCCCCAAGTTACCCGGTACACTTCTCCAGCGCCGTCGTCGGTTACGTACATCGCGCCATCGGGACCGACTGCGATCCCTACTGGTCGTCCCATCCACTTCGGCTTCTTTCCGTTGCTGGTTGGGTCGAGCCACCCGGCAATGAAGTCTTCCGCGCCGCCTACTGGTTGACCTTTGCCGTCCAGTTGGATGCGGACAACTTTGTAGCCGGTCGGTACCGACCGATTCCACGATCCGTGGAACGCCACGAAAAGGTTCCCCCGATATTCCTCTGGAAACATCTTGCCGTCATAGAACGCCATTCCGAGCGGGGCTGAATGGGCTTGCATCTCGACCTTCGGTGGGATCACCTTCGTACAACGATCGTCGCCAGGCTTGGTGAAGTTGCGGTCCGGAACCTGATTGCCGTAGCAGTACGGCCAGCCGAAGTCCCCGCCGCTCTGTCCCAGGTCGACCACGATCTCGGGCGGCAAGTCGTCCCCGAGCATGTCGCGGCCGTTGACAGTTGCCCAAACCGTGTCTGTCTTCGGATTCACCGCCATGCCTACCGCGTTGCGTAGGCCCTTGGCAAAGATTTTCTGACCGCTGCCGTCGACGTTGAATTCCATTACGGCGGCGCGACGAGGGTCTTTCTCGATACAGACGTTGCAGGTGGACCCGGCCGACACATACAGCTTGTCCTTATTGAAGACCAGGGTGCGCGTCGAGTGACCACCGCCGCCCGGGAGTTCGGCGACAAACTTGGGATTGGTCGCCCGCAGGTTTGCTTCGTCCCAATCCCAACGACGAACCTTGTCGTTTTCGGCAATGTACAGCTTGCCTTGGTAGAAGGCGATCCCGTGGGGCTCGTTCAGGCCTGCCAGAACCTTCACCGATCGCTCAGCTTTGCCGGTGTGGTTAGGATCGGGCAGGGCGACCACTTCACCGCTGGGTGAATCGGTGACAACTAGCGTTCCGCCAGGTGAAAAGGTCGGCAGGCGCGGAGCGTCCACTTTTCCAAATTCGGAGATATGGAATCCCGCAGGCGTTGTAAGATTTTTGAAATTTAGATCTGCCTTTTGCGCGTTAGTGCAAGCAAGAAGGAACAAAGGAAGGACTGCCGAGAGCCACGTTCTTTGCATGAAGTGTTGGATGGATGAGGCCGAAGGTTGGATTGAATAAGGTCGAGAAAAACTGATGCCGGAAGACAATCCGCCGTCCGACACTTGAGCTGGTAGCACAGGGCCTCCGTCCGTTCGGGTACACCGACGGGTTGTTTAGTAACCGCCAAATGCCAGATGCGAGCGTTGCAAACCTCTGCAACTTGCTGAAAAACTAGCTTCGTTACTTGCGTGCGTCTTGCACGAAGTTTTTATATCAAAATCCGCCAAAATTACCCTCCGTTACCGGCGCGTTCTATGGCCTGGTTGAAGCTAGGCTACAATGTGGTTGCGAAATAAGGATTTACCCTAACCTCCCCAAGAATGGTTTTTGGCATGAAACCTGTTAATAGAACAGGTGGGTGCCATCACTCGGCACACAAGTTTTGAGGGTTTAGGGACGTTGCGTAGCGTCAGCGCGGCGTCCGAAATAAAACCCCGATTCATCAGATAAAAGCTGGCGACGCCTTTAAAAATCAGGTAGCACGCCCGTATACGTGCACAGTGGAGCCCAAGCTCCCCCAACTCGGAGGATGTTGAAAATGAAAAACCGCATACTCGTCGCGCTGCTTCTGGCCGTAGCTCTCGCGCTGCCCGCCGTCGCGCAACAGACCACGACTACAACCCCGGCTCAGCCTGCTGCGCAGACCGCTACCAGCGCTGACCACGCCGCCACCGTAGGTGCAAGCGGCAAAGAACCTCTGGGCCCACCGGCTCGTGAAGGCTTCTGGGGACGCATGAATCCGTTTGCCCGCAAGAGCTACGTTCAGCGTCAATCCGCCCCGATCCGCGATCGCGTGAATGAGCTCGATGAGCTGACCGCCGCGAACAGCAAAATGATTAAAGACGTCGACTCTCGCGCCCAGCAGGGTATCCAGCTCGCATCGACAAAGGCCAACGAAGCCGATCAGCATGCCATCGACGCCGGCAACAAAGCGACCATGGCGAACCAGACTGCCCAACAGGCGAACACCCGCCTCGGCACGGTCGAGCAGGTCGTAACCAACATCGATCAGTATCAGGCGTCCAGCCAGACTGAAATTCGCTTCAAGCCCGGACAGACCGTCCTGAGCAAGAACGCGAAGGAAGCTTTGGACCAGATGGCCACCGCAGTAAAGGGCCAGCGCGGATACATCATCGAAGTTCAGGGCTTCTCGAGTGGACATGGCCAGACCGCCATTGGCAACTCGCAGAAGATGGCCGACTCCGTCGTCCGCTACCTGGTACTCAATCATGAAATTCCGGTCTACCGCATCTACGTCGTGGGCATGGGTAATGCCCCGGTGCAGGCTGCCGCAGCTGGCGAAGAGAAGCCGAAGCGCACGAGCGGTGGACGCGTCGAGATCAGCCTCCTGAAGAACAACCTGGAGCAGCTGGCCTCGAACTCAACTCCGGCCGCTAGCTCTACTCCTGCTGCCGCACCGGCTGAAACTCCGGCGGCCGCACCAGCAGCGACCGCTCCGGCAACACAGGACCAGCCGAAGCAAGAAGAGCCAAAACAGTAGTTGTTTTAATTGAGCCTCGGTTTCCTCTCCTAAACCCGATGCTTCCCCCACGACCCCCGGCGCAAGCCGGGGGTTTTTGCGTTTAGCAGGTGCCTGCAATTAGGACCACGCTCTGGCACCGTCGCCCTCGCACGGTTCACAGCCGATTCCGTCTAGTTAGGCGCGAAGCCTCTGCTATTCTTCGATCAGATCCCCATGGAAACCCTCTATTACACGCGTTACCACTCCGACATTACCGATCTCATTCTCGCCGCATCTGACAAGGGCCTAGTCTTTCTCGAATTTGACAGAGGCATTTTCCCGCCCAAGAAATCGAAGTATCAATGGGAAGAGTCGGGGACGAAACTCAGGTCGTATATCCGCGAACTCGACGAATACTTCGCAGGCAAGCGCCGTACGTTCACCTTTCCGCTCGATCTCCGTGGAACCCCGTTTCAACTCGCCTGCTGGACCGCTCTGCTCGCGATTCCCTATGGCGAAACTCGCTCGTATGCGGACATTGCACGCGGGATCGGGCACTCGAACGCTTTTCGCGCTGTTGGCATGGCTAATAACCGCAACCCGATTGCGATCGTCGTACCTTGCCACCGCGTTCTCGCCTCCGACGGAACGCTCTGCGGATACGGCGGCGGACTTGACCTGAAGCGCAAACTTCTCGAACTCGAAGGCGCCATCAGCGGCACGTTGGCTGCGTGATTATTAAATGTTTGGGTGTTAATTTTGGCTCGTTGCTTGAATCGATAGTCCAAAGTCAAACACTCAACATTTGCATTACACTTTCCGCATGAAACGGTTCGCCCTCTGTCTACTATTTCTTCTGATTGCTCTTCCCGCTTTCGCTCGCAAGGTCGACACGGGATTCCTCGATCGCACCGTAACGTCCGAGGGTACGACATATCGCTACCAGGTTTTCCTACCTAACAATTGGACGAAGAAACAAAAATGGCCCGTGATCCTTTTTCTTCACGGATCTGGCGAGCGCGGCGATACCGGCCTACCACAGACGGACGTCGGCATTGGGCACGCCATTCGCTTCAGTGAGAAAGAAATCCCCTTTGTCGTCGTCATGCCGCAGTGCCGTAAGGAAAAGACGTGGACCACAGCAGACCAGCAGGCCCAAGCCCTGGCCGCGCTAGAGCAGACGATAAAGGAATTCCACGGCGACCGGGATCGCGTGTACCTGACCGGTCTTTCGATGGGCGGTTACGGTACCTGGGATCTCGCCGCGAAATATCCGGGAAAATTTGCCGCCTATGTTCCAGTTTGCGGCGGCATCCAGGGCCTGCCTGACTATCCCTCGATCGGGGGTAGCCTGGGCAAAGACGCCAAGGTGACCGATCCTTACGCCGAAACCGCGCGGCGAATCGGCAGAACCCCTGTCTGGATCTTCCATGGTGACGGCGATCCCTCGGTACCGGTTGAAGAATCGCGCAAGATGGCCGAAGCGCTCAAAGCGGCCGGAGCCAACTACAAGTACACCGAGTATCCTGGCGTTGGGCACAATTCCTGGGAAAAAGCCTATGCCGAGCCGGATCTCGTGCCATGGTTGTTGGCACAGAAGCTGGCGCACTAACCGGATATCGAACGCCTCTCTAGTGACGAAGCAGCATGTGCGCCGACGAGGGCAGATTCCTCGCTTTGCTCGGAATGACAAGATAATTCGAACTTGAGGTTGTTCGAACCACATCCCCTATAATCCCCGCGAGTGACCGCGCCCGCCAAGTCCGTCGTCCGTAAGGCCAGCCTTTTCTACTTCGTCTTCGTCATGTATTCGTACACGACGGGCGGCCCATTCGGACTCGAAGATCAAGTCACCACCAGCGGGCCCGGGATGACGCTGCTTTACCACCTCGTGCTGCCGCTCTTCTGGTGTATCCCGGTCTCGTTGGTTTCGGCAGAGATGACGACTGCCATGCCCGTCGAAGGCGGCTTCTATCGCTGGACCCGTGCAGCCTTTGGGGACTTACTGGGATTTCTTGCCGGCTGGTGGAACTGGTCCGCATCGTTTTTGCTGGGGGCTCTCTACGCCGTTCTCTTCACCGACTATCTTGGGTTCTATTTCCCGCAACTCGTCGGATGGAAACATTACCTGGTTGCGCTGGGCGTAATTGCTCTGGTCACGTGGCTGAATGTTCGCGGCATTCAGATGGTCGGCAAAGCTGCCACCGCGATGGAAGTCTTCATCCTGATTCCAATCCTCGTGATGATCGTGCTGGGACTGGCGCAATGGAAGCACAACCCATTTGTCCCAATGATTCCGCCCAACCAACCGTTCGAAAAAGTTTTTGGCGTGGGCCTGGCCTTGGGACTTTGGCTGTATTCCGGATACGAACAACTCTCCACCGTAGCCGAAGAAGTTGAGAATCCACAGCGCAGCTATCCGCGCGCTCTGGCGCTGGTCGTGCCGCTTTCGATCGCGACTTACTTTCTTCCCACATTTGCCGCGCTGGCAGCGCTCGGCAATTGGCAACAGTGGAAGACCGGATATTTTTCTGATGCGGCCGCGCTCATCGGAGGACACTGGCTGGGCAACTGGATGACAGTCGCCGCGATGGTCACGAACCTCGCGCTCCTTAACAGCACTGTTCTAACGACAACTCGCATGCCCTTCGCTATGGCCGATGACGGCTACCTCCCGCCATTCCTTGGCCGCAAACATCCGAAGTATGGGACACCGTGGATTGCGATCCTAGTATCGGCGGCAATCTATGCGGCCCTCGCGCTGCACACTCTGGGGCAACTCGTCAGCATCTATATCTGGCTGCGCGCCGCCACGACAGTTCTGACGGTGCTTGCCGCCTGGGGCTTGCGCAAGAAATATCCAGATTTGCCGCGCGCCTTTCGTGTGCCCGGCGGCAACATCGGATTGTGGGTCATGATTATCCTGCCTCTCATGATGACACTCGTCATGCTGCGCTACAGCGATCCGTTCGCGCAGAAGTATGGCGCAGTCGGGTTGGCGTTGGGGCTCATGGTCTATGCGGCGCTGCTGCCGTTTCGAAAGAAAGCAGGAACGCTTCCGACCAAGTGAGCGCCTGGCGGTTGCGCCGTCAACTTACCCAGTCCAGAAACTTGTAGTACATCCCCGCAAATGGAAGAAACCAGGGATTGCCGTTGTACAACCCCAGCGGCGCACCTGGAAATGGAATCCCTACGAAAGGATTGTCCGGCTTCCCACCTGCAATCAGCTCAGCCATCTTCTGACCTTGCCACGTGGCCATTGCCACGCCATGACCCGCGTATCCGAGCGCGTAGTAGATTCCGTCGATCTCGCCTGCGTGCGGCATGATGTCAAAGGCGAAGTCGAGCGTTCCGCCCCAAACAAATTCGACTTTTGTGTCCCGAAGCTGCGGATACACCTCGATCATCCCGCGTCGCAAAAGCTCGGCGCTCCGGCGGATCGAATCCTCGCTCTCCGGAAAGAAGGCCGCTCGCCCACCAAACAGCATTCGGTGATCAGGTGTGAGCCGATAGTAGTAAAGGTAGTTTTTCGAATCATAAATCTGGCGATTCCGAGGGCTCAATTCCCGTGCCAGAGCTTCTGGCAGAACTTCCGTCGTGATGATGTAGGACCCGATTGGGATGATTTTCTTCACAAGCTCCGGAGTCGCTTTCGACGTGTACCCGCTCGTGCCGACGAAGACATCGCGAGCCCACATGGAGCCACGTGAGGTTGTAACTCTCCATCCAGATGTTCGATTGTGCGAAGCCCGCTTGATCGTTTCTACACGAGTGCGCTCGAATACGCACGCGCCCGCGCGCAAGGCCGCAGCCCCAAGCCCCGCAACATATTGAGCGGGATTCACGCCCACGCTCGACTCGTCGACCATGCCGCCGAAGTAAATCGTTGAACCTATTTCGGTCGAAAGCTCAGACCGCTGCACCACGCGCATCTCGTGATGAAACTCCCGCGCAATAACCTCCACCTGGCGGGCGTAGTCATCGAAGTGCGTTTGCTTGCAGGCAACCTCGAGGTGGCCGGTCCGCGTGAACGAACATTCAATTCCTTCTTCCTTCACGATCTGCTCGACGCAGGCGATCGTATCGAGCGACGCGGCGTACATGCGCTGTGTAAGCTCGCGCCCGTACATCGAGATCAGCTTGTTGACGCCAAGCTTCATCCCGGTGAGAACCATGCCACCGTTGCGCGAACTGGCGCCCCACCCGATGGTCTCAGCCTCAAGCACAACAGCATTTGCGCCCTTTTTCGCCAATGTCCGCGCTGCGGAAAGCCCGGTAAAACCGCCACCGATGACGACGACATCCGCTGTTTCCGGAAGCGCTCGAGCCGTATCCGTCGTCGGCATCGTCACGGTTGTCAGCCAATAATTCTGTTCGCGGAGCGACATAATCGCCATTTCCTTCGTGGCCCTTGGTGTCCTTCGTGGTTTGAGTTTTTAACTTTTCACTCACTGTGAAGGAGCTACAAGACCGCGGTCTCATGGATCATGCGGCCTTCGCGAAACCGCGCCAGATCCAACAGCTTCGCGTCAACCAGATCGGTTGTGCCTTTCAGCACAATGTCCGACAAAATTTTCCCCGTTGCCGGCGCATGCATCACACCGTGCCCGCTGAATCCATTGGCACAATAGAATCCTGGAACTTCAGGCACTGCACCAAGTATCGGATGGTGATCCGGCGTCATTTCATATAGCCCCGCCCATGCGCGTTTGGGATTCACAGCGACATTTTCAAAACAAGGGACGCGATCGGCAGCTCGCGTCAGAATCTTTTCAATGAATGTCGGCTCGAAATCCGTTTTGAATCCGGGCGTTTCTTCTGGATCATTCCATGCCAGCAGGAAGCCACGACTCTCCGGCCGGAAATGAAAGCCGTTCGACATATCGATGATCATGGGTGCTGTATGAGGAAACTCATCGAACGGCTCGGTCGGGACTAGCATTCTGCGAAGTGGTTCGACAGGGAGATCGACGCCTGTCATCTTCGCGATCGAAGCGGCCCACGCACCGGCACAGTTCACGACTTTCCGAGTGGAGATGCACCCACGGGTTGTCTCGACTCCGCAGATTCCTCCATTGTCGCGCTGAATGGCAGTAACTTCTGCCTGCTTCCACAGCGTCGTTCCGCGCTCTGCGGCGCAAGCCATGAAGCCATTCATTGAGAGGTACGGATCGACAAAGCCATCGGTCGAGCAAAAGCTCCCACCAATGATGTCGTCACCGCGCAACTGCGGGTACAGCGAGCGAATTTCGTCTCCTGTAACGATTCGCGCTGTCTTAAGTCCCATCGCCACCTGTTTCTCGTGGTTGGTGCGCAGGTAAGCCATGTGCTTATCATCGGTCGCGCAGAACAGGTAGCCTTGCGGCCTGTAACCGGACTCTTCACTAGTGTGTTCTCGGAAGTTCGCGTAAAACGGAATCGAATACAGCGACATCTGTACATTGATGGGCGTTGAAAATTGCGCACGTACGCCGCCCATGCTCTTGCCAGTCGAGCCCTTCCCCTGTGCAGATTCGCGTTCGAGGACGAGCACACTCTTGCATCCGGCCGCGGTGAGATGCCACGCGATGCTCGATGCAACAATTCCTCCGCCGATGAGAACGACATCCGAGGTGATCATGACAGGAATACGACGGAGCATTGTAGAGCATGGCGCGTCGATTGGCTTCGCGGCCGCGCACGGTGTATCGCATCCGCGCAGCGTGGCCGTTGCGATTATTCTGCTGTTAGCGGCGCTTGCCGGATGTGCGAAAAAAGCACCGATTGTGGAAGAGACCATCAGCTCTGACCGTGTAAATGCGCACGCAACCCCCGCACCGAAGCGCTTCCTGCATAAGACTTTTTCCGTAAAGGACTATCAGGCATTCAGTTTTGAGGTGCCTCCACACGTCGTCCGTTCCAAACTCCATGGCATATTTCAATCTTCTGTGAAAAGCCCTGGCGGCGAACCGGTCAGCGATGAGTCGACTGCCGTCGAACTTCTCCTGATGACTCCCGAGCAGTTCGACGATTTCACGCACCGACGCAGCGCAACATCCACCTATGCCGTAGAACCGTCCTTTAGCCAGGATGTGGACATCGATCTTGCACCAACCCGCGCGGAACCCCTGAAGTACTACCTCGTGTTTCGCAACTCTCCTGGCGGTCCAACGCGATCTGTGGCTGCCGACTTCACCCTCACATTTCAGTAGCCGCCGACGCCACGAGGCACGCCGCAGGTTCTGTTGGCTGCTGTAAACTCTCTATTAGTGCCAGCAAAGAAGAAGACTCAACCAATTGAAAGCGTGCCCGCCACGGCGCCGTCACCCGGCCCGGTTTTGGCATCGACGATGAAAGGTCGCATCTTCCTGATTGATGCGATGTCGTTTATTTTCCGCGCCTACCATGCCATGTCCAGGCAGCGGCCGATGTCCACCAAGGCGGGATTACCCACGGCCGCGATCCTAGTCTTCGTCAATATGCTGCGGAAGTTGCGCGACGATTTCTCTCCGGAATTTCTGGCCGCGGTATTCGATCTCTCCGCACCGACTTTTCGTGACGCGCAGGCCGGAACGATCACCAAAGTTCGCAAGTTCGATATCAAGACCCAAACCTTCAAGGAAATCGAATACGCGGGATACAAAGCCAACCGAACCGAGATGCCCGGCGATCTTGTTCAGCAGGTCCCCTACATTCGCCGCGCGCTCGAAGCGTATGGCATCCCCATTCTGCAGTCAGCAGGCTACGAAGCTGACGACTTGATTGGGACGCTCGCGAAGAAAGCCGCTGCTGACTCTTACCCGGTCTATGTCGTTTCGTCGGACAAGGACATGCTGCAGCTCGTCGATGACAAGGTGCTCGTGCTCAACCCGCCGAAGGATAACCTGATCGCCGACGCAGCGAAGGTTGAAGAAATCTTGGGCGTTCCGCCCGAACGCGTCGTCGATGTCATGGCGTTGCGCGGAGACTCAATCGACAATATCCCAGGCGCACCGGGAATCGGCGACAAGGGCTCTGTCGAGTTGATCAAGCGATTCGGGTCGCTCGAAGCCGCCCTCGATCGCGCGGCGGAAGTCGAGAAAAAGACCTATCGGGAGTCACTTCAAAACAATCGTGATGTCATCCTGCTGAGCAAGCAGCTAGCGACGATTGATACGAATGCTCCGGTCGAACTGAACCTAGAAGCGATGCGCATGGGGCAGCCAAACATCGAATCGCTCCGCGCCTTGTTCACGGAACTCGAGTTCACTACGCTTTTGAAAGAACTGCTGCCGGTTGTTGAGGCCAGCGACGGTCTCTACAATGAAAGTGCATCGGCAGCGGAAATCGCTGATGTCCTGAAGAAGCTCCCGCGTGGCTCCGCGCTCGCTGTCGCTGTGGCAGCAGGCCCCGAATCGGCCAGCGACGAGGACGAGGCTGAGGTAGAAATCGCTGAGGAAGACCCCCAAGGCGCTTTGCTACCGCTTTTACCCGGAACCGAACCAATCACAACACCGGCTTCCGTATCCGAGGCGCGATTGGCCATCTCTTCGATCGCAGGAGAAGCCGTTTCGGCAACGCTCACGGGCAACACGGCAGCAACCTTAAGCAAGGTCCTCTCAGATCCATCCATTCCCAAGGCCGTCCACGATTACAAGAGCGCGATGCACGCGTTGCCGAATGTTGCTTTCGCCGGAGTCGTGCACGATCCGATGCTCTACTCGTACTTACTCGATCCGACCTATTCATCGCACAAGCTTCCAGAAGTGGTGCTGAGGCGCTTCAATCTGAAGCTGAGCGGCCGCCTGGCGGAAGCCGCCGACATGACGGGCCGTCTCGCAGCAACTCTTCGCAAAGAAGCCGACGGTCTCAATCTGTCTAGAGTGTACGAGCAGATCGATCTGCCACTCGTTCCCGTGCTCGCTCGCATGGAACAAGCAGGCGTGCAGATCGACATCGGGGCTCTCGCCACAATGTCCACCAAGCTCGAGCGGGAAGCAGCTTCCAAAGCACGCGAGATCTACGATCTCGCCGGTGTCGAGTTCAATATCAATTCGCCGAAGCAGCTGGGCGACGTTTTGTTCAACCGCCTTTCGCTTCCGAAACCCGTCAAATACGGCAAGGGACGAACGATTTCCACTGCCGTCGATGTTCTAGAAGGGCTCGCGATCGACCACGCCGTTGCACGGCTGGTTCTGGAATACCGGCAGCTTACGAAGTTGAAGTCGACCTACGTCGATGCGCTTCCCGCGCTGATCAACCCTTCTACCGGCCGTGTCCACACTACGTTCGGCCAAACTGGCACTTCTACCGGCCGGCTATCCTCGACGAATCCTAATCTGCAAAATATCCCGATCCGCACGGAACTGGGCCGCGAGATTCGCGCAGCCTTCATCGCCGAGCCAGGGCATGTTCTCCTTGCCGCCGATTATTCGCAGATCGAATTGCGTCTTCTCGCGCATTTCTCGGGCGACCCGTTGCTCGTTGATGCTTATCGCCGCGGCGATGACATTCACACACTGACCGCTTCGCAGGTATTCGGAGTTCCACCGCTCATGGTCACTTCCGACCACCGGCGCCAGGCAAAGGTCGTCAACTTTGGAATCGTATATGGTCTCTCGCCCTTCGGACTTTCCCAGCAGTTGGGAATTGAGCCCTCCGAGGCCAAGCAATTTATCCAGGCGTACTTCGACCGATACAGCGGCGTCCAGCGGTTCATCGACCGCACGCTCGACGAAGCGCGCCGCGAAGGACGAGTCAAAACCTTGTTCGGCCGCGTGCGCCCGATTCCGGACATCAACAGCAAAAATTCAAATCAACGCGGATTTGCCGAGCGCACCGCCGTCAACACGCCCCTGCAAGGGACGGCCGCCGATCTCATCAAGCTGGCCATGATTCAGATCGACAAAGAAATGCACGAACGGAAGATGCGCTCGCGCATGACGTTACAAGTCCACGATGAGCTCGTGTTCGATGTTCTTGAGTCAGAAGTGGACGCTGTGAAGACTCTGGTCCGCGAGCACATGGAGAACGTCCACAAGCTCGACGTGCCCCTGCTTGTCGAAATGGGCGTCGGCAAGAACTGGCGCGACCTGAAATAAGTCTTCGAACGAATCTACTTCTGCAGATATTTCTCTTCCAGGATCCGCCGATGATGTAACTCGTGCCCCGCGATAATGTAGCCGATTCCACGTACCGTCACTTCCATCTTGTTCGCCAAGCCACGCCGTAACCACTCATCGCCCGTCAAGTTTCTGAATAAGGACACAGTGGCGCTCCGAATATGCGCGAATTCCTCGATCAACGCCGCCAAGCTTACCTTCGCAAACGGCCCGTTCTTCACATAATCATCCTGCTCGAACCCTTCAATCGGGGTTTGGTCGGCGCGTGCGATTCGCAATGCACGGTACGCGAAAACGCGTTCCGCATCGTTTACGTGGCCGAGCAGTTCTTTAACGGTCCATTTGCCCGGGGCGTAACGGTAGTCGCCCTGTTGTTCCGTGAATCGCGCGAGCAGCGCAAGCGTGTCCGGCAGTTGAGCGGACAGGATGTGGTCAATGTCATCCCCTGAGACCAGCGAAATATAGCGCTCGTAGTAAGGGGCATATTCATTGGTTTGCGGACGTCCAGCGGCGTGAGTCATGGCAGTTGTCATAGCTCATTGGACTCACCACCCCTCTCGGCGGTCACCGATTTATTTGGTTAACCAACGCCCCTCCCAAAGGACAAAAATGCTCGGCGCGGGAGGAATTACCTGTCCTTCCGCACCTGCCGCCGCCGCAGCAGCCATGTATCCGGTAGTTCCGATTCTGCATAACCCCAATGAAAAAAAGGATTTCCACAGCCCAGAACCTCTCGCCGGGGAGTAGAATGCCGAGTGGTCACCGGAATGCGGCCTGACCTCCTACTCCAATACAAGGAAAGGACTTTTCCAACATGTGGAAGCCCACGAATCAGCCTACGACTCCGGGTCGGCCGACGGAACCTGAGCGCCCGTCCGTGTCTACTCCGACGACACCTACGATGAGCGAACCGGCGGCAGCAGCATCGGTGCCGCGTCCGGTTACGACCACGACCTCGGACCAGGCAACGATCGGCAAGTCGCTGGTGATTAAGGGTGAAGTAACCGGTTCTGAATCACTCTATATCGATGGCCGTGTCGAAGGCTCCATTAGTCTGGCCGGTAACCGGGTGACGGTAGGACGCAATGGAGTAGTCGCCGCTAACATCAATGCGCGCGAAATCGTGGTTCTCGGCAAAGTGCGCGGCAACCTGACCGCGAGTGATCGCGTCGACATCCGCAGCGATGGTTCTTTGACCGGCGACGTAGTCGCAGCCCGAATCTCGATTGAAGACGGCGCATTCTTCAAGGGCGGCATCGACATCCGCAAGGCTGGTCAACAGCCAGGTCAAAAGGCAAACGGCGAAGAAGCAAAGGCCGCGGCTGCCTCGGCAGAACCTGCCATTGCCGCACGCGCGTAGTCTGCGTTCGGCCAGACCTAAGCTCTAGCGCAACGCATGGAACGGACATCCAAGAGGATGTCCGTTTCTGTTTTCGGCGCACGAGGAATTTCTTCCTCGGTTTTACTCCACCTCAAATTGATCGGTTTATTTTTCCTCGGCTGCACGCGCTGCAATTAACCGGCAAACGTCCCTCTTTTCGCGGCATCTGACCCTCAGACTGTAACGGAGGATCAATATGAGTGAGCGCGACGAGAAGCACAACACCGATTTCCATGAACTTCGAGGCAAGGAAGGCATGGATAAAATCAGCGAACTGGTCAAAGGAATTCGCATCGCAATGATGTCGACCATCGATGACGATGGCCTGATCCATAGCCGTCCGATGGCAACGCAAGATGAGCCCTTCAACGGCACCCTCTGGTTCCTCACCCGTAGCTCATCGGAAAAGATTGGCGACATTCAGCAGCGTCACAACGTCACGCTCGACTATGCCGACCCGAGCAACTCGAAATACATCACCCTGCGCGGCAACGCTACCGTGAACCAGGATCGCGCCAAGATCGACCAGATGTGGAGTCCCATGTACAAAGCCTGGTTTCCGGAAGGAAAAGACGATCCTGAAATCGCCGTCTTGCGCGTGGACGTAACCGAAGGCGAATACTGGGACGCGAACAGCAGCAAGCTGATTATGGGCATTAAGTATGTGGCCGCAGCAGTGACGGGAGGTGCTGTTTCAGTCGGTGAATCCGGCCACGTAAAAGTTGCATAATCAGTCTTTCGTCATATTGCACGTGTCCTGTCCTCGTCCGCGTTCTGTGTGGACAGACGGGACACGAATTTTTTGCTTCGTTCCACGTCGCGCGGAAATTGGTGCCATAATTCAGCCGGTTAGCGGAGACAACAATGCGCTTTCTACTGCTCTTGGCGTCCACCATGCTCGGTTTGACATTGAGTTCCTTCGCCGGCGATTGCGAATCAACGATTCAAATCCAACAAGAGATGCGCGGCGGGAAGAATCAATTGTTCATTAAGAACATCTCGGAAAAGCCGATCGTCGCCTATGTTGTAACGAATGGCACCGACGGCGCAAGAAATCCTGTGCGCTCCTTTTATGGCGTGTTCACTGCCGGAGATAGCCTCCATTCAAACGCTTCCATGGAACTCGGCTCGCTATCGTCGACCGACAAGGAAGCAAAACTGGTCATCGACTATGTTCGGTTCGCTGATGGTACGTCTTGCGGTGCCGCATCTACTCAACAGGCAAAGGATGCGATCGCTCGTCTGGGCGACCACGATAAACATTAGTGGATGAGCTATCAAATCATGTGCTTCCGAATGGCATATACTTTTATTGCCGCTCGGCGTTTACCCGGCGATAGCCCACCATCAAAGCACCATCCGGCGTCGCCGGGGTCGTTCTCAAGACATACTTCACCTGTCATCCAAGCCATAAGAACGAACAAGTTTGGCCGGGCACTTAGGCTTCCAAAACCGCATCCAGCTATCGGCGAATATGGAAGCGCATTCCTGATTCGCTCGAAACCACGCAGGATTTCCACGTCAAGTTCCGCGCTGTTGCACCGCTGTTCCCTGCCACCGCATTTAGTACTAACCAAACAAGCCATCAGCATGGGGAGAACTCTGTATTGCAACTCCCGGCGATCAATGAGACATATGGAGCAGTCAATTCTTACGTGTGTCACCGCCTGTCCTTCGTCTCCTAGCATGATTAGGAGCGTCTTGTATGCCAGTTCGGATCTTGATCGCCGACGATGATTCCACGATACGAATGCTGTTTCGGAGAATGCTCGAAGCTCAGCCTGACTGGCAGGTGTGCAGCGAGGCAGTCAACGGAGTGGAAGCAGTCGAACAGGCGGCCCGTGTTGCTCCCGACGTCGCGATTCTGGATTTGAGTATGCCCGTGATGAATGGCCTGGACGCGGCACGCGAAATTTCCCACTCAAATCCTGAGCTACCCATGCTGCTTATCAGCGTTCAGGAAATATCGGACCAACTGGTCGAAGCAGCCAGAAAGGCCGGCTTCAGCGGAGCAATTACCAAGAGTCGCGGCCGCGAAGTGGTGCGAGGCGTTGAGACGCTTCTGCAAAACCAGTCGTACTTCTAATGAGTTTGGAAAAGGCGAACCTAGTGAGCGTTCGACGACTCGAGAGCGGCCTTCGCCTTCCGCGAAATCAAGGTAAAGTCCTTGGCACGCGCGTCTTTCACAAGTTGTTCCAATCGAGAGCGGCCAACTGCTGTTTTTCCAGAATGTAACTCGACTTCGCCGAGGCGCAAGCGCGCTTCGAGTTCCAGCCCCGCGTAGCCCTGTCGCGCTGCTGTCTCGCGTACGCTTTCCAAGGCTTTCATGGCGTGAGCGATTCTGTTCCCTGCGTCGTTCGATGACGCGCCAGTCATACCTTCAATGTATGCGTTCGCAAGATCAATCTGCAGGCGCGTGGCAAAGTCTTGTACCTTGGTTAACACTTCGTTCGACTTGGCCGCTGCCTGTTGTGCTTCAGCTTGTTTGCCCTGCGCCAGAAGGGCGAGTGACAGCAATGAGTAACTTAACGCCTCGTCATCCCTGGAACTTGCGTCATGAAAGATCGGGACAACGCGGCGAACTCCGGCCTCGGCTGATGCCGCGTCTCCGCTGTCCAGTTGAAGCTGCGCCAGAGAGAACTGGCTTTGTGCCTCGGTGGTTTTCTCGCCGAGTTCGTGGCGCACTGCAATCGCCTCTTGATACCGTGTGCGCGCGGCATTTAAGTCCCCTTGCGATGCTAAGACCGTGCCCAGTTGCTGCAGAGCGTAAGCCTCATATGTCTTGTCGCCCACTTTTTTATGGACCGCCAAGGCTTCATCTGCGGTCTTCTTCGCAACGGCAAGGTCGCCTTGCCGTGTCAGTAGGTCCGCGATGTTTCCCAGCGCAATGCCCGCGCCTTCCTGATCCCCCACCTCGTACGCCAGGTGGAGCGACTCGTCATACCTCTGGCGGGCTTCCGCAAGCTTCCCGTCGAGGGTCAGCAACCCGCCCAGGTTATTGAGAGAGGTCGCTTCGCTCTTCTTGTCTCCAACCTCGCGACTGAGTGCAAGCGATTGCTGGTGGGCCACCAGCGTGCGCGCCATGTCCCCTTGGTCCCATAACGCATTGCCGAGATTGTTGTATGCCAGCACCATTCCGCCCTTATTCCCGATGCGGCGGAAAATCTCGAGCGCTTGCTCAAGGGTTTTCTGAGCTTCCACCAGGTTCGACTGGTGCCGTTGAAGGATGCCCAGATTATTCAGGACGCGAGCGACTCCTTGCTGATCTCCAACGTCGGCGTAAATCGCCCTCGCCTCGTTGAGGGAAGCCAGAGCTCCACCATGGTCTCCCAACGCGCTCAGGACACTCCCGCGCGTCAACAGAGCCCTCGCTGTAAGACTTCGCTCCCCTAACTTGCGGCCTTTCTCGACGGCCTTCGCAGCCGCTGCTTCTTCCCGACGTAAGTCGCCCAGCTGATCCGCTGCGGTGGCTTCCGCCAGATCTATTCGCGGATCGTTGCCAGACGGCGGTGGTATCTTTCGCAGGGAATCGATTGTCGCCATCGATTCTTTGCCTAGTCCCGCAGAGCCTTGCGCTCTTGAAAGACGTAGACCGTATTCCAGGTTATCCGGGAAGAACCCCCAAAGCATGTTGTACGCATCTACGGCTTTTTGCCATTCGTGCGTCGCCTCTCGATACCGGCCTTCCACCCATAACTGATCTTCGCGCGACAATTTCGCGGAGAGATCGACCGCCTTCTTGGCCTCATCCCGCGCCTTCTGGTCAAACCCAAGCGCCGACCAGCTTTCCGAGAGCGCCGCATGCGAGAGCGCATGGTTGGAATCAGACGCTATTGCCTTGGTCAGCAGATCGCTGGCCGCCAGTGCATCAAAATTTCGCAGTTTGGCAAGGCCTTCTGAATAAAGTCGAGTGGCCTCAGGATTGGATGGAATCGACGATCGCACCTGCCCTGCATCGCCCGCCGAAACTTGACCGATTCCCAGACGCTGCCTCAGGCTCGCACCGCCCAGAGAAATCAGGTTCGCGAGATCCGACTCAGTCCCAGTCTGCGAGAACACCGCCATCGTCTCGCCGGCTTTGGTGTCCTGAAGTTCTAGGTCGATTCGAACTTTTCCTCCGGAGTCTTTTCCCAGCGCAAGATACGAGCCGTGCACCACCATGTCGGTGCTCAGGTGGTTGCGGATCCTGCTGAGCGTATCCTGAGCGTAGCTGTCTACGCTGGGCAGAGACAGGTCCACTTTCATTCGGGCTACGTTCTCACCCGGAACTACGCGTACTTGTTGTCCAGACGCAAGCTCCGCATTCAGCATTTCCGACAACGCGGTTGAGATCCACTCTTCGTCGTCTCTGCCAGAAAGGTTCTTGAACCCAAGCACTGCGACCGACGGACGCGCTTTGAATTGCGCCGTTTCGCTGCTAGCTCCTCCACGGAATATCCGGTCGCGAATTCCGGCAACATTGAAGGCAAAGATGCCTAGAGCTAAGAGGAGAAGCCCCGCAGCGGCAGAAAGCCAGATGATGCGGCTGCGGGAAACGGGATGGAGTTTCCCTTCAAGCCCGCGCAGATCAACGAGCAAATCCTTTGCCGATTGATACCTCTGACTGGGATCCTTCTCCAGGCTCTTTGTAACGATTCGCTCGAGCTCGGGAGGAATTTCCGGCACAAGTTGGCGTGGAGGCATGACGTCCTGGCTCGATACTGCGTCGCGAATCGCCGCCGCCGTTTCCCCGGCGAACGCGCGCTGACCGGTCGCCATTTCGTAGAGCACCAATCCGAAGGAGAATAAATCCGTTCTCGCGTCGAGCCTGTCATGCCGAACCTGCTCTGGAGACAGGTACGAAGGAGTGCCCAGTCCCACTCCCGTTCGGGTAGATTGCGGGTCAATCGGGACTACGCTGGGTTTGCTGGCGCCGCTCGAGGTACGTAACTCCGGCTCGGCATCCATGAACTTTGCCACGCCGAAATCGAGAATCTTGGCTTGTCCCCGGGTTGTAACGAACAAATTCGCGGGCTTGATGTCGCGATGAATGATGCTCTTCTCGTGCGCCGCCTCGAGTCCATCAGCAATTTGAATCGCAATATCAACGACGCTCTTTACCCTTGAGGCGGGTTGATCTGCAGCGTGCGTCTCGATCCAGTCCCGCAGTGTCTCGCCTTCCAGACACTGCATAACAATGAAGGGCTGGCCCTCATGCTCGCCGAACTGGTAGATGGAACAAATATTTGGATGGTCTAACGAGGATGCCGCTTGTGCTTCCCTTTGCAACCGTTCGAACGCCGCGGTGTCGCTCGCTGCCTCGCTCGGCAAAAACTTCAAAGCCACCAAACGTCCGAGCTTCAGGTCTTCTGCCTTGTAGACGACGCCCATACCCCCGCCGCCGAGAAGTTCGAGAACCCGGTAGTGGGAAATTTTCTTCCCAAGCAAATTCTCGACAGAAACGGGCGGTGGCTCGGCAACAACCCCAGCCGCTGGCGCTGCCCCCTCGACGGGGGCGATGAATCGGTATCCCTTCCCGCTGACGGTCTGGACGAACCGGGGCTGCTCCGGGTCATCCTTCAATACCTGGCGGATCTTCCGAACCGCCGAGTTAATACTGGCGTCCGTATCGAGGAAAACGTCCTTTCCCCAGATTTTTTCGATGATCTGCCCACGAGTCACCAGAACCCCGCGGTGCTCCACCAGCAGGACGAGCAGATCCATGGGGATCCGTTCCAGCTTGAGCGGACGTCCGGCTTCGCGCAATTCGTACGCGCGCAGGTCGAGCTCGAAGTCATCCCCAAAGCGCAGGGATTCCGGCACTTGGATTGGCTTGGATACCACCGAACTTCCCCTAACCACTCTTGCGGCAATTGTATCAATCTTCGAACGCAAATCCAATTGCATCTAGGAGTTACCTCGTCAGCAGAACTTCAGACAAGCATCAGATGTGCGCCATGGCCAAAAACGCACGGAGCGGGCACCATGCGTCTAGTTCAATAGCGCGAAGGTTCAAGAAGAGAATGTGCAGGTTCCTTGATTGGCCTCGATCGCCACGAAACCAATAGGGAGGGTATGAAAAATGTTCACACGTATGGATCAGACAATTGGCGAACTCGAAAACATGGTCGCACGGCGTCAGGGATTCCCTGACTTCGAGCGCTCCGACTTGCCCTCCCCCTGGCTGTTGGACCTCTTGTTCCGTCTTCCGAACCATTCGACCTCTGCCGCTTCGATGGTGCCGTTCGAGGGAGCTTGGATCACGGTTTGGGCGAAGGGTCCACAGCCTGATGCCTTTAGCCGGTCGGGACTTGTTATGTCTTCCGTGGTGAACCCCAGCGGAGGCAAAGGAACGAAGTCGATCACAGCTGAATTCCACAATGCCTTTCTGGAGGTGATGTGGTCGGATCCGGCCTCTGCCGATCCGTTCGCTCGCCAACCCAAGTATCGGACCCAACGACAGTCAGAGGGATGGCGTCGCGGGGCTGGTCCAACAGCAATGGACATCGAAACGCTCCCCGCAGACGACGTGATTCATCGTCCGGCGGTGTTTGTCAGCGCCAGCACGCTGGCCATGGATCGCGCAGTCGATGCCAGAAGGGGGCGCGCGATCGCGCCCTCGCTCCTTCATCCGCTGGGGATTAGACGTGTAACCGCAGTTCGTCTCCTTCCCGGTTCTCCGTTTGAAGCATTGGGCCCTCTCGAGTATGTCGAGAAGTCAGTGATGTATGGGTTGCGCAGCGGAAACGGTTGGGCTGTTGAAATCACTTTTGATGGTGGCGCAAAAGGCGAAACGCAAGACTTGCGTCCAAGCTTGCCGATAGTTGTTCGATATTAGGAGCACGAAGAAGGAGAAACATATGAATCTCGCACAGAGCACTTATAAAAACGACTATGACGTGTTCGTTTCGCATTGCATGGAACAGCCTGCCGTTTTGTTTCGGACTCGCTTCTCGCGTTGTTGCGGGCTGCTTTATTTCGTCGCTTGCCGTGTACTCGGAACCGAACAGGGCGCGGAAGACGTTGTGCAAAATTGCTGGTTAACAGCATCCTGCAATCCTCCGTACTTTGAGACTGAAGGAGCGTTTCGCAGCTGGCTGGTCCGCATCCTGTTCGACGAAGCGCTCGCGGCTCGCAATCGTGCGGCACACGAACGACGCGAGCTCAATCGATCCGATTCTGCCTTGGCAGAACGCGATCTGCCCGAAATTGTTACGCGCGAATGTTTCGCGCGACAAATGTCTCGGTGAGGGATGGGTGTAAACCTGGTTGAGAACGAGAGCCGTGCCTCCAATCATTTAAAAACCAGTGAATGATTGGAGCGACCAGGTTCCACTCTACTCTTAGGGGTACCCGTCCTGGCGTGGATCTCTACGCCAGGATGGGAATTCTCACACCGCCCCTTCGACTTACCGGTTACACACGCAATCGCGAGTTCTTCGCCGATTCACTTCAGCCTTTTCGTACGTGGGAGTTAAGATTGTCGCGCTGCTGCCGTCGACATTCCGGAGCTCCGACCACCCATGACCCGACCCGCACCTTTTCTGACCCATGTCCTAATAGCGCTCTGCTTCGTTCAATTCGGCGTCGCGCAAGACTCACCAAAGACGGCCTCAAAGTCCCCAGGACTTGCGCTGCTCGAGCAGTCTCTAACTAAACTCAGCCAGGCGTTTCCCGGTGACATGGCGATTTACATGAAGAACCTCGCCACCGGAGACGAAATCTCCCTCGACGCTGACACTGTCTACGAGACCTTCAGCGTCATCAAGCTTGCGATCGCCGCGGAAGTGTTGCACCAGAGCGAGGCGGGAAAATTTTCTTTGTCCGATCGCATCACGCTCAAGGCCGGAGACCGTCGCCTTCCCTCCGGCGTCCTCTATGCGCTCGATCCCGGCTTGCAGCCCACCGTGAAAGATCTGGTCACCCTGATGATCATCATCAGCGACAACGAGGCCACCGATCTTCTTGCCGATAAAGTTGGCCGCGCCAACGTGACGCAGTACGTGCACTCGCTGGGACTGGATAAGACCACGCTCGAATTCTCCGACCTCGACTGGGACCGCACGTGGCTCGGATCTCTCGATTCCTCGTACAAAACAGCTTCAGGCGACCAGACCATCAATTTTCCTTTTGGCAAGTACGGCGGCACGCAGGTCTCCGACGCGTTCCGTCACACTATCTATGACGCGGGAATTTATTTTGGTCACAGCACGGCGCGGAATATCGGACATCTTCTGCAGATGATGGCTGAAGGCAAACTCGTGTCGAAGAGTGCGAGCACGCTGTTGCTGGACACGATGGAGATGCAACAGGTGAATGATCGCTTCCCGCGATATCTGCGCAACATTCGCATCGCACATAAGACTGGCGATGGCCAACCTACAATCGCCAACGATGCCGGAATCCTTTGGGTCAATCAGCAACCGATCGTGCTGGTCGTGTTTACCGGGCATCATCGAGAAGAAACCGCGAGCCTTCATGAGACGATTGCCCGGGTAGCGGCGCAGGTTGTGTCGCACTATGGAGGCGCGCTGACTCCTGATTACAAGCCATAGCCTAAATGCAACACAGAGTGCTTGCCGAGTCTCGGTTTACTACTTGTTCACAGTATCCCCGTCCCCTCCCCGGCAGTTGCTCGTGAAATTGATCTGAATCATGGAGTTATGAGCGAATAACTCCCGTGTATCCGGGGCAAATCCAGATCACAATAGACTTACACGCAAAATATCCTGAAATGAAGGCTTAGAAACGCTGCCAGCTGTCGGCTCTCGGGTATCGCCCCACTTGGAAAGCAGGCAAACCTCGTGGCGTACGCAGACGGGTGCCTGTTCCTGACGTGACATCACTGTTACGCAACGTCGATTTCTAGTATGTGATCGCCGTCATCTCTCTTTGTGATGGCGTGAACATCCGGGCGGTCATTGGTTCATCGTCGGAGTCGGAGTCGCGCTTTGCAGCTGGAATACCGGCGACCAAGGCCGCGGCTCCCTGTGACGTATGATGTTCGCGGCCAATTCCCATGCAATGGAAGGTGAGTATGAAGGAACTCCATGGAGTATGCGCGGCAATTGTGATCGATAACCAAGATCCAGAGGGTGTAGGGCGCGTCAAGATCCGAATTCCAAAGGTAAGCGACGAATCATGGGCTCGCATTGCCACATTGATGGCTGGCGCGAACCGCGGGACCTGGTTCATCCCCGAGGTGGGAGACGAGGTTCTGGTTGCGTTCGAACATGGGGATGCGTGGCGGCCATACGTTCTTGGCGCGCTGTGGAACGCAAGCAACCGGCCGCCGGAGTCGATCGGCGCGAACAACAACAAGAAAGTTCTGCGTTCGCGGAATGGGGTGAAGATTACGCTGGAGGATCACGACGGGCAGGAGAGTTTTATTCTCGAGACGCCCGGCGGGCAAACGATCACGCTCAAGGACAGCCCGGGGTCGGTTGAGATGGCAGACAGCAACGGCAATTTCGTGAAACTAGAGCCGAGCGGCATCACGGTGAATGCGTCCGCAAAAGTTACGATCCAGGCCAGCCAGGTTGAAGTCAGTGCCGGCATGGTTACAGTGAACGCCGGCATGTCGAAATTCAGCGGAGTGGTGCAGTGCGACACGCTGATCAGCAATAGTGTGGTGAGCGCGAGTTACACGCCGGGGGCGGGGAATGTATTGTGAATAGCTGTCGTGGATTAACCTGAAGGACTAAGATTTACGGCCAACACACTCCAGCTCGACTTTCACCGGTTGCTATTGCTTGGCGGTTGAGGTTTTCTCGGTCAAGATCCAGAGGTCAGGATCGAGTTCTATTTTCTCGGGGGATTGAGGCAACTTGATGGTGACGGGAGTGCGGGGGCCGAATGCACTCACTGCGATGGAGCCGGCCTTCCCGCCTGGGAAGTGAATGACCAGAGGGATGGGCATGAACCACTTTTCTTCATCCGGCACACCCTTCTGCAGAAGCTCTCCCTTGAGGACGACGGCACCGGCTGCCGCGGGTTCGACGTGATAGGTCAATTCATAGGTGGGCAGGTAAGTCTCTGTGACCCATTGCCGGTAGAACCACTGCAAATCTTTGAAACCAAATTTTTGAGCAAGGGCTGTGTTCGGGATTCGCTCGTTGGCCACGGCAAAAAACTGGTCGGTTGAGGCGGTGCTGTTTTTGTATCGATTGACGAAATCGGTCATCAGGTCGAAGAAAGCCTGTCCATCGCCAGTGGCAGGGTCGGTGAAAAGATAGTGAAGCATACGAAGCACCAGGGCGCCTTTGCTGTAGGTGAGAGCTGAATACGCCCCGCGGGTTTCGCGCGTTTCAAGGCGATGGCCCATGATGAGGGGGCCGACATCTACCAGGCGCCCGGTGCCGATACCGGAACGAGTATGAGGAGGATTCTTTAGTGTTTCACGGGCCTGGCGTATGAGTTCCTTTTCCGAAGAAGTCTTGTCGCGCAATTGCGCGTAGAGCATACCGGAGTAGTCAGCAAAACCCTCGCTCAGCCACTGATCGTGATACGAACGCCAAAGGACGATATCGCCCCACCACTGGTGCGATGTTTCATGCGCGATAAACGAATAGGTACGATAGCTGGCGCGGTCGGCGGCAGGAATCATGATGGTAGTCGGAAAGCCCTGGCCGAAGGGGAACGGATGATAGACGCCTCGGAAGAGGTGATAAGGATATCGGCCGAATGTATTGCTGAAAAACCGAACACTGTTGTTCATCTCGGCAAGGATGAAATCCTCTTTTATTACAGCGCGACCTCCGGGTAAGGAATAGAACTCGAGGGGCAACGGAGAGCCGTCTTTTTGCTTGGCAACGTCCTTGTGGACTTCATAGGGCCCAACTGCAAACGTCGCTAGAGCGATAGGCTCATCCATGCGAAATTCAGCAATCATGCTGTCTTTCGGTTCTTCCATCGGGCTGTCTTTCACAAGTTCACCGACCGCGACCACGTGATCTTTCTTTCGATGCAGTATGGAAATATCGAATGGGCAGCGCGGCAGCGCTCCGTGTCTTGGATACCAACTAACGGTGCTACGCGGAAAGTACATCTGGGAGCTGTAGGCCTCCTCCATGAACTCCCCTCTCAACTCAAGGGTGATGGAGAGGGGCTGGCCCGGTCCGACGGGTTTCGGCAAGACAACTGCGAAACCGCCTTCCCAAGGCTCCTGGAACAAAGTGACGGCCGTACCATCGTTAAGATGAGCAGCCACGATATGCAACTGGCGCTTGCGGCGTTCGTCATCGACAATTGACAAATCTTCGCCGACCACAAATGGAATCAATCGCAATCCATCGATGCGCGAAGTCAGGTTGACGTTCGCCTTGATGCCGAGGAACTTTTTGGGTTCCAGCAGGTCGAGTGTGAGCGCATATTTGGAGGTGTCGACGAGATTATAGTTATCGGAATACGGCGCCTGTCCGTTGTCGTAGTCTTCCTTCGCGTGAAACGCCATCCAAACATCGTTGTAGAAAAGATCTTTGTCATAAGCGAAAATCAGCCCCTTTTCGCCGCCGTCGATTCTGAACGCCGACACCGGGATGCGCGCTTGCGGATCGAAAAGGTAAGTAAAGCGTCCGTTTTTCCCACCATC
>Ga0207648_10000346_pt1 | contig 50966 bp, 39 predicted proteins | sample KBSMisM32_FD_184310 | JGI IMG/M metagenome (GOLD analysis project Ga0207648, IMG submission 184310) | Miscanthus rhizosphere microbial communities from Kellogg Biological Station, Michigan, USA - KBS Miscanthus M3-2 (SPAdes) (version 2) | ecosystem: Host-associated > Plants > Roots >... | reverse complement strand
CAGGTAGGCGTAGGAGCCGGTCATCCGGCGCGGGCGGGTCTACGCGCACGTCTCGATATCGGTTCCGTCGACCTTCGAGGAAACCGTTGTGGCGAAAGGACTTCCGCCGATCGAGGCCACCAGTGCGCGTGGCACGTCGAGCTGCCTGCGTGTCGTCGTGACGGCGGACTCCACCGCCACCACCGGACCTCGCTCGTTGACCGTGACGAACACCGATGCCGGAAAGGTGACTGCCACCAACGCCGTCACCGTTACGTGACGGCAGCGCTGCTCGGCTCGGGAGCGGCAACATCGACGACTCGCACGCGGCGTACATGCAACCACAGTGATGCGAGCACCAGTACGCCGGCACCGGTGACGGCGAGCAGCCAGCCATTGCTGACACCGAGCAGGCCGAGCGATGACACCAAGAGGATCAGGGCCAGGATCGGGCGGATGTACTGATCCGCGCCCCTCGACGAGAAGTGGGCGCCGACGATGACCGCAGGGATCGCTCCGATCAGGACGCTGACGATCACGGACATGTCGAGCGTCCCGAACAGGTAGTGGCCGAGCGCGGCTGCGGCGACGAGCGGGATGGCCTGCACCAGATCGGTGCCGACCATTTCACGCGATGGCAGAAGGGGATACATCAGCATCAGAGCGACGATCATCAGTGAACCCGAGCCCACCGATGTCATACCGACGATCGCGCCACCGATCAGCCCGACGAGCAGTGTGGGCAGGGGACGAACCAGAGCCGGGTCCATCGAAGCCGTGATCGGCTGCACGTTGCGCTTGGCCGATAGCACCAGCTTCGCGACGATCGCCGCGGACGCGGCGATGAGAACCCACCCGAGGATCCGTTTGATGACCGGTGCGTTGTCCTGCCCGACGACGCGATGAAGGAGATACGCGCCCGCGAACGCGGCCGGCATCGACCCGAGCATCAGCCAGCGCACGAGGCGCCAGTTCACGGTGCCACGCCGGATGTGGACGCCGCCGCCGAACGGCTTCAGGACGAGTGAGGTCACCACGTCGGCGGACACCGCCGTGCCCGGACTGACGCCGAACATCAACACCAGCACCGGCGTCATCAACGCGCCGCCACCCATGCCGGTGAGGCCGATGACGAAGCCGACGATCAGCCCCGCGAGCGTCTTGTAGAGGTCCAGGTCCATGCGGAGTCCGTCAGGGTACGCATGCGAAGGTCATTTACAGGGCCCGGGCTTGAGGTTCTTGTCGCAGGGGGGCGGCGGTTCCGGTGGTGGGGGCGGCGCAGGCGCGACGGTGGTCGTCGGCGCGTCGGTCGGCGGAGGCGGCGGCGGGGGTGGCGGTGGAGGAGGCGGTTCTGTCGGCGGGGGTGGAGGCTCGGTCGGGGGCGGAGGAGGCTCGGTCGCCGGCGGCACGGTCGTGGTGGGCGGTGTGGGCGGCGTCGTCGTGGTCGGCGAGGTCGGTGGCGTTGTCGTGGTCGGCGACGTCGCAGGTGCCGTCGTCGGCGTTGTCGGGGCCAGACCTACCGTCGTCGTAGTCGTCGCCGGGTTTCGGCCGAAGATCGTCGGCTGGGTGGTCGGCGTCGTACCGCGCTGAGGCGCCGAGGTGGGTGCGCCGGTGTCGGACGTCGGGCCCGACGTCGCGCCCGGCGTCGTTTGGGTCGGCGCCACGGACGACGTCGATGTCTCGATGGCGACGGTGGTGCCATCGGTGTCCACCGTCGGAGCGTCGGTGGTGGGCGCGTCGGCGAGACGGGGAACCTGAGGCGGCTCGGGATGGATGATGGCTTGCAACGTGTGGGCGGATTGAGACGGTGAGATGACGAACGGAAGGACGAGGGCGCCCGCCGAGCATGCCGCGACTACCAATCCGCGCGTCGCAAACCGCTTCTCCAGCATCGGCACGGAGATACCCAGGGCGGCCCGGACGAAACATCGCAGAAAGTCGCCCAATCGGGCGTTTAGACGAAAAGGATTTGGGCATCACCGGCCGGTATGTTTCGCAACTCATTCACGGCGGCTCTTGCCCTCCTGGTAGTACCCCTTTTCACGACCGGTTCGGAGGTGGCTCGAACAGCCGCCGCCGGACCCGAACTCACGGTCACCGCGCCGCAGACCGGCGACGTCGGACAAGCGGCGGAGATCCAATTGACATTGCAGGGAGGGGCGGCAGTCGCCGGATATGAGTCCGCGGTTCGCTTCGACGAGTCCGCAGCGGAGTTCGGCGGCGTTCTGTTCGGCTCCGGGTCAGGGACCGGCAATGTGGTCTCGACGTTGACGACCGATCCGATCGGCGGGGTGGCCTTCGCCACCTATACGTGCACCGTTGCCGGGTGTCCGAGAGCTGACGCGACGGCGGCACGCGATGCCATCGAGCACATCACCGTCAGGCTCACGCCGCTCACGGCTGGGCGCCTCACCGTGTCGCTCGACCAGTTGAAGTTCGTCGATCTCAGCGGGCGCTCGGTCGACGTGGCCGTCCCCGTTCACGATGTGACGATCGACGTCGGCGGTGCTGGTGCGCAGTCGACGTTTGCCGCTCAACCGGTGGCCTACACCCTTCCGGCTGACGCTTCTGCAACCGCGTCGGCAGCCGTCGACGTCAGCGGCAACGGCGATGTCACCTCTGTCGACGTCAACGAACTGGCGGCCTCGTGGAGCGATGCCCGCAGGTTCGGCGTCTGCCGCACAGATCTCGATGCCGATCCGAACGGCGACGGGTGCCTCGACGTCGCCGACCTGCAAGCAGCGGCGAGCGCCACGGCGACGCAGCGTGCGGCCGCGGCCGCCACAGCCGCGGCCGATGGCACGGTGAGCTCGGCCTTGACCGCGCCGATCGTGGTCAACACGACGAACGACCTTCCGGACTCCAACATCGGCAATGGGAAGTGTGTGACTGCCAACGGCGATTGCAGCCTCCGCGCCGCAATCCACGAAGCCAACGCGAGCCCCGGCCCGGACACCATCGTCTTCAACATTCCGGGCGGCGGAGTCCAGACCATCCAACTCACCAACCCGTTGCCGACCATCACAGATGGTGGCTTGACGATCGATGGCTACACGCAGCCCGGTTCGCAGCCCAACACCGATCCGGTGATCAGCAACGCGATCATCAACATCGGAATTCGAGGAAACGGCTCGGTGATCAATGATCCCGTCAACGGCTTCGACGCCTTCAAGGTCGTGTCGGGTGGCAACGTCTTCCGTGGACTGGCCATCTACAACGTGTTCAACCACTTCGAGTTGAGCGGCGCCTCCGCTGTCAACAACCGCATCGTCGGCAACTTCATCGGCAGCGACCCGACCTCGACGTTCCTGGCACCGAACCCAACCACCGATGGCGGTTCGGGCATCACGATGATCAGCGGCGCCAACCACAACGTCGTCGGCACCTCAGCTCCGGCCGATCGCAACGTCATCGGCGGCACACCGTCGACAGGCGTCCGCATCCAACACGAAGGCACGAACCAGAACAGCGTGCAGGGCAACCTGTTCGGTCTCAAGCCGCACGGCGATGCTGGCTTGCGGCTGGGCTTCACGGGAGTCGACATCCAGTTCGGTGCGAAGAACAACACCGTCGGTGGCCCGAGCACCGGAGAGCGCAACGTGATCTCAGGTGCGTTCCAGGCCAACGGCATCGATCTCTCCCACCAGGAGGACACCAGCGGCAACGTGGTCGAGAACAACTTCATCGGTACCACACCTTCCGGCAACGCCGTCCAGCCGTACACGCGCAACCTGCGCGGCGTGGCCTTCAAGGACGGGATCCTCAACAACAGAGTGCAGAACAACGTCATCGGTGGCACCACCGAGGAGGCGTTGTGGGTGCGGTTCGACTTCAACGGCTCGAACCTGGTGATCGGCAACCACGTCGGCGTGGCGCTCGACGGATCGGCGATCCCGAATGCCAAGCACGGGATGTTCGTGCAGGGGCACGACTTCCAGGTGCTGTCGAACGTCTTCGCCAACAACGCCGAGGGCGGCATTCTCGTTACCGCCGAAGCCGGCCATCCGCTCGGCACCACCGTGCGCAACCGGCTGAGTGGCAACACGTTCGGTTCGAACGGTGGCCTGGCGATCGACCTCGCGCCGGTCGGGCCGACGGCCAACGACGCCGGTGATGGCGACAACGGATCGAACACCAACTTGAACTTCCCGACCTTCTCGCCGGCATCCACGACATCCGCGACCGGTACTGCGTGCGGCGGTTGCCGTGTCGAGGTGTACAAGGCTGTCGCCGACTCGTTCGGTCGAGGCGTGGGTCAGAAGCTCATCGGCTTCGACAACGCCGCTGCGAACGGGTCGTTCAACGTGATCATCGGTCAGGTCAACGTCGGCGACCAGATCGCCGGCATCGCCATCGACGCGGTCGGCAACACGTCGGAGTTCTCTCCGGTCGCCAATGTCACGACCGTCGGCGCACCGCCGCCACGCCCACCGAACACCTCGGTGGCCTCCCTGGTCCCGCTGCAGCCCGCCCGCTTGCTCGAAACCCGCCCTGGGTTGCCGACCGTCGACGGACTGTTCCAAGGAATCGGAGCACTGAGTCGCGGCCAGACCCTGGAGCTCCAGGTCAGCGGTCGCGGCGGCGTGCCCGCCGACGCTGAAGGAGTGGTCCTGAACGTCACCGTCACCGAGCCCGTCGGATCCGGCTTCGTCACGGTGTACCCGTGCGGTTCGCAACAGCCATTGTCCTCGAACGTGAACTACGTGGCCGGTCAGTCGGTGCCGAACGCGGTGATCTCCCGTGTCGGTGTCGGCGGGCTGGTGTGCCTGTTCGTGTCGGAGGGCACGCATCTGGTCGTCGACGTCAACGGCTACTTCCCGCCGGCCACGTCGTTCTTCTCGCTGGTCCCCTCGCGCCTGCTCGATACGCGGGGTCAACCGACGGTTGACGGGCTGTTCCAGGGCCCGGCACCGGTGTTGCGTGACACGACGCTGCCCCTCACCGTTCTCGGGCGTGGCGGCGTTCCTGCAGATGCAACTGCGGTCGTGCTCAACGTGACCGCGACCGAACCCGGCGCGTCCGGTTTCATCACGGTGTTCCCCTGTGGTGAAGGCCGGCCGAATGCGTCGAACCTGAACTTCGTCGGAGGCCAGACGGTGCCCGACATGGCCATTTCGCGGGTGGGTGCCGGCGGCGCAGTGTGCCTCTACGCCAACGAGACCACCCACCTCGTCGTCGACGTCGACGGATACTTCTCCGCCGATGCATCGTTCGTCTCCTTGCAACCGGCACGTCTTCTCGAGACCCGCACGGGCAACGGCTTGACCACGGTCGACGGACAGTTCAACGGTCTCGGCCGGCTTGCGCGTGGGCAGACGCTGGAGCTGCAAGTGGCCGGTCGCGGCGGAGTTTCGACAGGCGCCGCGGCTGCGGTGTTGAACGTGACAGCGGCTGGTGCAGTCGGCTCCGGTTTCGTCACCGTCTTCCCGTGCGATCAGCCCCAGCCCGTTGCGTCCAGCCTGAACTATCTCGCAGGCCAGAGCGTGCCGAACGCTGTCGTAGCCCGCCTCAGTGCCACCGGGACCGTATGCCTCTTCGTTTCCGAGGCCACAGATCTGGTCGCCGACGTTGATGGCTACTTCTTCGCGACCCCGTAGCAGACGCTGCGCGCACGGCGACGTTCCGACGACAAGCCCCGTCGGAACGGCGCCGTGTGCAGGGGTTCCGAGGTGAAGTGGCGCAGACAGACGCGAGGAGACGAGATGTACAGTTTGGCCGGGGCTCCCACGTGATGGAGGCTGTCCTGATCACCCGAACATCCAGAGTTGGCGAATCTTCGTTTCGCACCGGTCTGCGTCGCCTCGGTCGCGAACGACTCGGTGTGTATCGCGGGATGTTCCTCAAGCGCCTGTCGCAGTGGCCGCTGCGCGCCGCTTTCAGAACGCTGTCGAAGTACATCCGGCGCGACCCCGACCTCGTCGTGTTCGGTTCGGTGCGAAATCGCTTCGCCGACAACTCCGCGTACCTGTTCTTGGACATGGCGCGAGACGAACGACTTCGATGTGTGTGGATCAGTGGATCTCATCGCGTCGTCGATCGGTTGCGTCGCGACGGTTTCGACGCCCGCCGCCGGTGGTCGGTCGGAGGAATCCGCGCAGCCGCTCGCGCCGGCGTCTACGTGTACAGCTTCGCTCCGTCCGACATCAACCTGTGGCTCAGCGACGGCGCCGCCACGTTGAACCTGTGGCACGGTCTCGGTGTCAAACGCATCGAGCGCGACCGCGGTGCCCCGTGGGACCAGATGTACAACGCGTCGGACCGCAGCATCACCGGCCGGGTGTTCGCCGATGACCGCCACGCCCCCGACTGGCTCGTGGCACCGTCACCCGAGATGCGCAAGTACTTCGCCCGGCCTTTCGACCTGCCGATCGACCGCTGCGTCGAGCTGGGCTACCCCCGCAACGACCACCTGGTGGCGCGAACACGTCCACCGGAGAGCTTGATCGACGCGGAGCTCTACGATCGCCTGGCGCGTCATCCACTCGTCGTCGGCTTCTTCCCGACGTGGCGATACGACTCGTTCGAGGCGCTCCCAGAGGGTTCGCCGACGCTGGATGAGATCGCCGGCATCATCGGGCGGCAGGGCGGCGTCGTCGTGTTCAAGCCACACCATCAATCGGCGACCCCGGTCGCTTCGGATCCGGCGCTGGTTCTGCTTCCGGCCGAATCCGACCTCAACGCATACCTCGGCCTGTGCCATGTGCTGATCACCGACTACTCGTCGGTCGCCGCCGACTTCTTGCTGCTCGATCGTCCCATCGTCGTGTTCGGACCGGAGGTCGACGCCGGCATCGCCTCGAACCAGTTCAGCGCGGATCCCCTCACCATGCAGCCGGGCCTACTGGTACGGACCAAGGAGGCGCTGTTCGAGCTGCTGAGCGACGCAAAGGCGATCCCACTGGCCGACAACTTCGATTCGCTGCGCGAGCACTACTGGGGTTCGGTCAACGCCAACTCCGCAGGTGCGTTGCACGAATTCGTGAAGTCGATGCCATGAAGAACGTCGCGGTGCTACTGGCAGGCGGCGTCGGATCGCGAGTCGGCCTCGATCTGCCCAAGCAGTTGATCAAGATCGCCGGGCGACCGATCCTCGAGCACACCCTGGCGGTCCTCGATCGGCACCAGGATGTCGACGAGGTGCTCATCATGATGGCGCCGGGCCACCTCGATGCGGTCCGGGAGATCGTCAACAGCGGCGGCTACACGAAGGTTCGCGGGATCCTGGAGGGTGCGCAGACCCGCAACGGCACGAGCCGGCGGGCGCTCGATCACCTCGGCGACGAGGAGTGCAACGTGCTGTTCCACGACGCGGTGCGCCCACTGCTGTCGCCGCGAATCGTCGCCGATTGCTTCGCAGCCCTCGAGACCTACGACGCCGTCGACGTGGCGATCCCATCCGCGGACACCATCATCGAAGTCACCGGCGACAACATCATCAGCGCTATTCCGCCGCGGGCCAACCTGCGACGCGGCCAAACGCCTCAAGCCTTCAGAGCGTCAGTGATCAAGAAGGCGTACGACTGCGCGGAGGGAGACGACGACTTCGTGGCGACCGACGACTGCTCGGTCGTGCTGCGCTACCTCCCGGACGTGCCGATCTTCGTGGTCGCCGGCGAGGACCGCAACATGAAGGTGACTGAGCCGATCGACGTCTACCTCGCCGACAAGCTCTTCCAACTCACCGACCCGCTCACGGAGCGGACGAAGACCGCCGACGACTACCGCGAAGCGCTCGAGGGCAAGACGGTCGTCGTGTTCGGAGGCAGCTACGGCATCGGCGCCGACATCGCCGATCTTGCTCGAACACATGGCGCCAACGTCGTCTGCTTCAGCCGGTCGGTCACCAAGACGCATGTCGAGCGACGCGACGAGGTCGCCGCCGCCGCTCGGCAGGTCGTCGAGGAGTTCGGTCGAGTCGACTTCGTGGCCAACACTGCCGGCGTGCTCCCTCGCGGCACCCTCGTCGAGGCCTCGGACGAGACGATCTACACGTCGACCGAGATCAACTACATCGCTCCGATGGTCATCGCCCAGGAGTTCTTCCCGTGCCTGTGCGAGACGCGGGGCAGCCTTCTGCTGTTCACGTCGAGTTCGTACACGCGGGGTCGCAGCGGCTACAGCCTGTACTCATCGGCCAAGGCCGCGGTCGTCAACCTCACACAGGCGCTGGCGGACGAATGGGCGCCGTTCGGCGTGCGTGTGAACTGCCTCAACCCCGAGCGCACCGGCACGCCCATGCGTACCAAGGCATTCGGTCAGGAGCCGCCGGATTCGCTGCTCGAATCGATGGATGTCGCCTGCGCCGCCATCGACACGTTGCTGTCCAACGGCACGGGCCACATCGTCGATCTCCGCAAGCAGGACCCGATCGCCCATTCACACGGCTGAGGGCGGACGCCAAGGTGGCGGCCAGGGCGACGTCGTGCGGCCGCTCGAGAAGGCCCTGTTTGCTCGCAGTTCGCGAAGGTTCTGCAGTGACACCGCTGCCGATGCGTACCGGGCGATCACCAGGCACACGGCCAGCGACCGGGCCGTGTGGATGTCCCCGACGGCGTAGCCGACGAACAGCACGACCGCGTAGGTGCCGTGCTGGGCGAAGTTCTTCCACCCGGCCTGACGAAGCCTGTTCGCCGCGCTCGACAACGAACGCAGGGAACTGGCCGGCAGGCCGAGCACCAGGATTGCCAGAACGGCCCCGCCGGGCTCGCGGTACTGGGGACCGAACAGACCCATGAAGTCGTCGCCGAAGAGCTGCGCACCGACGATCGCCAAAAGGCAGATCGCTCCCAGCAGCACGCACGTGAAGCCGATCATGTTGCGCGACGCCGTGCCCTTGCGGCGGACCTCGACCGCGAATGCGCCGGAGAACGTACCCATCGCCACCTCGGTGACAACCAGCAGTGAGTAGGCCGCGAGGAACGGCGCGGCGGCCTCGGCACCGAGGGCCGTCAGCGCCACCGCGGGTGTGACGATCTGCACCAATCCGTTCGTCAGCGCACCGAGGTGCTCGACACCCAAGAACGCAAACAGCGATCGCCGATGAAGTTGGACGTCGCCGTGCGGCCGCCGCAGCGGCGACCTCGACATCACGAACAAGTACCAGCTGATCACGGCCACCAAGAGCGCCGCGGGAATGAGCCACGTCCCGACGATCCATCCGACGCCCAACTCCAAACCGACGAGGGGAAGGGCGATGAGCAACAGCAGTCGACAGCCGGCCCAGATGGTGTTCTCGGCAAGCACCGTTCGTCCACGCCTCACACCCGTGAGCACGGCGTCCTGGAGCGAGAAGATCGACCACATCACCGAACCGAGGATGAACACGGTGGCGAGCCTGACGTTGCTGAGGTACGTCAACCCCGACGCGACACGCGTTCCGATGAACAGGTAGACCGACGATGTGACGATGGTGATGGCCAACGCGGCGAGGTAGGCATGCCCGGCAACACGACGCGGCCGCGGAGAGCCGGCGATCAGAATCGGCAGGTTCACGACGAGGCTCTGCTGGCTCAGGGTCGTCACGCCGAGGATCGACGTGACCATTGCCGATGCTCTCGCGACGACGGCCGGGTCGGCCGTTCGGGCGGCGATGATCCAGAACGCGAACCCTCCGACACCGGACACGAAGACGTTGATCATGAGGGCGCCACCGTTGATTGCCAACCCGCGGGTGCCCTTCAACGCGGTGCGAATTCGGGGCGCGGAGATCACCTCCGTCACGGTAGAACTCGCATCGCACGGTAGGCATTCAGGCTCATTGTTAGGAAGATGACCCATTTGGGTACAACCCAATCGCGGGCGACCCGAATCGCTTTTGGAGTGGGAGAGAATCGCATGCCTCGGTTGCTGATCCGCGTTGGGAAACTGCCGTACGAAAGGGTCGACCCGTACACGACGCTGCTGCGAAACGTGACCGGTACCAACGTCGGCAACATGCTCTTCCAGCAAGCGGTGGTGAAGGCTCTGTCGCTTCCCCAGAACGAGATCGCCTCGAACGGGTACGGTCTCGAGTTGTCCAACGTCGAGCGCATCAACGAGAGCTGCGACGTGTTGGTCTTGCCACTGGCGAACCAGTTCCGGCCCAACTTCGCGCACCGCCTGGCGGTGATGGCCAAGACCATCCGCCGGCTGAAGGTGAAGGTGGTCGTCGTCGGAGTCGGTTGTCAGACCGACCTCGATTACGACTTCACCAAGCTGGACCCGATACGTCGGGAGGTGAAGGACTTCGTCTCGGCCGTGTTGGACCATTCCAGTTCGATCGGAGTCCGTGGAGAGTGCACCGCCGAGTACTTGAAGACCCTCGGTTTCAAGTCGGTGGAGGTCATCGGCTGCCCGTCGATGTTCATGTACGGACCCGAGCTGCGAACACCGCGCCGCATCGACAGGTTCGACGCCAGCACCCGGCTCAGTTTCAACATCAGCGCCCCCGGCCATCAGGCCAAGTTCTCGACCGGGCTCGACAAGATGGGTGGTGTCATCGCCCGGGCGGTTTCCTTCTACGAGGACGTCGAGTGCATACCGCAGCAGCGCGACAGTCTGCGGGCACTGCTACTCGGGACCGCCCACCGGACTCACGAACAGCGTGGCATCCCGAAACCGGCGTATCGGCGGCTGTACGACGCCGGCCGGGTCACGGCATTCGTCGATCCCCGCACCTGGATCGAGCATCTCGGCGAACGCGACTTCGTGTTCGGTACTCGCCTGCACGGTGGTGTGGCGGCGATCCTGGCCGGGACGCCGGCGCATCTCATCGCTCACGACTCGCGCACTCTCGAGCTGGCTCGTTACCACCAGATACCCCACGCGAGCATCCGATCGCTGTCGGTCGAGCAGAACCCGGCCGAGTTCTACGACTCGAACGCCTATGACGAGATGATCAGCGGCCACGCGGCGCGGTTCGCCGTCTTCGCCCGTTTCCTGAAGGCGAACGGCCTGCACAACGTCTTCCGGCACGGCGACGGAGGTGCGGCCTTCGACGCCCGGATGTCCGAAGTCGAACTGCCACCCGCGATCGTCTCGGGAATGAAGCTTCGTCAACGCCTGCCGTGGGTGCGCGAGCACGTTGCGTCGGTCACCGGCCGTATTCCCGATCCAACGAAGCGGCTCGCGGTTTGAGCCCTCGGACAATGGGAAACGTTCGTAGCCTGGCGAACCGGACCGGATCGATGTCGCTCGGTGGAAGGACTGAGGTGGGTTGAACGCTTCTCAGCTATTGGTCGAAGAGCGACCCGACAACACACTGCCTCGAACCGACCCGGTTGCAGGTGGCGCGGTTGCCGACGTTGCCTGCGTCCTCCTGAGCGCGCTTGCGTTCGTGTGCATCCTGACGGACTCCCACACATGGGTCCGTGCACCGGCGATGTTGGTCTTCGTCCTCTTCGTCCCGGGCTGGACCGTGCTGCGCATGTATCGCGCGCCTGCGACGCTCCTCGTGTATCTCAGCGCCATCGGGCTGAGCATCGGCTCGATGTTGCTGCTCGGCGAGATCCTCGTGTTGTACGGCAACTGGAAGTGGTTCGCGCTCGGACTTGCGCTGACGGGTGGTTGCTACGTCATCGGCATCAGGACGGTGTGGCGCGGTCTCCACACTCCACTCGACCACGTCATCGCCGAACCGGCGCGCACGGCAACGCCCATGCCCGGATGGGTGCTGATGTGCAGCGTCGGCTCCGTCGTCGTCGGCAACTCCGTGGTGACCTGGGGCATTCGGCACACGCGGCGAGAGCACTTCGGCGTACTCGGCTTGGTGTCCGCGTTGTCGATGGCCTACTGGCTCGGTATCGCGATCATCATCGGCGGGCTGCTCGCGGTGTGCTACTACGGTTCACGTTGGGCGTGGTTCAACGTCGCTGCGCTCCTGGTAGCTCTCCACGGCTTGCCGGGCCTGTTGGAACCGAACCCACGCTTCAGTGTTGCCTGGATCCACATGGGATTCATCGACCAGATCGCGACGCACGGCACGCTGTTGCGGTCGTTGGACGCCCGCTTCAGCTGGGCAGGTTTCTTTGCGGGCGGCGGTCTGTTGCAACGGTGGTCCGGCACCGAATCGCTGCTGTGGCTCGTTCGCTACGCACCTCTGTTCTACAACGCCGTGTCCGTCGTTCTGGTCGCGCTGCTCGCCCGCCGCCTTCGAGCGACGGAGACGCAGAGCGTGATGGCGGCCGCGTTCTTCTGTTGTTTCAACTGGATCGGGCAGGACTACTTCGCGCCGCAGGCGACCGCGTTCTTGATGTACCTGCTGATCATCTTGGTCGTGCTGCACGCGTTTCCGGCCGATCCTTCGCTCGGCAACAGGTGGATGGTTCGCGTGCTGCGCCCTTCGATGGACGTGCAACGCGGCCTTCATGGTCGCGAGGCCGGGCTCGCGCTGTTCGGTGTGTACGCGATGTCCGTGGCGATGGTCATCTCCCACCAGTTGACACCGGGTTTCTTGGTCAGTGCCACGCTCCTGCTCGTGTTGGTCAACGCCACCCGATTGCGAGTCCTGCCGGTGTTCGTGGCCGTCGTCTTCGTCGCCTGGTTGTCGTTCGGCGCGAGCGCGTACTGGTTCGGGCATTTCGACAACCTCACCGGTTCTGTCGGCAAAGTCGGCTCGATCGTCACGCAGAACGTCGGTGCTCGTAACGCGTCCCACGCCTTCGGGCGTCGGATCGTGATCTTCTCGCGCATGGGCCTGGCCCTGCTCGCCTGGGGTCTGGCCGCGCTGTCGATCGTCAAGCAGTGGTTCCGCTGGTCGACGCCGGTCGCCCTCCTGTGCCTACTGGCCGCACCGTTCCCGATGCTGGCGCTGCAGCCGTACGGCGGAGAGATGGCGCTGCGTGTCTGCTACTTCACGCTTCCGGCGGCGTGCATATTGATGGCCCAGTTCGTCGTGCCGAAGGTGCGCACCGACTGGCGTCGTTGGCTTTTCATCGGCGTTGCCTTGCTCGCTGTGATCCCGCTGTTCGTCACGGCACGATTCGGCAACGAGAGCTTCGAGGCGTTCTCGAACGACGACGTCGTCTTCGCCCACACGATGTACGACGTGGTGCCGGATGCGTCGACGGTGTTCCTGGCGTCGCAACAGGCGATCAAGTACGCCGACCGCGTCGGCGAGGTTCGATTCCGCCAGCTGCCGAAGGGCACGCCGGCAGAAGTCACCGACCAGTTGGTCAAGAGCCTGAACAAGACCCACGTCTACATTGCGCTCACGGAGAGCCAGGAGGCCTACGGCGTCGTCACCCTCGACCGCGCGCCGGACTGGATGCAAAAGCTGCGCAGCGAGCTCGAGTCGACCGGCGAGTACCGGGTCGTGTTCGAGGTCGGCGGATCCGCACTACTGGAGTTGAAGCCATGAGCCGCCAATTCCTCTCGTCGACGGTCGGGATCCCGCTCGCCGTCTTGGCGATGACGATGCTGTTCGTCTTGGAGATGGCCCGGGTGTCGGGACGTTCGCGGCCCTTCGGCCTGCGCTCCGCAACCGTGTTGGTCGTCGCTGCGCTCGTCGTGTTCATTGGCGCCCGATTCATGGTCTACTCCTAGGCGTTTGACGACTGCAGCCCCGCATCGGGGCGCCCGTCATCAAACGCTTGGGTGACTCACCAGGGGAGTTCGCGGTCGAGGAAGTCGGCGAGCTCGCCGTTTGGCTCGGTGAAGAACTTACGAAGTGTTGCCTCGGTCTCTTCGTCCATCGCCTCCGACATGAATGCCATGTCGTTGTGGCCGACACCGTCGATCGCATGCGGCGACGCGCCGACGAAGTCGAGGGCGGTCGCGGTGGCGGCCACCGGGTCGGCGAACATCTCCTCCGAGATCAGCACGAGCAGCCGTTCGCGTCCGATCAGCTGGACGGCGCGCTTCAACTGTTCGGCGTACAGGCCGCGTCGGGTGTAGCCGAAGTGCCCGACGGCGAAGCTCGTCGACAACGATCCGTCGGCGAGCTTGTCGTATTCGTCGGTGACTCGCGAATCCTCGAGTTCGAGTGCCTCTTCGAACGTTGCAGCCGTCTCGAATCCCAACCGCCGCTCATGCTTGTAGTGGGAGAGCGCGCGTTGAACCGGATCGCGCAGGATCACGATCAGCCGTACATCCGGCAGCGTTTGCGCGATCCTGCGCACCGCGTCGGGATGGTAGATGTACGCCGGGCTGGCTTCGCCGAGGATCGTCTTCGAACGCGAGCTCGGGAACATGCCGCTGTACCAGTCGACGCCGCGATCGAAATTGGCGTCGAAGAAGTGCACTTCCTTCGTCAGCGAGCCCTTCACCTCGGGATGGCGCAACATCTCCTGATACAGGAAGGTGGTGCCGCCCTTCTGCACGCCGGCGACGATGAAGTCAGGAAGCGGCCGCTCGGAACGGACCTTGCTGCGACCCGAGGCCACCATCGACACGGCACCGTCGCGCGCAGAGATCAGGGCGCGCCGGTGTTGGGGCTTCGTCAGTGGGTACAAGAACCCTCGAACCGAGCGCTCCAGCTTCAACCAAGTTCTCCCGCCGTGCACCGGGCCGGCCGCTCGACCCGGGCATGCATCGTCGCATGTTCTCGGGCCCGATGCGAGTCACCCTCGTAACACAATTGACATATATGTGAGGGGCCTTCGACACCGCTCGATCTCTGGATCGAACTGTAGGCGCTAATGCCCCAAACGGGTGAATTTCTGGACATTCCTTGGCTTTCCGATCGTCGAAGCTCACTACTTGCTTCGGCATTGTCACGATTGGTGTTGAGCCTCAGGTTGTGCACTTCTTGGGAATGTCATGAAATTGACATGCTAGAGTTCTCCGAGCGGGCCGGGTTTGTGCCGAAAGAGAAGCTGATGGTCTGGTCCTTCCGCGAGCGCGTGGGCGCGCACGCAATTCGTGTTTCGATCGCCGTGATGATCGTCGGGGTGGTTGCGCCCGGCATCCAACCGGTGGGTGTGTCGGCCGCCGGCAACGCCTTCTACGTCAACTGCTCGACCGGCAAGGACACCAACCCGGGGACGGCGGCTGCACCGTGGAAGTCGCTCACCAAGGCGTCAGCCGCCACGCTCGGCGCCGGAGATCAACTGTTGCTCGCGCGAGGGTGCGTGTGGGACGGACAACGACTCGACGCGCCGTGGAACGGCACCGCTGCCGCGCCCATCACCATCGGTGCCTACGGCGACGGAGCGCGGCCGATCATCAAGAACGGTGCCAACTCGAACGTCAAGGTCACCGGCAGCTTCATCACGGTGGACGGCTTGGAGTCGGCCAACGATCCCCGCTCACGTGATGCGTGCGGTCAACCGTTGGGCACCTACTACGGCTTCAACTTCGCCGGCGGTGCCCACGACAACACACTCACGAACTCGGTCTCGTCGGGGTCGACAGCCGGGGTACACCTCGGCGACACGTCACGAGCGACGCGGGTGATCGCCAACGTGATCACGGGCAACAACGTGATGGAGTCGTTCGGCACGAACAACGATCTCGGTGCGTGGGGCGTCAGCATCGTCAGCAGCGACAACGAGGTCGCCTACAACCTGTTCTCCAACAACTCGGCCGTGTGCATCAACGGCAAGGGTGCGAGCAACTCCCTCGAGATCTTCGCCGGCAGCAACAACAACATCCACGACAACAACTCGTTCAACGACCGGGTCTTCACCGAGCTGGGCAGCAGCGCGTCGGTGACGTCCGCCAACAACACGTTCGCCGAAAACCTGTTCGTCACCCAATGGGCGAACTCGCGGTTCATCGTCACCCGCGGAGCGAGTGACACCGCCTACGGTCCCGTGAACGGCACCACCGTCATCAACAACACCACGTTCCAGACGGGTGCCGGGAGCCAGGCGGTGGTCTGCAGTCTCGGGTGCAACTCGTCCGTCCTGTCCATGTCGTCCAACGTGTTGTGGGCCGAGGAGAAGGCTCTGTATGCGGACGCCCCGTTCGCTCTGGGCCGCAACCTGATGTGGAACTCCGCCGGCGCGCCCTTCGCCCAATTGAAGGGCGGTCTGGTCAACGGCTTCGTCGTCGCCGATCCGGCGTTTGTAAATCCCGCGGCCGGTGACTACCGCTCGGGCGCCGCGCCCGACCTCGGCATCCAACGGGCACCCGGCGCCGCGCCGGTGCCCGCCGCGCAGACCAACTCCAAAGAGCGCATTCTCGACACACGTCCGGGCCCGCTGCAGATCGGCTACACGGGTGCCAAGCCAGGACAGGGCGCCACGGTGTCGTTGAAGGTTGCCGGTCGCGGTGGGGTCCCGACGTCCGGTGTCGCCGCCGTGACGATGAACGTGGTGATGACCGAATCGGCGGGCAGTGGATTCGTGACCGTGTGGCCCTCGGGCAAGCCGCGGCCGAACGCATCGAACCTCAACGTCGAAGGCGTGGACGCGACAGTGTCGACGCTGGTGACCGTGCCGATGGGCGCCGACGGCAAGGTCAACCTGTTCACGCAGTCCGGTGGGCATCTCGTGGCCGACGTTGCCGGTTGGTTGCCCACGGGTTCTTTCGTGGCCAGTTCACCTGTTCGCATACTCGACACCCGTCCGGGCGATGGCCAGGTGGGGTACTCGGGCGATCGTCCCGGTGCCGGCTCGGTAGTCGACCTCGCGGTCGCCGGAGTCGGGCCGGTCCCGAAGACCGGAGTGTCGGCTGTCGTGCTGAGCCTCACTGCGACCGAGGCAGCGGGCCCGGGCTTCGTCACGATTTGGCCGGCAGGATCGGAGCGTCCGCTGGCGTCGGCGTTGAACGAACCGGCGGCCGGGGCGACGACGTCGAACCAAGTGACGGTGCCGCTCGGGGCCGACGGCAAGGTGTCGATCTTCACGCAGTCGGGCGCGCATCTCGTCGCCGACGTCGCCGGCTACTACGTCACCGCCGGAGGCTTCCACTCGTTGATGCCCACCCGCATCCTCGACACGCGCGGCGGGGATCAACAGTTGGCGTACTCCGGTCCAAAGCCTGCCGGAGGCCAGACGATCACGTTGCCGGTGCTCGGGCGCGCCGGGGTTCCGTCGTCGGGTGTCGGCTACGTCGTCGTCAATCTCACCGCGACCGACGCGACGGCAGCCGGCTTCGTGTCGGCGTGGCCGGGTGGTACCGATCGTCCATTGACCTCCGTACTGAACCTGTCCGAGGCCGGACAGACGCGGGCAAACGCGGTGTTCGCGCCGGTCGGGTCCGACGGCACCGTCCAACTCTTCTCCCAGTCGGGCACCGATCTCGTCGTCGACGTCACCGGTTGGTTGGCCGCCTGACATCGTCGCGCCGCGGGTTCGCCGAGTCGGACCGCGATGTACATTGCCGCATCGAACCCCTCGGAATTCTGCTCGTCACGGACTTCTACTGGCCCTATCTGGGCGGCGTCGAGCAGCACGTCCGGTCGTTGGCGCACTCGCTCGTCGACCGCGGCCACCGCGTCACGGTGGCGACGTTGGCGGGAAACGATCTGCCCGCAGAAGAGGACGATGGTGGCGTGCGCGTCGTGCGAATGCGCAGCCTCTCGCAACGCGTCTCCATGTTGTTCAGCTCCGCTGAGCGACCGTGGGCACCGCCGCTTCCCGATCCAGCCGTCACGTGGCACTTGCGTCGTCTGATCATCGCCGAGCAGCCGGACATCGTGCACGGACACGACTGGTTGTCGCGTTCGTTCCTGCCGTTGCGGAAGTGGAGCGCGAAGCGTTACGGGACACGGTTCGTCTCGTCGCTGCACTACTACACGCTCTCGTGCGCCAAGAAGAACCTGATGCAAACGGTGAAGACCGGCACCGGCACAGCGACTGAGGTTCCGTGCACCGGTCCCGCCGTAGCGAAGTGCCTCTCATGCGCGACACGCCACTACGGACTGGCGACCGGGCCAGTGACCGCGACCGGGAATTTCGTCGGAGCAGCCGCGGAGCGCCGAGGTGCGTCCCGCATCATTGCCGTCAGCGAGGCCACCGCCCGCGGCAACGGTCTCGAGCCCGGTCGAGGTGGTAGCGACTCACCCGCCGTGGTCGTGCCCAACTTCTTGACCGATGCAGCGACAGCGGAACCCGAACCTGCCGTCGAGTCGCTGACGGAGCTGCTTCCCCGCGGAGAGTTCATTGTCTTCGTCGGCGACCTGCGCCCGATGAAGGGACTCGACGTTCTGCTGACCGCCTACGAGGGCCTGGCGACCGATGTGCCGCTCGTGTTGATCGGGAAGTCGTGGCCGGAAACGCCGACGCAGTTGCCGAACGGCGTCACGGTGCACGACCGTTGGCCGAACGCTGCGGTCATCGAGGCGTTCCGGCGGAGCGCGATCGCGGTGGTGCCCTCCGTGTGGGCCGAGCCGTTCGGCATCGTCGTGATCGAGGCGATGGCCGGGGGATCACCGGTCGTTGCGTCGAACATCGGAGGGATCCCGGAGATCGTCGAAGACGGCGTCTCCGGCATCCTCGTTCCGCCCGGGGATCCCGACTCCTTACGACGTGCGTTGGCCGATCTTCTCGCCGATCCGGAACGCAGGTCGGCGATGGGCCGTGCGGCGGGCGAGCGTTCGTCGCACTTCACCGCCGCCGAAGTCGTACCCCGGTTGGAAGCCGAATACCGTCAATCGACGAGCTCTCGATAGACCGTCTCGAGTTGGTCGGTGGTGTCGTCCCACAGCGGCACGAGGTCGCGGGGTGGTGACAGATCCTCGCGGAGCTTGCGGGCGATCAGTTCGGTGAGCGAGTACTTGTCGACGTTGGGTGGTACCACGCTGACCTCGCCGTATCGGCCGAGTTCCGCCAACGCCGTTCCGTCGGCGACGAGCAGCGGACGGCCGACCGCGATCGCCTCGAGCCCGACGACGCCCTGCGACTCGTAGTCGCTGAGGAGTGCGATCAGGTGCGCGGATCTGAACAGCTCGGCCATGCGCCGCCGCTCGGTGGGGTCGACCGACACGAACTCGACGAGGTCGTTCACTTCGAGCCGATGCACCAACGCCTCGAGTTGGGGGCGGTAGGGGCCGTCGCCGACGATGTAGAGCTTGACCTCGGGCACCAGCTTGCGAAGCTGAGGGAGGATTTCGATGACCCGGTGATGACCCTTGTAGCGCTCCAGTCGTCCGACCGAACAGATCACTCGTCGCGACGTCGTGGCTTCGTCGGAGACCTCGAGGAAGTCGGGTGAGACACCGTTGGTGATCGTCGTGAAGTGGTCGGCCGGCAGATGAAGCCGCCGGCGGAAGAAGTCCGTCTCGAACTGCGAGACGCCGATGAGCCGGTCGGCGCGCTTGAGCATCGGTCGCAAGATCCGCTGTTGAAGTGGGCGGAGGGAACGGCGCAACATCGACGAGTGACCGCCGCTGTGGAACGTGACGACGAGTCGTTGACGGGCACGGAGTGCTGCGGCCATGGCCATCGGTGCCACCAACGTGTGGTACCCCTGACAGTGGACGATGTCCCAAGAGTCGTGCTTGATGAAGCGATACAGGGCGGGCGCGAAGTAGAAGTCGAAGTCGGCGGGCCAGGCGCGAACCTTGTTGACGCGCACGCCTTCGATCGTCTGCTCGCCGACCGGCATCGGTTCGAAGACGGTCGTCAACACGGTGACGTCGTGTCCGCGAGCCGCCATCCGCCGCGCGACTTCGGCAGTGTGGATCTCGGTGCCACCCACGAACGGTGGGTATCGCGCGCTGACGTAGAGGATCCTCAGCGAGTCGGCCACTGGTGCCCCATCGCGGGAACTGTACCCGTCGGAGGGTGACGGAGCCGTCGGGGTAGAGTGCGCGCGTGACCGTGGCGGATGGACGCGTCGACATCGTCATCGTCAACTACGAGACTCCGGATCTGGTCGAGGACTGCCTGCGTTCGATCGATGAACAGATGTTGGCCGTTTTCGGCAACGTCATCGTCGTCGACAATTCGGCGGTGCCCGAGCCGGCCGCGTCGGTCGTCGCCCGGCACCCCACGGCACGGCTGGTTCGATCGGGTACCAACCTCGGTTACGGCGCCGGAGCCAATCTCGGAGTGCGAGAGGGCGAAAGCGACTACGTGCTCGTGATGAACTCGGACACACGTCTGCATGCCGGCGCCGTGGAGGCGCTGATCGACGATCTCGATCGACACCCAGAGGCGGGCATCGCCGGGCCGCGTCTGGTCGACGACCGGGGTGCGACCCAGCCTTCGTGTTCGCAGTTCCCAACGCCAGGGCGGTTGGTCCTGCACGAGACCGGTCTGTGGAAGCTGTTGCGATCCACTCGCTTTGCCGAGCGGTGCGCGCCCTTTTTCGAACCCGACGTCGCTCGCCCGGTTCCTTGCGTGCTCGGTGCAGCGTTGTTCATCCGACGACGCGACTTCGACCGTGTAGACGGATTCGATCCGGGGTACTTCATGTACTACGAGGAGGTCGATCTGTGTCATCGGCTGGTGGATCTTGGCGTAGTCACACGATTCGTGCCGTCGGCGACGATCGGCCACATCGGCGCGGCCAGCACCAAAGCGCACCACGTCGCGATGCAACGGGAGATGCTGCGCAGCCTGGCGCGGTATACGCGCAGTCACGGCGACGATCGCCGGCTCATTCGGCTTCGTATCGCCGCGATCATGGCCGCCACCGCATGGCTGGTTCGCGGCTTTCTGCCGGGGCGCGGCCGCTCAACCCTCGGTGCGTCCATCGCCTTGTGGCGGAGCGTCGCCGGTGACGTCGTCGCCGGCTGGAGCGGCGTCTGACGGGAGCCAACGACTCGATTGGGTGGTGCTGCTCCCGTCGACCGTCGAGTTGCCCGTTGATGACGCCTTGGTTCTCGGCGGCGACGACGCGTTCGGTTCGGCGTTGGTGAGCGGTGGGGTCGCCGAGTCGTGGCATCGACCGGACGGGCCGAGCGACCGAGCGATGCTGGTCGTCGTCCGAGCCGACTGTCCGATGGACATCGAGCAGATCGCCCGTCACGTCGCCCCCGGCGGCACGCTCTACATGGAAGTCGATCGCCGGCGCCGTGGCCGCCACGGCCGCACACCCGGAGCCGTCGGCCAGATCCTGCGTCGCCTCGGCTTGCGAGTGTTCTCCACGCACATCGTCGCGCCCGACTTCGAGCGACCACGGCGCTACCTACCGATGGAGCACCGACGTGCCCTCCGTTGGTACCTGCGAACTCTGTTCATCCCGGGCAGCGCGCCGACCCGGCTGGGTAGCCGTGCCGTCTCGTTGGTTCTGGCCACACCAGCAACGCCACTCGTCAAGGCGATGGCGCAGCGGTACATCATGATCGCCACCAGCCGCAGCGACGAGGCGCCGGCAGTTGGTGTTCCGCTGGCTCGGGGCGGCGAGCGGTCGATCGTGTTGACGAGCGGATACGACAGCGGGAGCCGGGCCGTGTTGCTGCCGTTCGAGCCCCGGGCCGCATCGCCGCGCTTTGCCGTGAAGATAGCCAGCAGCCCCGGAACCGCGATCGGAACCATCCGCGAACACGAACGTCTCATCTCACTGCACGCGATCCTGCCCCCGTACATCGCCCGTGGCGTTCCCGAGCCCGTGGGCCGGTACACGTTGGCGGCCAGGACCGCGTGCGTGCAGAGCTGCGCACCCGGTCCGTTGATGAACGTCCTCGTCGGGCAGTGGCATCGTCCAGTTGCCGAGAGCTGTCGTGACCTCGACGTGGTGGTCGACTGGCTCAGCGACTTCGGGTGCGCAACGCAGGTCGAGCTCTCGACGGTGGCGTCCGACTGGACGTCCATCTATCGGCATGCTGCGGTCGTCGTCGAGTTCCCGCCCGACGTCGTCACGCTCGTCGCCGACGCCGAACGGCTGGCGCGCAGCACCCGCCTGGGAGCCTGCGCCGTCCATCAGCACTACGACGCCGCACCCTGGAACGTGCACCTGGACGGGACGCGTCCGGTTCTCATCGACTGGGAGACCGACAAGCTGCGGCCCCCCGACTGCCTGGGTCCCCCGCTCGCCGATGTCCTGTATCTGGCGACCTACTGGTACTTCCTGGTGGCTCGAACTCGATCCCACGATGCCGAGGAGGCCGCCCTCGTACGCCTCTTCGCCACACCCAACACGAAGGACCCTGCCGTGCTGTGTGCGCGATCCGCCATCGATCGGGCCGCAGATCGGGTTGGCGTCGAGCAGCGCGCCGTGCCTGCCGCGCTCGTGGCGATGTGGCTCGAACGGGCGGTCTACACGCACCGCCGGCGGGCGGCACTCGGCGAGTCGCTCGGAGCCGCCGGGTCGAGGCCCGAGGCCTATCTGCGCGCACTGGCAGAGGTGTCCCCGTCACTGTTCGAGACGTGGACGAACGGATGATTGACGACCAATAGCGCTGGGTACACAGGGTCTCATGAATCCGGTTCATCGGCGTCCATGAGCCCGACGGTGGCCAGTTTTCTCGGCGGCACACTTGTGGACAGCACAGCCCTCGAAGCTGCTCCTTCGGCGCGCTCGTCGGTACTGGCGCGACTCGACGAGCACCCGCTGTACGTGATCGGCGGGCGGCAACGCGCCGATCGGTCGCTGCTCAACACGGGCGACTGGTACGGCTACGACCTGGGCGTGATCCTGCGCGTCAGCGGCGCCGGCGTGACCATCGACTTGGAGTACATGACCCGCGCCGGTTCGTGCGGGCCCGACGACCCGGTGCTGTTCAAGAGCGCGACGCGAAAAGGCGATCGCCTGTACTGCTGCACCCAGACCGAAGTCGTCGTGCTGCAGTTGCCGGACCTCGAAGAGGTTGCGTATATCAGCCTGCCGATCTTCAACGACGTGCACCATGTCGTGCCCACCGACAACGACACGCTGATGGTGGCGGTCTCCGGTCTGGAGCTGGTCGCCGAAGTGACGCTGCAAGGCGATGTCGTGCGCGAGTGGAACGTGCTGGGTGAAGACACCTGGTCTGCTCGTCCGCGAGCGGTCGACTATCGGATCGGTGTCGACTTGAAGCCGCACCGCGCTCATCCGAACCACGTGTTCTTCGTCGACGGTGAACCGTTCGCGACACGGTTCGAGTTGCGTGACGCCGTCAGTCTGATCGAGCCCGGTAGGCGCATCGACATCGGTGGCGAACGCGTGCACGACGGTGTCGTTCACGACGGGAGGATCTACTTCACCACGGTCGACGGGTCGGTCGTCGAAGTCGACCAATCAACGCTGCAGGTCGTCGAACGTCACCGCCTCCGGCGAATTCCGTCGTACTGGGGTGACGATGTCGGGGTGCTCGGTTGGTGCCGCGCGCTGCACATCGACGGCGAGCACTGTTGGGTGGGGTTCTCACGAATTCGGCCGACGCGTCTTCGTCAGACGGTGTCGTGGGTCCGCACCGGCGGCCTGCAGCAGGCGCCGACACGAATCAGCCGTTACCGCACGTCCGATTGGGTGTGCGACGCCGAGATCGACCTCGAGCCGTTCGGTCTCAACGCAGTGTTCACGGTGGCGCCGGCATGACGGCGAACGCTGCCGGTGCCGTGTGGCAGCCGAGCGCAGTTCCGCGTGAGCTGCGCTGGGCGGGCTGCGGCGTCCAGGGAGTGACCGCGTGGCTCACCGGGCTGTCCGGTTCGGGCAAGTCGTCGATCGCCGACCTCGTGCTGGCCAAGCTGACGTCGTGCGGCATCGCCGCGTACGTCCTCGACGCCGACAACCTCCGTCACGGTCTGAACGCCGATCTCGGTTTCTCGCCCGTTGAGCGGCAGGAGAACTGCAGGCGTGTCGCCGAGGTCGCCCGCCTCTTCGCGGACGCCGGACTCGTGTGCCTCGTGCCCATCATCAGCCCCTACGCCATCGATCGACGGCGGGCTCGGCAGCGTCACGAGGACGACGGCCTGCGGTTCCTCGAGATCTTCGTCGACACCCCGCTGACGACGTGCGTCGAGCGCGATCCGAAGGGCCTGTACCGTCGAGCGCTCGACGGAGAGCTGACCGAGTTCACCGGAGTGTCCGCTCCCTACGAAGCGCCCGAACATCCCGACGTGCATCTGCACACCGACGGGGTCGGCCTCGAGACGCTCGCGGACCGTGTCATCGCCGCGATCGCCCCGCGCGCGGACGCAACTCATGGAAAGTCACAGATATGGAGTTGACCTTGGCCGCCCCGGACAATCTCGCCCAACTCGAAGCGGAAGCGGTGTACGTGATCCGCGAGGTTGCCGCCGAGTTCGAACGTCCTGTCCTGCTGTTCTCCGGCGGCAAGGACTCCATGGTGATGCTGCATCTCGCGGTGAAGGCCTTCAAGCCCGCGCGGACGCCGTTCCCGATCATGCACGTCGACACCGGCCAGAACTTCGACGAGGTCATCGAGTTCCGCGATCGGATCGTCGAGCAACTCGGCCTCCAACTGATCGTCGCCTCGGTGCAGGAGTCGATCGACACCGGCCGAGTGGTCGAGGAGACCGGCCCGAGGGCCAGTCGCAACCGGCTCCAGACCGTCTGCCTGCTCGATGCGATCCGGCAGCATCGCTTCGACGCCGTCTTCGGCGGTGGACGCCGCGACGAGGAGAAGGCACGCGCCAAGGAGCGCTTCTTCTCCCACCGCGACGAGTTCGGACAATGGGATCCGAAGAACCAGCGGCCCGAGCTGTGGTCGCTGTACAACGGCAGGCATCGTGCAGGTGAACACCTACGGGTGTTCCCGATCTCGAACTGGACCGAGCTCGACGTGTGGCAGTACATCGCCGCCGAGGACCTCGACATCCCGTCGATCTACTACGCCCATCGACGCATGGTCGTCGAGCGCGATGGCATGCGCCTCGCCGTCACCAAGCACCTGACACTGTTGCCCGACGAAGAGCCCGAAGAGACCCTCGTGCGCTTCCGCACGGTGGGCGATGCGTCGTGCACGGGTGCCGTCGAATCGAGTGCGTCGACCGTTCAAGCGGTGATCGACGAGATCGCCGCCAGCCGCGTCACCGAACGCGGGGCGACTCGTGCCGACGACCGTTTCAGCGAAGCGGCGATGGAGGATCGGAAGAAGGAGGGATACTTCTGATGGGACTGTTGAGGTTTGCCACAGCGGGGTCCGTCGATGACGGCAAGAGCACGCTCATCGGGCGTCTGCTGCTGGACTCGAAGCAGATCTTCGAGGACCAGTTGGACGCGGTCGAGCGCAGCAGCCGCGATCGGGGATACGACTACACCAACCTGGCGCTGCTCACCGACGGCTTGAGAGCCGAGCGCGAGCAGGGCATCACGATCGACGTCGCCTACCGGTACTTCGCCACGCCGCGACGCAAGTTCATCATCGCCGATACGCCCGGACACGTTCACTACACCCGCAACATGGTCACCGGCGCGTCGACGGCGGATCTCGCCCTCATCCTGATCGACGCGCGCAACGGTTTGCGTGAGCAGAGCCGGCGCCATGCCGTGATCGCGTCGCTGCTGCGCGTCAAGCACTTGGTCGTGTGCGTCAACAAGATGGATCTCGTCGACTACGAGGAGTCGGTGTTCAACGAGGTTCGCGACGAGTTCTCGCAGTTCGCCGAACGTCTCGAGTTCACCGATCTGACGTTCATCCCGATCTCCGCGCTCGATGGCGACAACGTCGTCAGCCACAGCGCCAACATGCCGTGGTACGGCGGGGCGACGTTGCTGTGGCACCTCGAGAACGCGTACGTGGCGTCGGACCGCAACCTGATCGACCCGCGATTCCCGGTCCAGTACGTCATCCGTCCGATGTCTCGCAGCCACCCCGACTATCGCGGTTACGCCGGGCGAGTGGAAGCGGGCGTTTTCAGGCCGGGCGACGAAGTCCTGTGCCTGCCGTCGGGCTTCACGACGACGATCGAGTCGATCGAGGTGCTCGGCGAGCCCGTCGCCGCGGGCGAGCCGAATCTCTCGCTGACGATGATCCTCCGCGACCCCCTCGACGTCAGCCGCGGCGACCTGATCTGCCGGCCCGGCAACCGCCCCCACAGCGGTCAGGACATCGATGCCATGGTCTGCTGGTTCAGCGACCAACCGATGTCGCTGACCTCGACGTATTCCATCAAGCACACGACGCGCACCGTTCGAGGTCGCATCAACCTCCTCCGGTACCGGCTCGACACCGAGACCCTGCATCGCGAAGAAGGCGTCGAACAGCTGGGGATGAACGAAATCGGCCGGGTCACGATGCGCACGACGCAGCCACTTTTCTTCGATCCGTACCACCGGTGCCGCTCGACGGGCAGCTTCATCTTCGTCGACGAGGCCACCAACGAGACGGTCGGCTGCGGCATGATTCTCGGCCCTGCGGCGTGAGTGCAGGACTTGTTCAGAAGCCGTTCACGAGAAGTTTGGACGGCGGACAGAACGGGTAGCGCCGGAACACAGCGGCGGACGCCCGTCCGGTGTTGACGCAAAGGCGATGAGAGCGAGCGGTAGATCCGCCGTTCATGTGTCGACTACGAGCGAAAGAATCTTCGATGTTAGATCTGATCTCGAATCGGGCCATTTCCACACCTTCACTCATCGACAGCCGGTACCGGCGGGACACGAGCGACTTCGGCCCCACGGCCGACGAGCTCGATCGTGAAGGCAGCACCCACGACGAAATCCCTCGCTGGCTCGATCGGTCCCGACGCTCGACGAAACCGAGCGTCTCGGTCGTCATCCCGACCCTCAACGAGTCGAGGAACCTGCCGTATGCCATGTGGCGACTGCCCGACTTCGTCACCGAGGTCATCGTGGTCGATGGCCGGTCGTCCGACGACACTGCGGTGACCGCGGCGATGATGCGTCCGGACGTCCGGGTCGTGATGGAGCCGACCAAAGGTAAGGGTGCCGCGCTCCGGCGGGGCTTCGCCGAGGCGACCGGCGACATCATCGTGATGCTCGACGCCGACGGCTCGGCCGACGGTGCCGAGATCCAGCGTTTCGTGGACGTGCTCCTCGCCGGAGCCGACTTCGCCAAGGGCTCTCGGTTCTTGCCGGGCGGTGGCAGTGCCGACCTCACCCACATTCGCTCACTCGGCAACCAGGCACTGACCGGGATCGTCAACCTGATCTGCCAGACACGCTTTTCGGATCTGTGCTACGGCTACAACGCCTTCTGGCGCGACTGCCTCGACTTCGTCGACATCGACGTCACCGGTTTCGAGGTCGAGACGCGGCTGATGATGATGGTGGCTTCCTCGGGACTCGTGATGGTCGAGGTGCCGAGCTGGGAGTACAACCGCGTGCACGGCGTCAGCAACCTCAATGCGGTACGCGACGGGCTGCGTGTCCTGCGTTCGATCTGGGAGAGCACGCGGGAAATCCGCAACGGGCGGGCTTCGGTGCGGGGCCAGCCGCTGGGAGACCACTCGAGCACATGAAGAGCCTTGTGATAGTGCCGGGGGATGCGCCGCGCTGGGTCGCTGATCATGCGCGCCATCTCGCCCAACGACTGACAGAGATCGGCCGGGTCACGGTAGTCACCAGTGCCCGACAGACCAGTCGGTCGCTCCTGCCCGGGCAGCCCGGTAACGGGTCGGTGCTCGGACATTCCGTCGCCGGTTATCCGATATGGACCGGTCGGACGAGCGCCGCGCTCGGCCTTCGCTGGTCGAGCAAGTTCACCGTCATCGTCCTGTGGCCCGGGGCCAACGCCCTGCTCGCGTGCTGCGCGGCTGCCATCGCTCGCCTTCGGCGCGAGCGCCTGATCCTCGACATACCCGAGGCCGACACGGCGGTCCCGACGTTGCGCAAGAAGCTGTCGAGTCGACTGCTCGGCTGGCTGGCCAACGATGTCGTGCGAGGTACGCCACCGTCGGCCGACGTTTCTTCACGTGTCGTGGTGATGCTCTGTGGCGAGTACGACGAGATGGCCCGGCTGGCGGTCCGGGCGGTCGAAGGAATGGCGGACTCGGCCGCGAGCGGTTGGACGTGGCGACTTCAGGTGGACCCGGGTGTCAGCGACCCGATCGATTTCGATGAACGACGCGACCGTCAGGTGATCACGGACGTCGGGGAGCCTGACGCCGATCTCTTGCAGGCGGCCGACGTGGTCGTCGCTGACTACGACGCTCCGTTCGCCGACCTCGTTCGGCAATCGGTGTTGAGCGGAGGTGCGGGCGTGCTGGTCGGGCACCCTGTCGCCGGTCGCGTAGCTCGGTGTCACGACGGCGTATGGCTTGCCCAACGCGACTCGGCCGCGATCCTGGTCGCCCTCGAGGCATCCACAGGTGACGCGTCCGATCGACCGGTGCCGGTAGCCAAGATGCGCGAGCAGACCGAGCGGGTGGTCGACGTGATCTCCGAGATGGAGCTCGTCGGATGATCACGGTCGTCGTGTGCGCATACACGACCAAGCGATGGGACCGGTTGCAAGCGGCCGTCGAATCGGTCGAGCGCCAATCGGTTCCAGCACAGATCGTGATCGTCATCGACCACAACGACGAACTGCACGACATGTGCGCGGCCCGGTGGCCGCAGCATCACGTTGTAGCCAATCGATTCGCCAAGGGATTGTCGGGCGCGCGCAACACCGGCGTGACGGAAGCAGCGGGCGACCTCATTGCCTTCCTCGACGACGACGCCCGCGCCCGCGACGGCTGGCTGGAGTCCCTCGAGGACGCATTCGAGAACGACCTGTCGATCGGTGGCGTGGGTGGTCGCGTCGAACCCGATTGGGAGGTGACGCCGCCCGGATGGTTGCCGCCGGAGTTCTGGTGGGTGGTCGGATGCAGTTACGTAGGCCTTCCCCTGACGGCCTGCGAGGTGCGCAATCCCATCGGTGCGAACATGGCCTTCAGCCGTGCAGTGTTCGAGAAGGTCGGCGGCTTTCGCGAGGAGATCGGGCGCATCGGCACGATCCCGCTCGGCTGCGAGGAAACGGAGCTGTCGATACGCGCCGGCGTGGCCGGCTTCGGCGTTCGGTACGTTCCCGACGCGATCGTCGATCACTGGATTCCGCCCGAGCGCGCCACACCTCGCTACTTCGTTCGCCGCTGTTACGCAGAGGGTCTGTCGAAGGCCGTCGTCAGCAGCATCGCCGGGCGAGCGGACGGTCTGCAGTCCGAGCGCAAGTACGTGTCCCGAACGCTTCCGAGCGCGGTGCTCGCCGCGGCGCGCAGGATCGCGACCGGTCCGCGTCGCGGCGACAGCGTGGGTCGGGTCGCGGCCTTGGTCGGAGGAGTGGTCGCGGCAGGGGCAGGTTACGTGCGAGGGACGGCTGGGTACAGAAGACGTCGGGATCCGCTCGGACCCGCGCCCGCCCTGCTATGGGATCACTCGGAATCATGACCGAAACCACGGTTGACAACTACACACCGCTCATCACCGTCAACGAACCGTCGTCGGGGAAGCTGCTGCCCGACCTGACGGCCCTGGCGCGCTCACGTGAGGTGCTGTATTTCCTGACATGGCGCGATGTGAAGGTCCGCTACAAGCAGACCGCCATCGGCGCGGCCTGGGCGATCCTCCAGCCGCTGATCGCGATGGTGATCTTCACGGTGGTCTTCTCGCACTGGGCATCGGTGCCGTCCGAAGGATTGCCCTACCCGATCTTCACGTACTGCGCGCTCGTGCCGTGGACGTTCTTCTCGACCGCTCTCACGCTGGCCGCCGGCAGTCTGCTCCTCAACGAAAAGCTCGTCACCAAGGTGTACTTCCCCCGGCTGATCATCCCGCTCGCAGCGGTCTGTGGCACGTTGGTCGACATGGGCCTGGCGACGATCGTGTTGGTGGTGATGATGCTGTTCTACGGCATCGCCCCGACGATCGGGCTGGTGTTCGTCCCGCTCTTCGTGCTCGTCGCATGTGCGGCCGCGGTCGGCCTCGGGGCACTGCTCGCGGCACTCAACGTCAGGTTCCGCGACGTGCGGTACATCGTGCCGTTCCTCGTCCAGCTGTGGATCTTCGTGACGCCGGTGGCGTACTCGTCGAGCCTCGTCCCGGCAAAGTGGCGCTGGGCCTACGCGCTCAATCCGATGGTCGGCGTGATCGAGGGTTTCCGATGGGCGTTCCTCGGCGTGCCGTTGTCGGGTGGCACCGTCGCCATCTCGGTCGTCACCGCGGCAGCAATGCTGCTGGTCGGTCTCATCGTCTTCCGGCGCATGGAAGACACGTTCGCGGACGAGATATGAACGCGCCCGCCATCGAAGTCGTACACCTCGGCAAGCGCTACCAGTTGGGCGAACGCGAGCAGTATCTGGCCCTGCGGGATCTGCTGGCGGACGCGCCCAGCCGGCTCCTCGGGCGGATCAAGCATTCCGACGACGAGTCGAGTCGCGCCCGGGCTCACACCTGGGCGTTGCGCGGTGTCGATTTCACCGTCGCGCCCGGTGAGGTGCTCGGCATCATCGGCAACAACGGCGCGGGCAAGAGCACCCTCTTGAAGATCCTCAGCCGGATCACCCACCCCACCGAAGGACGGGCGGTGATGCGCGGCCGCATGGGCTCGTTGCTCGAGGTCGGCAGCGGGTTCCACCCCGAGCTCACCGGCGCGGAGAACATCCGGCTGAACGGCGCGATCCTGGGGATGTCGAGGTCCGAGGTCCAGGCTCGATTCGACGAGATCGTCGCGTTCTCCGGCCTGGAGCGATTCCTCGACACGCCGGTCAAGCGGTACTCGACGGGGATGTACATGCGCCTGGCGTTCGCTGTCGCCGCCCACCTCGAACCGGAGATCCTGGTCGTCGACGAGGTACTGGCCGTTGGCGACGCCGAGTTCCAGGAGAAGTGCATCGGTCGAATGAGCGAGCTGTCGACCGGGCACGGTCGCACGGTCCTGTTCGTCAGTCACAACCTCGACGCGGTGAAGCAACTGTGCCCCCGCAGCATCTGGCTCGAGAACGGTCAGGTTCGCGCCGATGGACCGACCTCCGAGATCGTCCACCGTTACCTGCAGCAGAACGTGGCACTGACGAGTGCAGGATCCTGGACCGATCTCACCGCGGCACACAGGTTCGGCACGGGCGAGGTCCGCTTCGACGGCGTGTGCTTCGGCGCGCCCGACGATCCCGAGGGCGCACCGCGTTCGGGTGGACGGTTGACAGTCGATGTCTGCCTCACCGCTCGCCGGCACGTCAAGGTCAGCAGCCTCGCGGTGAAGTTGTCGATCCCTCACGGACCGGTGCTGATCTCGGCGGACCCGGTGATGGACGGCGACGTGCCGTTGGAGTTCGCTCCCGGCGAGCACCGGGTGCGCGTCGAGATCGAATCGGTCGACCTCAACGCCGGCAGTTACACGATCGGGGTCTCGATGGCCCGTGGCGGCAGCGGCAGGGCGTGGTCGGTGTTCGACGCCGTCGACGACGCCGTGCAACTCGACCTCGGGAGTCCTCTCGGGAGTCGGTTGGTTCGCGGTCAGGCCGTCGTTCCGTGCCGGTCGAGCCTCACCTCGTTCACCGAGCCGAGTCCTCCAACACGGCGAACGGACGCGCCACGACGTGCACGAGCCGCCGCGGGACGACGGCCATCGCCGCGAACCACGCGCTGAACGCAAGGCGACGCGTTCGAGAGACGTCGTTGCGCGCTCTCGCCGATGACCAGCCCAGTCGCGTGAGTGACCACCGCGTCTCGCCGGCGATCGGGTGTCGTTCGGGATCGAGGCGCAGCGAGATGATCCGGTTCGCCGCGAACGTCACGGATCGAACGGCGGCCGGGTCCGTCGGAAGGTGGTCGAGGCCCAGTCGCTGTGCCTCGCCGATGAGGTAGCGGTGGGTGTCGCACGTGCGCCGGATGTTGGCGCGCAGTCGATCCCCGGTCTCCGCCCGCGAGAAATGGGCGTTGGATCCGTGCACGCGATACCCACCGCCGGGATCGGGCAACGCATCGACCATGCCGTGCAACGGGACGAGGCTGGAGAGGTAGTAGTCGGCGCAGATCCGGAACGGAGACTCGGGCATGGGAAGCACTGCGTCGAGTGCGTCGCGGCGGAACGCGTTGCCACTCGTCGGCTGCCACACGATGTCGTCGGGACAGGTCAGCAGCCGAGGCCGCGCGTCGCCAGCGAACAGAACCTTCGGTGGCTCGGGAACCGTCGCGCCGGTCGGCCGGCCGACGCGATCGATCACGTCGAGCGGGAACTGCACGCGAACGACGCCCGGGTCGCCGTTCATTCGGCTGACGACGCGGTCCGCGGTGTGCTTCCACAACACGTCGTCGGCGTCGAGGAAGATCACGACGGCTCCACTGGATGCCGCGAACCCGCGGTTGAATGCAGCGCCCTGGCCGTAGTTGGCGGTGGCGATGGTCGTGACCCGATCGCCGTAGCGGGCGATGACCTCGAGAGAGTCGTCGGTCGACCCGTCGTCGACGACGATGACCTCGACGTCGATTCCGTCGCCGTCTTGCGCCAGCGCGCTGCCGATCGCCGCGTCGAGGAACTGGGCGTAGTTGTGGTTGGTGATGATGATCGACACCGAGGGCTCGGGCACGCCGGTCACGGTACCCAGCACCGTTCGCGGCCAGACCACGAGTTGCTCGGGGCGATACTTGGTGGTGTGACCGAGAGCCCGGGCGAGTTGGCAATCGATCGGCGTGCTCCGGTCGAACGGACGGACCTGCCGCCGACCTCGTGGGTCGAGATCGTGCCGCGCTTCGTGCGCGAGGCCGAGGCCGTGTTCGAGGAGCTGCACGAGTCGTTGCCGTGGCAGCAGACGGAGGTGCTTCGCTACGACCGCTACGTGCCGGAACGCCGCCTCGGGGCAGGCGTGCGGTCGGACTCGCATGTCGTGTTCAGCCAGACCGATCTCCATCTGCGATCGCGATTCCGGGTGCCGTTCACCGGCGTCTCGGCGATCCTGTATCGCAACGGCGACGACTTCCAGGGCCTGCACAGCGATCGGGAGATGCGTTGGCTCGACGAGACCGTCATCGCCATCGTCGTGCTCGGCGTCCGCCGGCCCTTCGTGCTGCGTCCGCGGGCGACGAAGGGTGTGCCCCTGGAGCGGGTACCAGCGGGCTCGGATCCCGACGACGTGGTGCTGACCCCGGGGGAGGGCGATCTGTTGATCATGGGCGGGGCGTGCCAGCGCGAGTGGCTGCACGGTGTCCCGCGTGCAGTGACAGATCGACCGCGCATCTCACTGACGTGGCGTTGGACGAGCCGCCGCGGTCGGCCCGACACGAACCCCACGTACTACGACGGTCGCCACTTCAGCGATGCCGACCGTCAGCCCGGCTCACGTCGTCGCCCGACCTAGAGGCCGACGTCGCTACTCGCCGGTCTGGCCGTCGACCGCTTCGCGGAGGAGGTCGGCGTGCCCGTTGTGACGGGCGTACTCCTCGATCATGTGGCACAGAATCCATCGAAGGCTGGGCGTGCTGCCATCCGACCACCTCTTGGCGGCCGGCTGGCCGAGACCTCCGTTGGTCAGTGCCTCATCGACCAGGCTGCGAGATCGAGCCACCGCGCTCTCCCACAGCGTGAACAGCTGTTCGGGATCGTCATCCGCTGCCGTGCGCCACTCCCAGTCGGGATCGGCCGTCCAATCCACCGCGTTCCACGGTGATCGGACGTCATGGCCGAACAGTGAGTTCTCGAACCAGTGGGACTCGACGAACGCGAGGTGCTTCATCAGGCCGCCAAGAGTCATCGACGATGCAGCGATCGTCGTACGCAGACCGGCAGCGTCCACACCGCGGCACTTCCAGTCGAACGTCGCCCGCTGGTAGTCGAGAAAACCGAGCAGCGTCGCGGTCTCGTCGGCCGATACCGGCGGCTCCGTGCGACCCTGATCGTCGATCTTGTTCACGAGCGCGGAGTGTATGCAGCGTCACAGACCGTTGGGCGGCAAACTACCCTCCATCGGGCGACACTAAGCGCTCGTGAGGAGATTGTCGCACTACTAACAGTGGTCATCTTGCAGGAGGCTTAATTCTAACGGGGGAGGCATTGGGCCTCGATATGCGTTCAAAGTCGTAAATTGAACGGCCCATTTACCCACGGACCACTCGCGAACAAACTGGCTGGCGGACGTCGGATCGCTTGGACGAGCGGTCCGAAAAATAGGGACGGATACGCAATGGCTGGACGGCCGACGACATCTGCTTGCGCGCGCCATTGGCGCGTGGCTGACGCTCCTCGCGGGCTCAGCTCTGCGCGTCCCTTGTTCGAATTCCATCGGAATATCAAGGGAAAGCGACTCGCATGAACGAACCAAAGACCGACCGGATCAAGATCCCACGCCGGACGTTGTTGAAGATCGGCGCCGTGGGCACCGCCGCAGTCGCTGTGGGTTCGGCGAGCTCGATCGTCGTTCCCGAGCTCCGTCGCAAGGGCCTGGACTCGGCCAATGGTTTGTTCGACGCGACGTCGATCGCCCTTGCCAGCAAGATCTACGACGAGACCTTCCCGACGAGTCCGCTCATTCTGTCGCCCTTCCAGGATCCGCTGAACGTGCCGAAGGCGGCGCGCCCGGTGCCGTACGCGGACTACACCAGCTGGGCGAGCCCGCCAGGACCTGGCTATGGCCAGCAGAACTCGTACGGCAACGAGCAACATCAGAAGTGGAAGGGTTACGCCTCCGACCCGGATCCGATCATCTACCACATCAAGCAAGAGGTCAGCACGCACAGCTTCACCACGTCGCAGGTGCTGCCGATCGACAGCGCCGGACGGCCGGCCAAGTCGTTCGACTCCGCTCGCAAGACGTATCCCGCGGGCACCGTCCGCACGCTTCCGGCGAGCACCATCTACGGGTTCAACAGCGGCACGGGTGCCACGTTCCCCGGGCCGATGATCAACGCCGAGTACGGCAAGCCGGTCATCGTCCGCTTCGACAACCGACTCGCCGAAAATCCGATGAACCTCGACGTTCAGGACTTCGGTGCACCGGACCGCTCGTCGCTCATCCACCTCCACAACGCCCACACCGCTCCCGAGAGCGACGGCAACCCGCACTACTCGATGACCCGCGGTCCACAGCACCACGGCTTCCGCACCGGCGACTGGGTCGACCAGATGTACCTCAACTGGCCTGCCGGCAGTGACGACCTCGAGAAGCAGTCGTTCTTCTGGTTCCACGATCACCGCATGGATCACACCGGCTCGAACGTGTACAAGGGCATGGTCGGCCTGTACCCGATCTACGACCCGAAGAACGGCCTCGACATGGGCGACGAGACCCAGGGGTACCGCCTTCCCGGCGTGCGCACCAACAACGACGACGGCTCGTTCGATGTCGAGTACGACATCCCGCTGGCACTGTTCGACTGCCGCCTCGACGACGGTGTCACCAACCACCTCGACATTCACGACAGCATGGGCGAGTTCCCCCTCGCGCACAATCCACGGACGCATCCGGAGTGGTGGGGCAAGACGTTCTACAAGCACTTCCCGAACCACGGCTTCGTCGGCGACATCTTCACCGTCAACGGCACCGCCTACCCGGTGCTCGAGGTCAAGCGACGCAAGTACCGCTTCCGCTTCCTCGACTGCTCCGTGAGCCGCATCTACGAGCTGAAGTTGATGAGCTCGACCCAGGGGCCGAAGGCAGCCAAGGACCTCGCGCTGATCGGCAGCGAGTTGCAGGGTCAGTACCGCATCCCGGACGGGCAGCAGTGCATGAAGTTCCTGCAGATCGCCAGCGACGGCGGGCTCATCCCGAATCCGTTCTGGCGCGACTCGTTCGAACTGTGGCCGGCAAAGCGGCGCGAGTTCATCGTCGACTTCACCAAGTACCAGGACGGAACACCGACCACAAAGGGCGACGTCATCTATCTCACGAACGTGATGAAGATGCCCGACGGCCGTATGTGGAGCAACTCGTCCAGGTCTCTTCCGGACCCGAACTACAAGGTGCCGATGATGAAGATCGTCATCGGTGACGACGCACCGGACAACAGCGTGATCCCCACGAGGCTGCGCGACCTCCCGCCGGTGCCCGGCAACTGGAAGGATCTGATGAACAACCGCCTGATCTTCGAGGTCGAGCGGGGCACCGCCGGCGGCGAGATCGAGTGGCTGATCAACGGTCAGCAGTTCAACCCCTTCAGCGTCACCACGAGCCTTCGAAACCCGTCCGGCAACGCACTGCCGGCCAGCCAGCCGAAGGGCAGCTTCAACCTGTGGGAGATCCGCAACGGCGGTGGTGGATGGGTGCACCCGTTCCACCTCCACATGGAAGAGCACCGGACCATGATGCGCAACGGCAAGGTCGTCAACGGCACCGACAAGGGCCATCCCGACGACGTGTCCAAAGAGGACCTCGTGGCATTGGATCCGGGTGAGTCGACGATCGTGTATCGCGGCTTCCGCGACTTCGTCGGGCCCTACGTGGCGCACTGCCACAACCTGGCCCACGAGGACCACGCCATGATGTTCGGTTGGGAGATCACGTGAGCACCGTCGTCGGGCGGGCGGTCGAACGTCTCGACGAACGACGTCGCCGGACCCAGGTCTACTGGGTCACGGTGGCGTCCTTCGCGGTCGCGATCGCCTACGTCGACGGCTTCTGGTTGACGTCCATGCAGGGCGCCGTCGGGGCCATCGAGCGCAACGAGGAGCCGCTCGGCCGATGGCTGCGCGACTCCACCTTGATGGTGCCGCTCTTCTTCCTCGGTGTTTCGGCGGCGGTCCTGCTGGCCCGACGGTGGTTCGGCCATCGTCGGAGTTGGGTGGTCAAGGTGGGTGCGACTGCGCTGCTGGTCACGGTGATCGGCAGCGCAATCGGCATTGCCGAAACGGCTGCCAGTTCGGCCTACGACTACCGCCTCCAGTCACGCGACCTGACGAGCGTGCACCAGTTCCATCAGACGATCGCCGACGCGAAGCCGGGTGCGACCGCGCCCACGAGCGGTTGCACGGGTATCTGCGCCGAGAAGCAACTCACGCTCGCTTCGCACGTGAAGGCCCTGAAGCTCGCCACCGGACTGCTGCTCGTCTCGAATCTGGTGGTGGTGTTGTGGGTGATGATGTTTCGAGGCGACCGGCTCTGGCGATCGGCTCGGGCCGACGACGAGGCGAGGGTTGTCGAGGCTCGTTCAACAGTTGAGGCGGTACTGGTATGAGGTACGAGGCACGCAACTTCGTGGTGGCAGTCGTCGCCCTCGCGGCCGTTCTGTGGACGCTCGCCGGCCTGGCCACTCTGGTGTATTGGAGCGGGCTGGCGTGGTGGATGTGCGCGGCAGTCGGGGCGGCGGGTTTCGTCTGGACCCTGCGGGTCTATCTACGTCCCAGTGCCGCGGTGAAGGTCGAGATCGGCCCCTCGTCGAACTCACGCTGACGAAGACAACCGTCAATTCTGCGAGCGTGTGACCACGAAACGTGGTAACGAATAAGCCGATCGGCTCATTGGAGTTTCGCGCGTCACTCCCCACACTGGCTGTCGGACAACGGACCGTTTGAACGAGCGGTCCCGACAACTGGGACGGATTTGCACGGCTGGACCGCCGCAGACCCGTGTCGGCGCGCGCCTTTTGGCGCGTACCGACCGATCTGCGCGGGTTCGGTTCTGCGCGTCCCTTGTTCGAACCTCAACGGAAGCATCAAGGGAAAGCAACTCGCATGAACCAATCAAAGATCGACGGTGTCAAGATCCCACGCCGGGCGTTGTTGAAGATCGGCGCCGTCGGCACCGCTGCAGTCGCAGTGGCTTCGGCGAGCTCGATCGTCGTGCCCGAACTCCGGCGCAAGGGTCTGTACTCCGCCAACGGCTTGTTCGACGCAACGTCGATCGCACTCGCCGGCGGCATCTACGACGAGGTCTTCCCGACCAGCCCGTTGATCCTGAGCCCGTTCCAGGATCCGCTGAACGTGCCGAAGGCGTTGCGTCCGGTGCCGACGTCGGAGTACAGCGGCTGGAAGAGCCCGCCAGGACCTGGCTACGGTCAGCAGAACTCGTACGGCAACCAGGCCCACCAGAAGTGGAAGGGCTACTCGGACGACCCGGATCCGATCATCTATCACATCAAGACCGAGGTCAGCACGCACAGCTTCACCTCGTCGCAGGTGCTGCCGATCGACAGCGCCGGACGTCCGGCGAAGTCGTTCGACGACAAAGGCAAGACGTACGCCGCTGGCACCGTGCGCGCCCTTCCGGCGAGCACGATCTACGGCTTCAACGGTGGCGGCGGAGCCTCGTTCCCCGGACCGATGATCAACGCCGAGTACGGCAAGCCCGTGATCGTCCGCTTCGACAACCAGCTCGACAAGAACCCGCTGAACCTCGATCGTCAGGACTTCGGCGCCCCGGACTACACGCAGCTGATCCACCTGCACAACGGCCACACCGCTCCCGAGAGCGATGGCAACCCGCACTACTCGATGAACTACGGCCCGAAGCACCACGGCTTCCGCCCCGGCGACTGGGTCGACCAGATGTACCTCAACTGGCCGGCAGGTAGTGACGATCGGGAGAAGCAGAGCTTCTTCTGGTTCCACGATCACCGCATGGACCACACGGGCTCCAACGTCTACAAGGGCATGGTCGGGCTGTACCCGATCTACGACCCGAAGAACGGCATGGACATGGGCGACGAGACGCAGGGACTGCGCCTGCCGGGTGTGCGTACCAACAACAACGACGGTTCGTTCGACGTGGAGTACGACATCCCGCTCGCGCTGTACGACTGCCGCCTCGACGATGGCGTGACCAACCACCTCGACATGCACGACAGCATGGGCGAGTACCCCGCGGCGAAGAACCCGCGGAAGCATCCCGAGTGGTGGGGCAAGACCTTCTTCAAGCACTTCCCGAACCACGGCTTCGTCGGCGACATCTTCACCGTCAACGGCACTGCCTACCCGGTGCTCGAGGTCAAGCGACGCAAGTACCGCTTCCGCTTCCTCGACGCATCCGTGGCGCGCATCTACGAACTGAAGCTGATGAGCTCGACCAAGGGGCCGAAGGCAGCGAAGGACCTCGGCTACCAGGGCAACGAGTTGCAGGGCCAGTACCGGCTCACCGACGCGCAGCAGTGCATGAAGTGGACGCAGATCGCCAGCGACGGTGGCTTGCTGCCCACGCCGATCACGCGTGACTCGTTCGAGCTGTGGCCGGCCAAGCGCCGCGAGTTCGTCGTCGACTTCACCAAGTACCAGGACGGCACGCCGACCACCAAGGGCGACGTGATCTATCTGACCAACGTCATGAAGATGCCCGACGGCCGCATGTGGAGCAACTCGTCACGCTTCTCGTCCGATCCGAGGTACGTGATTCCGATCATGAAGATCGTCATCGGTGACGACGCACCGGACAACAGCCAGATCCCGACCAGGATGCGCGAGCTTCCGCCGGTGCCGGCCAACTGGCAGAGCCTGATGAACAACCGCTTGATCTTCGAGGTCGAGCGCGGCAGCGCCGGCGGCGAGATCGAGTGGCTGATCAACGGTCAGCTGTTCGATCCCCTCAACGTCACGAAGAGCCTGCGCAACCCCGCCGGCAAGGCCCTGCCGGCCAGTCAGCCGATGGGCAGCTTCAACCTGTGGGAGATCCGCAACGGCGGCGGCGGATGGGTGCACCCCTTCCACCTCCACATGGAAGAGCACCGCGTGATGATGCGCAACGGCAAGGTCGTCAACGGCACCGAAAAGGGCCACCCCGACGACGTGTCGCGCGAAGATCTCGTGGCGCTGGATCCGGGTGAATCGACGATCATCTATCGCGGCTTCCGCGACTTCGTCGGGCCCTACGTGGCGCACTGCCACAACCTGGCCCACGAGGACCACGCCATGATGTTCGGCTGGGAAATCACGTGAACACGCTCGTCGAGCGTCTCGACGAACAGCGCGGCCGGTTGCAGGTCTACTGGTCGACGGCCGCGTTGTTCGCCGTGATCCTCGCCTTCGGCGACGGGTTCTGGTTGACGTCGATGCACGGCGCGATCGGCGCGATCGAGCGAAACCAAGAGCCGCTCGGCCGCTGGGTGCGCGAATCGGCGTTGATCCTGCCGTTGTTCTTCGTTGCCGTGCTGGCCGCGATGTTGTTGGCACGGCGGTGGTTCGGCCGCAGCCGCAGCCGACTGCTCAGGGTCGGCGCCACTGCGTTGTTGATCACGGTGTTCGGCACCGCGATCGGCATCGCCGAGACGGCAGCCAGTTCCGCCTACGACTACCGCTTCCAGACACGTTCGCTCGAGCAGATGGTGGCCTTCAACCACTCTCACAACGACGCTCCCGCCACGGCAGTGAGTACTCCTGAACCGCAGGGTTGCACCGCTCTGTGCGCGCAGAAGCACCTCACTTTCATGACCCACGTGAAGGCCGTCAAGCTCGGTGGCGGACTGCTGCTGCTGTCCAATCTCGTGCTCGTCGTGTGGATCCTGATGTTCCGCGGCGATCGCCTCTGGCGATCGGCTCGTGCCGACGAAGTCGACACAGCTGTGGCGGTGTCGTCCGCGGTAGCGGCGGTGCCGGCATGAACGACAGGGCACACAAGTTGGTGGTGGCGATCACCGCCATCGTCGCGGTCCTGTGGACGCTGGCCGCAGTGGCCACCCTCGTCTACTGGAGCGGGCTCGCAGTGTGGGCGTGCGCGGCCGTCGCGGCCGTCTCGTTCGCATGGACCTTGCGTGTCTATCTCCGGCCCACAGCAACGGTCGAGGCCGAGGTCAGCCGCCCGTCGGCTTCACGGTGATCGGCTCGTCGGTCACGCCGCGCATCACTCGCACGACCAGTTGACCGTTGGTGACGGAGGCCTCGACGGCCCCGCCATACCCATCCGGCACATCGACCTCGCGTTCGTAGCCGCCGTACTCCCACTCGTGCACCAGGTACTCGCGCGGGCCGGCGCTGCGCAGGCGGGCGAAGAAGCGCAGCCGTGAGCCGTTCAGCTCGATCGTCACGTCGCTCGCGGTGACTGCCGGGAACGGGGCGACGATCACGAGCGCGCCCGCACTCTCGTACACGTTGATCGGCACGCGTTGCGGCTGCATGGTCCGCTCCGTGTCGGCAGTGGATTCGACGACTTCATCGTGGCGAGTCTGTTCGTTTCCCATGCACAAACCGTACTGGCTCGAACAAGTCGCGTGGACGGCTTGGCTGTTGCCCGCGGGCTACGTCACTGGCCGGCGGAGGCCGCCGATGCCAGCGCTCGCTGTGCCGCCAGGTTCGACGCTCCGCTGAGCTTGAATGCGTCGCTCGCGCCGGACACCACGAGGATCTTCTCCGCCGCAACTCCGAGCATCCAGTCGACGGTGTCGTATTTGCGCTCGGCGACGACGTGCTGCAACACCGCGGCCTCGATGAGACGACCGGGGGAGTAACGGGCCCACTGCGTGTCGAAATGGCCGTCGAACACTCGATAGGTCCGACCGTCGCAGATGCCGACGACGTAGGCCACGATCGTGCTGTTGATGCTGAGGGTCGCCACCTCGACCTGATCGCCGACGGTGTGCGACAGGATCAGCTGCCGCCACAGCTCGCGGACCACAGTCGAGTCGAGGTCGCTCGACCGACCGGTGGCGTGATCACGTTCGACGTGGATCCGCTCGAGTTGCGGCAACAGCAGGGCGATCTCCGGACTCGTTCGGGCGAACGAGAAATCGGCGTGGAGGCCATCGGTGGCGAGGCGGTTCTCGGCCTTGCGGAGTTGGCGACGCATGTTGTGCGTGTACATGTCGTCGGCGAACTCGCGCAGGTCGACGAAGGGAACGCTGGGAACTTGCGTGACGGCGGCATTGGGCAGCAGGTCCAGTAGGAACTTCGCGGTGAGATCACCCGTGTCGACGTTGTCGAGGTTCAACGTCCAATCGTCGGACAACGCGTCGAGTTGATCGACGATCGCCCTGGCGAGCACGTACGCAGCAGGGCTCCCTTGAGCGGCGAGACGGGTGACACCGAACGGACCGTGACCCATCGCCACGACTTCGCACCCGGCCTCGCCGTGTCGCCGGGCGAGCAGCGCGGCCGCCTTCAGCCGGCCCGACTCGCGCTCGCGCACCAGGACTGCCCACGGTGTCCAACCCGACTCGACCGTGGACCACACCTCGAGCCAGCGCAGTCGGGCGTTCACCGAGACGCCGACGGCGGCGTGCAGCGCGCCGAGGTCGGCGCTGAGATCCGACAGGACGCGATCGCCTTCGACCACCTCGACGTCGAGTTGCGGCACCGACCGGTCGAGCGGCGAACGCCTCGAGCGCGGGATGAGCAACGCACGGATGTCCGAGGCCGGCTGCGGCCGGGCGAAGAAGTAACCCTGGCCCTCGTCGCACAGCAGTGTCGACAACTGCTCGGCCTGGTCGCCGTCCTCGATCCCCTCCGCGACCGTGCGCAGGTCGAGGACCTTGGCCAGATCGATGACCAGCCGGACGAGCGCTTCGGCCGTGGCCGAGTTGCGCATCTCCATCACGAACGAGCGGTCGATCTTGATGATGTCGACGGGAAGTCGCCGGAGATAACTGAGCGAGGAGAACCCGGTCCCGAAGTCGTCGATGGCAATCTGAACACGGCTCTCACGCAGTTGCTCCAGCACGCGGCTGGCCCGTTCGAACTCGTCGATCATCATGCTCTCGGTGAGTTCGAGGGTGAGCTGCCATGGATTGAGGCCCGATGCGGCGAGCGCCTCCATCACGTCCTTGACGAGATCGGGGTCGTGCAGTTGACGTGCCGAAAGGTTGACGCTGACGTTGCGCGGCGCGGTGTCGGGGAACTGGCTCTGCCACCTGCTGAGCTGCTGGCACGACTCGCGCAGCACCCAGCGACCGATCGGGACGATCAACCCTGTCTGCTCGGCGAGCGAGATGAAGCGGTCGGGTGTGACCATGCCGCGGGTCGGATGGTGCCAGCGGATCAGCGACTCGATCGACACGATCCGTTCGTCGCCCATGTCGACGATCGGTTGGTAGTAGACCTCGAACTCGCCACGCTCCAGCGCGACGGCGAGATCACCCTTGAGGTCGAGCAGATCGAGCTGTTCCTTGTACATGTCGTGGTCGAAGATCTCGAACCGGCCCTTGCCCTTGCTCTTGGCCCGGTACATCGCCACGTCCGCGGCCTGCAGCAAGGCCTGCGGACGATCCACCATCGACCGTGATTCGACCACGAGGCCGATGCTCGCCGAGATGAACACCTCACGTCCACCGACCACGACCGGCAGCCGCATCTTCTCCTGCAGCCGGCGGACCACACCGATGGCGTCGTGTTGATCGACTGCGCTTTCCAACAACACCGCGAACTCGTCGCCACTGAGACGGGCGACGAGGTCGTCGCCGCGCACGCATGCGCGAAGGCGATCGGCGATCGCGATCAGCAGATCGTCGCCGGCCTGATGGCCGATGCTGTCGTTCACGACCTTGAAGTCGTCGAGATCGACGAACAGCACCGAGATCACTCCGTCGCCGCCGCGCTCCACGGATCGGGCGACGTGTTCGTCGAACAGCAGCCGGTTGGCGAGGCCGGTCAGCGTGTCGAGACGGGCTCGCTGCTCGCTGCGCAGGACCACTCCCATCAAGCCGCCGAGACGCCCGAGCACGAGCACGAACATCACCATCGACGTCACCGCGGTCAGCGTCTTGTCGCCCGGCCGGCCCCAGACCATGTCGATCGTCGGAACCGTGAGCGTGATCAGACACAGCATCACGAGGCGTGTGCGAGAAAGCTGCGACGACGACGCCTTGCGATCCTGCTGCTGCCCCGACATCGGAGGTTGCAGTGCGGCAACGGCGATCAAGACGTAGAAGCCGAGCCAGAAGAGGTCCGCGAATCCGCCGGTCTGGAACGTGCCGGCCGAGTTCAGCACGCCATAGATGGTGTCGGCCACCAAGAGGCTGCAGAGACCGGCGGTCAAGAACGCGTACGCCGGACGGCGCAGCGGAACGACACCGACGAGCCGGACGGCGACAGCGACGAGGGCGACGTCCATGACGGGGTAGCAAACGGAGATCAATCGTCCGGCGAACTCCATCGAGCCGTCGGAGACGTACGTGTCGATGACGAGAACACCGAGGACGGCGAACGTGCCGACCGCGGCGATTGCCGCGTCGAGCAACGAAGCCCAGTCACGTCCGGGGGAGCGTTGGCGGATGAGCCGCAGCAATCCGCAGATGACCAGCGGGTACATGCCGAGGTAGAGGGCATCGGCGATCGACGGGAACGGGGTGGTCTCGTTGATCGCGTCGAGGATGTAGTAACAGACGTCGCCGGCCAGGAACGAGATGAGTCCGGCACAGATCAGCCACCACGCGTGGCGGTTCTCGGGTCGCTTGCGGCGGATACCGAACATCGTCGCGATCACCGCTGCCAGGCCGATTCCGTTGTAGAGCAGCAACTTGGACAACGGCGTCGTGGGCAGCACGAAATAGGCAATTGCCGCTGCCGTCGACAGCAACAGATAGCCCGCCGTGATCCGTCTCACGGTGCAGGTATCGGCAACGAGCGGCCGAACCTGAAGATTCTCCTCTGAACTTCGTCAAGAAACCGGAGCCGGGCGTCACCGTCCGGCGCCGGTTCAGCTGCAGCCGGCGTTCTGGAAGGCGAGCGCGATCGGGATCTGCTTGTTGACGTTGACGCTGGCGTCGGGCCCGAGGTAGTCGGCGAGATCCTTCTGCGCCGTGGTGTCGCCGCCGAGGCCGCGCTCGACGATGTCGTTGGCGCCCGACATGTAGTCGAGTGCACCCGCGGCCTGCGAGTTCTTGCCGAGGGCGGCGTCGACGGTCTTGATCTGGTTGCCGAACTCGGTGATGTTGCCGAGCGGGACGTCGTCCCAGTCCGATGTCGGCGCGTTGACGAGGCCGATGACCACCTGCCAGTTCGTGGTGAGGCCGGCGAGCGTGACCTTCAACTCGTCGCAGTGGAGCTCCCCGCTACCGAGGTCGAGTCCCGTGGTGCTCGGGCCACCGGTGGAGCCCGCCGATGTGCCGGCCGGCGTCGTCGCGCCCGCAGCGGCGGTCGACGGCGCAGTTGTCGCACCACTCGATGCTGGCTTGTCGTCGCCGCAGGCAACGAGCGCGCAGCAAAGGATCGACAGGGCGGCGAACGACACACGGTATGAGCGCATTTCGCAACCTTACGCCCCGGGTCAACCGCACGAGCGCGTTGTAACATCGGGCCGGCGCCATCCGAGGTGCGCCGATCTGCCGGGGGTTTCGTGGCTGCACCGATCATTCTCACAGTCGACGACGACCCTTCCGTCTCGCAGGCCATCACGCGCGATCTGCGCTCGCGCTACAACGAGCGGTATCGCGTGGTGCGGGCGACTTCGGGGGCGGAGGCGCTGATGGTGCTCGGCGAGTTCGCCAAGCGCGATCAGCCGGTGGCGCTGATCGTCTCCGACCACCGCATGCCGGAGATGACGGGCATCGAATTGCTGCGCCGTTCGAAGGAGCAGATCTCCGGCGCCAAGCTCGTGCTGCTGACCGCATACGCCGATACCGACGTGGCGATCGACGCCATCAACCAGATCGGGCTCGACCATTACCTGTTGAAGCCCTGGGCGCCACCCGAGGACCGCCTCTACCCGACCCTCGACGATCTGCTCGGGGATTGGGAGACCGAGAACCCCAATCGATTCGACGGTGTGCGCGTCGTCGGCAACCGATGGTCGGAGCGCAGCTACGAGACCCGGATGTTCCTGGCCCGCAACCACGTCCCGTACATGTGGCTGGAGCTCGAGCGCGATGCCGAGGCGCAACGGCTGCTCACGCTCTTCGCCGGCGATGAGGACGCGCTCCCGATCGTGCTGCTACCGGACGGCACGGTCCTGCGCGGCGCGCCCATGGTGCAGATCGCCGACGCGCTCGGGTTGCGGACTCGCGCCGAGTCGACGTTGTACGACCTCGTCGTCGTCGGCGCCGGGCCCGCTGGTCTCGCGGCAGCGGTGTACGGAGCGTCCGAGGGACTGCGCACGGCCGTCATCGAACGCGACGCGCCCGGCGGGCAGGCTGCACAGAGCGCTCGCATCGAGAACTACCTCGGCTTCCCGAACGGCCTCAGCGGCGGCGATCTGTCGCATCGCGCCGTCACTCAAGCGCGCCGCCTCGGCGCGGAGATGGTGCTCGCGCGCGGTGTGATCGGCCTGCAGCAACGCGGCGCGATCCACGCGGTGTGCTTCGACGACGGCACCGAGATCGAGGCGCGGGCCATCCTCGTGGCGACGGGTGTGTCGTACAACCTGTTGGATGCTCCCGGGCTGGCCGAGCTGACCGGTCGGGGCGTGTTCTACGGTGCTTCGGCGAACGACGCCGCGGCGACGACGGGCGACGACGTGTACGTAGTCGGCGCGGCCAACTCCGCCGGACAGGCCGCGCTGCATCTCGCCCGATATGCACGCCAGGTCGTGTTGGTCGTGCGCGGCGACTCTCTCGACAAGTCGATGTCGCGCTACCTCGTCGAGCGCATCCTGTCCACTCCCAACATCAGCGTGCGCCTGCAGACCGAGGTTGTCGCCGGCAGCGGTGTCGACCACCTCGAGAAGTTGACGCTGATCGACCGGGCGACGGGAGTGGAAGAGATCGTCGACGCCAACTGGCTGTACGCATTCATCGGGGCATTCCCACGCACGGATTGGCTCGGCGACGCGATCGCCCGCGACGCGAGGGGCTTCATCCTCACGGGCCCGGATCTCGTCGTGCTCGACGGGCAACCGTCGCGGTGGCCGTTGTCGCGTGCGCCGTTCCTGTTGGAGACGAGCCGTCCCGGTGTGTTCGCCGCGGGCGATGTGCGGCGGGCATCGATGAAGCGGGTGGCGTCGGCGGTGGGCGAGGGTTCGACGGCAGTCAGCCTCGTGCACATGTATCTGGAGACCATATGACCATCGCCGACGACCTTCACGAGACGTTTCTCACCCAATCGCTCAGCGAGCAGCAGCTGGCCGAGTTGATGGCTGTCGGTGATGAGATCACGATCACGGAAGGGGACGAACTGTTCCGTGAAGGGCAGCCGTCCGACTACATGTGGATCCTGCTCGCCGGGCGCGTGGAACTGTCGCGCAACAACAACGTGCTGGGGACGATGGCAACGCCGGGGCGGTGGGCCGGCGGCCTGCGCGCCTGGGAGGGCGCCGACGGCACGGCCAACTACACGGCGACGGCCCGCTGCGTCGAAGACGGGCGGATGTTCCGCGTCCCCTCCGAAGACCTCGGACGGCTGGTCGAGGAATGGTTCCCCTTCGGCAAGCACTTGATGATCGGCGTCTATCAGACGGTGCGCACGTTCGAGCAGACTGCTCGCCAACGAGCGTCGCTCGTCGCGTTGGGCACGCTGTCCGCGGGCATGGCGCACGAGCTCAACAATCCGGCCGCAGCGTCGCTGCGCGCTGTCGAGGCGCTGCGCGAGAACTGCGACAAGATGCTCCTCTCGCTCGGCAAGCTCGGCGAGAAGGCGATCACGGCGGAGCAATCGCTCGAGCTCACCCGCCTGCGGCGCGAGCTCATCGGTCGACCTTCGCCCGACATCGGTGCGATGGCCATGATGGAGCGGGAGGACGCGATCGGCGGATGGCTCGAACGCCAGGGGATGGCTCATCCATGGGCCGCGGCGCCCGTACTCGCGGCGGCCGGCGCCGACCTCGATTGGTTGCAGGACCTGGATCGGGGAGTCGGCCGCGACGCGCTGGTTCCTGCGGTGGAATGGGTGGCGGCCACAGCTGGTATGGCGTCGTTGCTCAATGAGCTCACCGACACGACGACGCGCATCTCACAGCTCGTCGGCGCGGTGCGGGCCTACTCGCAGATGGATCGGGAGCCGCTGCAGAAGGTCGATGTCCGCGAGGGAATCGACAACACCCTGACAATGCTGTCCGCGAAGTTGAACGACGTGACGGTGGAACGTCGCTTCGGGGCCGATGTGCCCGCCGTCGACGCGTACCCGGGCGAGCTCAATCAGGTCTGGACCAACCTTCTCGACAACGCGATCGACGCGATGGATGGGAGCGGAACCCTCACCGTGGCGACGCGTGTCGACGGCAACGCCATCGTCGTCGACATCACCGACACGGGCCACGGCATCGATCCGTCGCTCACTGCGCGAGTCTTCGATCCGTTCTTCACCACCAAGGATGTCGGCAAGGGCACCGGTCTCGGCCTCGACATCACTCGTCGCATCGTCGTCGATCGCCACGGTGGGCAGATCACGTTCGACTCGCAGCCAGGGTCCACGACCGCCAGCGTGCGCCTCCCGATCTAGCCTTCGACGGGGTTCCTCGCGACTCGGAAGCCAACGTTGCCGGCGGAGCTGTCGGGCGTGTTGGAGCTCCGCGCGCTGACGCGGTAGCGACGGCAGTACGAGGCGTGGCACAGGTAGGAGCCACCGCGCTGGACTCTGGCGATGCCGGTGGACGGACCCTGCGGGTCGAGCTCGGGGCTCGACGCGTAGTACGTCGGCGAGAACCAGTCGGAGCACCACTCCCACACGTTGCCGGTCATTTGGTACAGACCGAATCCGTTCGGTGGAAAGGCATCGATCGGTGCCGTCCCCGCATAGCCGTCGGCCGCGGTGTTGCGCGCCGGGAAGTCACCCTGGAAGACGTTCATGGCGTGGCCGCCATCCGGCTCGAGGTCATCACCCCACGGGAAGTCACAACCACTGAGACCGCCGCGCGCCGCGTACTCCCATTCGGCCTCGGTGGGCAGGCGCGTGTTGCTCCACGCGCAGTACGCGTTGGCGTCGCGCCACGAGATGTGGACGACGGGATGATCGTCGCGGGCATCGATCGTCGAACTCGGGCCTTCGGGATGGCGCCAATCGGCGCCGAACACCTGACGCCACCACGGTGCGTTCACGACGCCGCGGGTGTCGGGGAAGTCGTCGGGAAGGAATGGGCCGAAGACGAACGACCAGCGGAAGCGTTCCGCATCGGTGCGGTAATCGGTGGCCGACACGAATTCGGCGAACTCGGCATTGGTGACGGTGTGCGCAGCGATCGAATACGGCGAGAGTCGCACCGCGTGGGCGGGTCCTTCGCCGTCGGCGGGATACGCAACCGGTCCATCGGAGCCCATGACGAACGGTTCGACCGGGATGTCGATGAGAGTGCGCGCTGCAGCGGCCCTGGTCAGCAGCGGCTCGTCGGCGTGGACCGTGATGTCCGTCGGGTCCGCCGTGTCAATCGTGCTGCGATCAGGTGTGCAGCATTCACTCATCATCGAGCCTCTCGTAGGTGATCCCGTCCGCCGCCACGTCCGCCGATCCGGACGTGATGGAAAGTACGCGACTGTCCCATGGCCGTCATCCCCCGTGAGGGTGAGGCGAAACGGGGTGAGCACTCGCCGATAGGCAAGAGTTGACCAATCTCAGCGGATCATGAAAGGTATCGGCCATGGCCGAAGCGCTGTTCTGGGGACTCGCCGCCGCAGCGTCGCTGCTGATCGGCGCCGGAGTCGCGCTCCTGCGTACACCGAACCCAAAGGTGCTCGGCACGGTGATGTCGTTCGGCGCCGGTGTGTTGCTGAGCGCTGTCGCGTTCGAGCTCGTGGCCAAGGGCATCACCACCGAGGGTCGGCTGAAGTGGACCACGGTCGGATTGTTCGCCGGGGCGATCGTGTTCACCATCGGCGATCGATTGATCGACCACTTCGGGTACGGGGAACGGAAAGACATCGGCGGGGCACCACCCGAAGGATCCGGACTGGCGATCGTGCTGGGTGCGATGCTCGACGGAATACCGGAGTCCGCCATCCTCGGCCTGACGGTGCTGCAAACGGGAGAAGTCGGCGTCTCGATGCTCGTCGCCGTGTTCGTGTCGAACTTTCCGGAGGGCATGGCCGCGACCACCGGGTTGCACAACGGCGGGTGGACGACCGGACGGATCGTCGCTCTGTGGAGCGCGGTAGTCGCGGCTTCCGGGATCGCCGCGGCACTCGGCTTCACACTGCTCGATGGGGCGAGCCCGTCGACGCTCGCGTTCATGCTGGGCTTCTCCGGCGGCGCGATATTGACGATGTTGGCCACCTCGATGATGCCCGAGGCCTATGAACACGCCGGTCGCCTCGTCGGGATCGCCAACGTTTTGGGCTTCGCGATCGCGGTGATGATCAACTGGATCGAGTTGTCGTAGCGATCTCGGTTCCCGGTCGCAGGAAGACGTACGCCATGAGCGCACTGACAGCGGTCACGATGACCGTGAACATGTAGGCGGCGCGCACGTCGAGCAATGCAGAGATCAGTGCGCCGGCCGCGGCACCGAAGGGTTGGCCGCCCCAGGAGATCATGCGACCGAACACGTTGACGCTCGAGCGGAGGTCGTCGGGCGCGGCCAGCTGTCGATAGGTGATGCCGGTGACGATCGTCGTGCTGACGGACAACGAGAACAACAACAGGATCACCGCCGACGGGAGCCAACTCGTGCTCGCCACGAGACCGACGGCAAGGCATGACGACATCGCGATCGTTGCGGGCGTGATCCAGCGGACTCGTCCGGTCGTGAAGATCCGCGAGAACAGCAGCCCCGAGATCAACGCGCCGGCGCCGTAGACGCTGTAGAGGATCCCGATCCGGAAGTTCCCTTCCGGAAGCGAGAGCTGCTCGACCGCGTACGGCACGAGCAGTCCGACGACGGCTCCGAAGCCGACGGAGTTGCCGAAGCCGGTGAACAGCAGCGTCGCCACGGTGCGGTTGCCGCGCACGAACCTCGCGGCCCTGGCGATCTGTCTGCGGACCTGAAGCCTGCCCGTCGGTGCCGGGCCGACGCGGAAGTTGGAACGTATCGAGCCCTGCATCGCCGCGGCGATGAAGAAGCTGGCCGAGTCGAACCACACCGCATTCGTCGCGCCGATCGTCGCCGCCAGCAGGCCGCCGAGGGCGGGCCCGAGGATCTCTGCGCCCGAGACCATCGAGCCGAGGAAGCCGTTGGCGGCGGCCAGCCGCTCGGTGCCGACCAGTGCGGGCACCGCGCCGAACACGGCGGCATCGGAGAACACGAACGCCGTCGCCGACAGCAGCCCGACGGCGTACACCTGGGCAACCGTGAGAACGCCCATCAGTGCGGCGATCGGGATGGTCGCCACGAGCACACCTTCGATGATGTGACCGCCGAGGATCAGCCTTCGACGGTTCCACTTGTCGGCCACCGGACCGGCGACGGCGCCGAACAAGAGGTAGGGAATCACGCGCAGCGCGAACAGCCCACCTGTGGCCGCCGACGAACCGGTCTCTTCGTAGACCACGATCGGCAGCACGACGTTGCTGATGGCCGTTCCGGTGACCGAGATGCCGTCGGCGATTGCCCAGCGCATGAACCGCTTGTCGTCGCGCAGCCCGCTCGCCATCTCGGCGACGGTAGCCCCAGTGCCCAGGTTTCGACCGCGCCCACGTGCAGCGATACCCTGAC
>Ga0207648_10000345_pt1 | contig 51032 bp, 45 predicted proteins | sample KBSMisM32_FD_184310 | JGI IMG/M metagenome (GOLD analysis project Ga0207648, IMG submission 184310) | Miscanthus rhizosphere microbial communities from Kellogg Biological Station, Michigan, USA - KBS Miscanthus M3-2 (SPAdes) (version 2) | ecosystem: Host-associated > Plants > Roots >... | reverse complement strand
GCGCTTCATCCATCGAGGCGGTCAGCGCCACCACCTTGACCGGATGGCCGGTGGCCAGCACTCGGCGCGTGGTTTCGATCCCGTCGATGCCACCGGGGATCAGGAGGTCCTGCAGGATGACGTCGGGCGACCACTCGTCGAGACGCGCCAGCATCTCCTCGCCGCTGACCGCGGCACCCACCACCCGCAGATCGGGAAACGACTCCAGAAAGGCTTTGAGGCTGCGCGTCACCACGCGGTGATCGTCGACGAGCGCCACCCGAATCATCGCCATGAGCGTACCCGGTAAGCGGCTGCGCCGGAACGGACCGCCGCGACGACGGCCAGCACCAGCCAGCCGATCCAGATGGGGTCTCGCGGAGGGAACCCTTTGAAGACCAGCATCAGGAGCATCGCCGCGATCGACACCGCCGCCGTGGCGATGTAGCGTCGCGGCGTTTCGACCTGGCTGACGATGGTGAGCGTGGCGGTGGTGCCGCTGCCTGGCGTGCTCGACAGCGAGAACGAGCCGCCAGCCTCGGCGGCGCGCGCCGCCATGTTCCGAATGCCCATGCCGGACGGCGCCGCCCCGACCTCGAACCCCTGACCGTCGTCCGCGACGCTGAGGACGAACCGGTTCTCCCGCGCGCCCGCCGGCACCCAATCGAGCGACTCGCCGAACCGGACGCGCACATCGTGTGCGCGCGCATGCCGGGCGACGTTGGCCAACGCCTCCTGGGCGAACCGCAGCATCGCCTGGTGCGCCCCCGGCGCGAAGGCGGCGTCTGCCGGCAGGCCGCCGGGCTCGAACGTCACGTTCGCGCCGGTGCGGAACCGCGTGGCGTCGCACAACCGCTTCAGCGCGTCGATGAGCCCCGGCGTGCTCAGCGGCGTGGCCTGGAGCTGATCGAGCATCACCTCCATCTCGGTGAGCGCTTCGCGGCTCGACGTGCGCACCTGCTCCAGCGCCTGCCGCGCGCCCGCCGCGTCGGAATCGAATCGTGCCTCCACGGTAGCGGCGGCCGTCTGGATCGCGAAGAGCTGCTGCTTCACGGCGTCGTGCAGGTCGCGCGCGAGCCGTGCCCGTTCCTCCTGCCGCGCGGCCTCGCGAATCTGCTCTTCATACAGCAGCTTCAGCGACAGCCCTTTGCGATCGCGATAGACCACGCGCAGCGAGGCCGGCTGCGCGCCCATTCGTCGCGGGACGTCGAACGACAGCAGCAGCAGCGCGGCGCCCGTGATGACCGGGGCCCACGCGGCATAAACCGGCAGCAGGGTGCGCAGGATGGGAAAGGCCGGCGAATAGTAGGTGATCCCCACCAGGATCAGGATGGCGGCGAAGCCTCGCAGCACGCTGAGACGGGCGGCTGGAGCGTCGATGCGCGAGAACCCCCAGGCGGCAGCGCCGGACAGCCAGATCAGGTTGCCGGTGCCGACCAGGATCAACGACCAGAGCGACGGGCTGGTGATCTGGCCGATCGTCAGCGACGCCGGCGCGGGCCAGCGGTAGCCGACGACCGCGAGGCCGGCCACGAGCGCGGCCGCGGCGTAGCCGCGGAGGACGAGGCGCGAATCGATGTTGTCGGGTCTCTGCATGGCCGGAGTGTAAAAGGCGGCTGCGGCCATTCCATCACCCGCGCGGGCGTCCATGCCTCCCCCGGGCGGGGGACCCGTACGTGAAAAAGCCCGGGTGTTTCCACCCGGGCTCCCTTTCCTACCCTTACCTGCCTACCAGCCCACCTGCCTACTTCGGTCGATAGGTCGTGCGGGCAACCTCGGCGTACGGCACCGGGCTGACGGTCACGCGAATCTCGGTCTGCTTGTGCGGCTCGACCGTGCTCTTCTTCGTGCCGCCGTTCTCCTCGCCCCACACGAGCGTGAGCTCCTCGCCGATCTGAATGTCCGGATCGACGACGCCGAGCGACAGCATCGACCGCTCGTTGTAGCTGATGCCGCCGAACATCGACAGCCCCACCGTCTTGCCGTTCTTCACGATGGCGTCGAACGACGACGAGCCGTAGTTGGAGAGCGGCAGCTCGATGTACTTGTAGTGCTCGCCCTTGCCCAGGATCGACGTCATCACGCGGGCCACGTCCTCGGCGTTCCACGCGAAGGTCACCTTCTTGCGCTGCGGCTCGTTGGCGCGCTTCTCGAGCGCTTCGCGCCCGATGAAGTCGTGGTCGTACTTCACCATGATGCCGTAGCCGAGCTCATAGGGCGTCGAGTAGTAGTCCTCGATGTTCTTCGACGCGAAGCTGCCGGCAATCGAGCAGGTCGCCTCGTAGCCGGAGGCCGGCAGCCACTCGCGGTACTTCTTCATCTTCTCGCCGCTGTACACGGCCGGCAGCGGCGACGGAATCCAGCCCGACTCCAGCGTATTGGTGGCGTAGGCACGGGCGCCCACCTGCACCAGGCCGAACTCGTCGCCCGCGGCGAGGATGACGTCCTTCACCTTCTCGCGATCGGCGTACGGGCCCCAGATCTCGAGGCCGGGCGCCCCGGCCATGCCGTGCCGCAGCGCACGAACCTTCTGCCCGCCGATGTTGATGTAGTCCATGTTGAAGAACTTGATGTCCGGAATCGGACCGCCGTTCAGCTTCTCGAGCAGCTTCCACGCGTTCGGGCCCTGGACCTGGTAGCGGTAGTGCTGACGCACGATGGCGGCGCCCTTCGGGTTGGAGGGCGACCGGTCGTCGCGGCGCACCTGCACGTTGAACCCGCCGGTCTCGGCGTGGAACTGCACCCAGTTCACGGTCGGCGCCCGGCCCACGAGATTGAACTCGTTTTCACCGTGGTAGAACATGATCACGTCGCCGATCACGTAGCCGTCGTAGCTGAGGGGCGCGAACTGCTTGGCCTTGTTCGGCGTGAACCCCTTGAAGGTGTTGGAGGCCAGGTAGTTCAGCATCTTGAAGGCGTCGGGACCGGTGACGAGCAGTTCCGCCATGTGGTGCGACTGGTCGAAGAGCACCGCCGACTCGCGCCACGCCGCCTGCTCGGTGCGCCAGTTGGTGTACTCGGTCGGCACCACCGGATACACGTAGGCACCAATCTTCGAGTTCCGCAACATGTCCACCACGTTGCCGGCCTTCTGAATTACCTGTTCCAAATTCTGCTGACTCATCGACTCGTTACTCCTCTACAAGATCAGGCGGACCTGAAGGTCCGCCTCTACGAAAGTTCCGGTCAAGCTTCAATGCGTCGCCGGCGCAGCCACCGCGGCGCCTTCAACACTCGACGTGCGCGGCACGTGACGCTTCACGATGGCGAGCGACAATAGAACCAGCGCCATCAGAATCGCCCAGCTCGTGAAGTAACCGGGCGGGCCACCGTGATCAAGCGCGTAACCACCCACGTAGACGGCGAGCACGTTGCCAATGCGGCCGAACGCCACGGCCGTCCCGACGCCGGTGCTGCGGATTTCCGTGGGATACACGTGGGCCGCCAGCGCGTACATCGTCGTTTGCACTGCGTTGAGGAGACCACCGGTGATCAGAAACATCCCCATCAAGGGCGTCAGCGAGATGTCACCGAGTAGGGGCAGCGAGAACGTGAGCAGCGGTGCGGCCGTGGGATCTAGACGCATGCTGGCCATGAACAGCGAGCAGGCAATCGCGATGGCCGACATGCCGATCATCGTCAGGCGCGACCCAAGCCGCTGAATGACCAGGGCGCCGAGCACCGCACCAATGACGCCGCCAACGTTGACCCATTGGAGGCCACCCGCCGCCGCCGCTGGCGTGAACTTTCCGGCGTCGCGCAGCATCGATGGGACGAGCTGAATCGCGACGTAGTTCACCATCAAACAGAAGAAGAACGACCCGAACAACCCGGTCGTGTCGCGCAGGAAGCGCGGCGCGAACAGATCGCCCATCGTCGGCTTGGCCACCGGCGCCTCCGCAGTGCCTCGCGCCTCTACGAAAGTGGTGTCGTCCGACACCGTGTGGCCCATGCGACGCAGCAATCCGACCAGTTCCGGCCACCGCTCGCGTCGGCTCGCCAAGTAGCGCGGGGACTCTGGCAGCACCTTCGCCAGCACCGCAGCGAGCACGAGCGGCACCAGGCCGCCGACGATGAACAGTGCGCGCCAGCCGTACGCGGGGGCGATATGCGCCGCCATGTAGCTGGCCGCGAAGCCGCCGAGCGGGATGCAGACGATCGTGAGCGTGACCGCAAACGGACGTTGACGGCGCGGCACGTACTCCGAGGCTAAGGTTGCTGCGTTGGGCATGGCGCCCCCGAGGCCTACGCCGGCAATAAAACGCAGCACGCCCAGCGCGAACACCGAGTCGACGAAGGCGATGGAAATCGTGAGGACGGCAAAGGCCAGGACGCTGCCCAGGAGCGCGGTGCGGCGCCCGTAGCGGTCGCCGAGAACCCCGCCCAGCAGTCCGCCGATCATCATGCCGAACGGACCGGTGGCGAGCGCGTTGCGGAACGGCGCGCCGTTGGCGAAGCCCCATTCCGGCGCGATGAACGGCACCGCGTTGGGCAGCAGCTGGTTGTCCACGCCGTCGAGGACGATGGTGAGCGCGGTCCCGAGGATGAGCAGCTTCTGGTAGCCCGTCCAGCGGCCTTCGTCGAGAACCTGCCCGACATCGACGGTTTTCATCAAGGATCCCTTCTACCTCTTTTGGGCCAGCGAAAAAGTATATCAGTCACGGAATATCATCTTTGGGTCCGTGCCCGAGACCGCGTCGCTCCTGCTGGGGATTTTCGCCTCAGACATCCTGCCCATTTTCGTGATCGCCGGCGTCGGATTCCTGCTCGCCCGCCACCTGGCGGTGCAGGTGCAGGCGGTCTCGAGGGTGACCTTCCACGCCCTGGCGCCGGCTCTGGTGTTCAACACCCTCACCACGTCCACGCTGACAGGCTTGGAATTCGGCCGAATGGTGGCGTTCTACGCGCTCGTGGCCGCCTCGGCAGGCCTCATGGCCAGGCTGGCGGCCATCCCGCTTCGGCTGAATCGAGCTTCGCTCTCCGCATTTCTGCTGGTCGTGGTCTGCTCGAACAGCGGCAACTACGGCCTGCCCGTGGCGCTCCTCGCATTCGGCCGCGAGGCGCTCACTTTCGCCAGTGTGTACTTCATCGCGAGTTCCATCTTCAGCTACACCGGCGGCATCCTGATGGCCGCCAGCGGCCGGCGCTCGGTGGCGCAGGCACTCGTCGGCGTTCTGCGCGTGCCGGCTGTGTACGGTGCGCTGGCGGCAGCCGTGGTCATGGCTCTTGGACTGCACGTGCCCGACCCGATCGCACGGCCGGCCTCGCTTCTGAGCGACGCCGCGCTGCCGATGATGATCCTCGTGCTCGGCATGCAGCTCGAACGCGTCACGTGGCCGGAGCGACCGGACATGGTCGTCGTGGCGTCACTGCTGTCGCTCATCGCCACGCCCCTCGCGGCGTTTGGCGTCGCGCACCTGCTGGGTCTGCACGGTGCGGCGTTTCAAGCCGGCGTGCTGCAGGCGTCGATGCCGACGGCGGTCATCACGACGATCCTCGCGCTCGAATTCGACGTCTTGCCGAACTTCGTCACGAGCGTCGTGTGCGTGACGACGCTGCTCAGCCCGGTGACGCTGACGCTGCTGATTGCCTACCTGCAGCGTCACGGGTAGCAGGAATGGTCAGAAACGCCACGAACGCACACAGCGCGCAGCCGGCGATCACGGTCGCGAACGGCACCGCCGTGCCGTTGCTGAACGCGCTCACCAGACTGCCTGACGCGGCCCCCAGCACGAACTGCAGCGTGCCCATGAGCGCCGACGCCGAGCCGGCCACGGCGCCATACGGGCTCATCGCCAACGCCGTCGTGTTGGGGCCGACGAAGCCGTGACAGATGATGAAGCAGAAGAGCGGGATGAGGATGCCCGCGAAGCCGCCGAAGCCGGTGGCGGCGTCCACGAGCAGCGCCGCACCCGAGGCCACGGCGAACGGCAGCACGACCCTGACCACCGTCGCCGCGTCCACGCGTCCGGCGAGAAAGCGATTGACCTGCGACGCGATCATCAGACCGATGGCGTTGGCGCCGAAATACAACCCGAACCGCTCCGGCGCCACGTCGAACAGCTCGATGTAGACGAACGATGAGCCGGAGATGTAGGCGAGCAGCCCCGCGAACACGAGCGCGCCCGACAGCACCCATCCGAGATAGACCCGGTCGCGGAGGATGCGCGCGTAGGTGGAGACGATGGCCGCCACCGACTCGCGCCGGCGTTGACTGGCCTGGAGACTCTCAGGCAGCAGCCAGGCCGCGAGCACCAGCCAGACGAAGCCGTAGCCTGCGAGCACGAAGAACATCGAGCGCCACCCGAAGCGAATGAGCAGCTGCCCGCCGACGAAGGGCGCCAGGATCGGCCCCAGCATCATCACCAGGATCAGCATCGACAGCATGCGCACCGCTTCGCGACCGTCGAAGTAGTCGCGCACCACCGCACGCGGCACGACCAGCGGCGCGCATCCGCCAAGCGCCTGAAGAAAGCGGAACACCACGAGCTGGGTGACGCTGGTCGTGAACGCGCACGCAAGCGAGGCACCGACGAAGATCACGAGGCCGAACGACAGGATCGGCTTGCGTCCGAGCCGGTCGGAGAGCGGGCCGTAGAGAATCTGGCCGATCGACATCCCGGCGAAGTAGCTGGCAAGGCTCACCTGCACGGCGGCAATCGGCACGCCCAGTTCACGCGCAATGCCGGGGAGCGCCGGGAGATACATGTCGATGGCCAGCGGGCCGATGGCGGTGAGGGCGCCGAGGATCAGCGCGAGCCGGTGACGGATGGCGTGTCCGTCGCCTTCAGCCGCGATCATGCCTTGCGCCGGTAGTGTCCGCTGCGACCGCCCGACTTTTCGAGGACGCAGATGTCCCCGATGACCATCGCCTTGTCCACGGCCTTGACCATGTCGTAGATCGTCAGCGCCGCCACCGCCACCGCGGTCAGCGCTTCCATCTCGACTCCGGTCTTGCCCGTCGTGCGGACACGCGACTCGATGCGGTAGCCGCGCCGTGTCGGCGCGAGATCGACGCTCACGTGCGTCAGCGCCAGCGGGTGGCAGAGCGGGATGAGCGCCGCCGTCTGCTTGGCGGCCATGATGCCGGCGAGCCGCGCCGTCTGCAGCGGGTCGCCCTTGGCCACCGTGCCGCTGCGAATCAGGCGCAGCGCCTGCGCCGACATCGTGATCTCGCCGGACGCGCGCGCCTCGCGGGCGGTCTCGGGCTTGTCACCCACGTCCACCATGCGGGCCTTGCCGCGGGCGTCGAGATGGGAGAGCGCGGGTGCACTGGCCGGCCGGCGTGCCTTAGCCACCGCTGGCTTCTCCCTGTGCCAGATAGAAGGACAGGCTCTCGAGCGACACGGTCAGGTCGACGCTCTTCAGCTTCACGTTCGGTGGCACCGTCAGCGTGCCCGGGGAGAAATTGAGGATCGCCTTGATGCCGGCAGCCACGACCTGATCCACCACCGGCTGCGCGCGCGGCGCCGGGACGGCGATGACCGCGATGTCGAGCCGGTCTTTGCGCGCCACCCGCCGCAGCTCCTTGATGTCGTGAATGGGGACGCCGCTGCGCGACTCGTGACCGATCTTCTCGTCGGCGGCGTCGAAGAGCGCCGCAATCTCGAATCCCTCCTGGCGAAAGCCGGGATAGTCGGCGAGCGCCAGACCGAGGTTGCCGGCGCCCATGATCGCGACGCGCAGCTGACGGTCGAGTCCGAGAATCTTGCGCAGGTGGCGGCGCAGTTCCTTGACGTAGTAGCCCACGCCGCGGACGCCGAACTCGCCGAAGTACGCGAGGTCCTTGCGAATCTGGGCCGCGTTGAGGTGGAACCGCTCGGCGAGCGCCTGCGACGAGATGGTCTGCACGCCCGTTTCGTCGAGCGTGTTGAGGCAGCGCAGGTAGACCGAGAGCCGGTTGGTGGTCAACTCGGACACCTGGTCGGGCATCTGCCTTCGCTTGTTCGCCTCCTTCACAAGGTTCAATGCTACCATCACGCGCCTATGGCCAATCTCACGGCAGAACGGCCCACAGACACCCCCGATCACACCTTCAAACCGTATATCCCGGCGTCGCAATCGCCGCCGGAATTCACCATCAAGGCCATCGTTCTCGGCGCCATCTTCGGCCTGATTTTCGGGGCCTCGACGGTGTATCTCGGCCTCCGGGCCGGCCTCACCGTCAGCGCGTCGATCCCGATTGCGGTGCTCGGGATTTCCGTGTTCAAGCGCCTCGGCGGATCGACCATCCTCGAGAACAACATCGTGCAGACGATCGGGTCGGCGGGCGAATCGCTCGCCGCCGGCGTCGTGTTCACGATCCCGTCGCTCATCTTCCTGCTGCCCGGCGGCCCCGCGTACTTCAACTACGCGCAGATCACCATGCTGGCCGTCGCGGGCGGCATCCTCGGCGTGCTGATGATGGTGCCGCTGCGGCGCGCGCTCATCGTCAAGGAGCATGGCGTGCTGCCCTACCCCGAGGGCACCGCCTGCGCCGACGTGCTGATTGCCGGCGAGCGCGGCGGGGCGCTGGCCAAGACCGTGTTCATGGGGCTCGCGATCGGCGCCACCTGGAAAGCGCTCTCCTGGATCGTCCAGATCTTCCGGACCACGATCGGCTACTCCTTCGCCCGCACCAGCTTCTTCCCCAACGCCACCATCAACCTCGATCTATCGCCGGAGTATCTCGGCGTCGGCTACGTGATCGGGCCGCGCATCGCCGGCGTGATGTTCGCCGGCGGCGTGCTGTCGTGGCTGGTGCTCCTGCCGCTGCTGTCGTATCTGGGCAACTTCATGACGGTCCCGCTGCCGCCGGTGCCGGCCAGCGGGCTGCGGATCGATCAGATGAGCGCGCCGCAGCTCTGGAGCGCCTATATCCGCTACACCGGCGCCGGCGCGGTGCTGGCCTCGGGCCTCATCACCCTCGCCCGCACGATTCCGACCATCGTCACGTCGTTCCGCGACAGCGTGAAGGACTTCGGCGCCGGAACCGGCCAGGCGGGACGCGCGCGCACCGAGCGCGATCTGCCGCTGACGGTCGTGCTCGTCGGATCGCTGCTGCTGGCGATTTTCCTGGTCATCGCGCCGGGCACGCCCACGCAGGGCAACGTCCTCTCGGCCGTGCTGATCGTCGTCTTCGGCTTCTTCTTCGTCACCGTCTCGTCGCGCATCACCGGCCTCGTCGGCAACTCGTCGAACCCGATCTCCGGCATGACGATCGCGACGCTCATCCTGACCTGCACCATCTTCGTGGCGCTCGGACGCGTGGGCAACGATTACGCGCCGATTGCGCTCGGCGTCGGCGCCGTGGTCTGCATCGCGGCCGCCATCGCCGGCGCCACGTCGCAGGACCTCAAGACCGGCTACATCGTCGGCGCCACGCCGTCGTCGCAGCAGATCGGCTTGATGGTCGGCGTCGTCGTCTCGGCCTTCGTCATCGGACTCACCACGCTCTACCTGCACAACGTGATGACCATCGGGTCCACGTCGCTGCCGGCTCCTCAGGCGACGCTGATGTCCACGATCATCCGCGGCCTGCTGGCGCAGAACCTGCCGTGGGGGCTGGTGCTGGTGGGCGTGTTCATCTCGGTGACGCTCGAGCTGTGCGGCATCCGGTCGCTGTCGTTCGCGGTGGGCTCCTACCTGCCGATCGCCACCACCGCGCCGATCTTTGCCGGCGGCATCGTTCGCTGGTGGGTGGAGCGGCGCACCGGCAACAAGAACGAATCGGAGATCAGCAGCGGCACGCTCTTCAGCTCGGGGCTGATTGCCGGCGGGTCATTGGCGGGCATCCTCTACGCCGGCCTCTTCGGCCGCAACCTTCTCGCAGCGGCCGACGATGGCGCCACGACTGGGCTCATCCCGTTCCTGCACGAAGGCCCGGTCGGTAATCTGGCCGGCGGCCTGCTCTTCCTGTCGCTGGCCGTCATCGTCGCCCGGACCGGCATGCGCAAACTGGAATAGCATCGCCGAGGCGTAGAATAGTGATGTGAAACCAGTTACGGACTCCGCTGCAAGAGCCGCGTCGGAGTCCGTAACTGGTAGCCAGTATCGCTTGGCGCGCTCCGCGCGCCGGGCCAGAGCGCTGGCGTTTACAGCCGTTCTGGTCGCGCTGTGCGTGGCGGCCCCCGGTGCCCAAGGCACTCAGCGCCGGCTCACCACCGTGGATGCCCTCCGGCAGTTCCCCGGTTTCTTCCACCTGCAGAACGTGCTCGTCCACGGGGAGTTCGTCGAGAACGAACGGCGCATCTCGCTGCGCGGCGGCGACAGCCAGATTCGCGTCCAGCTGTCGCCGAACGTCACTACCTCGAGCGGCGCGGTCGAGGTGCGCGGACAATTGATCGACGTTGGGCGTCTGGAATCCGGCGACCCGCGCGCCGGCAACTTTGCCGAGGGCCGTGAATCGACGTCGTGGCCGCGACCGGGCGAAGAGCTGGTGCTGCAGGTCAGCGCCGTCGTGGTGTCGCAGCCGATGGTCAAGCCGACTCTGCGCGCACTGGCGCTCGAGCCGTGGAAGTTTGCCGGCCAGACCGTCACCGTCATCGGCAATTTCCGCGGCCGCAACCTGTTCGGCGACCTGCCGGACGCGCCCGGCAAGGGGCGTTACGACTTCATCCTGCGCGGCGGCGAAGGCTCGGTGTGGGTGACCGGCCTGCGGCCGCGGGGGTCGGGGTTCGACTTCGACGTCGATCGCCGCATCGACAGCAACCGCTGGCTCGAGATCACAGGGCCCCTCGTGCACGACCGCGGACTGGTACGCATCGAGGCTACGAAGATTGCCCTGGCCAGGGCGCCAGCGCTCGCCGAACCGGATCGCGACGAGGGCCCCGTGTCGGTGGTCCCGCTGAAGCCGGCCGAAGTGGTGTTCAACTCGCCCACCGAAGGTGAGACCGACGTCGCGCCCACGTCGAGCGTCCGCATCCAGTTCTCGAAGGGGCTCACGGAAGCGTCGCTCGCGGGCCGCGTGCGCGCGAGCTACCTGGGGGCGCCGGCCGGCAGCGAAGGCCCGTCGCTCAAAACGACCTACGACGGCGCCAACCGCGCGATCGAGATCAAGTTCGACAAGCCGCTCGAAGCCCTGCGCACGGTGAAAATCGAGATCCTCGACGGCGTCACGGCGTTTGACAGCGCGCCGTTCGCGCCGTGGACGCTCACGTTTACTGTCGGTGGATAGTCTTAGGTCTCAGGTCCTAAGTCTTAGGCAAGAGCTTTTCCCCAAGACCTGAGACATAAGACATAAGACCCAAGTCACGGAACAAGCAGCATTTCGAAGCTCTGTTTCAGTGCGCCTAGCGTGACTTCGATGGTGTACTGACCGGGCGCGAGCGGCGCCAGCGCCGCGTCGGCCACAATCCACCGGAACTGCCCGGAATCGTCCGGACGCGCGCTGACCTGCACCGGTACCTGCAGCGGCTGTCCGGCCCGATCCAGCAAGCGGGCCGCGGCGGTGCCCGGCACGGTGGTGGCCAGCTCGAGGCGGATCCGCTCGCTGCGCGAGAAGCGCGTGTCGGCCGTCTGGAGGTGTCGCGGGCCGGTCGAGGGCCCGCGGCGCCACACCACCGGCGTGCCGAGCTCCTCTCCCCGCGGTGCGGTCATCACTACGCGGGCGGTGTCGGTGAGCACGACACTGTCGTTCGCGTCGGGGCGCAACTGCACCTGCACCGCGTACTCCCCAGGCGTCACCGCCCCGCGCTCAGGCACGCGCACCGCGAACGACCCGTCGGCGGGTTTCACCGTCAGGGTCTGCGACAGCAGCTGCGTGCCGTCGGCAGCCAGCACCATCACGTCGGCGGTGGCGCCGGCCGTCCACTCCAGTTCCTGGCGGGTGCGGTAGTCCAGCTCCGCCACGATCCAGAACATGCCGCCCTCCGCCGCGCTCCACGACGAGGTGCGGATGCGGAACGGGCGGCGCGCGTCCGTCGACGCGACGGGGATCGCCAGGGAGCCACGGCCGGCGCCGGCCGGCCGGCGGATGCTCAACAGCTCGTCGGTCGTGAGGCCGCGGTAGCCGCGCCGTGTCCGCACCTTCACGCCGGGACGTGTGACGCGCGCGCTGAGGGCGCGGAAGCGCCCATCGAGCTTCGCGTTGGACGAATGGTAGGTCACGAGGTAGTAGGACGATTCGTCGGCGACGATCCGCGGCAGCGCCTCGTCCACCGCCGTGCGCTTCAGCACCGCCAGGCCGTCGGTACCGTCGGCGAGCAGGCGGAGGCTGTCGATCCGGGCGGCCTGGTGCTCGGTCTGCGGCACGGCACGGGATGCCCCTTCGACCGGTACCGTCACTTCGGGCGCGTACAGCGCATAGAAGGAGACGTTGGCGCGGTTGGCCGCCTCGGTGAGGTCGCGCATGTGCTGGCTGTTGTCCACCATCGCCAGCCGGCGGCGGTCGGCTTCGCATTCCACCCGCATGACGGGCGTGGCGGGCGATCCCTGCACCGAACCGCGATCGCCGAAGCGCCGGAGACGATCCGATCGCGAGCTCTTGTCGTCGTCGGGTTCACCCAGCGTCCGGCTGGCGGTGAAGAGCTGCCATCCGTCGCTGATCGTCAGCACGGCCTTGCGTTCCTCGCGCAGCGTGCCCAGATGCTCCACGAGATCGTCGAGCGCCGCCAGAGTCGTCTCCTCACGCCAGCGCGCCTTCATCTCCGCGCCGCGCGCGCGGTCGGCGGCACGCGTGGAGTCGAAGCACTGGTCGTACAGGACCTCTTTCGAACCCGGGGCGCGGCGACGCCCGCGGCGCGCCCAGGCCCAGTCCGCCTGCATCAGGTCCGAGAGCACTTCGGCCTTGCGCCGGAACGCGAGATCGCCAGCCGCCAGCTCGGGGCTCGTCAGCGCGACGAGGTCGTCGCGCTCGATGAGGCGGTCCAGCATCCGAACCAGAGGCAGGCGCGCGGACGGCTCGTCCTCGATCGCCGTGTGGTGGGTGTCCACGAACACGACGAACACGCGTGAACGGGGGCTGCCCGGCGCCACGGCGACGCGCTCGAACGACTCGATGGTTTGGGGAACGCCGTCTTCGAGCAGCTGCAGCTCGTCCTGGCGCAGATCGTCGACCGCCGCGCCGTCGCGGACGGCATACAGGTCCACGCGCAGCGCGTTGGCGGGCTGGGATTGCGCGGCGGCGGCCACACCGATGGCGGCCACCAAGCCGAGGACGGCGCCGAACCTCAGTTGGGCGGGCATGCACCCTCGAACGTGCAGAACGCTGGCCTGTCGAGTGTAGCACTCGCGCGGCTTCGGCTCGCGAGTGCCATCCACCTCTTTTGCCGCGGCTTCGCCGCGGCGGCGGCTCACCGCGCGGACAGTGCCGGGCGGGTTCGGAATCTCGAGCGAACGGCGCGCACGATGGCCGCGGCAAAGAGGACCATGAGCCCCACCAGCACGGCCGTTACCATCAGGGCAGCCACCGGATGCGTGAGGGCCAGCACGCCCAGCCCCACCACCAGGCCGTCTTCTCCCAGGCTCAGGAGCCAATTCGAGAGCGGCTCGGGACTGGTGTTGGCGGCGGCTCGCGTCCCGGCTTTCGTCAGGTGACTTCCCGCCGCCAGCGTGCCGCCAAGGAGCGCCGCCAGCCCCTGCGCGGCGGGAGACGCGTCGCCCACGCTGGCCACCGCCACGAAGGCGCCGCCCAGCGGGCGTATCGCCGTATGCACGAGATCCCACGCGGTGTCCAGGTAGGGAATCTTGTCGGCGAAGAACTCGATGACGTACAGCAGCACCGCGACACCGATCACGATGTCGTTGTTGAAGATGGCGAACTGCGGGGGCAGCTCCACCCACTTGAACCGCGACACCAGCCCCAGGATGGCGACGGTGGCGTAGAGGTTGATGCCCGCCGCGAACGAGAACGCCGCCGTACGCCCAAGTATCGCGATCAGCCCTTCCATACCGACCCCTGATCGAGCAGCCCACGCACCGCCGTGCGGGTGTGCTCGATGAGCGTGTCGCGGTCGTCGACGGTCATCCCTGCGGTCGCAATCGGCGGACCGATCCGCACCGTCACCTTGACGGGCCGCACGACGGCGCTGCCTTTCCGCATCGACGCCCGGCCGCCGCTGACGGCCACGGGAATCACCGGCACCTGCGCCTGCAAGGCCATGATGAAACCGCCCTTCTTGAACGGCAGCAGCTCACCGGTGCGGCTGCGCGTGCCCTCCGGAAAGATGAGAAACGAGTTCCCACGCTGCAGCGACTCGACCGCTCTGTCCACCGACGCGATCGACTTCCGGCGGTCGGCCCGATCCACAGCCACGAAGCCGCCCAGGTCGAACGCCATCCCCATCAGCGGAATACGGTGCAGCTCCTGTTTGTAGAGGATGTGCATCATCGGGTGCAGGCACTGAAAGAGCACCCCGGGATCGACATTGCTTTCGTGGTTAGAGCAATAGACGACCGCGCCGGGGGGAACGTTCTCGCGCCCCACCACGCGGTAGCGGATGCCGGTCAACAGCAGCGCCAGCCCGACGCCCCCGTGGCCGGCCAGGTAGAGTCCCCTCTTCCAGCCGAATACCCACGCGATGAGGAGCGTGGGCGGCCCGATCACGGCGATGTAGACGACGATAGCGACGTAGGTGAGGAAAGAGCGGAACGCCGCGAGCGCAGTGGATGCGGACACGAAAAAGGGCCCGGACATCGCTGTCCGGGCCCTGAGCATAACAAACGGCCGGGGTGGTAGCTAGGATGCGCGCGCCGCGGCGCGGCGGTTCGCCACGAGCGGCGGCACGGCCTTCACCGTCTTGGCGGTCATCACCGGCTTGCTGCCGTTGACGACGGCCTTGGCGGCGGTCGCAACAGCGGGCTTGGCAGACGCGGCTACGACCGGCTTCGACCCGGCCATCACGGGCGCCTTCGGCGCGGCCGCCGCCGGCTTCGCCGCGGCCACCGCGTGCGGCTTCGTCCCATTCCCATTCACCACGGGCGCCTTCGGCGCAGCCATGACGGGCGCCTTCGGCGCAGCCATGACGGGCGCCTTCGGCGCCACCTTGGCGCGCGCCTGGCTCCGGTTGATATTGCGCACCTTCGTGGTGAAGCACTTCTCGAGCGCCCGATCCACCTGCTCTTCGACCTCGAGCGCCTTCTGCCGCATCACTTCCGACACCTCGGAGATGATGAGCGCCTTGGCGCGATCGAGCATCCGCTTCTCACGGAACGAGAGGCTCTTCGACTTGCTGAGGAACGTCAGGCTCTTGAGGACGTCGGCCATGTCGTAAATCGACCCGGTCCGCATCTTGTCGGAGTTGTCCTTGAAGCGCCCCTTCCAGTTCTGGTGATTGTCGATCTTGCCGTCGCCGAGCAGCGTGAAGAGGCGATCCACTTCGGCATCGTCGATGGCCTTGCGGAGGCCGACGCCGTCTACGTTCGCAACCGGCACCAGCACGGTGGTGTCGTTTGCGACGATCCGCAGGTGGAAGAACCCGCAAGTCGTCCCGAGAATCGTCTTCTCTTCAATACGTTCAACGATGCCGAGCCCGTGGTTCGGGTAAATGACCTTGTCTCCGACCTGGAATGTCACGTGTCCCTCGTTCTCGGTAGGTTGTGGTTGGACCGGTTTGTGACTGGAGCAGCCCACTGAGTATAGCGCATTCCGGGTGACTCGACAACGTGAAATCGTCGAAAATGGCCGTGTTTTGGCCGGTTTTTGTCAGCTCTTCCGGATGCCCAAACTGCTCGGCCCGAGCCTGAAACGAGGGCGGACGCGCGCCTTAAATATCACTCAAGACACGACTTGAAAGTCTCTTCGCGGGCAGATTCCCCACAAGCCGCCGGCGGCAGACAGGAATCTCCCGGGGCGGTCAGGCGCGGGCCATCGCCAGCTCGACAATCTCCTCGACGAGCTGGGTATAGGTGCGGCCGGCCTTGCGCGCGGCCATCGCAAACTCAGCCTTCGAACTGAGCCAGGGGTTCGGGTTGACCTCGATGACATGGACCCGTCCATCCGGCTGCAGGCGCATGTCCACGCGGCCGTAATCCCGCAGTTCCAGGGCCTGGTAGGCGGCCATCGCCGTCTGGTGGAGCGCCAGGGTCGTCTCTTCGCTCAGGTCGGTGGCCACCGCGGACTTCGTGTCCCGGTAGGCCTTCGTCCCCTTGCCCCACTTCACTTCCGCGGCGGCAATCCGCGGCGTGCCATCGGGCAGCTTCGAGAGATCGAGCTCCACGACCGGCAACGCCTCGGGCTTGTCGTTGCCGATGATGCCGACATACATCTCACGCCCCTCGATGTACTCCTCGATGAGCACCGGCGAGTCGAAGTTCGCGTGCAGCCAGTCCATGCGCTCCATCAGCTCACGGATGGAGCTCACCACGGCGCTGAACTCGATGCCGATCGAGCCGTCTTCGCGCGCCGGCTTCACGATCACCGGGAACTGAAGGTCGTGGGAAAAATCGAGCCGGCCACGGAACGACTTGGCGAACACGGGCGTGTGGACGCCGTGGAACGCGAAGATCTTTTTGGCGATTGCCTTGTCCTGCGCCAGCATCAGGCCGTGCGTGCCCGAGCCGGTATAGCGCTTGCCAATCAGCTCGAGGAACGCGGCAATCTTGAAGTCGGCGGTGTCGTCGTCGGCAAACGACTCGGTGAGGTTGAACACCAGATCGCACTCGAGGCGCGCCAGCGCCAGCAGGCTCTTGGGCGTGCCGTCGAGTTCGTGCTTGATCACCTCGTGACCGAGCTTCACCAATGCCTCGGCCACCTCGTCCTCGACTTCTTTCTTGTCGAGGGTGCGCGTCACGGGCGACCTGTCGGTGGACGCCGCCTGCTCGGCCTCGTCGTCCACCAGGACGCGATCGTAGAGAACGACGATCTTCAGTTTTCCCATCGAGTAGGACTGCCCTCCTAGTCGAACTGTCCCCGAGTGAGAAAGTTCATGGCGAGCGTGGTGGCCAGTGCCGTCACTTCCACCAGATAGCGTGGCTCCTCTCCCACCTCACCCCACAGCCGCATGCGTTCGCAGGTGCGGCACACCGAGTCGATGAGCCCTTTCACCACCGGACGCCGCACGCCTGTCCAGTAGGTGATCTTTTCCACCAGCTCGTGGGTATATCTTTTTACGATATCGGCCGCTGGTTTCGATTCCTTTCGCCTCCGGGTCAGGAAGATCTGCCCCAGATGCGCGTCGAGAGCGATGTCGATCCGCGCCTGGCGTTCGTGGGCCGCCTGCTCGTAGAACTGTTCCACCGTCACCCCGATGTCCTCCGGGGTGATGTCCACCTCGCCGGTCTTGACGATCGGCTCCACCGTCGCGAGCGTGCGGGCCGTGCGGTCCACGTAGCGTAGCTTCCGCATGGCCGGCCACCCCTTGTACTGGCGCCGCCACGGGCTGCGCGGGGTGAGCCACACGGCAAAGGTTTCCGCAAAGTCCTCGTCGGGATGTTTCTGTGCGTACCACCCCTCGATGTGCCTCACGTACTTCTTGCTGAACGGCACCGGGCGGTATTCGTCGCGATACGGACGGAAGAAGGAGCCAAACAGATCGCGCCACTGCGGCGTGGTGTAGAGGCGATACGCGTAGTTGAACACGTGTCCGGCCTCGTGACGCATGTACATCATGATCTGCCGTTCGCTCTCGAGCGCATCCACGGCCTTTTCAATCGTCCGCAGCTTCGGATCGGCCAGGTAGAACGGGATGCCCAGCACCGGCTGCTGATCGGGACAGCCCCACTCGTCGGTGAGGTAGCAGACCGGCCGGAACGTCTTCATCCCGCGGCGATCCAGCTCGTGGTACAGCTGATCGACGTATTTCTGGACCGGCGATCCCTCCACGCGCAGGCCGAGCTCGCTGACCTTCTTGCCGAGCACGCCTCGGATCTCGGGATCGAGCGCCTCGAACCTGGCCACGCACCGATTATCCCGCTTTTTCCTGCTCTACCCTCTCCGCCCTCTCCGCCTTCTCTGCGCTCTCTGCCTTCTGTGCCTTCTATATGATGGGGGCCATGGCGACGGACTACGAGAAGCTGGGCGTCTTCTATCTCGGGCGAGAGTACGACCTCGCGGCGGGCGCGCGCCGGCCCGATCTCGTGCTCTACGACTCGAAGGACCTCGTCACCCACGCCGTCTGCGTCGGCATGACCGGCAGCGGCAAGACGGGGCTCGGGATCGGTCTCATCGAGGAGGCGGCGATCGACGGCGTGCCGGTGCTCGCCATCGACCCGAAGGGGGATCTCGCCAACCTGCTCCTCACCTTCCCGGACCTCGCGCCCGCGGACTTCGCGCCGTGGGTGGATCCGGCCGACGCCGGCCGCCACAACCTGACGCCCGACGCCTTCGCGGCGCAGCAGGCGGAGCTGTGGAAAAAGGGGCTGGCCGAGTGGGACGAGGACGGGGCACGCATCGCCCGTCTGCGCGCCGCCGCCGACTTCCGGTTGTACACGCCGGGCAGCCGCGCGGGAGTGCCGCTGGCGCTCCTCAATGCGCTCAGCGCGCCGCCCGATGAAGGCGAAGACGACGCTCGCACCCGCATCACCACCACCGCGTCGAGTCTGCTGGCGCTGGCCGGTCTGAGCGACGTGGCCCCACACAGCCGCGAGCAGGCGCTGATTGCCGCTATCCTCTCGGTGGCTCCGGCGACCGGCGCGGACCTGCCGTGGCTCGTCGGCGCCATCCAGAAGCCGCCGTTCGCCAAGGTCGGCGTGCTCGACCTCGAGACCTTCTACCCGGCCAAGGATCGCCAGGAACTGGCGCTGCGCTTCAACAGCGTGCTCGCGACGCCGGGGTTCGACGTCTGGCTCGACGGCGATCCGCTCGACGTCGGCTCGATGCTCTACACGCCGGCGGGCAAGCCGCGCGTGGCCATCGTGTCGATCGCGCACCTGGGCGACACCGAGCGCATGCTGGTGGTGTCGCTGCTCCTGAGCGCGCTCCTCGAGTGGACACGCAAGCAGGGCGGCACGAGCTCGTTGCGGGCGATGCTCTACATGGACGAAGTGTTCGGCTACTTCCCCCCAGTCGCCAACCCACCCTCCAAGGCGCCGATGCTCACGCTCTTGAAGCAGGCGCGCGCGTTTGGTGTGGGGATCGTGCTCGCCACGCAGAACCCGGTGGACCTCGACTACAAGGGGCTGTCGAACACCGGGACCTGGTTCCTCGGCAAGCTCCAGACCGAGCGCGACAAGGCGCGCGTGCTCGACGGTCTCGAGGGCGTCACGGCGGGACTCGATCGAAAACAGCTCGACGCCACGCTGTCCGGCCTCCGGAGCCGCGTGTTCCTGATGCACAACGTCCACGAGTCGGGCCCCGTGGTGTTCGAAACCCGGTGGACGCTGTCGTACCTGCGCGGCCCCATGGGCCGCGAGGAATTGAAGCGCGCATCGGGCGGCGGCGCCACCGCCGCCAAGCCGACTTCGGCCACGACCAACGGCGGCGGACCGAGGACCGGGGACCAAGGACGGACCAAGGACGAAGGACGGACCAAGAACCAGGAACCAAGCACCAAGGACCGCCCGCTCCCCAAACCCGTGCTGCCCGCGAACGTGCCCGAATACTTCATCAACGCCAACGCCACGCAGTGGCGTGGCGTGCTCTACGGCTCGGCGCGGATTCACTACACCGACACGAAGCTCGGCATCGACACCACCCAGGATCTGAACGTCGTCGCGCCGTTCACGGACGGGGCCGTGCCCGTGGACTGGGACAGCGCCGAGCCGGCCGACCAGAAACCCGAGGACCTCGTCGGGACGCTGCCCAATCCCAACTCGTCGTTCGAGGCGCTGCCGCCGGCCGCGCTCGACGCGAAGCGCTACGCCGCGTGGGAGAAGGATTTCGGACAGTGGGTGATGCGCGCCGAGCGGCTCACGCTCTATTCGGCGCCCTCCGTGAAGCTCACCTCACAGGCCGGCGAGAGCGAACGCGATTTCCGCGCCCGCCTGAGCCACGCCGGCCGCGAATCGCGCGATGCCGCGGTAGAAAAGCTCCGGGCCAGCTACGCGCCGAAGCTGGCACGGCTGCAGCAGCGGGTTCAATCCGCGCAGGAAGGCGTGTCGCGCGAAGAGACGCAGGCCTCGGCGCAGCGCACGCAGACGATGGTGTCGGTCGGCGCCACCGTCCTCGGCGCGCTGTTCGGCCGGAAGACGATCTCCGCCGCGACGCTCGGACGTGCCACGACAGCGGTCCGGGGCGTTGGCCGCGCGATGAAGGAAGGCCAGGACGTCGGACTCGCGCAGCAGAAGCTCACGGAAGCGCAGACCGAGCTCAAGGCGCTCAACGACGAAGTGGCGGAAGAAGTCGCGGCTCTGGGCGCCACCGACGGCGCCGCTGTCGACATCCAGACGATCGAGGTGAAACCGAAGCGCGGCGGCGTCGACGTGCGCCTCGTCGCGCTGGCCTGGACGCCAGCCGAGTAGCCGCGCCGTGGACTGCCCCCGCTGCGGCGCCGGCATGCAGGAACACACACTGGACGGCCACATCGGCCGGCCGGTCACGATCGACGTGTGCCTGCCCTGCCAGTCGTTCTGGTTCGACGCCCACGAGAGCGTTCAGCTCAGTCCCGGCGGCACGCTGGCCCTCTTCCGCCTGATCGGCGAGCACACGGGCAAGCGCTCGTTTTCGAACGCCGACCTGGCGAAATGCCCGCGCTGCCGCGCCCGGCTGCGGCTCACGCAGGACATGCAGCGGGCGACCCGCTTCTCCTACCTGCGCTGCCCCAACGAGCACGGGCGGCTCACCTCTTTCTTCGATTTCCTTCGCGAGAAGGATTTCATCCGGCCGCTGACGCCCGAACAGCTCGAGGAGTTGCGTCAGAACGTGGAGACCGTGAACTGCTCGAACTGCGGCGCGCCGGTGGACGTCGCGCACCGCTCGGCCTGCGCGCACTGCGGCTCGCCCCTGTCGATGCTCGATCTGCACCAGGCCGAAAAGCTCGTCGCGCAGCTGCGGAAGGCCGACGCCCGGGATCACCAGCCGATCGACCCCGCGCTGCCGCTCAACCTGCTGCGGGCGCGTCGCGAGGTCGAAGCCTCGTTTCCGCACGACCGCGGCGACTGGTCGCCCACCGACCTCGTCGACGCCGGTATCCAGGCCGTCGCCGGCTGGCTCAAACGGAACGCCTGACGGCGGCGCCGGCGGGCGACGTGCGCGACGAGCGCTGCTCGGCCGGCTTGCGGGCACCCGCCAGGTTGTGCGCGCTGTTGACGAGCGCGATGTGCGAGAACGCCTGCGGGAAGTTGCCGACCAGGCGCCTGGCCACCGGGTCGTATTCCTCCGACAACAATCCGACATCGTTGCGAAGCGTCAGCAGACGTTCGTACAGCCGCCGCGCGTCGTCGAGACGGCCCGAGACCACATACGCATCGACCAACCAGAACGTACAGGCGAGAAAGGCGCCTTCGCGCCCGGGCAGACCGTCGGTTCCGGCGCGCGTGTCGTAGCGCAGCAGGAATCCGTCCACCAGCAGCTCACGCTCCACCGCGGCAATCGTGCCCTGCACGCGCGGGTCGTCCGGCGGCAGGAACCCCACCATCGGCAGCAACAGCAGGCTCGCGTCGAGCTCGCGGGACCCGTACGACTGGACGAAGCTGCCGGTGGCGGCATCGAACCCTTTGGCGCACACCTCCGCATGGATCTCCTGGCACTGGGCCTCCCATCGCTCGATCGGCCCTTCGAGCCCGAGCCGCTTCACCGCGCGGACGCCGCGCTCGAACGCCACCCACGCCATGACCTTCGAGTAGGTGAAGTGCCGTGCCTCGCCGCGGACTTCCCAGAGCCCTCGGTCCGGCTCACGCCACACCTCGGCCAGGTGCTCGAGGAGCGCACGCTGAAATGCCCAGTCCGGCCCGTTCGCGGCAAGGCCCGCCTCGCGCGCCTGGTGCAGCGCATCCATGACCTCGCCGAAGACATCGAGCTGCAACTGCCCGTGCGCCGCGTTCCCGATCCGGACCGGACGCGACTGCTCGTAGCCGGGCAGCCAGTCGATCTCGTACTCGGTGAGGCGGCGTTCTCCCGCCAACCCGTACATGATCTGCAGCTGCGCCGGGGCGCCGGCCGCGGCGCGCAACAGCCACTCGCGCCACGCGCACGCTTCGTCGTGAAAGCCGGCGTTCAACAGCGCCAGCAGCGTGTAGGTGGCGTCCCGCAGCCAGCAGAACCGGTAGTCCCAGTTGCGCTCGCCGCCGATCTGTTCCGGCAGCGACGTCGTGGGCGCAGCCACGATGCCCCCCGTCGGCGCATAGGTCAGCGCCTTGAGCGTGATGAGTGAGCGGATCACCGCGTCGGCCGACTCGCCGTCGGGCAGGCGCTTGGCATCGACCCACTCGGTCCAGAATGCCTCGGTGTGGCGCAGCGACTCTTCCGGCTCGATCGCCTCGGGAGGCGGCAGGTGCGAGGGGCCGTGCGTGAGCACGAACGGAACCGTCTGCCCCGCGTCGACTTCGAACTCGGCGACCGTGGTCAAATCCTGCCCCCGTAAGGGCACCGGCGTGCGCAGCGTGACCATGTCCGGTCCGGCAATCGCCCGCCAGGTGCCGTCCGTGAGGCGGCTCACCCACGGGACCTCGCGGCCGTAGTCGAAGCGCAGCACGAGCTGCATCCGCATCGCCACGCGTCCGCTGCGTCCGTGCACGAGCCGTACGACGTCGGAGTTGCGCCCGCGCGGCGGCATGAAGTCGACGACGGTCGCCGCGCCGCCGCCGGTCTGGATCCGCGTTTCGAGAATCAGCGTGTCGCCGCGGTAGGCCCGGGTGATGCGAGCATCCGGGTCGGCCGCCGACAGCAGCCAGCGCCCGTGCGCGGCCGAGCCGAGGAGCGCCGAGAAACAGGCACCCGAGTCGAAGCGCGGCCAGCAGAGCCAGTCGATCGAGCCCTGCCTGGACACCAGGGCGGCGGTTTCGCAGTCGCCGATGAGCGCGTAGTCCTCCAGCAGCGCCACGCCCCAGGGTGGCGGTGGAACCCGCTTCGGCGCAAGCTCGTCTTCGATTTACGATGGGGACCGCTGGGGGAAGGCGGGCCTAGAGACCCGCAACCACCTCCTCAAAGGAGAAGGCACCGACGATGGGCATCATGGACTTCATCAAGGGCGAGCTACTCGAGGTCATCGAGTGGACCGACGACTCCCGCGACACGCTGTCGTGGCGGTTCCCCGACGAAGACAAGGCGATCAAGAACGGCGCGCAGCTCATCGTCCGCGAATCCCAGGTGGCGCAGTTCGTCTACCTCGGGCAGTTCGGCGACACCTTCGGCCCGGGCAAGCACACGCTCGTCACCGACAACATCCCGGTCCTCACCAAGATCAAGTCGTGGCCCTACGGCTTCAATTCGCCGTTCAAGGCCGACGTCTACTACGTCACCACCCGCCTCTTCACCGGCAACAAGTGGGGCACCGCCAACCCGGTGATGCTGCGCGACGAAGATTTCGGCATGGTGCGCGTCCGCGCCTTCGGCACCTACGACTTCAAGGTGGTGGAAACCAAGACCTTCCTGCGCGAAGTCGCCGGCTCCGACCACAACTTCCGCCTCGACGAGTTCAGCGACACCATGCGCTCGCGCATCGTCAGCGTGTTCACCGACGCCATCGCGTCGGCCAAGGTGCCGGTGCTCGACGTGGCGTCGCGCTACAGCGAGCTCGGCGACGCGCTGCTGCCGCTCATCAATCCCGCAGTCAAGGCCAAGTACGGGATCGAGATCGGCAGTTTCATCGTGGAGAACGTGTCGGTGCCGCCGGAAGTGGAAGCCGCCATCGACAAGCGCTCGAGCATGGCCGCCATCGGCAACCTGAACGACTTCGTGAAGTACCAGATGGGCAAGGGGTTCGAAAGCGGGGGCGGCGCCGGCGCCGCGGGCACCGCCGCCGAGCTCGCCGTCGGCTTTGGCATCGCGCAGCAGATGATGAAAGACGGCTTTGCCGGCCACGCCGCGCCCACGATCGCCGTGCCGCCGATTCCCGGCCCGCTGCCAGCGGCCGGCGGCGCGGCGGGCCCCGCTTCGGGCAACACGGCTTTGGGAAACGCTGCGGCCGAACTCCTCAGCCCGGCCGAAGCCGCGCAGGCGCTGGGCGTCAGCGAAGCCGACGTGATGACCGTGCTGGAATCCGGCGAGCTGAAAGGCAAGAAGATCGGCACGACATGGCGCATCTCGCGCGCCGCGCTCACCGCGTACATGTCTGCGTGATTTGACGGCGTTGGACCAGGTCGTCGCCGTCGACAAGCACGAATGCCCGGCCTGCGGCGCGCAGGCCGAGTGGAACCCGTCGAAGCAGAAGCTCGTGTGCCCCTTCTGCGGCACCGAGTCGCCGTATCAGATCGATCGGGACACCGGGAAAGTGGCCGAGCAGGACCTCGCGCGCGCGCTGCGCGAGCTGCCCGACGAGGCCCGCGGCTGGCAGACGGAACGCCACAGCGTGCAGTGTCAGAGCTGCAAGGCGGTGATGGTGTTCGATCCGGCACGCGTGGGTCAGAACTGCGAGTTCTGCGGGTCGCCGGCGCTCGTGGCCTACGACGAGATCAAGGCGCCCATCAGCCCCACCGGCGTGCTGCCGTTCCGCATCGACACCAGCGCGGTGCGCGACAGCATCCGCAAGTGGTGGCGCAGCAAGTGGCTGGCGCCCGGCAGGCTGTGGCGCACGGCGCTGGTCGACACCGTCAAGAGCCTCTACATCCCCTACTGGACGTTCGACGCGCAGGTGCACTGCCCGTGGGACGCCGAGGCCGGCCACTACTACTACGTCGCCGTGCAGGGCACCGACTCGCAGGGCCGTCGCGTGACCCGCCAGGAACGGCGCGTGAGATGGGAGCCGGCGTCGGGCGTCGTCGATCACTTCTTCGACGACGAACCGGTGCCCGGCACGCAGGGGCTGCCGCTCGATCTCCTGAAGCAGGTCGAACCGTTTCCGACGCCCGACGTGGTGCCCTACGACACCGCCTTCCTGTCGGGGCACGTCGTCGAGCACTATCGGGTGGTGCTGTTCGACGCGGCGCAGCGGTCGATCGATCAGATGAACGCCGCGCTGCAGCAGCTGTGCGCGCAGCAGATTCCTGGCGACACCTACCGGAACCTGCGGATCTTCCCCGAGTTCTCCGGCCGCACGTTCAAGCACGTGCTGGTGCCGGTGTGGCTGCTCTCGTACACCTACGGCGCCAGCGCGTTTCAGGTCATCGTCAACGGCTACACCGGCCGCATCGCCGGCCGCTACCCGAAGAGCATCTGGAAGATCGTGCTGCTCGTCCTGCTCGCGGCCATCGCCGCGTTGATCTTCGTGATGCTGAACGCCGATCAGGGCAGCTACTGACGCTCGAGGCTGACCGAGCCGAGCAGCTCTATCAAGTCGGCGTACTCGACCGGCTTCACCAGGTGGGCGTCGAAGCCAGCCGCGCGCGTGCGCGACCGGTCCGCCTCCTGTCCCCACCCCGTGAGCGCGACCAGGATCAGAGTGCGACCCCAGGGTTGCTCGCGAATCCGGCGGCACACCTCGTAGCCGTCCATTCCCGGCAGTCCGATATCGAGCAACACCACGTCGGGGCGGTGGGTGTCTGCGGCCGCGTAGGCCGAGAGGCCGTCGTGCGCGGCCACGATCGTATGGCCGTCGAGTTCCAGCAGCAGGGCCAGCGACGCCGCGGCGTCGCGGTTGTCGTCGACCACCAGCATGCGTCGCGGGGCGATGGCCGCAGACGCCGGAACGGGCGGCGTTACCGCGCCGTGCTCGACGACGATCGGCAGGCGCGCGACGAACTCGCTCCCCTGCCCAGGACCCGCGCTTCGCGCCTCCACTGAACCCCCATGCATCTCGACCAGCCGGCGCACCAGCGTCAGGCCGATACCCAGCCCGCCTTGCGATCGCTCCCGCGCGGCATCGATCTGCGTGAACATGTCGAAGATGCTGTGCAGGCGGTCGGGAGGGATGCCCTCGCCGGTGTCCGCCACCGTCACGATCGCGTCGTCCCCCTGCCGCTTCAGTTCCACGGTGATGCGCCCGCCCGCGCGCGTGTACTTGCAGGCATTGTTGAGGAGATTGCCGAACACCTGGGCGAGGCGCACGGCGTCGGCGCTGAGCTCGAGGGGCCCCGCCGGCAGGCGCACGATCAGTTCGTGGCCGGACGCGGCAGCCAGCGGCCTCACAGCGTCGACGGCTTGCCCCAGGGTGGCCGCGAGGTCGATCCGATCCTTCCGCAGCTCGAGTCGGTTGTGCGTGATGCGGTTCAGATCGAGCAGATCGTCCACGAGCCGCACCAGCTGCCGCAGCTGGCGCTCCATGGTGGTCACCGCGAGGGCGCGGGTGCGGGAGTCGTGGTCCGTGCGCTTCAGCACCTCGATCATGTGGGTGAGCGGCGCCAGCGGATTGCGCAGTTCGTGGGCCAGCGTCGCCAGGAACTCGTTCTTCTGCCGATCGGCGACCGCCAGGTCGCCGGCCAGCTGCCGCAGGCTGTCTGCCATCTGCCGCCGCTCGGTGACGTCCTGACTGACGGTCGCAAACGCGGCGGGCGCGCCGGCGCTGTCGAGGAGCGCGATCACCTTGTACGCCATCCAGCGCGTGGCGCCGGTCTTGAAGTGACGGAACCGGATGTCGATTTCACCGTGCCCCTTCGCGACGACTGACGGGAAGAACTCGTCCATGACTCGCGCCTGATCCTCGGGCGCGAAGAAATCCCGCAGGTGCGTCCGCGAGGCCTCCTCGAGGCTGTCGAGCCCCACCATCGCGAGCCCGGCCCGATTGATATAGAAAGGGACGCCCTCCAAGTCGCAGATGCCGATGAAGTCCGTGCTGCTCTCGACCAGCGTCACGAAGCGTTGACGCTCGGCCTGGACTTCGCGCTGGCCGGTCACGTCGCGGGCGATTTTCGACGCCGCCACGACACGTCCCTCGTCGTCCAGGATCGGTGAGATGGTGAGCGACACCCACAGGAGGCGGCCGCTGCGATGACGGCGCTCGGTCTCGAAATGATCGACCCGCCGTCCCGCCTTGAGGCTGGCGATGATCTCGTCTTCCTCGCTGAGACGTTCCGCGGGAATGATCAGCGAGATGTGCCGGCCGACCGCCTCTTCCGCCGTGTAGCCGAACAGCCGCTCGGCGCCGGCATTCCAGCTCTGGATGATGCCGTCGAGCGATTTCCGGACGATGGCGTCGTCGGAGCTCTCGACGATCGCGGCCAGCTGGCGCGCGGCCAGCAGACGCTCCGCGGCGCCCCGCTCCCACCGGCGGCGCTCGGTGATGTCACGGAAGATGAGCACACTGCCGGACACCGCCCTATCGGCGGAAGTGATCGGAGCGGCGCTGTCGTCGATCGATCGCTCGGTCCCGTCCTTCGCGATCAGCACGGTGTGGTTGGCCAGGCCGACCGCCCTTCCCTCTCGCAGCGCTTTGAGGGCGGGATTCGGCACCGGCAGCCGGGTGTCTTCGTTCACGATCCGGAAGACCGCGTCGAGCGGCTGCCCGACAGCGTCGCGGCTGTTCCAGCCGGTGAGCGACTCCGCGGCGGCATTGAGCGACGCGACGCGGCCTTGGGTATCGGTCGTGATCACCGCGTCGCCGATGCTGGCCAGCGTGACGCGCATCAGCTCGCCACGTTGATCGGCGCGCGCTCGAGCCGTCCGCATCGCCTCGCCGATCGCGACGATGAGCCCGCAGGTGAACAGGTAGGCCGCAAGTCCGACGAGATTCTCGGCGTTGCCGAGAAACACCGAGCCACGAGGGGCCACGAACAGGTAGTTGCAGGCGAAGTAGCCGGCGAACGTCACCAGCACGGCCGGGCCGAGTCCGCCAACCCACACAGCGGCCGCCACCGCGCCAAACAGCGTGACGAGCGGCAGGGCGTCGCCCAGGACTGGATCGAGCAGGGCACGGAGGGCGATCGCAGCCAGCAGGCCGGCGACCGCCATCGCGTAGGCCGCGGCGGATCGGTGCACGATCGAAAGCATAGTCCGCGCTGGGCGCTAGAAGCGCACGCCTACCCCAGCCGAAAACCGCAGGCCGTGACCGTAGAACGGCTCGTCCTGTCGAACGCCGCTGCCGTCGATCGCCGGCCCCGGATACTTCAGCATCCGGTCGCCCGCTTCCACGCGAATGAACGTCCTCGGCGTCACGTCCACCTGCACGCCGCCGCCCACGTCGAAAGCCGGCAGCGTCCGGCCGGCGGCAAGCGTGCAGGAGAGCGGAGGCGGAAAAATCAGGATGCACGGGAACGCCTGCCCGGCCGGCTCGACGTCGAGGAATCCAGCCCGGAACTTGGCGAACGGGCGCACTCTCCCGAACGCCAGCCCCGCCGTGAGGCCGAAGAGCCCCTCGACGCGCCGCCGGCTGAAGGCGAGACCGTTGTCGGGATACTCGCCGGGGAAGAGATTCAGTTCGGCCTCGAACGACAAGACGTCGTGGGTGCGCCACGCCAGGCGGCCGCCGATGCCGAAGTCGCTCCCCTCGAACGCCGGCATCGACGCGGCCACCGCCTGGACGCCGGCCTCGAACCGCTGCGAGGGCTGCGCCGACGCTGGCGCGGCCCACATCGACGCGAACAGCACGACGGCGGCGATTACGTGTCGCATCGGAGAACGATATAGTGATCGCGTGAGGCGCCGATACTTCATCGGCACTGGCGCGCTGGCCGGCGCCGGTGCCTGGGCCGGCCTGTCAGAGTCGTGGGCGGCCCGCTTCATCCGCGGCCGCGTCGAGGAGTTCGGCCGCGAGGTCCCCGCCGCACCGCATCGTCCGGCGCCCGGCAGCTGGAACGACAACGCCATCACGCTGTCGTGGCTCGGACACGCCACCGTGCTGCTCAACTTCTACGGCGTGCGCATCCTCACCGACCCGGTGCTGTTCCGCCGGATTGGCGTCGACGTCGGCGTCGGCTCGGTGGGCCCGCTGCGCCTCGTTCAGTGCGCGCTGCCGGCCGGCGATCTGCCGGAGATCGATCTCGTCCTGGTGTCGCACGCGCACTTCGACCATCTCGACACCCCGTCGCTCGCCGCGGTACCGGGCATGCCGGTGGCGGTCATGGCGATGGGCACGTCGGACCTGCTGCCCCGCCGTGCCTACTCCGCCGTGCACGAGCTGGCCTGGGGACAATCGCAGACCGTCGCGACGCGTCATGGCGAGGTCGTGGTGCGAGCCATCGAGGTGAAGCACTGGGGCGCGCGCATCCGGCGCGACACGTGGCGCGGCTATTCCGGATTCGTGCTCGAGCGCGAGGGGCGGAAGCTCCTGATCGGCGGCGACACCGCGATCACGAGCGCCTTCCAGCAGCATCGGGCGCTCGGCCCGTTCGAGGCGGCCGTGATGCCGATCGGGGCGTACGACCCGTGGATCTGGAACCACTGCACGCCCGAGCAGGCCGTGACGATGGCCGACGCCTCCGGCGCACGCCTCTTCGTACCGGTACATCACCAGTCGTTTCAGCTCAGTCGCGAGCCGTTCATGGAGCCGATCGAGCGCGTCCAGGAGGCGCTGGCGCGGGAGCACGGCCGGCTGGCGCTCCGCCAGATCGGCGAAACCGCCGTCCTGGTGAACGGCTAGAGCACGATCCTATTCAACGCGGCAGATGAAGCCCCAGCCGCCGCCCAGCTCGCTCACCGCCAGCACCAGTTCGTTGCGCCCCTTCCGCAGCGGCAGATAGAGGGCGTCGTTCTCGGGGTTGACGATGCCCAGGAACCCGGGGTCGCGGAAGTTCTGCGCGCTGCGGCCGCGATAGAGGATGCGGCCGTTCAGGAACACAGTCACCTCGTCGCTATAGCCGAGGAGCAGCTTTTTCACTTGATCGCGCTCGGCCTCGATCGTCGTCGTGGCGTACACGACGGCGGTGCCCGGCTGCGGCTCGAGACGCTTGGAGAAGTCGTTGGCGAACGAGACGCGCGGATGCGGGCTGTCGCGGTAGCGATTGATCACCACGAACCCTGGCGGTTCAGCCTCCACCTCCTGCCACCGCATCGCCTTGGCTTCGGAGGCGGGCAAGGGTCGTTCGAGATCGCGAGTCAGGGCATCGAAGGACGGTGACAGGCGCCACCGTGTGAGCGTGCCTGCCGGCATGGGCGGCGGCCGGCGCTCCCACGGCACCGGCGGCGTCTCGCGCACCGTGAAGTTCGAGAAGTACGTCTCCCCCTGCAGCACGGCCAGCGCGATTTGCCCTTTCTCGATGCCGCTCTTCAGGTCCGGCATCACGAGGACGGGCGTCCTCATGTCGTCGGCGTACAGCCTGGCCTGCGCCCCCGTCAGCTCGAGGCGCAGATGAAACCAGGCACCGCGGGGGATCTCCATCGAACCGGTGAAGCCGGGCCCGTTGTAGATCTGCCAGTTCAGACCGGTGGCCAGCACCGGCGTGTACTGCAACGCGTCCGGCAGCCCGGACTTGTGCTGGCGCAGATAGACCCACTCGCCGTTGTTCCCGTCGGCGCTGATGCGGAACTGGATGCCGAAGAACCCGCGGCTGGCTGGCGTCGCCACGTCCACGTCGATGACGCCGTCGCGCAGGGCGAGATCCTTCAGCGTGGCGCCGCCGCCGTCGAGACGGATGCTGCGGCGGCCGAGATAGTCGGTGACGCTCGCCGCTCCCTCGAGCAGCCAGCGGGGCGAATCGGGCGCCACCGGTTCGGCGTGCGGGCAAGGAGCACCAGGAAACGCCAGATACGACGCGATCAGGGCCGCAGGCAGCATGCGCATGCACCGCACTGTAGCAACGCCGTGAGGGCGTGCCGCGCCTGCGCCGGGGTTCAAATGCGCCAGGCTGTGACGAATGCCGGCCGAGGTGCCACCATCCCCGCAAAACCATTCTGGAGCTAGAATGCCCGCGACCCGGATCCCTTCTTTCGCGAGGAGCGCGACATGTTCACGAGCCACCGCATGCTGTGGGCAGCGGCCGTCTTTCTCGTCGTCCTGGCACGAGCCATCCTGACCGCGCAGACGCCCGCCAAGACCGTATGGGACGGGGCCTACACCGACGCGCAGGCCGAGCGCGCGCAAGGCACCTTCAGCGCCAACTGCTCGCGGTGCCACACGCTGACCACCGAGGGCGCGCGGCCGCTCGTCGGGACGCAGTTCTGGCAGGCCAACACCCAGAAGAGCGTCGGCGACCTGCTCAAGTTCGTCAGCACCAACATGCCGAACGGCATCGGAGCCGGCTCGCTCTCGCCGTCGGCCTACAACGATCTCGTGGCGCTGATCCTCAAGTCGAACGGCTTCCCGGCCGGCACGTTCGAGGTCGCGCCCGATACCGTGGCAAACATCCAGATCATTCCGAAGGACGGCCCCGGCGAGCTGCCCGCCAACACGCTTGCCCGCGTGGTGGGCTGCCTGGCACCGAAGGCGGGCTCCGACTGGACGATCACAAACGCGACGCCACCCAAGCGGGTCGAAAAGCCCGGCGCCGCGGCCGACGATGCCACGGCGGCCCTGGGCGATCGCACGATGACGCTCAAGTTCGTGCTCTCGCGGCTCGACGCCAACGTCGGCAAGCGCGTGTCGGTGAGCGGGATCCTGATGGGGGCCGGCGGCGCCGACGGCATCAACGTGTCGATGGTGTCGAAAGTCGCCGACAGCTGCCCCTAGTCACACGGGCCGATCGCGTCAGGGCGCGACCGTCGGCAGCAGCCGCGGCACCCGGCGATGGTGCGTGGCCTGCTCGAAGGCATACGCCAGCCGGATGAGCGTCGCTTCGGACCAGGCGCGGCCGAAGAAGGAGATCCCCACGGGGAGGCCGGAGACATCCCCGGCGGGAACCGTGACGTGGGGGTAGCCGGCCACCGCGGCCGCCGTCGTGCTGGAACCCAGCACGTGATCCCCGTTGACGTGGTCCGTGGGCCACGCGGGGCTCAGCGTCGGCGCCACGAGCGCATCGAGGCGGTCCTTCTCCATCGCGGCATCGATCCCCTCGCGGCCGGCCCATCGCTGACAGTTCTCGAGATGCGTCCGGTACTCGTCCGACGTCAACGGCCCCTTCTTCTCGGCCGCCTCGAAGAGGTCCTGGCCGAAGAACGGCATCTCGCGCGCCCGCTCGCGGGTGTTGAAAGCGATGACGTCGGCCAGCGTCCGCACGCCCGCGCCGGGACGGCCTGCGAGATACGCGTTGAGATCGGCCTTGAATTCGTACTGCAACACCACCATCTCGCACGCGTCCAGCCGGGCCAGGTTCGGAATCTCCACCGGATCGACGATCACCGCGCCCTGGGCTTTCAGCACCGCGATCGCGGACTCGGCCAGCCGATCGGCGGGCGCGCTGTAGCCGAAGTGCACGGCGCGCGAGACGCCGATGCGGGCGCCCTTCAACGCCCCCGCGTCGAGTCCGTCGGCATAGTTCTGCGCCCGGCCGTTCGCGCGCTGCGTGACCGGATCCCGCGGATCGGCGCCGCTCATCGCGGCCAGCAGAATCGCCGCGTCGGTCACCGTCCGCGTCATCGGCCCCGCGGTGTCCTGACTGTGCGCGATCGGAATGATTCCGGCCCGGCTCACCAGCCCGATGGTCGGCTTGATGCCGACGAGGCCGCTGACGCTCGCCGGGCACACCACCGACCCGTCGGTTTCGGTGCCGACGGCCACGGCGGCAAGATTGGCCGCGACGGCGACACCGCTGCCCGAGCTCGAGCCGCAGGGATTGTGGTCGAGGGCGTACGGGTTTTTCACCTGGCCACCGCGGGCGCTCCAGCCGCTCGACGAATGAGCCGACCGGAAGTTCGCCCACTCGCTCAGGTTGGTCTTCCCGAGAATGACGGCGCCCGCGGCCCGCAGGCGCTCGACGACGAACGCGTCGCGCGGCGCGCTCGCGCCTTCGAGGGCCAGCGATCCGGCCGTCGTCGCCATGCGATCCGCGGTGTCGATGTTGTCCTTGAGGACGACCGGAATCCCGTGCAGCGGCCCACGAGGGCCACGTTGACGGCGCTCGGTGTCGAGCTCGTCGGCCAGACGCAGCGCGTCGGGATTCACTTCGGCGATGGAGTGCAGCGCCGGTCCGCCCCGATCGATCGCGTCGATACGCTGGAGATAGAGCTCGACGAGCTGCCGCGACGTGTAGCGTCCGGACGCCATCGCGTCCTGCAGATCGCGAATCGTCAGCTCTTCGAGCGGGAACGCCGGGACTGGGGCTGGCTCACGCGGCTCGCCGGTCGTGCACGCCGCCAACAGCGCGCACAGGACGGCGACCCACCCCAGTCGGGCGCTTACTCGGTGAAGACGGTCAGCTTGCGGAACTGAATCAGCCACTTGCCGTTGCGCTTCACCAGGTGATCTTCGGATCGCCCCATGCCGCCGGTGATCATCCGGCCGTCCTTGTCCTTGCGCATGGTCTGCCAATACGACTGGTACAACGCTTCGCCAGGTTTTGTGAACGTGATCCGTGGGCTGCTGATCACGTGATACAGGTTGCCGGCCGGCAGCCCTTTCGCCTTGTTCTCGTCTCGCCGCTGGATGAGGCCAGTCACCACCTTGCGGATCTCCGCGTGCCCCTTGATGATCTGGCCGTTCGAGTCGATGACGGCGTCCTCGGTGAACACGGCCACGTAGCCGTCCGGGTCGAGCGAGTCCACGGACCACACGTACCGCGCCATCACGTCTTCGACCGCGACGCGGTCTTCGTAGGTGCCGAGGTGTTCCTGTGCCGTGACCAGAGCGGGCGAAACGAGGAGCGCGATCACAAAGACGTGCGGCAGTCGCATCGTGGATCCTGTCTGAAGATCGTTACTGGAGGAACATCCAACCAAGCCCGCTGAACATCATCAGAAAGAGCACCGAACATCCGACACCCAACGCCGCCGGCACTCCCTTGTCGCCGCGGAACACGGCGAGGATACCAAGTCCCAGCGCGAGCACGGAAACGACGAGCGCCGCCGTAGTGGCGAATCTAAGCAGCGGCGCCATGGCATCGCGCGGATCGAGGCCGCCGGAGACGAGCGCCAGCGCCAGGGTGACCCACGCGGCCAGGCTGCCTCCCAGCGACGCGTAACCGAGCGGCCATCGCCTCATGCCGCCACGCGCTCCCACGTCAGCACCGTGTTTTCGGCGGATTGACCGTCGGCGCTGGTCAGCACGCGCAGCTCGACGCGATCGGAGGTCAGAAACCGGTAGCCGCGGACCAGTTCGGTCCCGATCCAGTCCGGCGACATCGCACCTTCGACGACGTGCGTCACGGTCGATCGGGACGCATCGACGCGGTACCGTCCGTAGTAGCTGGCCATCCCGACGAAGGCGGCCTGCGCCGCCGCCGGGCTCGCCCGCTCCCACGGCGTGCCGAGGCGAGGCCGGCGGGCGTCGTACACCTGCGCACTGACGCGCCCGTCTGGCGTGTACACGATCAATCCGGCGGCCCGGTCGTCCCAATACGGGCGCGACCCGCCGGTCCCATCCAGTGCCACGAACGACACGAGGCGCCACGTCCCGACGAGCGACGGCGTGTCCGTCATCGCGCGTCGCCTCCGCGGATGATGGCGGCAACCACGGCGGCGGCATTCTGACTGGCCACTGCGAGGTACTGCCGGTAGTCGCTGCCGGCATCCGTGTCCGCCCGGTCCGTGATCCCGCGCACCACGAGGCACGGCACCGCGAACTGCCGGCAGGTCTGCACGACCGCCGCGCCCTCCATTTCGACCGCGGTGGCACCGAGTGCGCTCCGCAGCTCGTCGCGACGCACCGGATCGGTGACGAAGACGTCGCCCGTCACGATGACGCCTTCCAGCACGCGGGGCACGCGCTCGCCGTCGGGTGTCTTCAACGACGGAAGCGTCAGCCCTTGCACGGATCGCCTGGCCGTTGCCAGCAGCGGCATCGGCGCCGGCACCAGCACCGGTTCCAGCTCGCCGGTCACCACGTTGCGCAGGCCGCTTCGTCTCATGCCAGCCGCCGTCAACGCACCGGCGTCGTGCTGCGCCACCGTGGCGCCCACCACCACGTCGCCCTGACGTAAGGCCGGGTCGATCGCCCCGGCAGTCCCGGAGAAAAAGACGGCCACGGGCTTGAAGCGGCTGAGCATGAGCGTGGCCACGATGGCGGCATTCACCTTGCCCGCGCCCGATCGCCCGATCACCACGTCGCGCCCGTTCAGGACACCGGCACGGAAGACGTAGCCGTCGACGGTCACGTCCCGGCCGTTCTGAATCTGTTGCTCGTACGGCCTCACCTCGCTGGCAATCCCGAGGATCCCGACCACGCTCTGCGCTGCCGCCGCGTTCGCGACGAGCAGCAGGCACAGCGACCACGCACCAATACCGGGCTGACGCATCGAGGGTGACCTATCGCTCCGCGAACGCCACTCGCACGCCGAGCAGAATCATCAGGCCTCCAGAGACCCGATGCACGGTGCGCTGCGACCGTGCGATCCATCGGCGGATGGCGGGCCGGTCGAGCGTGGAGACGAACAGCAGCCAGAACGAGGCGCTCACCAGCATCATGCTGCAGACGAGCACCACCATAGCACCCGGGGACGTGCCGGGGGCGATCACGACGGTGAAGACGCCGAGATAGAAGAGCGTGCCCTTCGGATTGAGGACGTTGCTGATGAATCCCTGCAGGAACCAGTGCCCGTCGCGCGAACGGCGCTGGACGTCGCCCATGTCCAGCGCCTGGTTTCCGGCACGAAGGTTCTGGATGCCCAGATAGATCAGGTAAGCGGCGGCGGCGTATTTCAGCGCGGCAAACGCCAGGATGCTCTTCGCGATGAGCAGCCCGATGCCGAGGAGGCAGTAGGTGATGTGAACGAGGTTGCCCGTGAGCACGCCACCCGAGGTGCTCAAGCCGGCACGCCGGCCGCCGAGGACGGTGTTGCGCAGCACCAGCATCATGTCCGGGCCCGGAGTCACCATCACCAGGCACGTCAGCGAGACGAGCACGACGAGCTGACCGAACATCTAGCGGCGCTCCGTGTCCTGGGCGGTGCAGACGATCTCGTACTTGATGCCCTCGAGGTCCTTGAAATAGAGGGCATAGTAGCCGGCCGGCGTGTACTCGGGGTACTCGCGTGGCGGCGCCACGATCGTGGCTCCAATCGCCTGCAGTTCGAGGTGCAGCCGGTCGACCTCGGCGCGCGACGGCGCTTTGAATGCCAGGTGATGCAGCGCCCCCGGCTTCCGGCGATTGATCGTCTCGCTGGCAAAGCCGCTCAGCGGCGACGTGATGGCAAATCCCAGGCGCGGGTGCTCGTAGGACACGACGTGCTTCTCGTGTGCGTCGATGACGGCCTCGGTGCGGCGCGCCAGGTCGAATCCCAGGAGCGGGAGCAGGCGGTCGTAGAACGGCACGGCCGTCGCCATGTCTCTGACCGTGATCTCGACGTGGTCGATGAGCGGTTCCATCTCCGGCTCGCGCGCTGTTAGGATACCGCGCGATGAAACTCCCGCTGCCGGCCGCCCTCGTCCTGGTGTTGTGGCCGCTGAGCGCCGCCGCTCAGGAGCCCTCGCCGGACGCCCTCTATCAGCGCGCCCTCGCCTTGCACGATTCCGGCGACTACAGCGGCGCGATCGCCATCTACAAAGAGCTGCTCAAGACCGCGCCGGAGAACGAAACCGTCCGCTACGAACTGACCTACTCCACGCTGGCGAAGGGCGACACGACAGAAACGATTCGCCTCGCCACTGAAGGCGCACGCAAGCCAGGGCCGACGCAGGTGCGGTATTTCGAGCTGCTCGGCAACGCCTACGATGCGGAGCATCGGACGAAAGAGGCGGTCGAGGCATTCAAGCGCGGCATCAAGGTCGACCCGTCTTACGCCCCGATCCATTTCAATCTCGGTGTCGCCTACGGGGGGCAGCAGAAACTCAAGGACGCACGCGAAGCGTTCGAGGACGCGATCGCAGCGGACCCGCGCTATGCCTCGGCACAGTGGGGCATCGCCGCCGTCTATGCGGCCGACGGATACCGCATTCCCGCCATTCTGGCGTATGGCCGTTTCTTGTCGCTCGAGCGCACGACGCAGCGCTCGGCCGCCGCGGCGAAAGGCCTTCGCGAGCTGGTCACCGCGGGGGTAACTGGAACCTCGCCCGAGAATCTGCAACTCCTGATCAATCCCGACACGAAGAAGGACCTCGGTGACTTCAGCGTGCTCGAATTGATGCTGTCGCTCGCGGTGGCCGGGAATCAGCTCAAAGACGCGGCACCGAAGTCGGATGCCGAGCGCGCCGCGGACGTGTTCGCGCTGTTCATGTCGATGCTCGCGGAGAAGGCGGGCGACTACAAGCGGGGATTCATCGGCAAGACGTACATTCCGTTCTACGTCGAGCTGGTGAAAGCCGGCCACGCCACGCCGTTTGCCTACGTGACCCTGGCTCCGCTGAAGATGACGGGCACGAACGAATGGCTCGCGGGCCACCGGGCCGAGGTGGCGGCGCTGGAGCAATGGCTCCGCGCGTATGGTGTGAAGTAGGCCCGACGCCTAGACGGCACACTCCCCGTCCATCACCTCGGGGTTGAACGTGGTGGTCTCCCCGAGATCGACGTAGTCCTGATCCGTGATCTCGTTCGGCAGCAGCAACGCCAGGTCCTTGAGCACCTCGGTCGCCTGCGCCGGCGGCACGCGGCGGAAGAAGGCACCCAGGTCCTCGTCCGGCAGGTGCTGCTGGTCGTACATCTTCACCAGCCGCTCGAGCGCGTCGTTCAGGCGATGGACCGGCACCTTCGACACCACCTTGCCGAAATGCGCGGTGCCGTTGTCGGCGCAGCCGCCGCCCACGAGCACGAAGTACTGCGGGATGGCCTTGCCGCCCACCTTGCGCACGCTGCCCTGGAACCCGATCGAGGCGATGTGATGCTGGCCGCATCCGTTGGGGCAGCCGCTGATCTTCACGTTGCCCTTGCCGCTCGGCACCATGGCGACGAGATCCGGCCGCGTGCTGAGGAACTCAGTGAACTCACGGCCGAGCCCGCGCGACTGCGTCACGGCCAGGCGGCAGCTCTCGGCGCCCGGGCAGCTCACCACGTCACCGAGGGTGTTCGCGTCGGCGGCACCGAGGCCTGCGGCGGCGATGCGATCGTAGAACGGCGCCAGTGATTCCTTCTTCACCCACTTGAAGAGGACGTTCTGCTCCACCGTCAGCCGCATCGTGCCGTCACCGTAGGCTTCGGCCAGGTCGGCGAGCACGCGCATCTGACCGGCAGTCATGTCGCCGAGCGGCAGGCGGACGGTCACATGGTGGTAGCCCGCCTGCTTCTGCGGCGCGACGTTGGTCTGCCCCCAGCGGACGAACGGGTCGTCGACGGTCTTGAGCTTGACCGAGTCCGGCATGATGCCGGGACCGATGACCGGCGTCACCGCGGCTGCGGCGACGGCGTTCACCGACGGCGCCTGCGTCGGCGTCCAATCGGGCGCCTGCTGCGGCTTCAGCTGCTCGGCCGTGAGCTTGAGCGGCGCGCCGCCGGTGGCGAGAAACGCCTCGAGCTCCTCCATCACCTTGGCGCGGAACGCCTCCCAGCCAAGCTGCTTCACCACGAATTTCATGCGGTTCCGCTGACGGTGCTCGTAGTCACCGTATTTGTGGAACACGCGCAGTACGGCTTCGGCGACGTTCTGGATCTCCTCCACCGGCAGGAACTCGTAGAGGACGTAGCCGGTGACCGGCATGATCGAGGTGCCGCCGGCAATCGTCACGCGGAAGCCGCGCCGGCCGTCCTGGATCTTCGCGCGCCAGCCGATGTCGTTGATCGACGCCAGCGCGTGGTCTTCCGTGCACCCCTCGAACGCGATCTTGAACTTCCGCGGCAGCACCGCGGCGAGCGGGTGACGCAGGAAATAGCGCGTCAGCGCCTCCGCGTAGGGATAGACGTCGAAGATCTCGCTGTGCGACGTGCCCATGTAGGGGCAGCCGGTGACGTTGCGCACGGCGTTGCCGCACGCCTCGCGCGTGGTCAGCCCCTCGTCCGCGAGGATGCGCATCGCGTCTTCGCAGTCCTTCAGCAGCACGAAGTGGAGCTGGATGTTCTGCCGCGTGGTCACGTGGCCGAAGCCGCGCGAATACTTCGACGCCACGGTGGCGAACGCGCGCATCTGGCCGCTGCTCACCACGCCCTGCGGCGCCTTGACGCGCAGCATCTGCACGCCGTCCTGCCGCTGGCCGTAGGTGCCGCGCGTCAGGCGATAACGGCGCCAGTCGTCGGGAGCCATCTCGCCGCTCTCGAACTTGCCGAGCAGCGTGACGAACTCGTCGATGTCCTTTTCGCTCGCAAAGTTGACGCTGCCGCGTCCCACCACTTTGCGTTCGTCAATTGCGGCCATACCCTGCCTCCCGCGCCTCGGCTCCCTGCCGGTCCGCCCCGTCGGCGCTGTGATGCAGCGCCGCCCGCACGGTGACCACGTCGCCCACAATCAGCACGCCGGCCACCCCGTCGGGAATCTCCACACGCTCGAACTCTTCAAGGCGGCCCGTCCAGCTCCAGGACTCCGGCGTGGACGCGCCGCACACGATGGCCGCCGGCGTCTCCGCCGCCCAGCCGTGCGCCATCAACCGTTCCGCCACCGCGGCGCGCCCGCCCACCGCCATCATCACCACGACGGTGAGGCTGTTGGGCGCAATCGCGCCCAGTGCCCCGTCCAGCGCCTCGGACGTGTGACCCGCCAGCACCACGAACCCCGCCGCCACGCCGCGATGCGTGACCGGAATGCCCGCGAGCTCCGCGGCGGCGACGGCGGTGGTCACGCCCGGCACGATCTCGAACGGGATGCCCGCCTCGGCCAGCGCGATGGCTTCCTCCGCACCGCGGCCGAACACGAACGGGTCGCCCCCCTTCAGCCGCACCACGTGCTTGCCGTGGCGCGCCGCGCGAATCATCAGCTTGTGAATCGTCTCCTGCTTCACGCTGGTGCGGCCGGCGCGTTTGCCGACGTGAAAACAGGGCGCATCCGTGAGCCCGCGCAGCGCCACCGCATCGACCAGCGCGTCGTAGAGCACCAGGTCCGCCTCGCGGACGAGCCGCGCCGCGCGCACCGTCCACAGGTCGGGGTCGCCGGGACCGGCGCCGACGAGCGACACGCGTCCCGCAGGCGAACCTGAATGGTCGCCTCTACGAGCGGGGTTGGAGTCGGCGTTCTTCATACAAACGGTTCAGCGTTTCGAGCAGCTGCGGGCGGCGCTCCTCCATCGGCACGCCATCCTGCTTCCACGTCTTCCGGATCTCGTCCGCGGCGGTCATCCAGAGCGCGAGATCCTGCGGCAGCCACGCGTCGAGCGCTTCGCGCATCAGCCCGGCCAGCGCCGGCGCGCGACCGCTCGTCGAGAACGCCACAGTCAGGCCGTCACGCCGGACCACGCCGCCGAGATACGCCGTGGCGTTGGGCGGGTCGTCCACCGCATTCACATACAGCTGGCGGCGTTCAGCCGCGTCCACCACCTGCTGGTTCACTTCGGGCGGCGCCGCCGCCACCACCCACCACATGCCGTCCAGATCGTGCGGCTCGAACGCGCGCCGCCGCCGGTTCACGCCCACGCGCTCGAACTCGGGACGAATCTCCGGGGCCACCACCGTGACCTTGGCGCCCTCCGCCAACAGCCCCTCCAATTTTGCCGCCGCCACCGACCCGCCGCCGACGATCAGCACCGGCCGGCCGTCGAGCTTGAGGAAGACGGGGTACATAGGGCTCAGGCCGTGGCCTGCGACGCCGCCACCTTCGGCGCGACCACGCGCTCGAAGTCCGCCAGGCTGCGGCCAATCGTCACCGGCCGCTGGACGTGCCCCTGCATGACCTCGGCGGTCTTGAAGCCGTTGCCGGTGACGCAGATCACCACCGACTCGTTGGCCTTGATGAGGCCGCGCTTCACCAGCTGCCGCGTCGCCGCGACCGTGGTGCCGCCGGCCGGCTCGGTGAAGATGCCTTCGGTGCGGGCCAGGAGCTGGATGCCGTCCAGGATCTCCGCGTCGGTCACCATCGCGCCGGCGCCGCCGGTCTCGTTCACCACCTTGATCACCTGGAAGCCGTCCGCGGGGTTGCCGATCGCGAGCGACTTGCAGATGGTGTCCGGCTTCACCGGGTCGGGGAACTCGTCGCCGGCGTCGATGGCGCGCACGACGGGCGCGCTGCCGCTCGGCTGCGCGGCGTGAATCTTCGGCAGCTGGCCGTCCACCAGGCCCACTTCCTTGAACTCGCGCAGCCCCTTGTAGATGCGCGGCAGCAGCGTGCCGCCGGCCACGGGCGACACGATGTGGTCCGGATACCGCCAGCCAAGCTGCTCGGCAATCTCGAACCCCATGCTCTTGGCGCCCTCCGCGTAATAGCTGCGAAGGTTGATGTTGGCGAAGCCCCACCCGTAGCGATCCGCGATCTGCGTGCACAGGCGGTTCACGTCGTCGTAGTTCCCTTCCACGGCCACGACGTTCGGGTTGTAGATGGAGGCACCCAGCACCTTGTTCGGCTCGAGGTCGTGCGGGATGAACACGTAGCACGGCAGCCCGAGGCGTGCGGCGTGCGCCGCCACGCTGCCCGCGAGGTTGCCGGTGGACGCGCAGCCGAACACCGGGAATCCGAGTTCCACGGCTTTCGTGGCCGCCACCGAGACCACGCGGTCCTTGTACGAGAAGGTCGGGTGGTTCACCGAGTCGTCCTTCACGTACACCTCGGCCAGGCCGAGTTCCTTGGCGAGCCGGTCCGCCTTCACGAGCGGCGTGAAGCCGGAGTTGAAGCCGGTCTTCGGGGTTTCGACCGGCAGCAGTTCCAGATAGCGCCAGAGCGAGCGCGACCGCGACTCGATGAGCGCGCGGCTGATCACCTTCTTGATTGCGGCGTAGTCGTACGACACCTCGAGCGGGCCGAGACACTCACTGCACACCCACGACGCGGTGGGCGGGTACTGCTTCCCGCACAGATGGCACGTCAAACCCGCAACGAATCTCATTTCCTCATCTCCCGCACGGAGGCGCCCGCAGGTTCCGCCTCGCGATGGACTGCCGCGTGATGCACCGTCAGCGTCCGCACCACGGCCTGGTGGCCGGCACCGGCGTACATCGTAGACAGCAGCTGTTCCAGCCGCTCGAAGTTCTGCCGCGCGATGACGGCAATGGACGGACCGGCGCCCGACAGGAACGCCCCCAGCACGTCGGGGTCTTCCAGCGACAGGATGTCGGTCAGCAGCGGCACCATGTTCGACCGCGCCGGCTGGTGCCAGCGGTCGCGCACCCCCTCGCGGAGCCGCTCGTAGTCCTTGGACTGCAGCGCGTGGACGAGCGACAGCACCCGCTGCATGTTGAACACCGCATCGCGGCGGTGCAGGTGATCCGGCAGCGCCGCCCGCGCCTTGGCGGTGGCCAGCCCCACCGACGGCGTCGCGACGATCAGCTTCAGCTCGTCCGGCCAGGTCCAGTGCAATGCTTCGGGCGCGTGCCCTTCGTCGGCAATCACCGAGATCAGGCCGCCGAAAAGCGCCGGCGCCGCGTTGTCGGCATGCCCTTCGATCGAGGAGGCCGCGGCCAGCAGCTCGCGGTCCGACAGCGGGTGCGCCACCTTCTCGAAAATCCGCAGGCCGGCTACCGTCGCCGCCGCGCTGCTGCCCAGCCCGGCCGCCATCGGAATCCCGCTCTCCACCTCCACGTGCACCGTCGGCGTCTTGATGCCGGTGCGCTCCGCGATGAGGTGAAACGCGCGCTCGAGCGCGTTGTGCCCCTTCACGGGCGGTGAGCTGCGCGCCACCACCAGCCGGGTGCCGCCGTCGTCGCGCACGTCCACGATCCGGGCGCGGAGGTATATCTGCACAGCCACACCCAGGGTGTCGAACCCGCCGCCGAGGTTCGCGACCGAGCCGGGCACGGTCACGTCGCCGGGCAGGACGGCGCCAGCAGCGCTTCCTAGAGCGGTGTTTCCTACGGCGGAGCCTGAGGTGGTCTTAAGTGACACGAAACAAAAACGATATCATGGATTTCCGCCCACTCCCTTTACACTGGACCCCGTGGCCACAGCCCCATTTTCCATTGGAATCATTCAGGATCGGGCGGATCAGGACGCCGCCGCCAACCTCGCCCGGGGCACCCGGCTGATCCGCGAAGCCGCCGCCCGGGGAGCGCAGATCATCTGCCTCAAGGAACTGTTCAACGCCCCCTATTTCTGCAAGGCGCAGCACGCGGACCGGTTCGACCTGGCCGAACCCATCCCCGGCCCGACGACCGACGCGCTCCAAAAGCTCGCCCGCGAGCTGGCCGTGGTCCTGGTGGTGCCCCTTTTCGAGCGGCAGGGGCCTGGCGTCTACCGGAATTCGGCCGCCGTCATCGACGCCGACGGGAGCCTGATGGGCGTGTATCGCAAGATGCACATCCCCGACGACCCGCTGTTCTACGAGAAGTACTACTTCACACCCGGCGACGGCGGCTTCATGGTGTGGAAGACCCGCTACGCCACCATCGGCGTCCTGATCTGCTGGGATCAGTGGTTCCCGGAGGCGGCCCGCATCACGGCGCTCATGGGCGCGCAGGTGCTCTTCTACCCGACCGCCATCGGCTGGCATCCGTCGGAGAAGGCCGAGTGGGGCGCGCCGCAGGTCGATGCGTGGCGGACGGCGCAGCGCGCGCACGCGATCGCCAACGGCGTCTACGTGGCGTCGCCCAACCGCATCGGTCACGAAGACGAAGCGGGGACCGACGGCATCACGTTCTTCGGCCATTCGTTCATCGCCGATCCCTTCGGACGACTCGTAACCGAGGCGAACGAAGAGGAGACGGTGCTGGTGGCGCAATGCGACCCGGCGCTCATCGAGAGCGTGCGCCGCAACTGGCCCTTCCTGCGCGACCGTCGCGTCGACGCCTACGGCCCAATCCTGAACCGGTATTTAGCGTCGGATCGCGAAGCGAGCCGACCAGCAAACACTGCTAGTCGGTCCGCAGAGCGGACCGACCTGTGACGGCGCAGCAGGGGCTGCGGATGCCCGGCGAGTGGGAGCCGCACCGGGCCACCTGGATCAGCTGGCCGCACCACGAGCCCGACTGGCCGGGCAAGCTGGGGCCCATTCCGTGGGTCTACGCCGAGATCGCGCGCGTCATCGCCGCGCACGAACCGCTCGAGATCCTGTGCCACGGCGACGAGGTCGAGGACGCCGCGACGATCGCGCTGCACGCGCACGGCGTGCGCATGGACCGTGTGCGGCTGCACCAGCTGCCCACCGATCGCGTGTGGCTGCGCGACTCCGCGCCAACGGGCGTGCTGGACGACACGGGCCGCGTGGTGCTTCTGAACTGGGCCTTCGATGGCTGGGCCAAATACGACAACTTCGCGCTCGACGCCCAGATCGGCCGCGAGATCGCGCGCCGCACCGGACTGCCGCGCATCGAGCCGATGCGCGACGGCCGCCAGCGTCTGGTGCTCGAAGGCGGCGGCATCGACGTCAACGGCCGCGGCCTCGTGCTCGTCACCGAGGAGTGGCTGCTCAGCGACGTGCAGGTACGCAATCCGGGGCTCGGCCGCGCGGACTACGAGCGCCTGTTCGCCGAATGGCTGGGCGCCACCCGCACGATCTGGCTCGGGGAAGGGTGCGTCGGCGACGACACCCACGGACACGTGGACGACGTCGCGCGGTTCGTCTCGCCCGACACGGTGGTGCTGGCGGTGGAAGCCGATCCCGCCGACGACAATCACGCGCGTTCGCTGGACAACCTGCGCCGGCTCGAAGCGGCGGGCCGCTCCACGCCGCTCCGCGTGGTCACGCTCCCCTTCCCCCGTGCGGTGACGATGAACGGCGAACGGCTGCCGGCCAGCTACGCAAATTTCTACATCGGCAACGGCTTCGTCGCGGTGCCGACGTTCAACGATCCGAACGACCGCGTCGCGCTCGAGACGCTCGCCGGCCTGATGCCCGACCGCGAGGTCGTGGGCATCCACGCCGTCGATCTCGTCTGGGGCCTCGGCACGCTACACTGCCTCACGCAACAAGAGCCGGCAGCTCGGACGTAGGGGCCGCCTTCAGGCGGCCCGTGAAGGAGCGATGATGAACAGCAGACGCTTTGCCCCGGCCTGGGTTCCGCTTCTGTTCGGCCTCATGAGCCTGACCAACGTTCTGACCCGGCCGAGCCTGCAGGCGATCCGCGCGGTAGACGAAGTGCAGCTGATCGCCACCGGCATGTGCTTCGGCGCCGCGCTGGTCGGGTTCGGCTACTTCCTGCGCGATCGCAAGGAAGCTCGATAGCTGCCGCTCGCGGAGCGCAGCTCGATCTCCATGGGTGGGGTCTTCATCAGCTACCGGCGCACCGACAGTGACGTCGCCGCGGGACGGCTGGCCGACGACCTGTCCGAGATCTTCGGCCCCGGGCGCGTCTTTCGCGACATCGATTCGCTCGAAGCAGGCGAGGACTTTCCCCGCGCTCTGGAACGCGCGCTCGACTCCTGCACCGTCGTCATCGCCCTGATTGGGCCGCGCTGGTCGAGTGTCGTCTCCGACACGGGGCAGCGGCGGCTCGACGACCCCAAGGACTGGGTGCGCCTCGAGATCGCGCGCGCACTCCAACGTGATATCCGCGTCATCCCCGTGCTGCTCTCCACCACGATGCCGAAGGAGTCGGAGCTGCCGGCGGATCTCGAGCCGCTGCTCCGGCGCAATGCGGTGGACCTGACGGACCGCTACTGGAAGCAGGAGGTCGAGGAGCTCGCGCGGGCGCTCGAGCGGATACCGGGGTTCGGCGTGCGCGCTGGGGCGCCCGTTGCAGCACGGGTCTTCAACCTCCGCCCGGTTCTCATCGCGGTGGCGGTGCTGGCCATCGTTGCGCTCGGGTGGTGGCTGGCCTCGCGCCAGCCGGACACACCCAAGGCCGCGGCCAATTCCACAGCTGCGGCGCCGGCTGCCCCACCGATCGATCTGTCGCAGGGCGTGCGGATTCGCGACACCGGCAGGGAGAGCGCCGTTGCGGGACTGGTGACGGCAATGGCCATGGAAGCATCGCTCGCGTACCAGAAGCGCCCCGTGACCCTCTCGGCGCGGTATCTCTACGAGAAGGCGAAGACGATCGACCGCTTCGGCACCGGCACCGAAGGTACCGACATGTCAGCCGCCATCTATGTGGCCGAGACCTTCGGCGCACCTCCCGAAGATCGGTGGCCGTTCGTGGCAGGCGCACGCGCGCTCCCGAAAGGCGTGACCTGGGCGGCGATGGACGAGGAGGCGGCCAAGTACCTGGCCCGGACCTTCCGTCTCGCCGGCTACGACGACATTGCGGGTCAGCTCGCGCAGGGACGGCCCGTGCTCGCCACCGTCGACGTGACCAGCGCCTGGGCCACGGACGAGGCCTATAAGACCGGAGTGATTCGACCGTCCCCGCAGGACAAAGACATCGGCGCTTCGGTGATCGCCATCGTCCGATTCGACCCCGCCGACGGTTCGATCGGATTCGCCCATTCGTGGGGCGTGGAGTGGGGCAACAACGGATTCGGTGTGCTGAGCGCAGCCGACGCCAAAAAGGCGCTCCACGAGCTCTGGGCCATCGAGGTAGTCAAACCGCAGGCGAAGTGATGATGCCGGGCGTGCTTCGCCCCGTCGTCCTCGCGGCCGCACTGAGCTGCGCCGCGTGCCGCCAAGCGCCGCCTCCAGCGCCAACCGGGGCTGAACGTGCCGCGCTCGAAAGCGGGGAGACGAAGTGGCTGACCGCCAATGGCCTGCGGCTCAAGACCAAGATCTATCGCAGCGAACCGAGCCCCGCGCCCACGCTCGTGGTGGCGCTGCACGGCGACTCGCCGATCGGCCGCCCGTCGATTCAATTCGTGTTCGCGCAGCGCGCCGCGGCGCAGCTGACGAACGCCGTCGTCGCGGGGGTGCTGCGCCCGGGCTACACCGACGGCGCCGGCGACACCTCGGAGGGCACGCGGGGACGCGCCACCGGCGACAACTACACGCCGCAAGTCGTGGATGCCGTACGCGACGTCATCGCCGCGTTGCGCAAGGACGTCGCACCCCGCGCCGTCGTCGTGGTGGGTCATTCCGGTGGCGCGGCGATCGCCGCCGACTTGATCGCGCGGTGGCCCGACGCCGCCGACGCCGCCCTGCTCATCTCGTGTCCGTGCAACGTGCCCGCCTGGCAGACGCACATGATGAAGAGCTACGCCAGCTCCTACGGTCCAATGGCGCTCGTCTTCAAAGTGCCGACCAAGAGCCTGTCTCCCCTCGATCTCGTGGATCGGGTGCCGGCGACACTGCCCGTGCGCATGCTCGTCGGCGGCGCCGACACCGTGGCCCCGCCGAAATTCACCGAGGAGTACGCCGCGCGCCTGCGGCAGCGCGCCGCCGATGTCGCCGTGACCGTCGCGCCAGGACTGACGCACGACATCTATCTCGACGCGGTCGCGTTCGACCAGCTCACCCGTCTGGTTGCGAGCCTGCCGAGCCGACGGTGAAGGCGGGGCTCAGGACCCGATCAGCGGATGCCCAGCGAGACCGCCCACTTGGCGCCGGGCATCGCCACGCCCGCGATCTCCTGGTAGCTGACGTCGAACAGATTGGTGCCTTCCACCGCCAGCTCGTAGTGCGGCCCGAGACGGCGCGACAGCCGGAGGTCGAACAGCGCGTAGTCGCGATCGCCGAGCGCGGTGCCGCCGGTCGCCACCGGGTAGGGACGGCGCCGCTCGCGCACCTCGAGCCGCGGCGCCAGCTGCAGCCGCGCCGGCAGCGGAATCGCCGCTGCCGCCGTGAAGGAGTGCGGCGCGAAATCCAGGACGTATTTCGACAGCTGGTCGACCGCCGACGCGTCGAGGTCGATACCCGTATAGCCCACCTGCACGAAGCCGCCGCGCGGCAGCGAACGGCTCACCGACAACTCCACGCCCTTGGTGTTCACGTCGCGGACGTTGTAGGTCTGCCAGCGCACCAGCGTGCTGGGACGCAGCCAGTCGATCACGTCGTGATCGGCGCGCCCGAACACCGTGGCGTGCGCGGCCCACAGGCCACCCACGAAGACGTCGGCACCGCCCTCCCCCGCCCACGCGTGCTCCGGACCGACCTCGGCGCGGGCCAGGTTGGCCGGATCCGAATAGAAGCGCTCCGTGAACGTCGGCACGCGGAAGGCGCGCCCCACTGACGCGCGCAGACGCAGCCGCGGCGCCGGCCACCAGCCGGCGCCGAGCGACGGGCTCCACGAGGCGCCAAACTCGTTGTAGCGATCGACACGCAGCGTGGCGTCGAGCTGCGCCGCCTTGGCAATCGGACGGCGCCATTCGCCGAAGCCGCTGACGCGCGAGGTGGAATGGTTGCCGAGATTGGTCGAGCGGATCCAGTCGCCGCCGCCCTCGATCCCCACCGTGGCCGTGCCGCCGAGCGCCGGCCGCGAGCCCGCGAACGTGGCCAGCACGGCGTGCGAGCGGTGCTGGTTGTTCGAGAGGGCCGGGGTGATCTGGTTGAAGATGAAGTGGTCGCCGTGGGTGCGGTACGACTCGCCCAGCCGCCAGCTCCAGCCGCCGGCGGTGCCCAGGCCGTGCTCGGCCGCCAGGAGCGTCTGGTTGGTCCACTCGCGCGACGGCGCGTTGCCGCCGTAGAAGTTGTTGGCGCCGAATCCCTTCCACAGGTACGAGAGCGACACGGTGGAACGACCGAACGAGGTCCGCGAGCGCACGATGGCGTTCTTGAAGTCGCGGTCGTACATGAAGCCCGACGACCGGTCGGCGGAGACGCTGAGCAGCTGGCTGGCGCCCGCGCGCTCGAAGGCCCACTGGCCGCTGCCGCCGGCGTAGTCGTCGGCGCCGCCGCGCACCTGGAAGGAGGCGGGCGCCGTGCGCCGGGTGATGACGTTGACGGTGCCGCCGAACGCGTCGGCCCCGAAGATCGCCGAACCCGGGCCCTGCAGGATCTCGATGCGCTCCACCGCGTCGAGCGGCACCGGGATGTCGCCGTTGTGGTGCCCCGACTGCGCGTCGTTCAGCCGCACGCCGTCCACCAGCACGAGCATCTGCCCGAAGTTGGCGCCGCGGATGGCGAAGTCGGTCTGGATGCCCATCACGCCGCGGGCCCGCACGTCCACCGACGACGCCAGGCGCAGGACGTCGGCGATGGTGTGGGCCGGCAGCGCGGCGATCTGATCGCGCGTGATGATGGTCATCGTCCGCGTGATGCTCCCCAGCTCCACGGGCGCGGTGGCGGCGGTGACGACGACGGTCTGGCGGTAGGTCTCCTGGGCGCGCGCCGGCGCGGCGGCGAGCAGAACCGCGACGACGGAAACAACAGCGAACCGAATCGGCATACCTCTCAAGTGTAGTACGCGGCTGCGCCGTTCTCGACGCGCCGGCGCTGAACGAATCCGTATGGCTACGGCCGCGCGGCTACAAATGCGTCGGAGGTGGGCGCGACGGGCGGCACCGGCGCCGGCGACACGGCCGCGGCAGCCAGCTTCTCCTGCCGGCGTCCGAGCCACATCCCGTTGACGAGCCAGAGGAGCGACACCGGAACGGCCAGCCACGCCATGCCGACCAGCCCCATGCCGGCGGCGCCGAGCGCGGCTTGCGACCAGGCGCCGATCTGGTCGCCGAGCCGGTAGACGAACGTGTCGATGAAGTTCTTCGTCTTGTAGCGATCCTCGCGCGGCAGCACCGTGAAGAGCACTTCGCGCGTGGGTCGCGCCACCGCGAAGTTGCCGGCACGACGCACCGCCTGGAAGACCACCACCGCCGCCACCGTGGGATAGATGCCAAGCAGGCCGAAGCCGGCCGCGCTCACCGCTGGCAGGACGGCGAGCGTCAGGGTGACTCCGATGAACTTCACGAGGTTGCCGAACGCGAAGATCTGCAGCACGAACGCCAGCGCGTTGGTGAGCAGGTCGACGCGGGCGAAGAACACCGTCCGCGCCGCGCGGTCGGAGAACGTGCGATCGACGATGCCCGCCTGCTGGAAGTAGAGCACCGTGGACAGAATCGTGAACATCAGCATGTAGAAGCTGATGCCGAGGAGATACGGCGACTGGAGGGCGTTGCGGATGCCGGCGACGACGCTGCCGCCGATGATCTGCTCGTTCGACGCCACGGCCCGCACTTCGCGCAGGCTCTCGGTGAGCGTCGAGAGCCGGCGCACCGCCAGCACCGCCAGCTCGATTAGCGCCGCCGAAAAGAACAGCAGGAAGATCGGCGGAATGTGCGCGGCGAGCGTGGCGGTGAGAATCGAGCCCGTCATCGCCCCCAGCGTGCCCGCGGCGCTGATGATGCCGAACAGGCGCTTGGCCTGATCGCGCGTGAAGATGTCGGTCATGAACGCCCAGAACACCGACGGCACGAACAGGTTGAACACCGCCGTCCACACGTAGAACACGCGCCCGAGCCAGATGTTCTCCGCCCCGGTCGATCCCCGCAGCACGAAGAAGAACACAATCAAATTCAGCGCAAAAAACCGGTACGACCACGACACGAACTTGACGCGCGGGAAGCGGGCGACGAGCGCGGCAAAGGCCGGGTTCGACAGTGAGACCGCGATGAGCGTGCCCGTCCACAGCCACGGCAGGTTGTCCACGCCGCCGGCCACGCCGGCCTCGTCACGGATCGGCCGGATGACGTAGTACGAGGCCAGAACGGCGTAGAAATACAGCCATGTCCACCCGAGCGCCGGCAGCTCCTCGCGCTCGACATCCACGACTCGACCAAGAAGGCGCAGCATGTCCCGATCCTGCACGGGGCCCGACCGTATCCGCCCCGGGGGAATCCCCGGAACCCTCGTGCAGAGGGCAGTCTATACGAGGAGCGGAACGATCGCGGGGCCGCCGTACATCTGAAGAGCTGTTGCAGAACCCCCCATACAGGCGTAACATCCGCGCCGTCAGAGCCGGTTCGGACCAAACCCCTCAGGAGGCAGAATGAATCGCGCACTAGCCCTGTTCGCTGGCGCATTCCTGTGTCTGGCGCTCGTGCCAGCCGCAGCCCTCGCCCAGCAGGCCACTATCGCTGGAGTCGCCAAAGACACCTCCGGCGCAGTGTTGCCGGGCGTTACCGTCGAAATTTCGAGCCCAGCTCTCATCGAGAAAACCCGGTCCGCCGTCACCGACGGCTCCGGCCAGTTCCAGATCATTCAGCTCGTGCCCGGCACCTACACGGTGACGTTCACGCTGCAGGGATTCAACACCTTCAAGCGCGACAACGTCGAGGTCAGCGGATCCGGCGTCGTCACCATCAATGCCGACATGAAGGTCGGTGAGATCGCCGAGACGATCACGGTGACTGGTCAGACGTCGCTCGTAGACGTCCGCAGCGCCGGCGTCCAGAAGGTCGTCACCAAGGAGATCGTGGACTCGGTCCCGACCGGCCGCCTGGGCATCAACCTCGCCGCGCTGCAGCCT
>Ga0207648_10000344_pt1 | contig 51064 bp, 42 predicted proteins | sample KBSMisM32_FD_184310 | JGI IMG/M metagenome (GOLD analysis project Ga0207648, IMG submission 184310) | Miscanthus rhizosphere microbial communities from Kellogg Biological Station, Michigan, USA - KBS Miscanthus M3-2 (SPAdes) (version 2) | ecosystem: Host-associated > Plants > Roots >... | reverse complement strand
TGAAATCGATCGGACAGCCGCCGCACGTCAGCGCCGGCGTCGGCTCCACCGGCGACCCGTGATTGTCCTGCGCCCCGAAGATGTCGACCTCTTCGATCGCCTTGGCGCCGTTGAAGGTGATCTGCACCCAGTCCGGATACGCGCCGCCCGTGCCGTCGCTCCACGTCCCGCCGGCGCCATACCCCACTCCGCGCCGGTCGCCGTTGTTCACCGCGGTCGCCGGATACCCGCCCCACGCGGACGACGCCGTCGCCACGCCCCCGTTGGCCGACGCCGCCACGTTGACCCGTCCTCCCCCGCCCGCGGGAATGAACCCGGAATACAAAAGACGGTTGGACGATCCCGCGCCGAGGTTCGAGAGGACGCCCGTGGTCGCGGCGGCGACGATGGCATCTCGCACCTCCTGCGGGGTCTTGTTGCCGTTCTGTGCGAGATAGAGCGCCGCGACGCCAGCCACGTGCGGTGAGGCCATCGACGTGCCCGACAGCGTGGCGGTGGCCGTGTTGGATCCGATGAACGCCGACAGAATGCTCACGCCAGGCGCAAACACGTCGACGACAGAGCCGTAGTTCGAGAACCCTGGCTTGCTGTCGTTGATGTCGGTGGCCCCCACCGTGATCGCTTCGGTGACGCGGGACGGCGACTCGAGCGAGGCGTCGATGCCGTCGTTGCCCGCGGCCACCGCGAACGTGATGCCGGCGGTGATGGCATTGCGCACCGCGGCGTCGAGCGCGGAGCTCGGGCTGCCGCCAAGGCTCATGTTGGCGACCGCAGGTCGCCGTCCGTCGGCGACCACGGCGTCGATGCCGGCGACGATGCCCGAGATCGGTCCACTCCCGGCGCAGTTCAGCACTCGATAGCCGTGAATGAGCGCGTTCTTCGCGACGCCGTAGGTCGAGCCGGCAATGGTGGCGGCCACGTGCGTGCCGTGGCCGTGACAATCGATGCCGTCCGGCACCCCGATATTGGCGTCGTCATTCCCGATGTCGTTGGGATCGTTGTCGCCGTCGTCGTCGATGAAGTCGCCAGCCACGTTCGCCCGGCCGCCGAACTCGACGTGGGTGGGCAGGACGCCGGTATCGAGGACGTGGACGTGGACCTGCGTCGTAAACGGCGGATAGGTGTAGGAACTGTCGAGCGGCCGCTGGCGCTGGTCGATGCGATCGAGGCCCCACGGCGGGCTCGCCTGTACGTCATTCAGCTGCGCCAGCCCGTCCTCTTCGACATAGGCGACGCGCGGATCGCGCGCGAGGGCCTGCGCCGAGGCGGCGGTCATCCGGATGGCGAACCCTCTCAACGCCGACTCGTACACGTGCCGCAGGCGGCCGGTGTAGAGCTGTTGCGACTGCAGGCCGACGGCAAGCGGATCGTCGGTGCCGGAGAGGACGACGATGTATTGGCCGGGAATCGGGCGGGCGGCGCGCCGCACCGCCTGGCCCTGCTGGCCGGCGACCGACGTTCCGAACTCCACCGCCGCCACCAGGACGGTCAACAGGAGGAGCAGAGCTTTCTTCATGGGCTAGGTCGTAGCTTAGCTGAGAGCGCGCACGGGAGCGAGCGCCGGCCTCGCCGGTTCTGCCCGGAACTGCGCTCGACTCAGGTGTCGGGGGTTACTCCGCGCGCAGGGCGGCGAGCGGGTTGGCGCGGCTCGCGCGGCGCGCGGGCAGGTAGGCCGCCAGCCACGCAGCAACACCGAGCACGATCGGCGCGCCGGTCAGAGCGACCGGATCGAAGCTTCCAACGCCGAAGAGCAGCGTGGCCAGGAAGCGCGCCGTCAGCAGCGAGGCGGCCACACCGATGACGCCGCCGATCAGCACCAGCCGCAGGCCGCGCGACGCGAGCAGCCGCGCGACACCCGCCGCATCGGCCCCGAGCGCCATGCGGATGCCGACCTCGCGGGTACGCATCGCCACCGTGTAGCGCACGGTCCCGTACACTCCGATGGCGGCGAGCGCCATCCCCAGCACCGCGAACGCCGCCAGCAGGAAGGCGCCGATCTGCGACGGCAGTCTCGACGTGGCCAGATGCTGCGTCATCGTCATCGCCTGCAACACGCGCAGGTCGGGATCGACCTGCTGGCCTGCGGTGATCAGCGTCAGCGCCAGGCGCGCCGGATCGCCCGTGCGGACGAGGAAGTTGGCGCCTGGCAGGGGCTGGCCTTGGGTGTAGCTCTGATAGACAAGGTCGCGGGGCGGTTCTCCCAGCGATCGCACGCTGACGTCGCTCGCCACGCCCACGATCAACAGGTTGGCCTCCGGCGTACCTGGGAAGCGGAGGATCCGTCCCAGTGCATCGCCGTCCGGCCAGTAGCGGCGCGCCATCGCCTGGCTGATGATGGCCACGGGTTGAGTGTCGCGCCGATCGCCATCATTGAAGGTGCGCCCCTCTACGATCCTCATGCCGGCGGCATCGAAGAATCCGCCATCCGCCGTTGCCCGCGAGGCGCTGAAGGCCTCCCGGCCGGCAGGCGGCGTGCGGCCATCGATGGTGAAATTGATTACGCTCGACGAGAGCTCGAGCGGCAACGGCCAGACGAGGCCGACGGCGCCGGCTCCCGGGAGCGCGCGGAAACGTTCGAGCAGCCGCCGCGTGCGCACCACCGCCGCCTCGGGCGCTGATTGCGTCACGGGCATGATGACCGACAGGATGGCGGTAGGAGCCCGTCCGAAGCCCGGGTCCACGGCCAGCATCTGCTGCCAGCTCCGCAGGAACAGGCCGGCGCCCACGAGCAGCACGATCGACATGGCGATCTGGGCGACGACCATGACGTTGCGCCAGCGGAGAGGTCCTGGCGCCTCGCTGCCCTTGCTGCCCGCCTTGAGCGCCGCCCCCAGATCGGCGCGCGTGCCATGAACGGCAGGAACCAGTCCGAGAAAGACTCCGGCCATCACGCCGGCGCCAGCTGTGAACGCCAGCACTCTCCAGTCGAACAGGGTCCGCCAGCCGAGGCCGAATTGCAGGTCCAGCCGGATGCCATAGGGCAACGGCAAGTCGATCGAGAGCAACACGTCGAGGAGCGCGACCGCGAGCGCCAGGCCGGCCGCCGCACCGGCGAGCGCGAGCAACACACTCTCCACCAGGACTTGGCGCGCCAGCGCGCCGCGACCGGCACCAAGGGCCCGCCGCACCGCGATCTCCTGTCCTCGATCGATGGCGCGGGCCACCAGAAAGCTTGCGAGGTTGGTGCAGGCCAACAGCAGCACCAGCCCCACTGCGGCGATCAAGAGCCAGGCCGCCGCGCGCAGCAGCGGATCCACGCCGGGAACGACCTGCACTTCGGACGTCGGCACGAGCGCGAATCGCACCCCTGGAGTCCACCCTCGCGGCCGCGCGAGGTCGAGAGACGCCGCCACGAGCGAGGCCGCGTGCTCGGCCTGGACTCGGGTCACGCCGGGAGCGAGGCGCGCCTTGACGAAGAAGCTGTTGTAGTCCCGGTGGTCGAGCATCTCGATGCCCATCAGCTCGTCCTGCATGGCCATCGGCACGAAGAACGCCGACGTGACCGCGGGCAAACCGCCGCGATAGTCGGACGGGGCGACGCCGATGATCGTGTAGCCGCGGCGTCCCATCTGCAGCGTGCGTCCGACCACCTGCGGATCGCCGCCGAAGGCGCGTTGCCAGTAGCCGTGGCTGAGCATCACCACCGGATGACCGCCGCGGCCGACGTCGTCCGCGGGCTGAATCGCCCGGCCGAGTTGAGGCTCGATGCCGAGCAGCGCGAACGCGCCCCCCGTCACCGCTTCGCCCATGACCGTGGTCGGAGTACCGCCACGATCGATTTGCGCGACAGTAAAGGCGGACGCAGCCACCCCGCTGAAGACCTGCGTCGTGCCCCGCCGCAGGTCCTCGATATCGGGGTAAGACATCGGATTGAACTGCTGCGCGCCGTCCCCTCCGTAGACGTTGACCAGCGCTTCGGGATGCGCGAGCGGCGACTGCCGGAACAGCACGGCATACGCCACGCCGAAGATGGCCGTGTTGGCACCGATACCGATGGCCAGCGAGAGCACGGCCATCGCGGTAAAGCCGGGATTGCGGCGCAGCGACCGGAGGCCATATCGGACGTCGCGTGCGAGATGTTCGAGGGGAGCGGCGCGGAACTCGTCGCGGGTCTGTTCGCGCACCCGTTCGACGCCGCCAAATCGGATCAGGGCCTGACGCCGCGCGTCGTCCGGCGACAGGCCGGTGCGCAGGTTCTCCGCGATCTGCTGGTCGACGTGGAACTGGATTTCCTCGCTCAGCCGATCTTCGAGCTCCCGGCGGTGGAAGAGCGACGCGACCCGGCGCAGCACTTCGATGAGCGCACGCATCGCACCCTCAGCCCGCCGCCGTGTTGTCGAGAACCAGGTTGATCGCGCGGGAGACCCGCCGCCACTGCGCGAGCGAGTCGTTCAGGTAGCGCCGGCCGTTGGCCGTCATCGAGTAGTAGCGCGCGCGCCGGTTGTTGTCGGTGACGCGCCACTCGGAACGGATGTAGCCCTGACGTTCCAGACGATAGAGCGCGGGGTAGAGGCTCCCCTGCCCCAGTTGCAGCACCTGTTCGGACCACTGTCCGATGCGCTCGGTGATGCCCCAGCCATGCATCGGCTCGAGCTGCAGCGCCCGCAGCACCAGCATGTCGAGCGTGCCTTGCAGGACGTCGCTGCGGTCTTTCGTCGACACGGCGCTCCTTTCGACAGACGAAGGGAGTCTACAGCCACTCCTTTCGACCGTCAAGGGGAGCCCACCGTTGGAGGTGGGCCCCTCGAGCGCACTTCCGGCCGGGGCTAGTTCACGAGCGCCTTCAGGCTCTTGAGCGGCAGCACGCGCACCTTCTTCGAGGCGGGCTTCGCCTTGAACATCATCTTTTCCTTGGTGAAGGGATTGATGCCCTGACGCGCCTTCGTAGCCGGCTTCTTGACGACCTTCATCTTGAGCAAGCCCGGGAGGGTAAAGAGCCCGTTGCCCTTCAGACTCTTCTTGATGATGCCGTTCAGCGATTCGAACACCGCGGCGACCTGCTTGCGGGAGATTTCCGCGTCCTCGCTGATCTGCGCGAAGACTTCAGACTTCGTGGGTGCGCCACCCTTCTTTGCCATTTACACCGCTCCTTCTCGAAGACGACGCGGATGTGCGTCGCTCACGAGGCACAATCATACAGCCGTGCCAACGGCTTTCAGCCGACGAAATGCGGAAAAAATAGGCGTTCGAGCGATCGGCCGACCTTGTAGGATGCGTCGGTGCTGACCTTCCTGGTCGCGGTCACGCTCATCGCATTCGCGGTTGCCGTCATCGCCAGCTTCGTCACCTGGGCCAAGCGGCACTCGCTCGAGCCGCCCGGCCCAACGGTTCCCATGGGCCCCGCGTGGGTGGACCGGCTGCTTCCCGCGCACCCGAAGTGGGCCTTCGTGTCGGCGTTCGTCATCGCGGGGCTCCTTGGCGCGAGCCTCGTGCTGCTGGCGGTGCTCATCATTCAGCGGGTCGCAGATCGGCAGACCGCGTATGGGTATGCGATCTTCGTTCTGACGCCGTTTGCCGTCGGGTTCGTGGCCGGTGCGCTCACGACCTACCGGCAGGCGCCCACAGTTTGGCGATTCGTGCTGGCGGGTGCCTGTGCTCCGCTCGCCTGTGGACTCATGTTCCTGGCAGCCGGCGCTGAGGGCGCTGTCTGCTTGTTCATGGCCATGCCCATCACGGTGCCATGCTCGGTCACCGGCGCGCTCATCGCCTATTTCGTGCACGCCCAGGGGCGTGCACGCGCCACAGCGATGGGCATGATGGTCTGCCTGATCCCGCTCGGTCTGATGGCCGAACCCGGCCTGATGGGGCCGCCGCCCGCCACGACCGTGCGCAGCGCCATCGAGATTCAGGCGCCGCCCTCAACCGTCTGGGCGTACCTGGCCGAGTTCGATCCGATCGCGGCACCGGTCGACAGCTGGTTCTTCCGCGCCGGCGTGGCGTATCCGATCAGCGCGACGCTGATGGGCGCGCCTGGTGCGGGCGTCATGCGGGTGTGCGACTTCTCCACGGGACGGTTCGTCGAAACCGTCCGGGTCTGGGAGGAGAATCACCGTCTGATGTTCACCATCGAGTCGGGCCCGCCCGTATTGCGCGAGTGGAGCCCGTACGGGGACATCCATCCGCCGCACCTCCAGGGCTATTTCGTGCCCGAGTCGGGAGACTTCACGCTGCTACCACTTGCCGGTGGCAGGACGAGGCTCGAAGGCACGAGCGTGTATCGCAATCGCATGTGGCCGTCGCACTACTGGCGTCTATGGTCCGATGCGATCGTGAGCCGCGTGCACCGGCGGGTGTTCGAGAACGTCAAGCAGCTCGCGGAACGTAAAGCGGCCCCTGTGGCGGGAGCACGATGAACACGATGAAGCTGTTGCAGATCCTTGGCGCCGTGGGCGCGTTCGTCCTCCTGGTGTGTCCCACCGCGCGCGCGCAGGCGGACCACGCGGGCCATGGCCCCGGGGGCGAAATCTACGGTCGGGTCCACTTCCCCATCTCGTGCAGCCCCGCTGTCCAGGCGGAGTTCGACCGCGCGGTGGCGATGCTGCACTCGTTCTTCTACCCGGAGACCGAGAAGGCGTTCCGCGCGGTGGCCGAGAAGGACCCGTCCTGCGCGATGGCCTACTGGGGCCTCGCCATCAGCCAGCGGCCGAATCCGCTGACGGCGCCGTTCCCGGATGCGCTGCTGAAGCAGGGGCTCGAGGCCATCGAAAAAGCGCGCACGACCGGCTCGCCGACGCCGCTCGAGCGCGAATGGATCGAGGCGCTGGCGCCGTTCTTTCGCGACTACCAGACGGTCAGTCAGCGAGTCCGCAGCGAGCGGTATGAGGCCGCGATGGCCGGGCTCTACGCCCGCCATCGGAAAGACACGGAGGTGACCGCGTTCTACGCGCTGGCCCTCCTCGAGGCGGTGGACCTCACCGACAAGACCTACGCGAAGCAGCTGAAAGCGGCGAGGCTCCTCGAACCGCTGCAGCGGGCCCACCCCGATCACCCCGGGCTGCCCCACTACCTGATCCACGCGTACGACTACGCGCCGATTGCCACGCGGGGGCTCCCCGCCGCGCGTCGATACGCCACGCTGGCTCCGTCGGCGCCGCACGCGCTCCACATGCCGTCGCACACCTTCTCGACGCTCGGCATGTGGCCGGAGGCCATCAGCACCAACCTGGCCGCCGACGCCGCCACGCGCGCCTACGTCGCCAGCACCAATCCCGCGGCGGCCGCGCGCCCGGCGGCGATTGCTGGGCGCTACCACGCGCTCGACTTCCTCACCAACGCCTACCTGCAGCTGGCGCAGGACGAGGCGGCGCGCGCCATCCTCGACGAGCGCAACTCGATCGAGGGGATTCCAGCCACGTCGTCCATCACGGCGCACACCGCGTGGGCCGCCATCCCGGTCCGCTACGCGTTCGAGCGCGGCGCCTGGCAGGAGGCCGCGGGGCTGGCGCCGATGAAGACCATCTTCAAACAGGCCGAAGCCATCATCTGGTTCGGGAGGGCCGTGGGGGCGGCGCGATCGGCACAGGCCGCGCGCGGCCGCGACGATCTCGCCCAGCTCGCCCGCCTGCGCCAGGAGTTGGCGGCGGCCGACGAGCCTTACTGGGCCGACCAGGTCGGGATCCAGGAGGCGGCCGCCGAGGCGTGGATCGCGCTGGCGGAGGGCGACAAAGCGCGCGCCGTGGCCCGCATGCGCGAGGCCGCGGATCGCGAGGACCGCAGCGAGAAGCACGTGGCGATGGAGAACCGGCTGTCGCCGATGCGCGAGCTGCTGGGCGAGCTGCTGCTCGAGGCCGGCCGGCCGCGGGACGCGTTGCGCGAGTTCGAGTCGTCGCTGCGCCTGACGCCGCACCGGTTCCGGTCGATCGCGGGCGCGGCCGACGCGGCGGCGCGAGCCGGAAATCGCCGCCTCGCCGCGTCGTACTCGCGCTCGCTCCTGGCGCTCGCGGGAAGCGGCGGCGAGCGCCCCGCGCTCGTCAGCGCACGGACGCGCCGGTAATCGTCCAGCGCTCGCCGGAGCGTTCGAGGAGCAGCGTCCACGACTCGTGGCGCCGCTGCAGCGCGGGATCGCCGTCCTTCGGTGCCGCGGCAATGAGCACGTCGCACGACGCAACCGCGCGGGCATCCGCCCGAGGACGCACGGCGCATCGGTCGAACGACAAAGACTGGTATTTGAGGTCCGCGAAGGCGCGCGACAGGCTGGCGGTGTCGGCGCCCGGCCAGACCGCGGTCAGCGACTCCGCGTCGAGCTCGCGGTACGACTCGCTGATGGTCGCCAGCGTCCGCTCGAGCGCCGGGTCGACCTCTGCCGGCGCGGGCTGCTTCGCGGGCACCGGGCGGGTCGGAATCGGGGTGGTGACGGGTGCCGCGAACGCCGGTTCGCTCTTCGGTGGCGGACTGGAGGTCGAGAGGTCGCTCGTCGCCGGAGCGTCGGGTGCGTGCGGCACCGCGCCAGGCTTCGCGCCGATGCCCACCCACGAAGCGACCGCGCCCGCAATTGCCGACGCGATCACGACGGCCACGACGGCGAGCGGCCATCGCCGGCTCGCCGTTCGCGCGACCTGCGGTTCCCAGCGGGGGACGTCAACGACCGCCGGGCTGTCCACGCGCAGCCACAGCGAGTCGCGCGGAGCCTCGGGCTCGAACTCGGCGAGGCCGCCTTCACCGAGGTTGCCGTCGAAAACGACCGGAAGCTCGGCCCTCGTGTGCGTCGCCATTCCTACGCACCCCCAACAAGAGATGCACAGCAACAAACACGCCGCGCTGCCGCTCACGCGATCCACGGTTTGTGGCGTGTTTTCGCGAGCACCGTCCCTGACCTGTGTGAAGCAATCACCGATCGTGATCGAAAAGGCTGCACAAGACCGCGGTCGAGCTCGGCATCACGAGATGGATCGGAGGTTGCACAAACGGAAACGCAGGAGGATGCAAGCCATGTCGTCACGGTTGTGGCTCTTCGGACTGGCACTCTCGACGGCCACATTCGCTGGCGCCGGTGAGCCCGTTTCGATTCGCGTGAACCCCGCCATCGCGGTGGCGCCCACGACGCTCGCAATCAGCGTGAACGTCTCGCCGCAGCCGCAGAACCGCGCCCTCGAGATCGTCGTGGATTCGAGCGACTTCTATCGATTCAGCCGGGTGCAGCTCGAAGGCGACCACGCGCCGGTCGTCAACACGATGAGGATCGACAGCGTGCCGGCCGGCGAGTACGAAGTCACGGCCGCCGTCATCGGCGCCGACGGGCGTCGCGGCTCGATGGCGCGCGCGTTCGTCGAAGTAATGGGCACGTCCCCGCGCTGACACCAGCGCGGGTTTCCCGCCTCACACCCCTTCCCGACTACCCGCCGCGGGATATCGTCCAAACCGGAAATGCATAGCGTTGGCGATCTCGCACCCAGGGACCTTCCCAAATTGACGCTGAGTAAATCCGTTTCGTAAACTCCGCTGGCCCGTTTCCGCGTTTGCACGCGGAGGCTCTCTCGCCAACATCCGCAATCGCCCAGGCCTTTCCCATGGAAAGCCCCACTGGACGTCTGCGCGTCTGGTGCCGATGGCTTAAGCAGCGGGCCGGGTCCACGCGTTCCGCCGCCGAAAAAACATAGCGCCTGCAAGGGCCCCTGAAAACCCCAGCAGTGCAATGACGGTCGTAGTGTGCCCGGCGGAGCACGCCTGCGCCCGCGTGAAGACAGGGCAGGTTTTCGATGCTCCACGCGTCACATCGCTTCATTCGATTCGTCGCGGCATCCGTCTTCTTCGGCACCCTCCTCCCTCTCGCCTCACCACAGAACGTCCACGCTCAGACCGCCGGCGCTCCTGGCGGGTTCGTGGAATCGGCCACCGGCGTCGGCCTGCGGCCCACGCTGTCGGCGGCGGAAATCGGCACGTTTCTCCCGTCACGCGGCACGTTCACGTTTCCGTCGCCGTACCGCACCACCGGCATCCGCCTCTCGAATGCCAGCGACTGCGGCGGCGCCGACTGCGTGCTGCCGGTCGGCTACTCCTATTGGAGCAACATCAACAACCACGCCGGCAGCGACACGATGCTGATCTTCCTGGGCCTGAATCGGCAGAAGGGCGGTGGGGGCCCGACGCTGTTCAGCTTCAACAAGCGCACTGGCGATACGGCGAATCTGGGCCCTCTCTTCCCCGCCGACCACCCGCTGAGCTGGAGCACGGGGGAAGGCTGGTATTTCAGCGCCACCCGCCCCACCACGCTGTACTTGAATGACGGCCCGCGCCTCGTGCGCTACGACGTCGTCGCGCACACCTCCGAGACGGTCTTCGACGCGGCCGGCCAGTTCGGGGCCGATAAATATCTGTGGCAGGCGCACTCGAGCGCCGACGACCAGGTGCACTCGGCCACCCTGCGCCAGTCGTCCACCTACGAGATGCTCGGGTGCGTCGTCTACGACGAGAGGACAAAGCGCACGTCGTGGTTCGCCAAGAAGGGCGACTTCGACGAGTGCCAGATCGATCGCAGCGGCCGCTGGCTGGTGACCAAGGAGAACGTGGACGGCCTGAACGGCGAGGACAACCGCATCATCGATCTGCAGACGGGCACCGAACAGGTGCTCACCGATCCCAACGGCGCCAGCGGCCACTCCGACCTGGGCTTCGGCTACATGATTGCCGAGGACAACTTCAACCGGTTCCCCGGCGCGGTGCGGCGCTGGAATCTGGCGAGCGACATGAGCGGCGGACAGCCGGCGGCCGTGGCCGGTCAGGGCGAGCTCGTCTACCAGCTCGCGTCGTGGTCCAGCGGCCTGGGTCACATCGCCTTCGGCGACGCGCGGCCGGGACAGCCGATCGATCAGCAGATGGCGTGCGCCAGCAACGCCAGCCGCGAGGCGCTGCCGCGGGTCAACGAAATCGTCTGCTTCCGGCTCGATGGCTCACTCGACACGCTCGTCGTGGCCCCGAACCTGACCGACCTCAACGCGCCCGGGGGCGGCTCGGACGACTACTCCAAACTGCCGAAAGGCAACATCGACGTCACCGGCGAGTACTTCATCTGGACGGCCAATGCCGGCACCGGACGGCTCGATGCCTTCCTGGTGAAAGTCCCGAAGCTGCCCGGCACGGCCGCCGCGCCCTCGACCACCACACCTCCGGCTACCACGCCTCCGACGACCGCACCTCCAACCACCACGGCTCCCGAGCCGACCCCGGTCACGCCCACCACACCGGCCATGGCTGGCGAACCGGTGACGTGGACGTCGCTCGTCAACGTGACGGCCACGCCCGGCGAACTGCACAAGACGGGCGGATGCTCGGGATGCCCGGATGCCGGCGCCGTGTCGTCGCAGACGATCGCCTCGGGCGACGGCGAACTGGCGTTCGTGCCGGGCGACACACAGGCGCTCCGCGTCATCGGGCTCGGCTCCGGCAACGCGGGCACCAGCGCCGAGGAGATTCTGTTTGGAATGCGGGTGCAGGATGGACGCGTGGAGGTCCGCGAGAAGGGCGCCTACCGGGCGGAGCGGGCCATCACGGGCGGGGACACGCTGAGGATTACCGTGCGGGCGGGAAGCGTGAGCTACTCGGTCAACGGCGCGGTGATCTATACCAGCGCGGTGGCGCCGGCGTATCCGCTGCTGGTGGACACGTCGCTTTTCGACATGGGCGCCAGCCTGAGCGCGGTTACACTCGCCCGCCCCTGATCCGCGGCAGTTCGAACGCCGGGGCCTGTTCCCACGTCGCGTGCTGCCTGTCGGTGAGGAAGCGGTGGAAGGCCGCCACGGTTGCCCACAGCATGCAGCACATCGCATAGGGCACGCTGATGTACATCGGGCGCCGCGCCGCATGCCGCATTTCGTGCCCCAACACCGCCGCGGCATAGAACGCGATCTGCATCGCCAGGACCGCGCCGTAGAACGGCTCGCGCCACAGCTCGAAGGTGGCGGCAAAGAGCGCCAGGTGGAGCGCCGGCAGCAGCAGGCGCAGCCCCTTGTGCGACACCGTCTCGAACCAGAGCGCGTTCTGCCACGGATTGAGCAGCCACCACTCCCGCGCGAACAGCTGATACGCCCCGGCGATGGTCCGCACCTTCCGCACGTACTCCTGGCGAGTCGTGCGTGACACCGCCTGATAGGCGCGCGCCTCCTGCTCGAACTGCACGAGGTAGCCCTGCTGTACGATGCGCATCGGGATCAGCACGTCGTCGAGAATCGTGTCGTTGGGAATCGATCGGAACAGCGCCCGCCGGATGGCATAGATGGCGCCGGTCGCGCCGACCGTGGATCCCGCGCGCCCTTCGTGCACGCGGATGAACTTCTCGTACCGCCAGTAGAACGACGCGCCGCGCCCCATCGGCGTGCCGGTGTTGTCCGTCAGCATCAGCTCGCCGCTCACCGCGCCGACGCGCTCGTCGGCGAACCGCGCCACGAGGCGCCGCAGCACCTGCGGATCGAACGTCTGCCGGGCGTCGGCGAAGAGCACGATCTCGCCGCGGGCGCGCCGGACCAGCTGGTTGACCACCGCCGCCTTGCCGCGCCAGTGACGGAACGACACCACGTGCACGCCCTCGTGGGCGAACCGCCGCGCCCGCGCGACGGTCTCGTCGGTCGACCCGTCCGACCCCACCACGATCTGCCGCCGGTCCGCCGGGTAGTCGAGCGCCAGCAGGTTCGCGATACGGGCCTCGATACACGCTTCCTCGTTGTGCGCCACCACCACGATGGTCACCGTGGGCTCGATGGGCGCCCGGCGGTCGCGGTGCGGCCACCACCGTGCGCGCAGCCAGGCGACGATTGGATAGCCCGCGTACACGTATCCGATGAGAAACAACGAGCCCCAGAACACCACCACGACGCCGGCCGCGAGCGCGTTGGGCGGAGCGCCGTCCGGCAATCCGACGCCCACGCCGGTCGATGGCGCGGCGTCGAGGTTGGCGCGCGGGCTGGCGACACGCGCGGCCATCTGCGTCAGCGCCTCCACATCGGCGCCGACGTCGAGACCGTCGCTCCCCTGGCGCGCGTAGCGGTACGGCCGGCGCGGCTGATAGGAGCCCTCGACCGCCACGAAGCCGGCCGCGTCGAGCGACACGGGAAAGAAATTACCGGTCGGGTAACGGCTCGGATCGCCGCCGACGAGCACGTTGCCTCGCACCGAGGCCGACGGGAAGTAGCGGTCGAGGCTCTCGCGGCCGCTGCCGGTGCCCGAGCCAGCGATGCCGGTCTCGTTGTGCAGCGCCACGTTGTTCTCGAAGACAAAGCCGAGGTGAGGCGCGTGATCGCCGCCGAACAGCACGAAGCCGGTGTTGAACGCGGTGTTGTGACGGATGGTCACATCCCGGGTCCCGTCGAGCACCTGGAACAGCCGGCCGGATCCCCAACGGCCGCCAACGTCGGCGAAGAGATTGTTGACGATGGCGATGCGGCGCGTCGGACGGCTGGGATGAATGTCGTCGGAGCCGAGGATGTTGACGCCGGCGCCGACGTGGCGCACGACGTTGTTCGAGAACGTCACGTCCTCCACCACCGACCAGGGCGCGCCGCCCGACTGGTTCCGGACCGTCAGCAGCACGGCGAAGCCGTTCTGCGCCGCCGGCCAGTTGTATTCCAGCAGGTTGCCGTCCACGAGCACGCGCCGGGCGTTCTTGAGCTCGAACAGATTCTTGACCGTCCACGCCGTGTCCTCGGCGCCGGGCCTGTCGCTCCGCCACCGCAGCGGCTTCGCCAGATGGTTCCGCTTCACGACGATGTCCGCGGGGACCAGGCCGTCAATCGACGGGTCGGCGCCGCCGAACATCAGGTTCTCCCCCGCCGCCTCGAGGTAGTTGTTCGTGATGGCGAACGGACCAGGGCCGTTCCACCCGGCAATCGCCTGCGAGTCGGCGCCGGCTTCCTTGAAATCGGAGAGGTACGAATCGATCACCGCCGCGCGCCGCGCGTTGAGCGCGATCCCGCGGCGGCTCCCCTTACGCGGATCGCCGTGCAGATAGCAGCGATCGACGATCAGGTCGTGCGGCAGCCGATCGACCGCGTGCTCGTCGTCGCCGAACTGCAGCAGTGCAACCAGCCACGTGTTCGCCTCCGGCGCGATGTCGAGGCCGATGAAACGATAGTGATGCGCGCCCGGCTCCGCGACGATCACCGCCCCCGACGCGGCCCGCAGCTTCGCCAGGCCTCCGACCATCGGACTGACCCGCGTACCGGGTGCCGGCAGGCGCGCAGACGACGTCACCACCACCCACCCGTCGCCATCGAAGCGGCGCAGCCGAAACGGCCCGCTGTAAGTGGCGCCAGCCTGCAGTTCGATCCAGTCGCCCGGACGCGCCGCGTCGAGCGCCTGTTGCAGGCTGCCGCCGTCGGGCACATGCACGCGGCGCACGGCGCGCGGAATCGCCGACGTGTCGATGGTCGCGAGCGGACCCTGAGGCCGCGCGATCGGATCGGCGGCACCGGTGGCGGCGATGGCGAACGCGATCGCGAGAATCGCGACGGCACTTCTCATGACGAACTCTGCTCTCTTGCCAGAGCAAGTGACGTGCCGCTCGTCTCGCGGCGGACCCGCGCGACGGTTTGGCATAGACCTTCGAATTCGCTCGACACCTGCGCCCACGAATACCGGCTTTGCACCAACTGCCGTCCCGCGCGTCCAATCGCGAGACGGCGGGCGGGATCACGGAGCAGCGCGACCACGCTGGCCGCGAACGCGTCCGGCTCATCGGCGATCACCACGTCGCGTCCCGGTGTGAGCGCCAGCCCTTCGGCTCCGACTCGGGTGGAGACCACCGCCTTGCCCATCGCGAGCGCCTCGAAGATCTTCAGGCGCGTGCCGCCGCCAGCCCGCAACGGAACGACGTAGAGCGCCGCCTCGTCGACGTACGGCCGGACATCGTCCACCGTGCCGGTCACGATGACGCCCGAGGGTTCGACCGCCGCGCGAAGCCGCGCCGACGGGTTGCGGCCGACGACGGTGAGCGTGATGCCGTCGATCTGGGCGCGGATGCGCGGCAGGATCGCGTCGACGAAGTAAAGGATCGCGTCTTCATTCGGGAACCAGTCCATCGACCCGGTGAACACGAGGCGCCGCGGCACCTCGCGCGACGCGGACGGATGGAAGTAGGTGGTGTCCACGCCGGTGGGAATGGCCACGCAGCGGCTTCGCGGGGCGAGCGAGTGCAGGCGCTGGCAGTCGTCGTCCGAGACCGCCAGCACCAGATCCGCCGCCGCGCAGGCGCGACGTTCGGCCTGGCGCATCTTCCAGGCCTCGATCTCGAGCAGGGCGCGCCGCAGCGGCCGCCGTTCGAGATCCGCAAGGCGTCGCCAGATGACGTGCTCCACGTTGTGCTGAAAGAGCACCGTCGGAATCCGCGGCAGCGGCGGAATGTTGCCGACCGACACCAGGAAATCGGCCACGCAGACATCGGCGGCGCCGGCGGCGACGAGCGAGCCCACCTGCTCCCGCACCTCGCGGGACTGCCACTTCCACAGGTCGACCGGCAAACGCGAGCACCAGGACTCCGCCAGCGCGCGCGCGAACGCCCGCGTGCCCGCGCGCGGCGCCACGAACGGAATGGAGACAATGCGCTCGCAATGCGGCAGCCGCTGGCGAAGGCCGTCGGGGTCGTCGCCCGGCCCGTGCGTCGTCACCAGGGTCACGTCGTGGCGGCGCGACAGACACGACAGCGTTTCGAGGCTGCGGATGCGGCCTCCCGCCGTCGGCGGCCACAAGCCGCCCATCTTTACCCAGAGAATGCGCATGACGTCACATGGCCCGGTGAGTCACCGTCGATGAACGTGCGGCGCCAGTGCCGCAGGTGGCGTTTGAGAAGGAGTGATTGACGAGAGAGCGACGAGGGCTAGCCGACGACGATGCCGTCGTCCACGACGTGCACGGACCGCCGCGACGCGTCGAACCGGACACCCGCCGGGCGTCCCGACTCGTCGCGCTCCACGGTGAGGGCGGGCGGCGGCTCGGCCACGCCCGTCATCGGGACGAGCAGCGTCATCGCGCGCCACGGCAGCCGTGCGACCGTGGAGAACGACACCGCCGGCGCGGGCTGGCGGCAGCCGTACGCCGCCGACACCCATCCGCGCGGCGGATCGAGCTCGCCGCAGGACATCACCGTTTCCACCGGCGTCGACGCGATGGGCCACAACCACAACGCGTGTCCGCGCCGCGTCTCAGCCCGAATCCACGGCTCGGGCCCGGCCGTCAGGCGGACGTCGGGAGCAAACTGAAAGATCAGCTCGATGTGGTGGCTCGCTGTGGCCTCGAGATCGTCGACCACGACCCAGTAGTCGGGCTTCACGAAGACCACGCGCCGGCGGCAGGTCACCGGGTCGGCCAGCCGGGCATACGCATCGTGCTCGGCGTCGAGCACGTCCGCCATCGGATCCGAGTGCCACGAGCGCACGCGCGCCGTCGGACGCTGACGCCAGCGGAAGGCACCCGCCGGCTCGGCCTGATCGAGATCGTCCACCCGCACCGTCGAGTGGGCGGACGTCCCGCGGAAGTAGTCGCGCCAGATCGGCTCCGGCGTGTAGCAGCCGGTGCCGGCATCCACCAGGCATGGGTCGCCAAAGATCGAGAGCTGCACGCTGAGCAGATCGGCGTGCCCGTGACCGCTGCTCGCCGGGCAGCCGAGCGGGCCGGCGTCCGCAATCAAGTGGTGCGACTCCGGCGTCCACCCCGAACGCATCACCGCGTAGCCGGAGGGAAAAAGGCGGGACGCCGCGGCCGGAGGCGCGGGGCGGAGCGCTTCGAATCGCCGCAGGCCGTCGGACCCGAGCAGCCAGAGCAGTTCCGGTGCGCTGCCGCCCGCGGCATGGGCGAAGTCCGGACGCCCAAAGAGCGCCGCGCCGAGGGCGCAGGTGCCGCGGCTGTCGTCGCCCGCGCGCCCGGTCACGGGCAGGAGCCGGCCACCGTCGGCATCCCCGATCGACGGCGTCGTGCCGTCGGGGCGCTGCATGGCGGCCAGCGCCTCCACCAGAAGCGCCGCCCGTTCGGTCACCTCGCGCGATGCCGGTATGCCCGCGCGCGCCGAGAGGATCAGCATCGCGAGGAACGTGTCGGCGGTGTAGCGCTGGTAACAGGTGGACTGTTCGAAGTGGACGCCGTCGTCGGACACCTGACGGCGGCATTCGTCGCGCAGCACGCGAAGCGCCACGAAGCGCCAGTCGGCCGCTTCACGCAGCTCGGGAAACAGCAGCCCGGCATGGAGGAGGCCCAGCGCCTCGCCGGTGAGATGCGTGTTCGGCGAGTAGTAGTACGACAGATACCGACGCACGAACGTCGCGTGCTGCCACATCGCCGCCAGCACGCCGCGGGCGCAGCGGTCCGACAGCCCGGGCCAGTCCCGGATGAGCAGCATCACCCAGCACCACGACATCAAGCGGTACGAGACTTCGAGGCTGCTGGCCCAGTTCACGCCCGTACCCGCCGGGTTGTCGTCGAGCCACGCATAAATAAGGTTGCGGCATGCCAACGCGTAGCGCGTGTCACGGGTGAGGGTCCACGCCTGCGCCACCTGCACCAGCCACTGATGGCGATTGAGCTCCCAGACGACCTTGCTGTCGCCGACGGTGGCCGGGTCGAGCGCGTCGAGCCGGCTCCAGTGCACGCGCGGCGAGCGGCACGACGACACGGGATCGAGATGCCAGTCGATCGGCTCGCCGAAGGACAAGCCGCGATAGCCCAACAGATCGAACCGTCCCGCGAGCGCATCGTCCGCGGCGGCGACGATCCGATCGCGCTCCTCCGGGAATCGGGCGCGTAGCGCGTCGCCCATCGACGGCTCCGAGACGCCGGCGTAGAAGCGCCGGGGCGCGACGTCGCGGAGGAGGCGAAGGGCGGCGCCTGGCGCATCGAGCGACGGCGCGTGGGCGCGGGCCCAGCCCCAGCTGTCCGCCGTCGGGGCGCCAGGCGCCAGACGGTCGAACGCCTTCGAGGCCTCTTGCCGGCCGCGGTACGCGATCTCCGTCAGCGACATCGACCGGAGGCGGCGCAGCGCCGACGGCGTCAGCGGGTTCGAGCGGACATCCATGGTCGGGAGTCTTCCGGAGCAGGTGTCATCGGCTGCACGGCGGGCACGGGGGCGTAGACGGATGCCCACTGGTCGCGAACGGCAGGCCAGGTATAGCGAACGCACGCTTCGCGCGCGCGGCGTGCGAGGCGTGTCGCGCGATCGGGATCGCGCAGCAGCGCCAGCACGGCCCCGGCGAGCGCGGCCGCGTCGAGCGGCGGCACGAGGAGGCCGGTCTCGTCGTGACGAACCATGGCCGCGATGCCGCCGGTGGGCGTGGACACCACGGGCACACCCGCCGCGAACGCCTCGAGAATCGACACCGGCTGGTTGTCCACCACCGACGCGTTGACGAACACGTCGGCGTCGTCCAGGAGCCGCGGCATCGACTCGGGCTCGACTCGCCCCACGAAACGAACGCCCGCCGGCGCCAGGCGGCGGAGCCGCGGTTCCTCGCTGCCGTAGCCGGCAATCGTGAGCGTCGCCTCGGGCAGTTCGGCCTTCACGCGCGCGAACGCCTCGAGCACCACGTCCACCCGGTAATACGGCTCGAGGTTGCGGGTGGAGACGAGCCGCGGGCGCAGCGGCCCACGCTCGCGGTAGTGGAATCGCGACAGGTCGACGACGTTATGGATGACCCGGGTGGAATAGCCGTGGCCGGCGAACACATCGGCCAGGTAGTCCGACGGCACGACGATGACGTCGGCCAGCCGCAGCCACGGGTGCACGCGCATGCCCCATCGCCCGAGGTGCTCGCCTGCTTCTCCGCTGTGATAGTGCAGCACGACGCGCGCACCGCACGCCTTGGCCATCAGCATCGCGGGCACGGGACCGAGCAGGAACGACCAGAAGGAGGCCGAGAAGACGTGCACGACCTCGGCGCCTGCCAGCCGGAGCAGACTCCGCTGGTACAGCAGCTGGTTGGCGGCCGTCCGCAGGTAAGGCACCTTCCGGAGCCAGCGCAGGCCGCGCGGAAAACGCGGATTGACCGGCACGAACCGCACGTCGTAGCCGTCGCGCGCAAGCGCCTCGAGCAGGGCGCCGGCCTGCACCCAGTGGCCGCCGAGGATGTCGACGCTCGCCGAGACGATGGCAACGCGCGGGCGCGGCGTCGTCATACCGGCCCCGCCTCGGTGTCGAGGAACCGGCGGCACCAGAGCTCGAACGACAGCATCGTCCACAGCTGCAGGTCGAGGTCGCGCCCACGCTGGTGGAGCTGCAGCTGTCGCTCGACGGCGGCCGGATTGAGCACGCCTCGCGTGCGGCTGCTCTGCGACAACAGCACGTCGCGCGCGTAGCCGGCCAGCGGTCCGCGGAACCACCGGTGCAGCGGCACGGCGAAGCCCTGCTTGCGGCGGTCGATGATCGCGTCGGGCAACACGCCGCGCATCGCCTGCTTGAAGAGGTACTTCGTGGTGCCCTCGCGGTAGCGCAGGCCTGGCGGGACCGTCGCGGCGAACTCGACCAGCCGGTGGTCGAGCAACGGGGGCCGCGCCTCGATCGAATGGGCCATGGTCATCCGATCGACCTTGGTCAGCACGTCGAGCGGCAGATAGGTCTGCAGATCGCCGTACTGCACACCCGACATCCAGTCCTCCGCGGCATCGAGGTGCGCCATCGGCTCCGCCCACGGGTCGAAGCGCGCCATCCGCGCCGCCGCCTCCGGCGTGAACAACGCCTCGAGTTCGTACGGGCGCACGATCGACTGCGAGTCGAGGTACCGCCGCGGCCCGTCGAGGGCCACGTGCCGGAGAAACCGCCGCCCCATCATGCCTTCGGGCATCACCGCGCCCACGACGCCCGCCGCGCGGCGGAGTGAGGCGGGCATCGAGTCGTAGGCCCGCTCGCGGTCCTCCACCACGTACTTGTCGTAGCCGGCGAAGATCTCGTCCCCACCGTCGCCGGTCAACACCACTTTCACGTGCCCGGCGGCGAGCTTCGACACCATGTAGGTGGCAATCGCCGACGTATCGCCGAACGGTTCGTCGAGGAACCACGCAAAGTCTTCGACGAGCGGCACGATGTCCGGCTCGAGGACCAGCTCGTGGTGCTCGGTGCCGAGGAGCCTGGCCACCTGCCGGGCCGGCGCGAGCTCCGAAAAATCCGCGTCGGGGAATCCGACCGAGAACGTCTTGACCGGCCGCGCGTTGAGCCGCGACATCGTGGCCACGACCGCACTCGAATCGATCCCGCCGCTCAGGAACGCCCCCACCGGCACGTCGCTCACCTGGTGCAGCGCCACTGCCTCGTCGAGCAACGCCCGCAGCTGCTCGACGAGCTCGCCCTCGTTGGCCTCGCGCGCCGGCTGAAACTGCACGTCCCAATAGCGCTGGATGCGCAGCGAGCTCCCGTCGCGGGCGATCGCCAGGCGCGCCGGCTCGAGCTTCTTCACGCCCTGCACGATGCTCTGCGCGGGCGGCGTGACGAGAAACGTAAACAGATGGCGTACCGCTCCCCAATCGAGCGTGCGGGGCACGCGCCCGAGCTGGAGAATCGGCTTCAGCTCGGAGGCAAACAGCAGCTCGCCGTCGAGCTCCGCGTAGTACAGCGGCTTGATGCCCAGCCGGTCGCGCACCAGCAGCACCTGCCGGCGGCGCGCGTCCCAGATGGCGATGGCGAACATGCCGCGCAGGCGATCCACGAAGTCGGCGCCATAGTCCTCGTAGAGGTGCACGATCGTTTCGGTGTCGCTGTCGGTGCGGAACTGGTGCCCGCGGCGCTCGAGGTCCCGCCGGAGCGCGCGGTAGTTGTAGATCTCGCCGTTGAACACCACCCAGACCGTGCCGTCTTCGTTCTGCACCGGCTGATGGCCGCCCTCGAGATCGATGATGCTCAGGCGGCGCATGCCCAGACCGACGCTGCCGTGCACGTACAGCCCTTCCTCGTCGGGCCCGCGATGCGTCATCGCGCCGCACATCGCCCGCAGCTCCGCCTCGGCGACCGGGGCGCCGTCCCAGCGAATGATTCCGGCAATGCCACACATGGTGAGATCTCGAGAGTGGACGCGGGCTAACGGACGGCGTTCTGCAGCGCTGGCACCGGCGGCACCGCGGTGACACCGGACAGGAGCCGCAGGCAGAGGGCGCCGTAGGCCAGCGCATAGATCACGGCCGCGCCGGCGAGCGCCGCCAGCGGGGGCAGCGCCAGCGCGCGGGCAAAGGCGAGAGCCGGAACCGCCGCGGCCAGCGCGAATCCAGCGGTGGCGGCCAGCGGTTTCCACGGCAGCAGCGCACCGACCCGCGTGCCCGTCAGGCGGCCGATGCGTCCAATCGCCATCACCCGCGCGACGCCCGTGGCGGCAAGCATCGCCAGCACGGCGCCCGGCAGGCCGAACCGGTCGAGGCAGAACGTGATCGACACCATCACGAGCACGAGCCGCAGCAGGTTGAGGCCGAGCAGGTAGCGCGTCTCCGCGCAGGCGCGCAGCACCGCGTCGACGCACGGGACGGCCAGCAGGAGCATGCACGTCCACAGCCGGAACACCGGAACGCTCGCGAGATACTGGCGCGTGAAGAGCACCGTGATCACGTCGGGCGCCATCGCGACCAGGAAGACGACCAGCGGAAACACGATGAGCGAGAGACGCCGGGTGGTGTCGTGCCAGAGGGCCAGCGCGTCGGCCCCGCGGCGATCGAAGCCGTCGCGCGCCATCGCCACCATCATCACGTTGGCGCTCGAAGTCGTGAGGACGTCCACGAGCGGGATCTGCAGACAGCCGACGGCGTAGACGGCGAAGACGGCCGGTTCGAATCGCGCGGCGACCACGTAGTTGTGCAGGTTGGCCTGCAGCACGTCCACGCCGACAGCCAGGGCGAACGGAACGGTGTAGACCCATTGCTCGCGCCACAGCGCCAGGCTTGGCCGCAGCGTGACATCGAGGCCCCGCGCGAGCAGCCAGAGCATCACGGCCACTCGCGCCGCGCCGAATGCCACCGCCCCCCAGAGCAGGCCGCGGACGCCGCCGAAGGCGAGCGCCGCCAGCACCAGAAAGGCCGCTCGCGCCACGTCGGACGCGCCGTAGGTCCATGCCGCCGTGCGGTAGCGGACCTTCGCCACGAGCACGATCTCGAAGAGCGCGGAGGTCAGCATCAACGCGAGGAACACGCCGAGGAGCGGCAGCGTCGCGGTCAGCGCGGGATTCATCAGCCACCCGCCGATCGCCGGCGCCATCAGCGCCAGCGCGCCGGCACAGATCGCGCCGGCGCCCGCCAGCGTCGCCAGGGCGTTGGCGGCATAGCGCCCGGCTTCCGACGGCCGTCGCGGCACGAAGTAGTAGAGGCTTTCCGCGACGCCGAGCTGCGCCAGGCCGTAGAGCGTTCCGTAGACGAGGAACAGCTGTTTGTAGGTGCCAAAGGTGGTCTGGTCGAAGACGCGCACCAGCACGATCGGCACGGCGAACGTCGCGACGAACCCGAGCCCGCGCCCGAGCACGAGCCACAACGCCGGCCCCGACGGCGCGTGCGCTCTGAGGAGCGCTCTCATGCCGCCTGTCTCCTGCCGCTCCGCCGCTGGAGCAGATCGACGTAAAGCCCTTCGGTGGCGGCGACCATCGTGCGCAGCGAGAAGCGCTGCTCGATGACGCGCCGGGCCGCGTGCCCGTAGGCCGTGGCGGCGGCGGGGTCGTCGAGCAGCCGGCACACGGCCGCGGCCAACGAGGCCATGTCGCCGGGCGGCACGAGCAGACCACTCTCCCCATCGGTGAGCGCTTCGGGCGTGCCGCCGACACGGGTGGCCACCGTCGGGACGCCGGCCGCCATCGACTCCAGCAGCGCGTTCGACAGCGCCTCGTTGAGCGACGGCATCACCGCCACCGTCGACGCGCCGAGCAGCGCCGGCACATCCTGCCGGAGGCCGGCGAAGACCAGGCGGTCGCCGAGGCCCAGCCGCGCGCCCAGCCGTTTCAGCGACGCCAGATACAGTTCGTCGCCGGGCGCCGGCTCCCCTGCCACGAGGAACCGCGCCCGCGGCTGCCGCTCGGCCAGCATGGCGGCGGCGCCAATGAACTGCTCGAGCCCTTTCAGGCGGGTCACCCGCGACACGACGGTGACGAGCGGCGCGTCCGGCTCGATGCCGAGGCTGTCGCGCACGGCGGCGGCATCGACCTTTGCGTCGAACCGCGCGAGATCGACGCCGTTCGGAATCACGATGATCCGATCGGCGTCGTAGCCGCCGCCCACGAGCCAGTCGCGGACGGCCCAGGCGTTGACCACGACACACGTGGCCGCGCGGCACATCAACCGCTGCACCCGCAGCTGCATCGCCGTCTGATAGGCGCCGCAGTCGCGGATCGACGCGATCACCACCGGCGCACCGGCCAGCCGGGCCGGCGCCACCGCGAAGACATTGCCGTAGAAGTTGTAGGCGTGCACGATGTCGATTCGGCGGCGCGAGATCTCGCGCGCCAGTCGTGTCTGCAGGGCCAGCGTGCGGGCGCTGTGGAACGGGCCGATGTCATAGGTCTCCACCGGCAGGCCGTGCCGCGCCGCCTCGGCGGCCAGTTCGCCACCCGGGCGCAGGCACGCCAGCTCCACGCGGAAGCGGGACGCGTCCAGCGACGCGCCGAGCGTCAGGAACTGGTGCTCGGTGCCGCCTGAGCGCAGCGTCGGCACGATCTTGAGCAGCCGGATCCGATCGTCCACGTCAGCCTGTGGTGTCATGCCGATTGCCGCATGGGCGCCGGCACCGCCGACCGGAGCACGTTCTGGACGGCGAGGGCCAGCCCCGCCGCCAGGAAGAAATAGAACTGGTAGGCCACCGGGTGGAAGAACGCCGCCACGGCGAACCCGACGAACGCCACCTGCACGCTGCCGGCCGCCACCGCGACGTCGCGCGCGGAGCGCAGGCGCCGGCCCGTCCGCCGCACGCGCCCGGCCGTCCGGAACAGCGACACGTAGAGCGCGAGGAACAGCAGCAGCCCGGGCAGCCCGAGGTCGACCGCGTATTGGAGATAGACGTTGTGCACTTCTCTCCACGTGGCGCCGCGTTCCTGGTTGAGGGCCAGGACGTTCTGATCGAGGCCGACGCCCGTGATCGGATTGCGCGCCGCCACCTCCATGGCCACGAGCGCGTCGTTCCACCGGCCCTGCGCCGAACCGGTCGTATCGGACTCGATGTTGGTAATCGTGCTGAGCCGCTTGAAGTAGCCCTCGGGGAGCATCGTGCTGCCGGCGATGACGAGCGCGGTGGCGGCGAGCAGCGCGAGCGGCCGCCGGCGCGCCAGCGCCAGCAGGCCGACGAGCCCCATCGCGGCCAGCGTCAGGAACCCCGCCCGCGAGAACGTCACGATCACGCCGGCGACGCCGAGCAGCAGCGCGGCCCCCGCAATCAGACGCGGGAGCAGCCGGCGCGTCGTCACCACGAGCGCCGCCGCAAACGGGATCAGCAGGTTGATCATCAGCGCCAGGTCGTTGGGGTTGGCGGCCAGGCCCGAACCCGCCGTGGTGTAGCCGGCAATGCGGGGCGCGGCGCCGTCGGGCACCTGCAGGAAGCTGCCGGAGGCGAAGTTCTGCAGCGCCGTGAGCGAGAGCGGCAGCGACGCGAGCACCAGCAGCCACAGAAACACGCGCAGGCGGTATGGAGACGTAATCACCGTCGCGATGAGCCAGAAGAACGCGATCGCCTTCAGGAAGTGATCGGTGAGCGCGGCCACGCTGCCACCCGGCCAGTACGACAACGGCACGGTGAGCACCGCCCAGCTGACGAGCGCGAGCACGATCCCGAAGGCGGTGGGCGTGCGCTGAAACGGACGGTGCCGCATCGCGCGATCGAGCAGCTCGGCGACGATGGCGACCGCCGCCGCGACCAACGCGAGGCGCAGGCTGCCGATCGCCGGCACCCAGGCCTGCGGCGACACGATCAAGATCGTGGTGAACACCAGCAGGCCGCCGAACGCGGTGCGGCGCGCCGGCGCCAGCGAGGCCGCCGGCGTCACGGCCGCCGCGCGCGCGTCAGGACGCCACCAGGGTGCGGTCGTCTCGAGCCCTGTCACGCATCACTCCGTCCGGCAGCCGCTTGACAGCAGTCACGCGCACCGGGCCATCGGGCAGGTCCACGACGTCGAAGCCTGCGTCGCGGAACCACCGGAACACTTCGGGATAGAGGTATTTGGCCTGGTACTTCGGCGTGTACCAATCGAACGTATCGAGCCAGCGCCAGCGCCAGTGCGGCTCCATCGAGATCGGGAGGGCCAGCTGGAACGCCTTGCCAATCACCGGCAGGCGGTGGACGTAGTAGAGCGGCACCGCGCCGGCCGCCAGCAGCCACGTCACGCGCAGCGGCAGCCGCGTCGTGACGACGCGGAGCGCGTCGGACATCCGGTGCGCCGGGCCGTACCGCGAGTAGACGTAGATGGCGAGCTTGCCGCCCGGGGCCACGGTCTCGGCCACGCGCGCAAACGCCAGCGCTGGATTCGGCGTGTGGTGGAGGACGCCGATCGAATAGGCGAGGTCGAACGACTCGCGCCGCACCGGCAGCGCGAAGATGTCGGCCTGCGCCAGGTGCACGTTCGGCAGGCGGCCGATGTTCTGATAGGCGGCATCCACCGCGGGCGTGAGATCGATCCCGAACACCTCGGCGCCCTTGGCCGCCGCACGTTCGGCGAAGCGTCCCGCGCCGACGCCGGCGTCGAGCAGCCGGCGGCCGCGGTAGTCGCCATCTCCCCAGCCGGTCGTCGACGCCAGCGTGGCCTCCGACACCGACATCCGGTTCAGCGAGTCGATCTGCACCTCGCGGAACCAGTGCCACTGGTGGCCGAAGCTCCCCGCGTAGTCGCCGGAGCGCACGAATCGCGGCACGCCCGCGGTGACCGGATACCGCGCGCGGCAGCCCCGGCACGTCAGTTCACCGTCGAGCACTTCCCCGCCGTCCGACGCCGTGGCGGTCAGCAGGAGGCCGGCGTGGCAGGCGGGGCACACGAACACGTCGAGTGAGGCGGGTTTCATCGGTCAGTTCCGGTAGTAGGCGTCGTACTTCCTGGAGCGCGCGGGCGTGTCGCCGTTGAAGACCAGTCCCAGCGTCTTGGCTTCGTCGAGCAGGTTCAGCGCGTCGCCGAGCTGCTTGCGCGTGGTCTCGTGCGCGGCCACCACCACCAGCAGCCCGTCCACGAGACGGGAGACCACGGCGGCGTCGCACACCGGCACGAGCGGCGGCGTGTCGAGGACGACGAAGTCGTACTCCCCTCTCGCCTCATGGAGCAGCTGCTCGAACCGCGCCGAGCGCAGCAGCTCGTGCACGTCGTGAGCCGCCAGACCAGCCGGCACGACGGCCAGCCCGCTCACCCCGTCCACCGCGCGGGAGATCTCGGAGAGTCCCGCCGCGCCGTCACCGAGCGCCGCCGCGAGCCCGGGGCCGCCGTCGTCGCCGAGGCCGAGCTGCGACACCACCGCGGGGCGCCGCATGTCGGCGTCGATGAGCAGCACCTTGGCGGACGGTCCGCGCGCGAGCGCGGCCGCGAGATTGATCGACGTCAGCGTCTTGCCCTCGCTCGTGCCCGGGCTGGTGACCGCCACCACGCGCACGCCGCGCGTCTGCTGCAGCCGCTCCACCTGGAGCCTCAGGTTCTGGTACTGCTCGGCGGCAAACGTGCCGGGTGGAACCAGGCCGGCGCCGGTGTGTGTTCCGATTGGTTGCGCTCGCATCTCGTCCCCCCGGATTAGCCGCCACGCACCAGCAGGCGCACGAGCGGCTCGTTGTCGCGCGCCACGTGCGCCGATACCGTGCCCACGAGCACGAACCCGGCCAGCATCGAGGCGGTGATGACGGCCAGGCGCAGCCACTGCGGCCCGGCCGCCGGCTGCAGCCGCGGGATCGCGGCCAGCACCGGCAGCGTCGTGAACTGCCGCACGTCGTCCACGCTGTGGAAGGTGGTGTCGATCTGTTCCACGGCCAGCACGCCGAGCACGGCGATCAACGCGGCCAGGAACAGGCTCATGAGCAGCAGCCGCGGCCGATTGGGCGCCGTCGGGCCTGGCGGCGGCACCGCCGACTCGAGCACCCGGAACCGTTCGCCCTGGTTCTCGGTCTCCATGTTCTGCGCCACGCGCGCTTCCTCGTAGCGCTTGAGCAGCGACTCGTACTGATCGCGCGTGGTCTGGTGATCGCGGGACAGCAGCGCGAATTCGCTCTGGCGGTAGGGCACCGCCTCCAGACGCTGCTCCATGGCCGAGATGTCGCCGCGGAGCCGGGCTTCTTCGGTCTTGAGCGTCTGCAGTTCGGTGTCGAGGGTCGCCACGGTCCGCGCGCGGCCGGACGGGGCGTCGCCGCTCTTGGACGCCGGTTCCGGCGCGGGCGTCACCGGCGCACCAGCGGCGCGGATCTCGGCTTCGAGCGCGGCTATCGCGTCCTTGAGCCGCCGCACGTCGGGATGCTTGTCCGGGAAGCCGTCGAGCTGCGCGAGGTCGCGCCTCAGCGCGCGCAGCCGCGCGTCTTCGGCCGAGACCGGTGGCGGCTGCGGCGGCAGCACTGGAGCCGGCAGCTCGTAGAGCCGATCCCGCTGCTCGAGGGTGCGCAGCTGCCGCTCGCTGTTGATGCGGAGCTGCGTGTTCAGCCGCTCGAGGGTGGCCAGATTGGCGTCCACCTGCTGCGGCAGCTCGCCGACGTGGTGGCTCGTGTAGGTCTTGACCTGCTGCTCGTCGCGTTCCAACTGCGCCTTGGCGGCTTCGATCTGCGTCTTGAGGAACTGCGTGGCCCGAGCCGCCTCCTCCGATCGCATTTGCGTGTTCTGACTCACGTAGAACGCCGCAATCGCGTTGGTCACCTCCGCCACGGACTCGCGCCTGGCGCCGGTGAAGCTCAGATTGAAGGCGACCGTCTTCGTCCGCCCGCTCACCTGCTCGGGCCCGGTGAGCTCGATCTCGATGTCGCGCCGCACCTGTTCGATGGCGCGCTCCATGTCGGTGTGGCGCACGTCGGGATAAAGGTCGTAGCGGTTGATCAGGTCGGTCAGCCGCGCGCGGCTCAAGATCTCCTGACGGATCACGTGCAGCCGGCTCTCGAGCTCGCCGATCACCGCCGGACGGACGACGCTCTCGGGAAGCTGGCGCTCGACCAGCACGACCGCGCTCGCCCTGAAGAGATCCGGCAGCGTGACCGCGATCGCGACGCCCGCGACGAGGGCCAGCGCGAAGAGGGCGAAGGCCAGCATGGCGCGGCGGCGCAGAATCGCGATCGCGCGCAGCACGAACGGTTCGTCGGGAGCGGACGTCTCGAGTTCGTCTCGCATGACAGTCCTCACGGCGCCGCTCACGGCACCACGATGATGTCGCCGGCCTGGACGAGGAAATTGTCCTGATCGGTCCCATCGGTAATCTTGCGGTAGTTGAACGTGATGCGCGCCGGGGTGGCGTTCTGGCGCAGCACGACGATGCGATCGCGCGAGGCGAAATCGGTGAACCCCTGGGCGAGCGCGATCAGCTCGAGCACCGTGGCCGGGCTGCGCACCTCGTAGCGCCCTGGATTGCGCACCTGCCCCACCACCGACACCTTCGCGCTGTGCACCTCGCGCACGATGACGGCCACCTCGGGCGACGGCACGTACTCGGACAGGCGCCGCGCGAGCTCCTGCCGCAGCCGGCTCGGGGTCAGACCGGCGGCCTGGATGTCGTTGACGAGCGGCAGCGACACCTTGCCGTCGGGCCTCACCGGCACCGTGCGGCTCAACTCCTGGTTCTTCCACACGGAGATGTCCAGGACGTCTTCGGGGCCGATCTTGTAGTCGCCGTCGTCGGGCGGAATCACGACGGCGTCGGCGGCACGTGCCGCGGGAGCCTGGGCGGGCCCAGGCGCTGGCGTCTGGGCGTATGCGGCGGCCGCGCTGCACACGCACACGGATGCGATCGCAAGGAACGCTTTCATTCGATTACTCCCTTGAGCGGGGTCAGGGGTGGATTCGTGTCGTCGCCCGGCCTGAACGCACGGCTGAGGCGCGGGGCAACCGTCAGGCGCACCAGGAAAACGCCGCGGCGGACGTACTCGTCGGCGGCACCGCGGCTCCGGATGTCGCCCTTCTGCAGGTCGGCGCCGTAGCTGAGGGAGAGGTGATAGGGCTGGCGGCTCCACGCCGCGACGAGCGAGGCGTGGTAGACGACAGCCGAGGTCTCTTCCAACGTGTGGCTCCCGAAGATGCCGAGCTGAGTGCCGAGATCCACGAATCGACGCAGCGTCCAGCTCACGTTGGTGGTGCCGCTGTGGATTTCGACCGGTCCCGGAATCCCGAGGACGATGGTTTCGCCTTGCCAGTAGTCGAGGCGCAGGCGGGTGCGCGGCGTGCGGCGGAGGAGCGCCCCCATCACTTCGGCGCGGAGCCCGCGGTGCGACGTCATGCGCGGTCCGGCTTCCACCGACACGTTCGTGCCGGGTGTCATCTCGCGCGCCCACCCGGCGAGCACGGCCTGCGACTGCGCGTCGATCTCTCCGGTGAAGAGCCGGCCCAGGTAGCGCGCGTTCCACGTCGTGCGCGGCGTGACCTCGCGCGCGAGCACGACGTGCAGCGCCTGCATGTCGCCGCCGGGCCAACCCGAGAGCGCCTCGCGCGTCCAGTCGTAGCGGCTCGAGAGCGTCGTGCGTGGATTGGTGCGATAGGAGAACGACGGCGTCATCTGCAGGCGGCGCGCCCGCTGGCGCGTGAGCATGACGCCGCTTTCCAGGTTCAGGTCGCCGGGTGTCTCCGATCGGTCGTAGCGCGCCGCGAAGCCCAGACCGACGACCGGCGATGCCTGCCCCTGGATGTCCACCATCGCGTGGCGGCGGGCGTCGAACGTATTGAGGTCCGAGTAAACGGCGGACCGCTGGAGATCGAAGTACGCAAGGCTGTCCACCTTGAGCGTCGGCGAGGCGAAGCGCCCTTCGACCGACGGCCGCACCGTGGCAAGGACGTCGCGCTGGCCGGTCGGGGCCGAAAAGAGGTTGCTGTCGTACATCGCGCCAAACCCGATCGCCGGCACGATGGTCACTTCGGACTGCGCGCGCGCGTTGCCCGCGGCGAACGCCAGCAGCGCGATGCCCAGAAGTGGTGCGCGCATGCTCACTGCCGCGTGGGCTGCGGCCCACCACACGGCTCCACGGCCGCGCTATGCATTTCCACCGCGATGCTCCGGCCAAGCATGTCCACCGACACCACGAGCCGCCCTTTCGACGGCCGGTCGTGAACGAACACGCCTTCGATACCGGCGAGCGGCCCCTCGAGCACGCGCACCCGTTCGCCGCCTCGCAGCTGGGCGCACGGGAACACGTCCACGCCGGCCCTCGCGATCTGCTGAATCGCGTCGATCTCGGCGTCGGGCACCGGCGTCAGGCGCGTCCATCCGTCTTCGAGCACCCGTACCACGCCTTGCACCTTCAACAGATCGATGTAGCGATACTTGTCGAGCGCGGCGCGCACGAACAGATATCCGGGAAACATCGGGGCGCTGATGGCATGACGCGCGCCCGCGCGGCGCGACCACGCACGCACCTCCGGCAGGAACGGTTGAAAGCCTTTGGCCGTCAACTGCCGGTTCACCGCGTGCTCGTAGTTGCTGCGAAGCCAGACGGCATACCAGGCTTCGTTCGCGTCCGTGCTCAGCAAGGCTTCGCCCCTTTCGGTTTGCGGCTTCCAAACCGTGAGCGCACGCCTCATGCGCACGCGGCTGGCTGTTGTGCATAAACCGTGCGCAGTGCGAACCCAGCCGTAGGCGCGATCTACTGGCTCACTACTTGCACCCCGCAATCGTTCAGATTGCGAGGCGTGTGTATGGCGACTTACCCGCGACTATTGCTGATGACGGCCGCTGCACTGCTATCCGTGAGTTGTGGCAACGATTCGTCGCCAACCGAGCCGTCGACCACGCCGCCGGCGACCACGCTGCCGCCGAGCACGGGCAGCGTGAAAGTGGCGGTCGTGCCGAACCCGGTACCCTTCAGCGGCGTCCCCGTCACCGACGCCGGCAAAGGCTGCGAGGGCGTCAAGAACACCTGGTACTACGACCAGGTACTCACGGAGAGTGGCGGCTCGGAAGTGACGTTCAGAAACCGCATCGACACGTTCGACGGCTTCACCATCAACGAGCTGAGCGGACTGAACATCGTGGTGCAGGCCAACGGAACGCTCACGCTGCACACAAGATGGTGCAGCCAGACGCCGAAAGACCATGTGGCGCGATCGAGTTTTACCGGCACGGACGCGTCCGGAAAGATGGTGACGGTCACCGGCCCGAACGTGAATTTGATGAAACCGTAGCAAGCCGAACGGAACTTCTTACAACCGTCTCTACTGACAGTCTCTACTGACAGTCGGGACAGTGTTCCACTCTGGTACTCCGCGTCGTACAGCTGGCGACTCGACCAGCCCGTCAGGTGCTCTGTCAGGCCGCGCGCGAGGCCACGAGATCACGCGCGGCGTCGGCCCACCGCGGGTAGCGGAAGTGGAAGCCGCCGTCGAGGAGTCTCGCCGGCACGACCCTCCGGCTCTTCAACACCAACTCGGTTTCCGTCCGCTTCAATAGCGCACCCAGGTCGAGCATCCAGCCCCTCACGGGTACGCCGAGGCGCGCGCCCCCGGCCTTTCGGAGCACACGCATGAACTCCGCGTTCGGCAGCGGCTCTGGCGCGGCGATATTGATCGCTCCATCGACGTCGTCGCGGGTGATGAGCCAGCCGACGGCGCGCACGAAATCCTCGTGGTGCACCCACGACACGAACTGCTGGCCGTCGCCCACCGTGCCGCCCAGCCCACACCGGACGAGGTTGAACAGCACGTCGAAGGGGCCGCCGGCGTCCGGGCTCATCGTGACCGCCGAGCGCAGGAGCACCTTGCGGGTGGACGCGACGGGCGCGTTGCGGAAAGTGTCTTCCCACGCGCGCGCGACGTCGATGCTGAACCGCCAAGTGTCGGGCGCATCCGGCTCCTGGCCGCCCAGCACGCCTGTGCGGTCGTCGTTGGCGGCATCGTAGCGGTGCGCGTAGATGGTCGCCGTGCTGGCCTGCAGCCACACCCGCGGCGGACGGCGGCTCTGTGCGATGGCCTCTCCAACGGCACGCGTCGAGCGCACACGCGACTCGAGGATGTCACGGCGGTTGGCGGCGGTGTAGCGGCAGTTCACACTGCGCCCCGCCAGGTTGATCACCACGTCGGCGTCGTCGAGCTCGCGAGCCCAGTCGGCGACAGTGGCACCATCCCACAGCGCCACGCGCCAGGGCTGCACGCTCGGCCGCCGGCTCAACACGACGACGTCGTGCCCATCGCGCGCGAACGCTCGAGCCAGCACGGTTCCGACTTGACCAGACCCTCCGGGTATCACGATTTTCATCGCTACTCTCCCCTCCCTCAGAAGTCGACGAAGCGCTTGCGCTGCTCCGGACGCGGGAGCGCGCACTGCTCGAAGCGCCCGAACACGCGGTAGCGGTAGCGGGCCACGATGTCGTAGCCGAGATTGAGCACGGCGGTCGGCAGCACACCGAGCACACCCGCCACCTTCCACGGCCAGCCGAGCGCGTGAGCCACGAAGAGCGCGGCGCGACCTTTCACGAGGCTGCGCGCCTCCGGCGTCCGGTAGTCGCGAATCACGTAGAAGGAGGTGAGCGCCTCGGGGTCGCCGCCCTCGCGCGCCACGGCCGCCCGACCCGTCGCGCTTTGGAGCGGCGCAAAGTCGAAAGCGCCGCGCGCGTCGTGCGCGAGGACGAACTGCACCAGGTGGTCGCAAAGCCCGCAGACGCCGTCGTAGAGCAGCAGGTGCTGGCCTTCCCCGCCTGAGGGGCCTTGCGTCATCGAATCGGCCATGCTTTAATATTACTGAACATGTTTACTGAAATCAAGACCAGCGCAAATACGGCCGGAAAGCCGCGGGGCCGTGGGCGTCCGCCGGGGCCGACGGCCCAGGGCGCCGCCGCCAAGAAGCGTCTCTACGACATCGCCGTGAAGCGGATGGCCCGCCACGGATACGAGATGACCACCCTCCGGGACGTGGCCAAGGACGCCGGCGTCAGCGTCGGCCTCCTCTACCGCTACTTCCCCAGCAAGCGAGCGGTCATCTTCGCGCTCTACGACGAGCTGAGCGCCGATTACGTGACCACGACCGCGGCGATGCGGCCCGGCACGTGGCGCGATCGCGCCCTCTTTGCCCTCAGGTCCAGCCTCGATGTCTTGAGGCCGCACCGCACGACCTTGCGCGGGCTGATTCCGGTACTGGTCGGCGATCCCGACGAGGGAGTCTTCGGTGAGCAGGCCGAGTTCTCGCGCGTCCGCGTGCTGGGCGTCTTTCAGGACGCCGTCGTGGGCGCGTCCGACGCGCCCCCGCGACCGCTCGCCGAGGCGATTGGACGTCTCTTCTATCTCGTGCACCTCGCCGTGCTGCTGTGGTGGCTGCTCGACAAGACAGCGGCACAGCGCGCGACCGACGCCCTCGTGCAGCTCTTCGCCGGGATTCTGCCGTCGGCGGCCATGACGCTGCGCCTGCCGTTCGTGCGCCGCTTCGTGCTCTCGGTCGATGCGCTTGTGCGCGAAGCGCTCTTCGCCGACCCGGTGAAAGCAGGAGCGTGAGATGAGCGTCGTGCCGTCATGGGCCGTGATGTGGACGCTCGCCGCCGGCGTCTACGCGGGATGCAAGTGGATCACGTGGCGTGCGGCGGCGCCTGCCGGAACGAGATTCCGCCACGCGGCCTATCTGGTCGCATGGCCGGGACTCGACGCCCCGCGGTTCTTCGACCCTCGGCCCGAAGCCCAGCCCGTGCGCGGCGGCGAGTGGCTCGCCGGAGCCATTTCGCTCGCGTGTGGCGCGTGTCTCTTCTTTGCCGCTGCTCGCCTCACCGCCGCCGACCTGTACATCACCGGCTGGATCGGGATGGTCGGCCTCGTCCTGATGCTGCACTTCGGCGCCTTCCACCTGCTGTCGTGCGGGTGGCGGACGGCCGGGGTCCGGGCACGCCCGCTGATGAACCGGCCACTTGCGGCCTCGAGTCTGGCCGACTTCTGGGGCCGCCGCTGGAACACCGCGTTCAGAGACCTCACGCACCGCTTTCTCTTTCAACCGCTCGCGGCACGGCTCGGGTCGCGGTGGGCCATTCTCGGCGGTTTCCTGTTCAGCGGCGCGGTGCACGACCTGGTGATCTCCGTTCCGGCCGGCGGCGGCTACGGCGGGCCGACGATCTACTTCGCCATCCAGGGCGCCGGCCTGCTCGCCGAACGCAGTTCCGTCGGTCAACGCCTGGGGCTCGCACGCGGCTGGCGAGGCTGGCTCTTCGCCATGACCGTCCTGGCGGCGCCGCTGCGGCTGCTCTTCCATCTCCCCTTCGTCGTCGGCGTGGTCGTTCCGTTCATGCGCAGCCTGGGAGCCATTTCATGACTATCGACACCCTGATCGTTCTGGCGGGAATCGGACAGCTGACACTTCTGATTGCAGCGGCGCAGGTCCCCGCGCGACTGCATTGGCGCACGGAATTACAGCCGCTGCCGCGAGTGCATCGGCAGATGCACTGGGTCTACGGCGGCTACGTGACGCTCTCGATCGCCGCGTTCGCCGCACTCAGCATCCTCAACGCGCGCGAGCTGGCCAGCGGGTCGGGGCTCGCGCGCGGTGTCTGTGCCTATGTCGCCCTGTTCTGGGGTGTGCGGCTGGCGTTTCAGGGCGTGTTCGACATGAAGCCGTATCTGACCCGGCCATGGATGAAGGCCGGCTACGCCGCTCTGACCGTGCTCTTCGCGTCGCTCACGGTCATCTACGGCTGGGTCGCCATCCGCGGCGGGAACATGCTGTGAGCGACCCGGCAACGCGCGATCAGCTCGGGCTCTTCGACGCGCTCGCCGGCGACGGTCGGCCACTGCTTCTGCTGGCCGCCGCGTTCCTGGCCGGGTGCGGACTCTTCGGCATCATGCAGGCATCGACGGGCCATCTGCTTCCGCACGATACGGCGAGCCTCGAGATGACCGGGACCCAATTGTGCGCGGTCGCCGACTGCCGGATTCTTCACTTCATGATTCACGACCGTGTGTCCTTTGGCGGCGTGCTCGTCGCGATCGCGGCCGTCTACGCCTGGCTGGTCCTGTTTCCGCTCGCCGGCGGAGAGTCGTGGGCGTGGTGGACGCTCGCGGCAAGCGGCGCCACCGGCTTCGCGAGCTTTCTCGCCTACCTCGGGACTGGCTATCTCGATTCATGGCACGGCATTGCCACGCTCTGCCTGCTGCCGCTCGTGGCCGCCGGGCTGTTTCGCACTCGATGGGCGCGCGCGACCGTGGCGCCGATGCCCGTGCGCCTCCGCGACGTCGCCGGCGCCGGCCGGGCGCTGCTGCTGCTCTGCGCCGTCGGCATTGCCGCGGCCGGCACGGTGATCACGGCCGTTGGCATGACGATCGTGTTCGTGCCTCAGGATCTCGAATTCATCGGGCGGTCGCGGGAGGCGATTGCCGCCGTCGCCGATCGACTCGTCCCGGTCATCGCACACGATCGCGCCGGGTTCGGCGGCGCGCTCGCCAGCTTTGGTGTGGCGCTGGCCGGCTGCATGCGCTACGCGCGACCGGGCCGTGCGTTGTGGCAGACGCTCGGCATCGCTGGCGCAGCGGGCTTCGGCACCGCTGTGGGTGTGCATCCCGCCATCGGCTATATCAACACCCTTCACCTGGCGCCGGCGGTACTCGCCTGCGTGCTCTTTGGAGTCGGTCTCGTGTCTGCTACACTCGGATCACCGCCGGACGTCGGCGCCAAATAAAGGCTTCTAGCGACCACGCTTCCGGCAACGGAGGCACCACGAGACGGTCGCGGCCGGGAGGTGCATACATGGCAAATAGCACCGGAGGCAGTCGTTAAGACTGACTCCTTGACGGAATGAGAAGGGCCGGCCCAGAGCCGGCCCTTTCTCTGTACTGCGCCTACTTCAGCGTGCGGTAGGCCACGCGGTCGGCGTAGAACGAGCCGAGCCACAGTTCGTTGCCCACGCGCGCCGCGATCGCCGTCCCCGTGAATGCCTTCGTCGCCGGTCCACGGGCAATCTCCGCCACCGCCATCGTCTTCGGGTCGATCGTGAACGCGACGTAGCCGCGCGGGCAGCGGATGCCCTCCTCCGTCTTCGGCGGGCCGCCGCACGACGGCTCGTTGTCGATCAGGCCGGCCGTAATCAACTTGCCGTCGGCCGTCCACCGCACGTTGTCGGGCCCGACCTCCTTGAGCTGCGCCGTCCTCAGCACCACGCCCGGTTTGGCACGCGCGTAGGCGTAGATGCGCTTGGTGGTCGTGGACGCGACGTAGAACTCCTGATCGTCGGGCGAGGTCTCGATGCCGTTGTTGGCCGAGAGCTCCGTCCCCGGCAGCATCTGGAACGTCTTGTCGCCCGGCTTCCAGGCAAACACGGCGCCGGTGTTTCTCTGCGCGAAGGCGTCCTCGAACGTCTTGCCCGGCATGATCAGCACCGTGGCGAGCAGCGAGCGGTCGCTGAAGGCCGCCACGCTGTTGGCGGCCATGCCGTTCGGCATCAACACGCAGCCGATCCACGTCGCCGTGGGCGCCGCGCCGCCGGCCGCAATCTCGAACACCTCGATCGACTCGCGCCCGCCGTGGTTGGTCGCATAGACGGTGTAGCGGCCGCCCGCGGCCGTGCGCAGGCTGAGCCCGTGCAGGACCATCAGCTTCGGATCCAACGGTCCGGGGCAATTGGCGTAGGTGGCGCGATCGGGCCTCGTCGCCGCGGTGCCGGCTCCATAGAGTGTGCGCGCGGCTTTGGCTTGCGTGTCGACCGCGTGGAGCCCGCTGCCGGGCGCCATGCCGCTGGCGATCAACCAGCGCGTGTTCGGCACCAGCACGAGGTCTTCGCCGTTCTGGATCCCGCACACGAACGAGAGCCCGCCCGAGGGCGTGCACGGTGCCGGCGGCGGTGCCTGCGCGATCGCTGCGCCCGTGATGCCGCACGCGATTGCCGCCGCCAGGATGAATTGCTTCATGTCGGTGCCTCCCCTGTCTCGCCGCGCATTGTGACGCAAACGTGGCGCAGCCTCGCTAGAATTTCGAAATGTCGGACGGGCGCGCACGCGCGGTCACGATGCTGGTCGTCGGCGCCTGCGTCATCGGTCTGGCGCCCATCCTCGTTCGCCTGTCGGCTGCCGGCCCGGCGGCCACTGGATTCTGGCGGCTCGTCTTCGCGCTGCCGCTGCTGGCGCTCTCCTCGCGCGGCGAGCCGGGTGGGCTGTCGGGCACGTCGCGCTTCGCGGTCATGGCGGGGGCGGCATTCGCGCTCGACCTCGCCTGCTGGCACTACGGCATCGCCAACACGTCGGTGAGCAAGGCGTCGGTGCTGGCCAACCTCACGCCACTCGTCGTCACCGCCATCGCATGGTTCGTCTTTCGCCAACGCCCCGCGCCGCTCTTCCTGATTGCGGTGGCGTTGTCGGTCACCGGCGGCGCGGTGATGGCGTTGTCGAAGGGCGCCGGCGTCACGGGACCGAATCCTCTCCTTGGCGACGCGCTGTCAGCCGGCACGTCCGTGTGGTACGCGCTCTATTTCCTGGCGATGAGCGCCGCGCGGCGCCGCCAGGGCACCAGGCACGTGATGTTCTGGTCCTCGCTCACCGGACTTCCGGCGCTGCTGTTCATCGCCATCGTGCTGGGCGAGCGCCTGATGCCCGCGACTCCAGGCGGCTGGGCGGCGTGCGTCGGCCTCGGAGTGGTGCACGTGACGGGCCAGGGATCCATTGCGTGGGCGCTCGGCCGCCTGCCGCCCTCCACGGCCGCCGTCACCGTCCTGGTGCAGCCGGTCGTCACCACCGCGGTCGGCTGGCTGCTCTTCGGCGAGCTCCTCAGCGCGTGGCAGGCCGCGGGGGCCGCGCTCGTGCTCGCCGGCGTCGTCCTCGCTCAGCGCGCATCGACGCCTCCCAAGGCCTAAGGCCTAAGGCCCAAGGCCCTGTGTGACACGTGCTGACTTCTCACGTATCACCGTCCGATGCTCCTTCTGCCTTCGTTGCGCATCGGCCTCGAGACCATGCGTGCCAATCCCGTGCGCACCGGTCTCTCCACCCTCGGCATCGTCATGGGGGCGGCGTCGCTCGTCGGTGTCCTCTCGCTCGCCGACGGCGCCGAGGCGTTTGCCCGGCGCCAGATCGAACTGAATGGCCTGCAGACCGTCATCGTGACCGCCGTCACCAGCGACACCGTCGATGGCGTGGCCATTCCGCGCCACAGCTATCCGCTCTTTGCCTTCGACGATGCGCGCGGCCTGGCGCGGGCCCTGCCTCGCGCCCGGCTGGTGCTCACCGTGCAGGGCACGGGCACGTTCACGCTCCAGACTGGAAGCGCCACCCGCGCCGCCACCGTCATCGGGGTCTTCGGCGCTCCGGATGCAGCCGGCCTCCCGCCGCTGCTCAAGGGCCGCTTCCCCACCGGCGACGAGCTGTCGAACGACGCCGCGGTGGCGGTCGTGTCGAACGTGCTCGCCAAGGAGCTCGCCGGAAGTGGCGATGCCGCGGCCGTCCTCGGCCGCGAGCTCAGGCTCGCCGACAAGGAGCGGACGATCGTCGGCGTGCTCGACGCCTTCCCGGGAGAGCGGGGCTTTCGCGTCCTCGTGCCGTTGACGTCGGCGCAACACGCGATGGTTCCGGTGCCATCGCCGCGGGCGCTCACGATGACGATTGAGGCGGCGCGCATCGAGGACGTCGGGCCGACCCGCGCGGCGGTGGAGGCGTGGACCGACGCGACGCATCCCCGCTGGCGCGCCGACCGTCTCGTCGCGGTGCAGGCGCTCGGGCTCAACCGGCTGAAGCAGCTCAATCAGGGCATGCTGATCTTCAAGCTGCTGATGGGCACCTTCGCGGCCATCTCGCTGGCCGTCGGCGGCATCGGCATCATGAACGTGCTGCTCGCCTCGGTGGCCGAGCGCACGCGCGAGATCGGCGTCCGCAAGGCAGCGGGCGCGCGGCGCCGCGACATCGCGTCGCAGTTCTTCGCCGAGTCGGTGCTGATCTCGCTGGCGGGCACCGCGGCGGGGGCGCTGCTGGGCGCCGCGGCCGCGATGGCCGCGACGGCGGTGATGCGGGCACAGACGGGGGCCACCGTCTACGCCACGCTGACCTGGAGCACCCTGGCGGTCGGAATGGGCACCGCGGCCGCCGTCGGGTTGATCTTCGGCGCCTACCCGGCGCTCAAGGCCGCGCGGCTGTCGCCGATCGACGCGATGCGCTACGAGTAGACCGGCGCCGCCGGTGCGATCATAGGGCCGTGGACGTGCACCTCCTCGACGGCACCTACGAGCTGTTCCGCCACTTCTACGCCATGCCCTCGGCGCGCGACGCCGACGGGCGCGAGGTGGGCGCGGTGCGCGGCGTGCTCAACTCCGTGCTCGGCATGATCAACTCGGGCTCGCGGCACGTGGGCGTGGCCACCGACCACGTGATCGAGTCGTTCCGCAACCGCCTGTGGCACGGCTACAAGACCAGCGCCGGCGTCGACCCTGATCTGCTCGCACAGTTCCAGCTCCTCGAGGACTCGCTCACCGCGATGGGCGTCCCGGTGTGGCCGATGGTCGAATTCGAAGCGGACGACGCGCTCGCCGCGGCCGCGGTGCGGGCCGCCGCCGATCCCCGCGTCGAGCGCGTGGTGATCTGCACGCCGGACAAGGACCTGGCGCAGTGCGTGCACGGCACCCGCATCGTGCAGCTCAATCGCCGCACGCGCACGACCATCGACGAGGCGGGCGTGGTGGCGAAGTTCGGCGTGCCGCCGGCGTCGATCCCCGACTACCTCGCGCTCGTCGGCGACGCCGCCGACGGCTACCCTGGCCTGAAAGGCTGGGGCGCGAAGTCCACCGCGGCGGTGCTCGCCCGCTTCGGCCACATCGAAGACATCCCGGCCGACTGGCGATCGTGGGGCGTCAACGCCACGAGCCCCGCCGCGCTCGCGGCAACCCTCGAGAAGGATCGTGCGCTCGCGCTGCTCTTCCGCACGCTCGCCACGCTGCGAACGGACGCGCCGACATTCGACTCGGTCGATGAGCTCGAGTGGCGCGGGCCGCGCCCGGAGTTCGAGGCGCTCGCCGCACGCTTCGAAGCCGCCGCCAGGAACACGGCCGCCACGGCGCCGCGACGCCCGCGATCTAAATAGCGAACCGGCGTTAAGCCGGTTTGCCAGATACTGCCGGGCGACCCGCGTTCTGTGCGGGTCGCCCTATCAGCAGACGGTTCTTCGGCGTGACGTCGGCCGGAATCACCTGCGTCCAGACGTCATAACCAGCTCGTTCCAGACGCTGCGCGCGGTCCACGTCCAGCGCGAGCGCGGGATCCATCCAGCCCGCGAAGAGCGCGGGAGCCGCCTCGGCGTCGTGGCAGCACGGCAGCACGGCCACGGATGCACCGGCGCGCACGGCCACCTCGAGTACCCGATCGGTGAGATCACCGCAGGCGTGACACGACACCACGAGGTCGCCGGCAGCGACCGTCACGTTGTCGAGATCCGCCTCAGCGAACGCCACGCGGTCTCGGAGCCGCGGCCAGACAGCGGCAATCGACGCGTGGAGCCGGGCCGCCGATGGCGGCAGCACCGCGTCCACCACGAGCGCCGAAGGCGACGAGTCGTCGAGCAGCAGCAGCGCCTGGGCGAGCAGTCCGTGGCCGCCCGCCAGGTCCACCACGCGGCCACCGCGAAGACGGCGCCGCACGCGGCGTGCCATCTCCCACGCCTCGAAGAACTCCTTCCGCGGCAGGCAGCCCGCCTCGCACACGGCGCGGCCGAGCGCGGCGGCGAGCGACGGTCCTTCGAACCGTCCGAGGTCGTGGCGCGTGAGGCGGTTGGTGGAGGCGCGTGAGAAGGTCACGGGTGCCAGCGTGTGCGCCATAATTGGACGAGTATGCCTCGCAGCACGGTCCTGTTCGGACTCGCCACGATTGTCTTCGGCGCGAGCTTGGGCGCCGCCATCCTGACGGCCCAGGCAGCGGCGCCAAGTGTGCCCGCCGGCACGGTGTGGGAGGGCGCCTATACCGACGCGCAGGCCACGCGCGCGACGAGTGCGTTCGCCGCCAACTGCTCCGAGTGCCACGTCCTCGGCGGCACCGGCGACGGCCAGCTCGTGGGCACGCCGTTCTGGGAGGGCTACTCCCAAAAGACCGTGGGCGATCTACTGACCTTCGTCCGCACGAACATGCCGAGCGGCGCCGAGGGCTCGCTGTCGCCGTCCATGTACGCGGACCTCGTGGCGCTGATCCTTCGGTCGAACGGGCTTCCCGCGGGTACAACGGAGCTCGGACCCAGCAGCACGGCCCACCTCAAGATCGTGCCGAAGGACGGATCCACCGCGCTCCCCGCCAACAGCCTGGCGCGGGTGGTGGGCTGCCTCGCGAAGAGCGGCAGCGACTGGGTCCTGACGAACGCCACCTCACCCGAGCGCATCGAGGCGGCCGGCGTGGGCAAGGACGACGCGATCCGCCCGCTCGGCGACGGGAAAATCACCCTCAAATTCGTGCTCAGCCGGCTCGACGCGTTCGTGGGGCAGCGCATGTCCGCCAGCGGGATTCTCATCGGCACGGGCGGGGCAGACGGGCTCAACGTTTCGTCTGTCAGCCGAGTCGCCCCTGCCTGCCCATAACTGCACGCCGCTGTTTTCGGCCAAAACCCGCCAGGCTCAGGAATCAGATACCCCAATCGGGGGATGTCAGCCTGAGCGAAATTTGACGCATTTTCGGGCTCCGCAAAAGCCCGGCTAAGTGCTACGATCCGAGCAATTTCCACCCGCCCGCGGGGGCCGGGGGACGTGCGTCCAGAGTCTCGCAAGTCTGGGCGTGCGGCTTCCGTCTTGCAGCGGCTGGGTGTCAGGTCGCCCGGGTCGCTCGACTATCACAGAAGGTGGGCCAGGAATGCGCACCGCACGTTCATTGAAGTGGCTGCTCTCGCTGCTGCCTCTCGTCACGGTCCTGCTCGTCGTCCAGGGCCAGGCCGCAACCGACAACGCGCTCGTCACCGCCGCCAAGTCGGGTGACATCGCCACGGTCAAGGCGCTTATCGCGAAGCGCGTGAACGTGAACGAGCCCGGCACCGACGGCTCGTCGGCGCTGCTCTGGGCCGCGTACCACTCGGATCTCGACATGACGCGCGCGCTCCTCGCGGCCGGCGCATCGGTCAATACGGCCAATCGCTACGGCCTCACGCCGCTCCTGCAGGCCAGCCGCAACGGCGCCACGCCGGTGCTGCAGGCGCTGGTTCGTGCCGGCGCCGATCCGAAGCGCGCGCACCTCGAGGGCGAGACGCCGCTCATGGCGGCGGCGCGCACGGGCTCTCTCGAAAACGTGAAGCTGCTCCTCGAGGCGGGTGCGGACGCCAACGGCACCGACGCGTTTCAGCAGCAGACCGCGCTGATGTGGGCGGCGGCCGAAGGCCATGCGGAGGTCATCAAAGCCCTCCTGGCCGCTGGCGCTGACGCCAACGCCAAGGCACACGTCAACGCCATCACCGAGCGCAAGAACTCGGACTTCCCCACCGGCGGCTTCACCGCGCTGATGTTTGCCGCGCGCGAGGGTCATGAAGCCGCGGTGCGCGCGCTCATCGCGGGCGGCGCCGATCCGAAGGCGGTCAACGGCGACAACGCCACGGCGATGGCCATCGCGATCGTCAACGATCGCCTCGACCTCGCCAAGACGATGCTCGACCTGGGCGCCGACGCCAACGACGGCTCGCTCTTCTTCGCGGTGGACATGCACGACGCCACCACCGACATGCGGGCGAAGGATGGCTCCCGCCTGCGCGCGGACTTCGACAACAAACTCACCGCGCTCGATCTTGTGAAGATGCTGCTCGACAAGGGTGCGGACCCGAACAAGGCGTTCGTCGGCAAGCTGCACCACTCGGCGCTCTGCTGCGACGCCGACATCAACGCCTCGCCGTTCTTCCGCGCGGCACAGGCCGCCGACGTCGAGGCGCTGAAGCTGATGATCGCCAAGGGCGCGCAGGTCGAGTGGAGCCCGACCGAGGTGAAGAAGGAACCGAAGGCCGACGGCACCGCGGCGGCCCCGGGGCGCGGCAATCCCAACGTCGGCCGCACGCCGATGATGCTGGCGATCAATGGTGGCCGCGGCGCGTCGTTCAACGCCGGACCCGGCTTCGATCGGCTCACCGCACCGCCCTTCCGCGAAGCGTCCAACCGCGAGCCGTTCGAGGCGATCAAAGTACTGCTGGCCGCGGGCGCGAATCCCAACGCCAAGGCGCCCGATGGCTCGACGCTGCTCCACCAGGCGGTGGCGGCGCGCCAAGTGCCGATCATCAACGCCTTGATCACGGCCGGCGCCAAACTCGACGCGGTGAACAAGGACAACCTCACGCCGCTGCTCCTGGCCGAGAAGCCGGAGCCGCCGCCGCCCCCGGGCAACAACACCGACTCGCGCACCTACCGTCCGAAGCGCAACACGCGTGACGAAGTCATTGCCGCGCTGCGCCAGGCGATGAAGCTCGGACCGAACGATCCGGCGCCGCAACCGCCGCCGCTGCCGGCATCGGAGCAGAAGAAGAAGGACGAGAAGAAGACCGACGACGACGCGGAGGTCGGCGCGTGAACAAGGGACTCCTGAGCGCCGGGCTCGTCTGGGCCGGCGTCGCAATCGTGAGCGCGCAAGCGCCGACAGGTCAGCAGCGTGCGCAGGCGCCGGCGGCGAAGCCGGCCGCCGTGCGCGCGCGCGCCGTTGCGGCCCCCGCGCCGCAGGCCACGGCCGCCGCGCCGGCAGCCGTCGACAAGGCGACCATCGACAAGCAGAAGGCGTGGGTCAAGCAGTACTGCGTGACGTGCCACAACACGCGGAATCCGCTGCCCGCCAACGACCCGGTCAACCTCGAAACCGCGAGCCTCGAAGACCTCACGAAAGACGCGGCCACGTGGGAACGCGTGCTGCGCAAGCTGAACGTGCGCGCGATGCCGCCGCAGGGCATGCCGCATCCCACCGAAGCCAGCTACACGGACTTCACCGGCTGGCTGACCACGTCGCTCGATCGCGGCTGGCAGGGCAAGGCGATCCCGGGCCGCTACCTCGTGCATCGCCTGAACCGGGCCGAGTACCGCAACGCGGTTCGCGATCTGCTGGCGCTCGACGTCGACGTCTCCGCCCTGCTGCCCAACGACGGCGGCAACTTCGGTTTCGACAACATCGCGAGCGCGCTCACCACGTCGCCGCTGCTGCTCGACGGCTACGTCACGGCGGCGCAGCGCATCAGCACGCTGGCCATGGGCGACCCGAAGGTGGCGCCGACCACCGCGGAGTTCCTGATCCCGCGGAACCTCTCGCAGAACCAGCGGATGGAAGGGTTGCCGCTCGGGACGCGCGGCGGCCGGGTGGTGCGGCACGTCTTCCCCGCCGACGGTGAGTACAAGCTGATCGGCCGCCTCTATCGCGGCATCGAAGAGGGCTACACCGGCATCGAGGGGAACGACAAGCCGAACACGTTCATCATCACGATCGACGGCGAAGAGGTCTACAAGGCGGAGCTCGGCGGCCCCGAGGACCACGCCGCGCAGGCCAAGAGCATGAACGACATCCGCCCGGTCATCGACGCGCGGATGACCGCTACCGTCAAGGTGACGGCCGGCCCGCACGACGTCGGGTTCACGTTCAAGGAACGCCCGGGTGAAAAGCAGGACGTCTGGGTGCCGTCGGTCCGCGACAGCCAGGAGTTCCACTTCACGGGCGGGCTGCCGAAGCTGAAGACCGTCGGCATCGAAGGTCCGTATAAGGTCACCGGCGTCAGCGCCACGCCGAGCCGGGAGCGGTTGCTCATCTGCACGCCGAAGGTGGCGGCCGAAGAGACCGCGTGCGCCCAGCGCATCCTGATGAACATCGCCAAGCGCGCCTACCGGCGGCCGGTGACGGTGGCGGATGTGGAAGCGCCGCTCGCCTTCTACACCGAGGCCCGCTCGAAGGGCGATTCGTTCGACGCCGGCATCCGGTCCGGCCTCGCCCGCGTGCTGGTGAGCCCCTACTTCCTCTACCGCGTCGAGCGCGACCCCGCGGGTCTGCGCGCCGGCGCCAGCCGTCAGGTCAGCGACGTGGAACTGGCCTCGCGCCTGTCCTTCTTCCTCTGGAGCAGCATCCCGGATCAGCGGTTGATGGACCTGGCGTCCACCGGCCGCCTGCGCGCGCCGGGCGTCCTGGCGGCGCAGGTCACGCGGATGCTCGCCGATCCGCGCTCGAACGCGATGGTGAGCAACTTCACCGGGCAGTGGCTGCAGCTGCGCAACCTCGAATCGAAGGTCCAGCCGGACATCCTGATGTTCCCGGACTTCGACGACAACATCCGCGAAGGGTTCCGCACCGAAACCGAGATGCTCTTCGGCTACATCCTGCGCGAGAAGCGCAGCGCGATGGAGCTGCTGAGCGCCGACTACACGTTCTTGAACGAGCGGCTGGCGAAGCACTACGGCGTGTCGGGCGTCTACGGCACCCGCTTCCGCCAGGTGAAGCTCACGGATCCGAACCGGTTCGGCCTGCTCGGACACGGCAGCATCCTGTCGCTCACGTCGGTGGCGACGCGCACGTCGCCGGTCTATCGCGGGAAGTACGTGCTGTCGACGTTCCTGAACACGCCGCCGCCTCCCCCGCTGCCGAACGTGCCGACGCTCGAGGAGAGCAACAAGGAAAACGCACCGAAGACCGTGCGTGAACAGCTCGAACGCCACCGGACACCGGTGGTGTGCGCCAGCTGCCACCGCGTGATCGATCCGCCCGGATTCGCCCTGGAGCACTTCAACTCCGTGGGCCAGTGGCGCGCCAAGACCGAGAACGGCGCCACGATCGACAGCGCTGGCGTGCTGGCTGACGGCAGCAAGGTGGACGGCCCGGTGGCACTGCGCACCGCCATCCTGGCGCGTCCAGACGCCTTTGCCAGCGTCCTGACCGAGCGGCTCATGACCTACGCGCTCGGGCGCGGCGTCGAGCCGTCGGACATGCCGGTCATCCGCTCGATCGTTCGCAAGGCCGCGCTCGACAACTACCGTCTCTCGTCGCTCGTGCAAGGGATCATCGACAGCGCGCCGTTCCAGATGCGCACCAAACTGGAACCGGCCGGGACCCCCACTACCGTCGCTCGGGCCGATGAAAAGGCCTCCACGGAGCATCCATGATCATCACGAAGAAGCACCTGTCTCGCCGCACGTTCCTGCAGAGCAGCCTTGGCGCCGCGGTCGCGCTGCCGTTCCTCGACGCCATGGTCCCGGCCCTGACGGCGCAGTCGCGGACAGCGGCTGCCTCACCGTTCCGGTTCGGGGTCATCTACATGCCCTGCGGCGTGTATCCCGAAACCTGGCACCCGACGCAGGACGGCGCGAACTTCGAGTTCAAGCCGGTTATGCAGCCGGTCGAACCGTTCCGCGACCAGCTCGTGACGATCAGCAAGCTGAAGGCGCCGTGGGGCGAGTCGGTCCACGTCGGCGCCAGCTCGGCGTTCCTGAACGGCGTCGGCCCCGACGTGTCACGCGCGGGCACCGGCGACGCCTTCAACCAGCTGCGGTCGAAGAAGACGCTCGACCAGTACATCGCCGACAAGGTCGCCGGCGACACGCCGATGCGGTCGATTGAAGTCGGCACCGAGGACATGGGGACCGCGGCGGGCGCCTGCGACGGCTTCCCCTGCACCATGTTCGAAACGCTGGCCTGGCGCGAAGACACCCGGCCGCTGCCGGTCTCGATCAACCCGCGCGTCACCTTCGAGCGGATGTTCGGCGAGAACGGCTCGCAGCAGTTCCGCCTGGCGCGGCTGAAGGAGAAGCAGAGCCTGCTCGACTCGATGACCGCCGAAACGGCGAAGCTGCGCAGCTCGCTCGGCGCGCCCGACAAGGCGATCCTCGACGAGTACCTGAGCAACATCCGGCAGGTCGAGGGTCAGCTCGAGCGGATGGAAACGCGGATGAACACGCTCACCGGCAACCCCGAGGCGCCCATCGGGCTGCCCGAGGCGTTCGACGACCACATGACGGTGACCTACGACATGATGCACCTGGCGCTGCAGGGCGACATCAGCCGCGTGTTCACCTTCATGATCGGCCACGAGCCGACCGACCGCAGCTACGCGCACATCGGCGTGCCCGAGACGCACCACAGCATCTCGCACCACGGCAACGACCCCGAGAAGCTGGCCAAGTACGCCAAGATCGGCACCTATCAGATGGTGAAGTTCGGCGAGTTCCTCGAGAAGGTGAAGAACACGAAGGACGGCGACGGCAACCTGCTCGACCACTCGCTCTTCTACTGGGGCAGCGGCATGAGCAACGGCAACCTGCACGACCGCAGCAACCCGCCGACGCTGCTCGTGGGCGGCGCCCATGGCCGGATGAAGGGCAACCGGCACATCGTGGCGCACGAAGAGCCGACCGCCAACCTGCTGCTCGCGCTCGGCCACATCGCCGGCGTCGAGGTGGAGAAGTTCGGCGCCAGCACGGGGCGCCTGGATCTGTAGGACGTCGTCTTCGTAGGGGCCGCCTTCAGGCGGCCCGACCAAAGGGCGGCCGCGAGGCCGCCCTTTCCTTTTTCAGCCCTTCTCGTCCTTCTGCGCCCTGCTCTGTCGGAGGTAGTGCGGGCTGTACGACAGGCCGTACGGCGTCTGCTGCGTGACGGCGCCTTTCTGGTGGTGGAACTCGGTGCGTGACTTCTCGATGGTTTCGAGCTCGGCCTCAGTGCACTGGCGCATCGTGATCGCCTCACGCGGCACGAAGAACACCTGGCCGATCGGCAGGTTGTGCTCGAGCGTCATCCCCTCGCCCGCCTGCAGCACGTAGCGAAACTCGGTCTCGTGCGCGTACCAGTCGGTCTCGACCCGGACCGCGAGCATCGGCGCCACCGGCCGCTCGATCATGTTCAGGATCGACGTGTAGACCGTGTCCCACCCGGACGGCGTCTGGAAGTTCGTGGCCGCGCGCAGCGCGATGGCGCCCGCTGGCGTCCCCATGTCTTCGGGCACGAGGAACGCGCGCATCACCGCCAGCGCGGCCTCGCGCGAGAGCATCGGCGCGCCGACGAAGGCGACCTCTTCCTTCATCATGCCGACGCCGCCGATCGACAGGCTCATCGTGACCTGGAAGATGGGCGTCGGCCGCCCCTCCTGCGTCTTCAGGTAGTAGACGAACTTGTAGCGCCCGTCGCCCTCGTGCTCGACGTACACCGACTCCTTGGGTTCGAGCGGCGCATACACCATGAAGCCGAGCGTGCTGCCAGCTTCGAGCACCGGGCAATGGCGTGCATGCTGCGGGAGCAGCGGCCGCGACGACTCGCGCCGCGGCGGCAGCCCCACGCCGGGACGGCGCAGGTTCGAGAAGATTCGGACTTCCATCTCGACAATCTTGTCACGAGCGCGGCCCGGGATCGGCACTTCTGTCGCTATCGCGCCGCGCCGCGCGGGCCGAAACACTCGAAGGGTCACCGAACAATGGGGGGCATCATCGACGCGGGTGCGGAGCGCGAGCCATCGCTCCTGGGCACGTTGGAACACATCAGCCGTCTGGTGGTGTCGCACACCGGCAACCCGTCGGAGACGCTGACCAACATCGCCCGCGCGATTCAGCAGCAGTTCAAGAGCGACGTCTGCTCGGTGTATCTCCTCGACGCCGACCGCCGGCACCTCGAGCTGGCGGCCACCATCGGGCTCGAGCCGTCGAGCGTCGGGCGGGTGCGGATGCGCATGGACGAAGGGCTCGTCGGCCTCACCGCCGAGCAGCTCGCGCCGCTCGTGGTGGCCGACGCCACCCGCCATCCGCGCTTCAAGTACTTCCCCGAGGCCGGCGAAGACCTGTATCACGCCTTCCTCGGCGTGCCGATGCTGGATCGCGGCCTGCTCGTGGGCGTCGTGGTCGTGCAGACGATCGAGGCCCGCGCCTTCACATCCGACGAAGTGCGCATGGTGTCGGCGGCGGCCGGTCAGTTCGCGCCGATCGTGGGCGACGCGCGCATGACGCACGAAGCGCTGCTCCAGGCGGAGCGGCTTCGCGTGGTGCAGGTGACCATGCGCACCGTGCAGGACGTGGTGAACAACTGCCTGAACCAGCTGCAGCTGCTGCGCCTCAGCGCCGAAGGGCATGTGCCGGAGGAATCGCTGCAGCTGTTCGACGCGGCCATCCACGACGCCTCGGCCAAGCTGCGGGCGATCGCCGACGTGAAGACGTTCACCGAGAAGCGGATGGCGGTGGGCCCCGGGCTGGCGTTCGAGCCCGAAGACTAGGCTGCTAAGATCGGCACGTGCTGCTCTTCGAGTTCTTCCCCGCCTTCGTCGCGCTCGTCAGCGTGATCGTCGGCGTGTGGCTGTGGAGAGCCAACGCCCGCGCACGCTCCGGTCCCAACCCCGAGCAGCTGCGCACCCCCACACCAGCGCCCAACGCGGACAAGCCCGGCGCCAACGAGCGCGGTGCCGGGAGACCGAGTTTTCGCGCTTGATGTGAACGGGCCACCTGAAGGTGGACCCTACAGGCAGCCCCTACTTCGAGACAAACGCTTCGTAGATCGGGCGGCCCGCGGCGTCGGGCTGCAGCGCCGTGCCGAGCACGAAGGCCGCCGTCGCGGCGGTGTCCACCGTGCGGATGCCGGCGGCGAGCGCGCGGCCTTTCGCGACGGAAGGACCGGCAATCACCCAGGGGATCGTCGTGTCCTGCGGGCTGTCGCTGCCGTGCCCTTCGGGGTGGCCGCCGTGGTCCGCGGTGACGATCACCGTCGTGTCGGCCGAGAGCGTCGAGAGGATCCGGCCCACCGCGGCGTCGGCGCGTCTTACAGCGGTCAGGTACTCCGGCGACATCCACTTCGACGCGTGCCCCACCAGGTCCACGTCCGGCAGGTGGATGAAGATCAGATCCGCCCGCGCGCCGAGCAAGGAAGGCACGCGGCCCGCCACGTCGTCGTCGTCGGGCGCCGCCAGCACCCAGGTGTCGCACGCGCCGGTGTCGCGGAAGGTCTGGAACTTCTCCTTCCCGACCACCATGCCGGTGCGCAACCCCTTGGCGCGCGCCGCATGGAAGAGCGTGGGCACCAGAATCTGCCCGCGCGTCGGCGCGTAGTCGTCCCACAGCACGCCGTGTTCCTCGGGCCCGTAGCCGGTCAACATCGAGATGTGCGCCGGCAGCGTGTTCGAGGGATAGATGGTCTGCGCGTTCCAGGTGTAGGCGCCGCGCGCCGCGAGCGCGAGGATGTTGGCGGCACCGGCCTGCTGGATCGCGTCGGGACGCAGCCCGTCGATCGAAATGATGGCGACCTTGCCGTTGGTGATGACGGGGATGACCTGGGCCGGCGTCGAGGGCACGGACGGGCCGGTCGGCGTACGGCCGCCACAACCCGCGAGGGTCAATCCAGCCGTCAAAACCAGGAGCGCCGCCGTCCGTGCGATGCGCATCACAGTGCCGTGTGGGGACTGCAAGGGTGCAAGAAGGCGACCACTTTTGGGCCGCTCTCTCCCGCCTGTTTCCTGCTTAAAGCCCCGAAAGTCGTCCGGTCTGCCGACATCAATCGGCCGGCCGCACGATCTCCGTGCCCCGCCCGAACCCCGCGCGCCGCGCCGGCTGCGCGCCGCGGCCTAATTTTGCACGCGATCGGGCGGAAGCGATCGTTCAGACCAGTTTCGTCAGCAGATCCCGCTGACGTCCCATGCGGCTCTCACGCTCGCGCGCGAACCGCGAAATGCCCGCCAGAATCGAGGCAGGGTCCAAGTGCGCCTCCGCGATCACCTCGGGCTCCAAGCCCCCGGTCAGCCACTGGTGATCCCAGTCCGACGTCATCGAGTACTCGTCGGTGAGCGGCCCCACGTCGTGGAGGGGCCACACCCGGCGCGTCCCGGTGGAGACCACCATCAAATCGTAGCGGGCCTCCGGCGGCAGCACGGCATGACGATACGCCTCCGGCTGCCGATCGAACAACTCCTCGCTGATGGCGGCAATCACCCGGACGTTCACCCCCGCCGCTTCCAACTTCGGCAGGATGCTGACCAGATTGACGGTCGAACTCGAGCCCTGCGTAATCACGTAGCCGTGCCGGGGCTTTCCCGGGGCGAAGTCGCGAATCACGTAGAAGCCCTTGGCGGCGGCGCGGATGTCGGGATCGGCGAAGGTACTCCGGTCGGCCACCGGAAAGTCCGGGCGCGCGACCTCGAGCGTGATGATCCCGACCTTCTGCTCACGTGCCGCAATCTCGGCGGCGGCGAAGTAGGCGGGCGCCAC